>Ga0209063_1000968_pt1 | contig 16029 bp, 10 predicted proteins | sample KloWWTmeKNB19Kit_FD_187177 | JGI IMG/M metagenome (GOLD analysis project Ga0209063, IMG submission 187177) | Active sludge microbial communities from Klosterneuburg, Austria, studying microevolution and ecology of nitrifiers - Klosterneuburg... | ecosystem: Engineered > WWTP > Aerobic digester >...
ACACCATGCTCTATTTCATCCCACTCACTTTCGTCGGGCTGTTCACACTCCCCGCAACGCTTCCGGTTACACATGCCGTTCCCAATTCGGCCATCACCTTCTTGGGTGGCCCACCTTCCATTCAAATCGCGGGCAAAGCGTCCGGTGATATCACCCATGCGGAGTGGGGCTCGGTGCAGCGTGTGCAGTTGATGGGTTGTGTGCCATCGGCGCAGGTCGTGGAAGTGGCAGTATGTATCAAGGACTGCAAGGGCAAGAATGCGGAGCTCCGTGCCAAGGGTGATGCCTTCACCGGAGAGATGCTCTCGATGATCGCCAACCTGCCGCCCGGTACACCGTTCACCATCACCGTGAAGGTCGTGGACGGTGAGCGCAAGGAATGGACCGTGCCCCCTGCGCACTTCGTTTGGAAGGGCTAGCGGATCGGCTGGTGTTCGCCCACCTCGGAAGGATCCCGGTGGTCGGTATGCTGAAAACGCAATGCGCTTCGGAGGATCACTGCGCAACCCGGCCAGCAACCGCCAACAGCGCTTCGTTCGGTATGGTCCCCGCAGCATCCGCGCTGTATGCGGGCTTCAGGCGTGCCACGAAGTACATGTGCAACTCGCCTTTCCCTTTCACTTTGATCGGGCCGCGCGGGATCACTTCCACGTAGTCCATCACCTGGGCGTATGTGACCCCGCTGATGTTGAGTTTGCCCGCTTCGCCATGGCTTTCCATGCGGCTGGCCAGGTTCACCGTATCGCCCCAAATGTCGTAGGCGAATTTCTTCTCGCCCACAACGCCGGTCACCACCGGTCCGGTATGGATGCCGATGCGGATGGGCCATTCGATCCGTCCCTTGGCCGCGCGTTCGGCATTGCTCCGTTCCACGTCCTTCAACATTCCCAAGCCCATGAGCAGTGCGTTCAAAGCATGGGTCGGCGTAGGCTCCGGGATCCCACTGGCGCACATGTACGCATCGCCGATGGTCTTGATCTTCTCCAGACCGAAGGTATCCGTGAGTTGATCGAAGAGCCGGAAGTAGTGGTCCAGTTCGCTCACCAACGTGTCACTGTCCATGGCGCTACTGAAATTGGTGAAATCCTTGAAATCGCTGAACAGGACGGTGCATGCATCGTAACGTCGCGCTTCGGCCGCACCGTGCTGTTTCAATTCCTCGGCGGTGGATGCGGGCAGGATGTTGCGCAACAGTGCATCGCTGCGTTCCTTCTCGGTGGCCAGTTCGCGCGTGCGCACCTCTACCATGCCTTCCAGCCGTTCGCGATCCTTACGCAGGTTGCGTGTTCGTAGCCGTACGAAGCCGAAGAAGCCCAATAGCAACGCGGTGCCACCGCTGATGCGGAACCAAGTGGTCGCCCAAAAGGGTGCAGCAATGGAGAAAGCGAAGCTCTCTGGATGCTCGGTCCATACACCACTGGCATTCCGTGCCAATACGCGGAAGGTGTAGTCGCCCGGTGGAATGTTGCTGTATACCACCCGGTCCGTGGAGGTGATCGGCGACCAATCCGGATCATACCCTTCCAAGGTGTAGCGGTAGCGCACCCGTTCCGGGTAGGCCAAGGAGATCCCGGTGAAGGAGAAGGTGAGGTGATTCTTGTCGTGTGGCAACTGCAGGTGTACGGGCAGGCCGCTTCGCCCCAAACTGTCGCACCACGGTGCCCAATCGGGCTTCTCGTAGAAGAGTCGCAGATCGGTGAAGTGGATGTTCGGTTCGCGGGGATCGCGCAACACCTCGCGCGCATCGTAGCGTGTAGCGCCGCGCAAGGTGCCGAACCACAGTGTGCTGTCCGTGTCCAACATGCTCGCATTCCGGAAGGTCTCCAGCCCGATGAAGCCTTCGTCCGTGCCGTAGTGTTTCACGGAAAGGACATGCTCTTGCAGAACGTCCAATTCCAAGAGGTCGATGCCGCGCCTAGAGCCGACCCATACGTTCTCATACGCGTCCAACAACACCTGCTCGATGGCGTTGGAACTCAACCCGGAGTGCGTCGTGAGGCTGTCGAGGCTGTTGCCATTCAACCGGAACAGGCCGTGCTCCTTGCTGCCGATCCACAAATTCCCTTGACCATCGCGTTCCAACGTGGTGAGGATCCGCCCTTGCAAGAACGGCACGGGTAGAAGCTGCACCTGTTCGCCCACTTTCATGGTGCGGTAGAGCCCTTTCACCGTGGTGGCCCACAGCGTATCACCGGCCACTTCCAGATCACTGATCGAGATGCGCGGGCCTTCCACGAAGGTGTATGTGCCCGTGTTGTCTTCTCGGTACAAGCCGGCATCCGTGGCGACCCACGAACGTCCACTTTCGTCCAAGGCGATGGCATTGACGCGTTCCACTTCCGACCCACCCAAGGCGACGTGGTGGAACCGCTCGTCCTTTAGGCGGAACAGGCCATGCGCCGCCGTACCCGCGAGGAGGCGGCCGCTCCGGTCTTCGGAAAGCCCGAGTACATAGGGGTCGATCAGGCCCTCAGCAGGCCCATAGTTCTTCAAGCCACTGGGCTTCCAACAGGCTACGCCGCCGCTTGCCGTGGCCAGCCACAACAAACCATCCGGTGTGCGGTGTATGGCACTCACGATGCGCGATCGCAAGCCATCGCGTTCGGTGAAATGCACGAAGGCATCACCCGTGAATTTCGTGATGCCACCGAATCCGGTACCTGCCCAAACCGCACCCGAAAGATCCTGCAACACGTGGCGCACCAGAGAATGCCCAAGGCCATTCGCTTCTGCGATCAACTTCACGCGGGGTTGCCCGTTGTGCTTGTCCAAATGGATCAGGCCGGTGGGTGTGCCCAGCCAGAGGTCGCCGTTGCGTGCCCGAATGAGATCCAGGATGCGGAGGTCCGGAAGCGCCACGGGGAAAATGCCCAGGAAGCGTTCATCCAAGGGCAACGGTGCCAGGTCCGGGCCGAGTTCGGTGAAGCCTTTGTTGGTGCCCACCAACAGCCCCGAGCTGTCCGCGTAGATCGCCGTAACACGCAAGGAAGGAAGCGAATTGTCGGCCGCAACCCGTATCCAACGTTCGCCTTGCCGGATCACCAGGCCGCTGTCCGTTCCCGCGATCAGTCGGCCCTTGGGGTCCAGCACCAAGGCGTTCACATGTAGCGTAGGTAGGCCATCGGTCGTGGTCCACAGTCGGGTCTTCGTTCCGTTCCATTGAAGAATGCCCAGACCGGGCATGGCCGCCCACAGATCACCTTGCGCGTCTTCCACCATGGCTTCCACTGCGGTCGGCGGATAGGCTTCGTCCAAGGGATGCACGGTGAAGCGACCGGCCAACCAACAGGCGATGGCCCCATCCCGACACCCCATCCACACGTGGCCATCCGGGGCGGCGTGCAATGCGGTCACCTCGTCGGTGGTCAATCCTTGGGCCTGGCCGTAGGTATCGAAACGCAAGCCTTCGGAGCGCGCTGCACCGCCGTCGGTGGCGATCCAGAGGAAACCATCCAGATCCTCGCACAAAGCGTTGACCGATGCACTTGGTAATCCCTGCTCCAAGGAGAAGGTCCGGAGGTCGTATTGCTGCGCGATCAGCGGTCCGCTTAACAAGCAAGCCAGCAGGGGGACACCAGCAGGAGAGCGCATGGTCGGTAAGATAGCGCCCTGACCCAAGACCGTGCCGATCCGGAGTTGGAAAAGGACGTTATTGCATGTACCTTCATGGCGTACCTAACCAAAATCACTTCCCATCATGAATATCACCTTCAACGAGCTGCGGAAGATCAAGGACACCTTACCCGATGGCAGCATCCACCGGATCGCTAAGGAGTTGGACTTGAACGTGGAGACCGTTTGGAATTACTTCGGTGGATACGGACACCCCAATGGTAAACCCATGGGCGTGCATCTGGAATCCGGTCCGGACGGTGGCGTGGTGGCGTTGGACGACACGCGCATCCTGGATCTGGCCAACCGGATCATGCAGGAGCAGCAGGTCAACGCCTAAGCACCCCGAGTGGTACGTTGCGTGATGCAACGGAAGTGAGCGGTCCGCTGTTGTGGGCCGCTTTCTTCTTAGCGTTCCACAACGAATTTCAATGAATAAGGTAGGCCAGTGCTACTCCGTAACGATACGTAATAGATACCGGGGACCAGGTCAGAGACATCGATCTTTAAGTCCGTTCCCAAAGGGTGCCTGACCTCTTTCCGGCGGAACTCTTGGCCAAGTGCATTGTGGACGAATAACAGCGTTGGTCCGCTAAATGGAACTTGTACTTGGATCGTTGTAGAAGTTGGGTTAGGGTGCAGAGAGATCTCTGGTCCAAGGTCATTAGACTCAACGCTTACTTGCCCACTACAAACCTGCTCATATTCTTGTCCAATGAACTTTACCGCCCGGTTCACCGAGTCACCTTCGAACACAGCACCGCAGGCGGCGAACAATGTGTCTTGGTAGAAGTCCATAGCCCACAGTCCGCCTGCACCTTGAAAATCACCATGTACGCCGCACCATTCGGAGCCGTCCCACGTGGCTAGCCCCATTGCTTCCACGCCGCCTGCTGCGCGGAAACCACCACCAACGAACAACTTCCCATTGTGTTCAATCATGTTGAGAACCGTGGCAATTGAAGTTGTATTCCCGGCCCACCATTGTATGCCCTGGCCTAGCGGGTGGAACTGTTCGCCGTCCCAGCGCATGATGTTCTGTCCTGCGTTGCCTGCCGTGATGGAGATCTGGCCGCCAACGTAAAGCTGATCTTGGTACACCGTGAGACATTGCCCGCCGGAGAATCCGCCCAGTATACCTGGACCGAGTAGTTCCCAGCTTGCACCGTTCCATTCTGCAATGCCCCGCCCTTGATCCATGTCGACATTACCGATCACGACGAGATTCTCGTTGAATTTGGCGATATCGAGGATGCTCCCCTGATTGTTGAACCACCCGACGGGTTGCCAACTGTTCCCGACGCGTTTCGCTACCCCCGGTGCTGGTTGCCCATCGGCGAGGTCGAAACCACCAACGGCATAGAGCTCATTGTCCAATACCCGTAAACGACGCACACTTCGTTCGAGGTCACCATATGGATGCCATTGGGTACCATCGTAATAGGCGATTCCCTCGCAGGGTAAATCGCTCGCTGCGAGAAATTCCCCACCGGCGATCAGAGTGTCGCGGTAGAGAACCATTGAGTGTATGAGTCCGCGCAACACGCCAAGGGTGTCCCAGCGTCCTTGGGCATAGCGCATCACCGGATTGGTCAGGGCGAAATTTATTGTTTCATCCACTTCGATGGCGCCACCGCAATAGATGGTATCACGTGTGGAGTTAGCGTAGACCTGCCGTATGTTCAGGACATTGCCTGGAACGGCCGCACTAGTCCAAGATTGTGCATGGATCAAAACTGGCAGGAGGTACTGTACTGCACATAGTATATACACCCCACGCGGGTTCATGGCTGATTGAGGATACGTGCGGCACCCGCTCCAGGTGCATTCACCACATATATACCATTGGCATGACCAGCCATATCCAAATGCCAAATGCTCTCATCGGAACGTAGTCGAATGCTGTCTATCACGCGGCCTCGTGCATCGCATAGGTAAGCGTTACCGGCTCCAGTCAAGCCGGAAACGCGAACTTCTGACCCTGTCAATTGCTCAACACGCAAGGTGCCTCGGAAGTCTGCTAGGTTTTGGACACCCGTGAGCAACCCATCAATACAAAAAGCCGCTGTGAATGCGTCGGTCTGTGGATAGAACGTGTTATCAAACCAGTCATCATCACCTACAGGGTCAGTGAAGGGGAAAAAGGAGATAGGGCTGTACGCCGAATAGGTAGTGCCCGCAGCATAAAGGCGGTCCGTTCCCATCATCGCTAGGGTTCGCACATCATCGCCAAAGTTGCCGCCCTCTTGACCGCCGAAATAGGTGGACCAGCGCAATTCCTGTTCGTCCGAGAAGCACATGAGTACCGCATCGCCGACACCATAGATCCCCGAGGCCGAGTATAGGTTGTCCGCATTCTGAAGTACGAAAGTCGGATCCCAACTTAAACCACCTACGAAGATCCGGTTCAACGGGTCGGTCACAACCGAATTCAGATGCGTGTAATCCGAATTGGTTCCAAGTCCTTTTGCATAGGTCAACCATTCGATGGATCGATCCTCTCCATTTATACGGAGAATGTATCCCTGCAAGCCCGGTTTGTAGGTAATGTCATGCCAGTTAGGCCCCGGTTCTAAGGGTAGGTCAGAACTGGAGGACATGCCAACGATAAGGACGTCCTCTTTGCCATCGCCATTACCCGGCATGATAGCCATGCCTTGGTCGCCTATGGATTCACCCAAGCTGCCTCCAAAGTACGTGGTCCATTTCCACTCACCTACCAGATCAAACTCCATGATGAAGATGTCGCTACTGCCATGCCAGTCCTCATCCAAAGCATCGTTACCGCCATCTTTGAGCGGGATGTTCGTGCTAGTTGTTTGACCAGCAACGACAAGCTTATGGTCACCGAACCGAACATTCTCGGCCGACTCTCCATAATTCCCACCTAGGTATGTGGACCAGATCGTTCTTCGTTCTGCATTGAAGAGGACGATGTATCCGTCACCAGGGGTGTTCTGATCGAGGGAACCAACATAGTTCCAGTGTTGTGCACTGGGGTCTGCTGTTTCCTGTTCAATCGGCAAGGTCTGCCCTTCTGCTTGGCCCACAATGGCGAATTTTCCATTCGTATGTAGGTCAATATCTAACACGTTAAAATTGCCGTCACCTATGTACGTGGACCAAATAGCTGCCCCAATAGAATTCAGTTCCGCAACGAAACCGCCTCGTGATGAACTTTCGTTGAAATAACTGTCATCTTCAGGGTCGACCGTCCAGAGGTCATCCGCGTTAGTGAAGCCGCCAACAAGAATGTTCGGTTCGACACCCGGTCGCACCCGCAAGGCTCTTGCACTTTGGTAACCAAATGATCCACCGTAATAGGTGGACCAGAGTATCTCATAATTGGCTGTGAATTTACTGATGAAGGCCATCGGGCTTGCTTGAAAATACACCACCCCCGCTTGTATAGGAAAGTTGAGGACCTGAGATTCAGTTCGTCCAGCGACATAGTAGTTGCCGGCTTCGTCCACATCACTATCCTCTATCTCATCGCGACCGTCACCGCCCAAATATGTGCTCCAACACACACCGGGTGTAATCATCTGACCTCCAATGGCAGGCGGTGGTCCTATCAGAAGTACAAGCGGCTTTGATTGGTCATATGCGCCATTATAGAAGCCAACAATGCCCATATCTTCATCTGCCGTGTACGTTGCACCCCAAGATACTGGTTCCAAGGAATTGTCCGCATTCACTTGATAGGCTATCGCTTCGGGTAGAACGAAGTACTTTCCGTTTGAATAGAGTTTTAGGCTGCCCCATAGGTCCGTATTCAAGCTGTCCTGGCCATTGAAGCGGAGTTTAACCTGTGAAAGATTGCTTCCCGGCCTGCAGACTAGCGCCATTTTCTGACCAAAACCACCACTGTAGAAATGAAGGTCCACATACGGGAATATGTTCTCATACAACACTCTGCTGTATCCCTCTACGTTTGCGATTCCTGTATTCCCGCAATGCGGTAGATGGTAATTCAAATGGCTATCTTTCAACACTGCACCAACAGGATCAACCTGTGCCGCTTCTGTTCCATACGGAACCATTTCAATGTGATAGAGCGTGTCGACAGTTGATATAAGGGTATCAACCACGGGTAGTGTAAACGACACTCGTGACTTCGTCCGCATGTAAGCCAGAGGAACAGAACCTAGGGTATAGAACTTAACGTCATCTCTCTTTACTCCGTCAGTTCCTCGAACCTGTCCATGGTTCTTCCAGAAACCGATGGAGGGCATATACCTTTCAAGATAGAAATCAGGAGGGATGTACTGAGCGATGCCTGATCCCAAAGTGAAAAGGAACAGCAGTGGCGTGAGGATTGGTCGATACATGGAAGTAGGGTTTGATTCGTGGCTTCACTCTGATGTACGTGGTGAAGTTATTGCACAGCACCCGTGATTAGCAATGCTCATTGCGTTTATCGTGGTTGTTCCACAGAATGCTACACCTTGTTCAAAGACGTATCGGTCACCGCTCCACCACCCTGAATTCCACCCGCCGATTCACCGCGCGGTTCTCTTCGCTCGTGTTGGGCTTTAGGGGCTTGCTTTCACCATAGCCTTTCCACGTGAGGCGCTCCTTATCCACCTTCTTCTTCAGCAGGTAGTCCACAACCGCCTTGGCGCGATCGTCGCTCAGTTGCAGGTTGTACGAGTCGCTCCCTTGGTCGTCCGTGTGACCTTCGATCTCGGCGCGAACGAACGGGTAGTCCGTCATCACATCCACCAGCTTGTCCAACTCATCTTCGTGGCCAGGAAGCAACGTGGCCTTGTCGAAATCGAATTGCACATTGTCCAACCGAACACGGGTGCCGACAGCTGGCTCCACTTCGTGGATGTCCACGGTCGCGCTGCTCGAATGGTCGGGCACCACCTTCTTGGGCGGCGGCGGAACGCTCTCTTTCGGTTTCGGGGTGAGCTTGGTTCCGGGCGGCGCAATGCGAACATTCACATCGTCCACGAAGTAGTACGCTCCGCGTTCGCCATCGGGTTGGCGTTCGTGCGTGGTGACCTCATCACCGTAGAAATTGCCGATCAAGATGTACTGCTCTGTCCCGATGGCATCGAACACGCCGCTCACCTTGTGCCAACCGCCGGTCACCAATTTCTCTTCGTTCACATGCGGGGTGATGTACAACGGCAGGCAATCGCGCGTGGCGATCGGCGCGTCCTGAAAGACGATCCCGATGTTGTTGCTCGCCTCGTTGCTCCGTTGTGCGCGCACCACCCAACACTCGGCGATGTAGCGTACCCCGGCGGTCAACGGTTCAGGAAGTGTGCCTTGCACGTATTCGTGCCAATAGGTGGGCGTGTTCCCTTTTCCGTAGGTCTTGATGCCCACCATACCGCTGCCATCGTGCGTGCCTTGTTTGCTGTGTTTGGTCGGGTGGGCCCAGCAGTCCGGATCGTTGTTCGTACTGAAATGGTCCGGCGTGGTCTGCGTGGGGCTGCTCCACGCACTCATGTTCGCGTTGAACTTGGCCGGATCCTGTGTCCAACTGCAATAGGTGCGCACGGTCTCCTCGAAGCCGGGATTCGCCACGAGGTTCGGCATGGTATCGTTCTGCAAACGTTGCAGTAGGTTCTGTGCTGGAGACGTGACGGAACCGATCAACAGACCGGAAAACAAGAGTGAACGAAGCATGCGAACAAAACTACCGGGCCGTGTGCGGTGCGCCGAGCGGAATTCACGCGTTGTTTGAACGGATCCGTGTGGAATGGAGCCGTGGGATCGGCCGCGAGCGTCGCTCTGATACCGATCTTGCACCCGGATCCACCACCCATGTTCCTCGGTCGTTTGTTCAAGGTCATTGCGGAAAGCCTTTCCGGTAAGGAACAGGACTACACCGCAATGGGCATGCGGCGCGCGATCGTTCTGCTCAGCATCCCCATGATCCTGGAAATGGGGATGGAGGCACTCTTCGCTTTGGTGGATACCTATTTCGTGAGCAAACTCGGTGTGGTGGCCACCGCGACCGTTGGTTTGACCGAATCGCTGATGGTACCGGTGTATTCCATGGCCTGGGGCTTGGGCATGGGGATCACGGCGGTGGTGGCACGGCGCACCGGTGCGAAGGATAGACCCGGTACACGGATCGCGGCAGGCCAGAGCTTGTTCCTTGCCATTGTCCTCGGCCTTGTACTCGCCATTCCGGCAGCGTTGTTCGCGCCGCGACTTTTGGTGATGATGGGCGCTGGAGCCGATGTGCTTGCGGTCGCCACACCCTATGCCCGCTTGATGCTCGCCAGCAACTTGGTGGTCACCTTGCTGTTCGCGATCAACGCGGTGTTCCGTGGTGCGGGGGATCCGGGGATCGCGTTGCGCACATTGGCCATCGCGAATGGCATCAACATCGTTCTGGACCCTGCGCTCATCTTCGGTCTTGGCCCGTTCCCCGCGCTTGGTTTGTATGGCGCCGCCGTGGCCACGACCATCGGTCGAAGCATCGGCGTGCTATTCCTGTTGTGGAACCTGATCCGACCCGGTGGCAACTTCGGCATCACCCGCGCTCATGTACGTCCCGTGGCCAAGGTGTTGCGCGGGATCATCAAGGTGTCCTTGGGTGGTGTGGGGCAATTCCTGATCGCCAGTTTGAGCTGGGTATTCCTGGTGCGCATCATTGCCATGTTCGGAACGGTGGCCGTTGGCGGATATATGGTGGCGGTGCGGATCGTGATCGTGGCGATGCTACCGGCGTGGGGAATGGCCAATGCCGCTGCGACCCTCGTAGGCCAGAACTTGGGTGCGGAGCAACCGGATCGTGCAGCGCGCAGCGCGTGGTGGTGCGGACACTACAACATGGTGTACATGGTGCTGGTCACCGTCCTGTTCTGGTCGGCAGCGCCGTGGATCGTTTCGTTCTTCGACCAAGGACCCGCGGCCGATGGGTATGCCATTCTCGCGCTGCGGGTGATCAGCTTGGGCTACTTCTTCTACGGCTACGGCATGGTGCTGGCCCAAGCATTGAATGGGGCCGGGGATAGCTTGACACCGACCTGGTTGAACGTGATCTGCTTCTGGATCATCGAGATCCCCTTGGCCTATTTCCTCGCACTGGTCTTGGCCTGGGGACCGGTAGGTGTGTATGCCTCGGTGGCCATCAGCGAAAGCATCCTGGCCGTGCTCTGCGCCATCATCTTCCAACGCGGCAAATGGAAGTTGATGAAGGTGTGAGAGTTCATCCGCAGATTTCGCAGATCGGTTCGCCTACCGGCTCATTGGGATGACTGTTGGGATGGTTGAATGCGTCCACAGATGGGGTGGATGGTCGGCCTAACGGCCTCTTGGTTATCCGCAGATTTCGCGGATGGGTTCGCCTACCGGCTCATTGGGATGACTGTTGGGATGGTTGAATGCGTCCACAGATGGGGTGGATGGTCGGCCTAACGGCCTCTTGGTTATCCGCAGATTTCGCGGATGGGTTCGCCTACCGGCTCATTGGGATGACTGTTGGGATGGTTGGATGCGTCCACAGATGGGGTGGATGGTCGGCCTAACGGCCTCTTGGTTATCCGCAGATTTCGCGGATGGGTTCGCCTACCGGCTCATTGGGATGACTGTTGGGATGGTTGGATGCGTCCACAGATGGGGTGGATGGTCGGCCTAACGGCCTCTTGGTTATCCGCAGATTTCGCGGATGGGTTCGCCTACCGGCTCATTGGGATGACTGTTGGGATGGTTGGATGCGTCCACAGATGGGGTGGATGGTCGGCCTAACGGCCTCTTGGTTATCCGCAGATTTCGCAGATGGGTTCGCCTACCGGCTCACGTGGAGGCGGGTGAGCGCAGCGATCGAAGAGTTCTGAGTAGAACAAAAGGCCGCTGGTAAGCGGCCCCATCTGCGAAATCTGCGGATGGTCTTCTCTTTCTTCTGTGGAAGCCAGATCTACTGCGGCAAATACTCCTTCGGCTTGCCGGCCTTGTACCACTTCAGGAGCGTGTCGATCATGTGCTCCATCTTGCGCGCATCGGCCCAGGTTCCTCGGAATACGAGGGAACCATCGGCATCCACCAAGTAGGCACCGTTCGGGGCTTTGCCGTAAGCATCGTAGGTGGCATTGTTCAGGCCATCCACCAATACCGGGAGGCTGCTCAACTGCGCGAATTCCTGCGCGTAGGCCAACTTCTCGTATTCGCTCTTGGGCTTCGGGTAGGCTTTGAATTCCTTGTGGTCCCCGGGGTGCAACTCATCGCCGTAGATCACGAACAACTGGACATCCTTGCCGGCGTACTTCTTCGCCAAGCGCTGCCACTGTTCCACTTGCATGCGGGCAGGTGGGTTGGTGATGCTGCCGAACATGAAAGCGCGGATCTTGCCCGGATTCGCACTCAAGGTGTATGGCATTCCATTCTGTGCGGTCGGCAAGGTGAAGTCGTGCGTGCGTGGTACCATGCCTCCGCCTTCGCTGTACGTGCGGAGATCGCGGATGGTGGCGCGCATCAACTTGTCGAAGTTCATGTGCCAGATGTTCACCTGCTTCCGCATCTTCTTGATGTCGGCCTTGCTGTATGCGTTCAGGTAATAGTCCAAGTCGTCGTGGAAGACCAGTGCCGTGTCCGTGGGGTACCAGCTCGGGTCCCAGTTGTTCAGTTGGGCACGGCCCGCGGAGAACGACAATACGAAGAGGAGCAGAAGGGGAATGCGCATGGCGGTGAACGAACCGGCCAAAGGTACATCGCACCGATGCCGCATTCGTGGGCATGAACGATTGGAAAGGGAGCGGCGATGGACCGTTTGATTCAACCCAGGAATGCGACCTCTACCCATTCTTCCGGACCCAACCGCAAGTCGCGCAAACGCAATTCCACACTCCAACTGGTCACGGGTGCGTCTTCGCGCAGTTCCAATGGCGTGTACGGCCAATGCCGGATGTCCAGGAACACGGGTTCCGGCCATGTCGGGTTGTACAGCAAACTGAAACGCATCGCCTGATGGTCCACTGCCAACCGTCGCGCATCCAGTCCATGTGCCACGGTGGTCACCACCAAAGCGGCACTGTACAACCGTTTCTGCCAACCGGGCAACGGCGAACGGAACAGGGCTTGTCGGAATTCCAAACGCGGCATGGTCTGGCCGCTCAGGATGGCGCTGGGGTTCGTGTGATCCAAGCGGATGTGATGCAAGGCCATTAGAAGATCCAACGGACCTGCAACTTCAGGTCGCTTCGCATGTTGCCACTGACCTCTTGCAAGCCACTGCTGATCACGGTCTGGTCCTGGTAGATGAATGCACCATAGCGCAGCCAGATGTCCACGCGCCGCAGCGGGGTGAGGCGTGCCATGGCATACCAACGCATCCCGCGACCATAGTATGCTGGAATGCTGAATACACCGATCAGGTCGTTCTCGTATGCATAGATCCGCGCGTTGTAGGTGTCGGTATCGAAGAGTGCCACACGGAAGGTGAGTTCCAGCGGACTGCTCTTTGGGCGATGCACGATGTCCTGGTACATGAGGAAACCATGCTCCAGCGGTGAGGCTCCGCGTTGGAAATCGATGGTCTCCACACGGCTGCGCAAACTCACTGCATCGCTCACCTTGTAGCTCGCATTCACCCGGTAATTCGTTTGTGCCGCGCGCACCAGTGGGTCTATCCCATCCACATCAACGGTGGTGTTGATCGCCTTGTCCTGGTGCTTCGCCCGCACGTACATCTCCATCTTCTTGCTCGGCTTCCAATTCAGTTGTGCGAGCCAATCGAAACCGGCGGACGGTGCATCGGTGAGGTAGCGCAACCACGGGAAGCTGAACTGATCGAAGTAGGCATTGAAGGTCCATTGTCGGCTCGGACGGATCTCGATGCCGGTGTACAGCCCTTTCTCATTCCACGGATCGATGGTCTCCCCGAAGGAGCGGGCGAACTGGGCTTGGTAGTTGCGACCGTAATTGCGGTAGAGCAAGCTCATGCTCACGCGTTTGTCCAGTGACATGAGCAAGCCGGTGTTCATGGCCTTGCCACCATTGGCGCTGGTGGCCACTTCACCGAACCAGGTGAGGTTGCGGTACAGCACGTTCCAATCCACACCCGCTGTGGTGTTCTCCTTTCCGTTGAAAACGAATTGGCGATACGTGGCCGTGTTCGGTGCAATGCTGCCGGAGTATTCCACATGTGCCACCGTAGCACCAACGCTGTATCCGCGATCGGCATAGCGCAAGTGACCGCCGAGGACGCGCTCGCCCAAGGCATCCTTGTTATCCAGTTCCCTGTTCGTGCGGTGGAAGCCATCCTCCTGAAAACTGCTCACCAATACTTCGTTCCCCAAGTTGTTGCCAAGGCTGTCCACATTGGTCGAAGAGGTGCTCACATTGGCATCGATGCGCTTGCTGGAAACGAAGCCCGTGATGTCCAACTTCTTCGTGAGTGAAAAGGTGGCCGCACCGCCGCGCAAGTACAGGTTCTCGTTCACGCTCGCATACGGTGTAAGCCCGGTGGCGTTGCGTTTCACGTTCATGCTGAAACTGCTCTTCGAGGAGAAGGCCAAACCACTCCAGAACGTGAGGCCTTGTCCGAATTGCGCTTGGTAATCGCCCAAGGCCAAGGCCTTCAGTCTGCCGATGCCACGGATGAACAGATGCGCGCTGTAGTAGTCGAAACCTTGTTCGTTGCGCCCTTTGAAGAACTGCTCGCCTTCATCCTTCTCCGCCACGAAACCGAAACTGATGTTCTGGCGGTAGCGGAACCGGTACCGTGTGTACAAACGGAACGGACTGCCGAGGTAGACCTTGTTGTTCTGTCGGAGTGAATCCACCACCCGCGGGTCATCGAAATCGGGAAGCGGATCACCGTCCGGGTCGGTGTAGTCCTTGCCGAAGATGTTCCCGCGATCCATGAAGCCCTTGCGCGACTCGATGTTCATGGTGCTCCGGGTGGTCCATTCGCTGGTCCCGTTCGCGAAGATCTCCTTGATGCTCGCGGTGCTTTGGTAGGGGTTCTCGCGCACGGCGACGAAGGGTCGGATCAGGTTGATCACCGGTGGGGTAAGGCCGTCCACGGTCTGCAGTTCGTACAGGCTCAACAACTTGCCGTACTGCTTGATGTGTTGTAGGATCGCGCTGATCTGGATGTCGGTGAGCAGGAGCAAGGTGCTCAACTCCTGTGCATCCGTGTGGTTCAGGTCGATCGGGTCCTTGTAGTGATCGGTGAGCTGCTCGAAGAGGGTGGTGAGGTCCACTTCGCCACCCAGTTGATCGGCGGCCGCCTCGATCCGTTGTTCGATCACATCGCGCGGCACACCATCCTCCTGTGCGCGTGCCGAAACACCGCACAGCAAGAGGAGGAGCAGTACCGCGCATGCCCTCATTTGAACCGGTAGTTCAGCCCCAGGATCGGTGTGGCACCCAACTGCGAACGCACGGATACCGCCAGATCGATGTCCAATTGCTTGTACCGTATCCCCGCGCCGAAATGGCCTTGCACGGCGCCGGTGCTGATCCCTGTCCGGAGGTACAGAACGTCGTTCGGATGGTATTCCACTCCCATGCGGAAGCGCTCTTGGCGGTCGATGTCCTTCTCGGCATCCAAGGTCATCAGCAGTTTCTTGCTGAAGGTGTAGCCCATGCCCACGCGTAACAAGGTGGGGATGCGTTCATCGTACGGTCCGCCGAGCAAGGCCCGCGTAGGGTTGTACACATGCGCCCCGATCCACAATTCATCGGTGACCTTCGCCTGCACACCCACCTCGGCCGCGAGGACACTGGTGCTTCCGTAGTTCTCGCCCAAGCGCACGCCGATGTGATCCAGTTGCACCGCAGCACGCAGCCCTTCGCCGAAGCGCATGGCATAGGATGCACTCACCTTGGTCTCGTTGTACAGCGAATACCCGAAACGATCCGCACCAATGCCCAAGGTGCCTTTGCCCAAAGGAATGGCCACGGCCAATCCTTGTTGCGCAAGGTCTTGGCTTAGGTAGTGGCTTTGGTAGAAGGCCCCGGCCATGGGCTTGTCCAAGCCCGCCAGTCCGGCCGGATTCAGGCGCAAGCTCCACAGGTCGGCCACGGTGATCCCCGCATAGCCCATGCCCGCGAAGCGCGCACCCACTGGTTGACCTTCGCCACTGGCACTGGCCAATTGCACGATGCCGAAGCAGAGCGCGGTGATCGTTGAACGCATCGCACCGAATGTAGTGGTTCCTGCTATTGGTGCAGGTGGGATGTGGAGAAGTCGGGTTGGTGGGGGTGAAGTCCTGCGTTCCCAGCTATGATCAAGTTCGCTTCACCACGGGTCGCCCTTTCGACCACGTATCCATGCTCTTCTTCTGGGTCGCAGGGCCGTCCGCTCAAAAGCAGCGGACAGACCTATTCTATGTCATTTGCAAGCATTACGATGAGTTTATTTTAGGCATGAGGAACTCCAGGCATGTGCCAAGGGCGACGTGCCCCCGACACATGTTCATGCCCGTCGTTCATCGCGCCTATCCC
>Ga0209063_1000972_pt1 | contig 15949 bp, 7 predicted proteins | sample KloWWTmeKNB19Kit_FD_187177 | JGI IMG/M metagenome (GOLD analysis project Ga0209063, IMG submission 187177) | Active sludge microbial communities from Klosterneuburg, Austria, studying microevolution and ecology of nitrifiers - Klosterneuburg... | ecosystem: Engineered > WWTP > Aerobic digester >...
CACCGGAAATCTTGCAGAAGCTTTTATTAATTCACTAGATACGTTATCTGCTTTCGGACCTATCACTTTAGGATATGTTTTACCTCCTGTTATACCCGTTATTACCCTGGGTAATACAGACAGTATTGCTTGTCGCAACGGTAGCATCAAGGTACGTTTTACGTTGGACACTCTTATGTTTTCCAACAATACTTTTACTGCCCAATTATCTGATTCAACAGGCAGTTTCAGCTCTCCCACAAATATCGGATCCAAGTTTAGCATGAACATCACTGATTCAATCACTGCATATATACCTTACAATACTCCTTTGTCAAACTTATACCGCATCAGAGTAATTGGTAATTCACCTCCGGACACAAGCGTCAATACCCTTCCATTATCTGTTCTAACAATTCCAGGTGGCGGATTTACTGTTATTGGTTCCAATCCCGGCTGTATAAACAGCGGTATTCACAAATACTATGTCAGCCAGAAAGAAACCGGGGTAACTTATACCTGGCTATTAAGCAGTGGTGGCACATTTACAACCAACCAGGATACAGCCTATGTAACATGGATATCACCCGGCACTCATACTATCACTGTATACACCGCAAATCAATGTGGTAGCGGGCCATCAGCAAACCTTCAAATTACAGTCAGCCAGCCAGCCCCTACCTCAGCGCCGGTAGTAAACAAAGTTGGTCGCTGGTTATATGCAACAACTCCTGACGCTAATCAATATGCAACTGGTTTCCATTGGTACCGGAATGACACACTGATCAGCGGTGCTGCTACTTCATCTTATTATGCTGCTCTTGCAGGTACTTATGTGGTGAAATATTTTAATCTCTGCGGTGACGGTCCTGCATCCAATTCATTTGTGTTTGCAGCGAATTCAATTCCGCAAACAATTAATTTTCCTGCGATTTCCAATAAAACTTATGGCGATTCCGCTTTTACTGTCGTTGCAACAGCCACATCAGGCATCCCGGTTTCTCTGGCACTGATCAGCGGTCCGGGGACTTTATCTGGAAGTACTTACACGATAACAACTACCGGTACAGCCACGATACGGGCCTCACAAGATGGTGATGATGTTTATGATACTGCTACCATCGTCTTTCAGGATATAGTTATCAATAAAGCCACTCAAACCATTAGTTTTCCTCCAATTGCTGACCAGGTGTTGGGGTCTGCTGCACTTGTTCTGAATGCAACTGCAAGTTCTGGCTTGCCTGTTGGCTATTCATTATTATCAGGCCCTGCTGCACTGGCAGGAAACCAGTTGACCTTTACCGGGCTGGGTACTGTAAGTGTTACTGCTATTCAAAATGGTGATACAAATTACCTGGCCGCTACTTCTGTTAACCGGACATTTTGTGTAAGAGTTGCTGAGCTTACCACTATTTCAGGACCTCAGTTTGTTTGCCCCGGTCAATCGGTTACGTACCGGATTAATAAAGTAAATGGGTTGACATATAGTTGGCGCTTATCTGATGGTACAACTTATGCATCCACTGCAGATACTGTAAATATTACCTGGGGCGGAGCAGGTGCATATATTTTAATTGTTTCTGCCGAAGGACCCTGTGGTGCAGCAACAACCAATGACTCATTAGTGGTAAATGTAATTACGGCTGTTACTCCGGGAGCTGTTGCTAACATGCTGCCGGCTGATGGTGCAACAGATCAAACACTGCCATTAAATCTTTCCTGGTTGCCCGGTAACAATGCATTGACGTATGATTTATTTATATGGGATTCAGCTACCACACAACCATCCACTCCTTTTGCAGCCAATATCACTACAGTATCTTATATCTTACCTCAAGGTGCTTTGGAATATTTTAAAGCATATAAATGGAGAATTATTTCTAAAAATGCCTGTCTCCAAACCGACGGTCCCATTCAGCATTTCAGGCTTAAGAAGTTACCCGATCTTATTGTAAGCAATGTGCAGGCGCCTGCTTCCGCTTTTTCGGGACAAAACATTACCATCAGTTGGAGGGTCAGCAACGCCGGGCCGGGTAATACCGCCACCAACCAGGGCTGGACCGACGCCGTATTCCTTTCATTTGATACCATACCTAATTTTAGCATACCGCCAAATACTGCTCCTAATGCCTGGTCTCAGATTGAATTCCCTGTACGACCATTACTGATAGGCACCCGCAATAATATTACAGCCCTTGACAGTGGTCAGCATTATGACAATTCTATCAATTTCACTTTGCCGCTTAACTATAGCCAACCCTTATATGTTTATGTTATTACTAATTTCCCGGCTAATAGTTCATTACTACAAATGACTGTTCTGAATGATACAGCCAAAGCGCCGCAACCGGTCAATGTAACACTTTCACCCACTCCTGACCTGCGGGTAGATACTGTATTTACTCCTGCTTCTGTTTTCTCAGGAAGCACTATCAATGTAACATACAAAGTAAAAAACTATGGCGTATTTACACCAACCGGCAGCACCTGGACGGATAAACTTTATATTTCTCAAAGCCCCATTTTTAATATTAATAATGCAATCCCTTTAAAAGTCCCAAAGACAAACGGCACTTACTATCCCAATGCACCGGATGCCAATTTTTCTACTAACACACAACTACTGGCTGATAGTTCCTATACAAAATCAGTCCAGGTAGTAATTCCCAATTTTATTTCGGGGCAATGGTTTATTTATGTGCATGCGAATAATACTACCAGTTTATATGAAGGTGCTTTGGCCAACAATAATATCAATAATAAGCAACTGCAGGTATTCCTTACCCCGACCCCGCAACTCACCATTAATACTTTAACTGTACCGGTAACTTCAGCAAGCACAACACAACCACTCGGTGTGAATTGGAATATACTCAACACCGGGTTCAGTGATAACCTGGAGAAAAATAAGGGCCACTATTACAGGCTTACTGGTTCATGCCAAATAAATTGGCTTCAGCTGACAGACAGTGCTGGTTATGGTTCCAGCTATTGGATAGACCGGGTATACCTTAGTACCGACTCCAATGGCCTAAACGGAAACGAAATACTTATTGGAGAGAAAACACAAGGAGTATTTAACAGTGGAGTTGGCGCAGATTATGCACTTTATTTAAAATGTGTACAACCCGGGACCGATCCTGCAACTGAAAACATCAACACATTTAATGTAATAAAGCCCGGTTCCAATCACCCGGGGGAATTAAACTTCGCTATACCTGCTAACTTGCAGCCCGGGAACTACTATGTTTATGTCAGAGCCAATGCTGCACAAACGGTATTTGAATATCCCGGTACCCCGCAAATAAGACGAAGTACACTGCCAATTACTGTTCAACGACCGGATGCAACAGTATCAGTAAATATTCCTTCCACCGCCAATGCCGGACAGTCATTAACTATAAACTACAATGTGTTGAATAATGGACCCGGATCTGTATTCAATGCTGTTCGCTACGACAAAATCTATATCAGCAGTTCAGCAGTATTTGATGGTTCAGCTCAGCTTATCAGTACGCAGACATTCACAGAAAATTTACCTGCCGGTATAGCTGTACCGCATTCAATAAACTACACTATTCCACCCTCAGCTTCCGGGAACAGGTATTTCTATGTGCATACTAACTTCGACAGCACTTTCAGGGAAACCAGTTACAGTAATAACATCAGCGCACCGGCAGTCACCAATGTGCTGAATCCAACACCTGCCGACCTGGTTGTAACATCCGTTCCATTAGCTGATTCACTCTTCACTATTTACAACACGAAAATAAAATATACCGTAACCAATAATGGCCCCGGCAGTACTTATGGCAACTGGACAGACAGTATATTCATTAGTTGCAGTGCCACCTACAATCCGGCAACCAGTTATTTTGTTGCAAAAAGAGAGCATACTAAAATAGTAACATCCGGTGGCAGTTACACTGATTCGTTCAATGTAAGTATGCAATTCAGCTGGGAAATCAATACCTGCTTTCCTCAAACGCTTTCTTCCACAGCCTTTTTCTATGTAAAAACAAATGCCAATGGCAATGTGTATGAAGCAAGCAATAGTAATAACAACGTTTCAGGCTCTGGTGCAAAAGTGCTGGTAAACCCGCTGGTTGATCATATTGTGACAAGTGCATCCAGTCCGGATACCGTCACTGTGGCAAGGCCATTTACTACTAGTTGGGCAGTGAAGAATACAGGCTATAATCCCGGTCTCATCTATTATCAATACTTGCAGGACGCTGTTTACTTCTCACCCGATTCTATCGAAAACAATAACGATGTATTAGGCAGCCAGTTTCCCATTTATACAAGACTAGAACGCAACCTGAGTTATACAGAAACTCAAAACGCTATACCTCCTAATATTCCCACCGGTGATTATTATGTGTATATCAAAACAAATCACAGTAACCTGATTATTGCAGAGAAAGTAATCAATAACAACAGCAACTTTATCCGGGGTGTCAACGGTGCTGCCAAAAAAATACATGTCATACAGCCGCTGCTTCCGGACCTGACAGATACTATCATTACAGCACCTGCTTTAGCTGCTGCAGGCCAACCTATGACAGTAGTATACAAAGTGACCAATACCGGTGCGGGACCTACTTATCCCAATAACTGGGGCAACAAAATCTGGCTCTCCGGAGATTTTATACCAGGCAACAGTGGTGATATACAACTAGCAGCGAAAAATATATCTGCTGTATTACAACCGGGACAATGGATATATGATACGCAGAACTTTACACTCAATAGTAATACACTCCCGGGCAATTATATCCTGATAGCACAAACTGATGCATCCAATATCGTTTATGAAGTAAACGATACGAATAATCTTGCCTTTAGTTATATAACCGTGTATACTCCTCAGCCGGTGGATTTGACTGTAGAAAATATAATGAGACCTGACACTGTTATCCTTGGCTACAGTATTGATACGGCTAAATGGGTTATTGCCAACCTGTCGGCCAATACAGCAACAGGTGTTTCCTCAGACGGAATTTATCTTTCAAATAATACAATCCTTGATTCAACAGCTGTGCTAATAGGCATAAAGAATAAGACTATCAATATGCCACCCCTTGACAGGGATACTATCAGCATGCAACCAATAGTAAGCAGTTTAATTGAAGGACACTATAATGTGCTGGTAAAAACAGACCTGCTCAATAATATGAACGAAACTGACAAGAATAACAATACCGGGATAGCAGCAGGAAGTATTTATGTAAAAGCAAAAGAGTTAAAACTGAATAATACAGAAAATAACACCATACACAACACAGGCAGGTATTACAAATTAGTGATACCCGACTCGTTGAGCGGTTCCACCATTCTCGTTACGCTGAAGTCAAACGATTCGCTAACCATGAAGAACGAAATGTACATAGGCCTTGGCTATGTGCCATCTCCTGCCAGCTTTGATTACCGGTTTGGTACGGCTAACTATGGCAACCAGCAGATTGTGATGACATCGGTGACAGATTCGGTTTATTATATCGCTATACGTTGTACATCTCCCAACCCGGTGGTACAAAATATCACGCTGCAGGCAGTAAAACTTCCGTTTGCTATTCTCAATGTGCAGTCAAACTCGGGTGGTAATATCGGAAACGTAACGGTAAAACTCAGCGGCTCATTGTTTAACAATAATATGGTGGCAAGATTGAATAACGGAGGTACTGTTATTTATTCGTCCGTAGTTTACTTCATCAACAGCACTGCCGTATTTGCTACGTTCAATTTGCAGGGCAAACCATTGGGACTTTATGATATATCACTGATAAAAACTGATTCTTCAGTAGCAACATTACCGGGCGGGTTCACTATAAACACTGGTAATAATGGTGGCATCCTCACCGGAGGTGGCAACAACACCGGGCAAACTGGCAGCGGCAACCAGCCTGGTTGTGATCCCGGTACACCCGGGGGATTGAATTCGCTGCTTGTAACTGAAGTAACTGTTCCCGAAAAAGTATTTGTAGGCTGGCCCTTTGTAATCCAGATCAGCTACAGCAACCCAGCCAATTTTGATGTACCGGCACAAACAAGAACACTATATAATGATAAAGATGTACTGATGGCCATGACACAGGCAGGTCTGGCAAATGGTGCCAATTCATTGCACCTGGAATTAACAGAACCCGGTGGCCCGCCGGGCATCATCAGGGCAGGTGCCAGCGGAACGATAACAGTGTATGGGAAGACACCCCCGAATACACCGGGGCATACCTACATCAACTTCACTCTCAAGTAAAAGACAGGAAAATGAATCGTACACTTTCAAACCGGTATATGAAAAGTATAATCACTAATTATAAAATCCTGCTGGCCGCAATGCTGTTATTAACGGTTGAGCTATCAGCACAAAATATCAATATACCTAATAAAACCGGGCCGATGGGTTTACAGGTGAATACGTTGACGGGCAACCTCTACTTTACCCGCAATGACCTGTATATTCCGGCGAGGGAATTTTCGTTGAACATTACATTTCATTATAACAGCTTCAATTATCAACAAAATGAAGGTTATGGTAATGGCTGGAATTTTAATTACAATATCAAATACAGAAATGATACAGCGGGAGCAAAGGTCATCGTGTGGAGTGACGGAAGAGAGGATATTTACGCTTCAGCAGGTGGAGGTGCATACCTTACACCGAGAGGATTCTTCACTACACTAACCGAATACCAATCCGGCAAGTATCGTATTGCTGAATCAGACGGAACGCTACTCTTTTTTGATAATAGTACCCATAAGCGGGTTACCCGTATGGAAGAACCAAATGGTAACTTTATCAATTTCAGCTATACCGATACCTTACTCACTTCACTGGTGAATGGTGCCGGGCAAACTATCTCACTGGCTTATACCAACGGAAAACTGAGTACGGTTACTGATGCCATGACCGCCCCAACCCGCATTTATACTTATACATACGACGGAGCAGGTAACCTTACACAGGTTAAAGACCCGCTGAACAACTCCTATAAGTATGCTTACCTCGTTAATGGGCCTATGAAAGCTGTTACCGACATGAACAATAATAAAGTAGATATTATTTACTTCAACAATTTTGCCATCAGCGAATTGATTGGTTGCAACAAAAGAATCAGTTTTTCATTTGATACTGCCACCCTTACCACTATGGTTACAGATTACCTGGAAACCGGAAACAACCAGGTAACCAAATACGAATTCAAAAAACAGGAAGATAAAAAATGGCTAAGCGGTATCTCCGGAAACTGTTGCGGGTTCAATAGCAAATTCGAATTTGATGCTGCCGGCAACAAAATAAAGGACACAGATGCAAAAGGGAATATCACCACTTTTACCTATGACAATAGGGGAAATATGCTGACCATAACTAATGCCATGAATAATACTGTCACTTATACGTATACTACAGATTATAACAAAGTAGCCAGCTTTACCGATGAGAAAGGATTCACCACTTCAATGACCTACGATATCAAAGGCAATCTTATACAATTGGTGGAACCGGGCAATCATATTTATTCTGCAACCTATGCTGCTAACGGTGATATCATCAGCAGTACCGATCCCAAGGGTAATACCTTTACATATAGCTATGATACATATGGAAACCCAATAAACGTTACGGGACCAAACGGTTATACAGCGGCATTGGGATTTGATGCAAGAAGCAATTTACTTTCTTTCACCGATGCGAGGGGAAATACAAGTAACCTGGAATATGACATATTGGACAGGTTGAAAAAAATTATTGATCCCATCAATAATAATGTCCAGGTAAATTATGACAACGCAGGAAACCCTGTTTCCTTTATCAATGAAAACAATGAAACAAGCCTCGCTGCATATGACGCCAGTAACCGGCCGGTGGAAATAACTGATGCCAAAGGTGGTAAAACTTTTATCACTTACGATGCGATGGATAATTTGAAAAGCATCACTAATGCTGTAGGCAGTATTATAAAGTTTGACTATGACAACCGCAACCGGTTGAAAATGATTACCGATCCCGAAGGCAATATATTAATGGCAGATTATGACCTGAACGGAAATATGACTACTGTAAATATGCCTAACGGCCAAGTAATGAATTATAGTTATGACGCTTTAAACAGGATTACTTCCGTCAGCGACTTAAATAGCCCAATCCTGAACCTGACATATGATAAAAACAGCAATATCACCAGCTTCACTAACAGCGGTGGCGCCACGTATACAGCTGTGTACGACAGCCTCAACAGGATAAAAAAAGTAACAGACCCCCTGAACAATTCTTATACGCTCAGTCATGATAAAAATAACAATGTTATTGCTGTAATGGACCGCAATGGCTTTACTTCCACTTACACTTACGACAGTCTTGACCGTATTAAAACAATGACAGATAATAACGGGAATACAGTTACCACTACTTATGATGCACAGGGAAATATTATAGCCCTGACCGATCAGAATAACAATACTACCGGCTACACCTATGATAACCTGAACCGGGTCAGGCGGACAACTTACCCGGATGGCAGGTATATTGAAAATACTTACGACAATAAATCCAATATCGTTGCCAGGAGAATTACTGACGGCAGCACCATAAACTTTGTATACGACTCTCTGAACAGGGTTGTTTCAAAATCATTACCCGATGGCCATGTTTATACATATATATATGATGCGCTGGGCAGGCTGCTCACTGCTACCAATAATGCAGGAACTGTAACTTTCACCTACGATGCATTGAACAGGGTCAGTTCTGAGAACTTTGGAACCAGAGCTGTACACTATACGTATAATATTTCCGGAAGAACTCAAACAACCATCTACCCGGATAGTACCGTAGTCACAAAAAGTTATGATACCCGTAACCGGCTCAGCAGTATTGCAAAGAACAATACAGTATTGGTTAGTTACCAGTATAATAATGCGAACCAGGTCATCGCAAAAACAATGGCTAACGGAGTAACCACTTCCTATCAATATGATTTTGCTAACCGGCTGAGCAGCATCTCTACTGCAGGCGGTTCCATACAAAACAACTACTTTACCTATAATAACGAACAACAGAAAACTTCAATTAACCGGCTGAACGATCCGGCCAAATCGGAACAATTTACTTTCGATAACGGCCGCAGGCTAACCAATTATAAAAGAGGGGTTATCGGAGGAAGCCCTGTAATCGAGAATATATACAATTACGATGCGCTCGGAAATAGAACTGCTGCCAATCAGAATGGTATAAATACAACGTACACCGGCAATAACCTGAACCAGCTAACCAACAGTAATAATGGTACTCAAAATATCAATTTTACTTATGACAACAATGGCAATCTCACCTATGATGGGCAGTTTTTTAAATTCTATGATGCTGAAAAGAGATTGTTAAAAGATTCTTCCTCGCCTGTCAATATTATCACTTACCAGTATGATGCATTGAACAGGAGAACCCGTAAAAATATAAATGGCACTACCCGCAACTATACTTTTTCAGGCATCACTCCCATCGAAGAAAGAGATAATGCCGGTAACACTATACTGAATAAAACAATTTATGCAGGTTGGCTGAGACCGGTGGTGAATGAAAAGGACAACAACCAGTATTTCTATCATCAGAACGAACTGAACTCAATAGAAGCCATTACCAACCAGCAGGGAAGACTTATTGAAAAATATGATTACGATGTGTATGGCAAAATGAACATTTATGATTCGCTGAATAATCCTTTGCCGGGTTCAATTGCAGGTAACCGATTTGGCTTTACCGGCCAGGAATATGACAGCGCAACAGGCATGTACAAGTTTTTCTTTCGTGAATACAATCCTGAAACTGGCTTATTCAGCCAAAGGGATTTGATAGGCTATGCTGATGGAATGGGCATGTACCAGTATGTACATAATAACCCGGCGAATGGAGTTGATGTGCTGGGACTTGAGGATTGTCCGGAAAATAAGGAGCAAAACGATTTTAACAACAGTGTAAAATCTGTAGAATTCGTTGCAGGTTGGGAAAACTTCCTTTTTAGTGCTTATGAAGTATTACACAATGAAATCAACCAATACAATCAAAACAAAGCCTTGGAGGAGCTAAATCAGTTACAGAAAGAATGGGCATGGTATAAAGCAAAAAGCATGATGAAAGGAGGGAAAGAAGGTGCAAAGAATTTAAATAAAGCAAATAAAATTCTAGAACAAATGAAAAACGTAAAAGTGCCAGACGGTTCCAAAATTGCAAAAGTAGCGAATGGGCTGGATAAGGTCGGTAAGGGATTAAATGTTCTTGATCTCGTGATAAAAGGTCACAGTTTTGGAGAGGCTATCAATAATTATAATAATGGTACAATTGATGGAGCGGAATTAAGTCTTTCCGGTGGTAATTTAGCACAAAGTGCCCTTAATTTTACCGGGATTGGGTCGGCATATAGTTTCGCTGATTTTTTACAGCAACAGGCTACAGGTAAAAGTATGAATGAATGGTCTGCCGAATATGGACAAACTTTTGGCGAAAATGATGTAGATCAAAATATGGATGAAGAGCTTATGGAGTTTCACCGCAAAAACGGAACACTTAAAAAATTCCTGAAGTTCTATCATAAAACAAATAGTAAAGAAATCAGGAAAAGGCGGGCCGATTGCCCTCAGAATAATAACGGCGGTACCCAAAAACCTGCCGGACCCTCATATGATCCAAATTCCACTACCGAAGCCATCGCATCATGGGACCCTAACGAGATCATCGGGCCCGATGGTGCACCGGATAAAAGCTGGGTGAGCATAAACGACAGGCTACCCTATACAGTGACATATGAAAATGATATCTCTGCCAGTGCTCCTGCCAAATATGTAAAGGTTGTTGTGCCGGTACATGAAAAAATGGATGCGGCAACTTTCCAGTTGGGTAGTTTTGGTTTCAACAGTCTGACATTTACTGTACCTCCTGCCACTGCCTCCTATTATCAAAGACTGGATTGCAGAGATTCGCTGGGATTATTTGTGGATGTTATTGCAGGCTATGATGTGGTGAACAACCATGCTTTCTGGGAGTTCCAGTCAATTGACCCAGTTACCTTGCTTGCCCCGGCTGACCCCTTAAAAGGTTTTCTTTTATTGCAGGATAGCACAAACCAAACCTATGGACATGGATTTGTCAACTTTAGTATCAAACCGGTTACCACTGCACAAACACTGGACACAGTGCTGGCCAGCGCAGAAATTATTTTTGACAGCAACGAAATCATCCCTACTAATATCGAAAAAAATACAATTGATGCATTGCCGCCTGTCAGCAGTATTAACAACCTGCCGGCCAGTACAGTGAATACAGAAATTACGATAACCTATACCGGATCAGACGACATTAATGGCTCCGGGGTGAAAGGGTATTCTATCTTCGTATCAGATAATGGTGGCGCACCGGAATTATATATTTCTAATTTCCGTGGAGCCGACACCACTTTCATCGGGGTAGCTGAACATACCTATAAATTTCATGTAACCGCAACAGACAGTACCGGGAATATTGAATCATTAAGACTGGTGGACAGTATAATCGTCTTAAGCGGTGAACATATAATATGTCCAAACGGAAATGTGTCGTTCGATTCCAAACTTTCCGGAGCCTCTTATCAATGGCAGGTGGACACAGGGTCGGGCTTTGTTGATATTTCTGATGGGGGTGTATATAGCGGCACATCGACATCCATTCTAGCTATCACAAACGCTCCGTCATCTATGTATGGTTACCAGTACAGGTGCCTGGTTAATGGAAATATTTACAGCACTATATTCTTATTAAAATTTGGAATGACCTGGGAGGGCACTATCAGTAATGTATGGGAAAACCCAGCCAACTGGAGTTGCAACAGCCTGCCAGATGCAAATACCGATGTGATAGTGAATGGAGGAAAATCCAACTATCCACAGATAAATTCCAATGTAACTATTCGTACACTCAGGATGAACCACGGCTCCACCGGCAATGTTAATGCAGGCTTTACACTTACCATTTTAAAATAACCTCCCGGCTGCTATATTTTTAAGTATAGCAGCCGTTTCAAATACAATTATATGCACCTGTTTTTAATTCCAACAAACAAAGGTCTGAAATCAGTAAGGGCGGAAAATATCATCCGCATCCAGGCGATTAGCAATTACTGCAAGATCTATTTTGATAATGAATATCCGCTAACTGTGGCAAAATTGCTGTTATGGTTTGAAGGCAAACTTCCAGAGGATATTTTTTACCGCATTCACAGGGGGCATATTGTAAACAGGAATTTCATTTCAAGTATTTCCTGCAATAAGATACTGACATTGGTAAACGGCGAACAATTACAGATCAGTAAGAGAAAGAAAAATGTAGTAAAAAGAATGGTTGCCTGACGATGCAGATCAGTTCACTCCTTCTACCTGCATCTCTTTATTGATTTTTAATACTAATCCTTGTAATACTTTACCGGGACCGGCTTCGGTAAACCTGGTAGCACCATCTGCGATCATTGACTGCACACTTTGTGTCCATCTTACGGGGCCGGTCAGCTGGTGAATTAAATTCATTTTAATTTCTTCCGGCCGGATCACTGCTTTTGCTGCTACATTCTGATACACCGGGCAAACCGGTTGATAAAAATTGGCTTTTTCGATGGCTGCTATCAGTTCTTCTTCTGCATGCATCATTAATGGAGAATGGAAAGCACCACCTACAGGTAAAACAAGAGCCCTCTTAGCCCCGGCATTTTTCAACTGTTCACAGGCTATTTCAATTCCTTTTAAAGAACCACTGATGACTAATTGACCCGGACAATTATAATTGGCCGGTACTACCACTTCCTCAATTGCATTACAGATAGTTTCCACTTTTTCATCATCCAGTCCAAGAATAGCCGCCATTGTCCCGGGCTCCTTATCACAGGCATGCTGCATAGCCCTGGCACGGGCAGCTACCAGGTGCAGGCCATCTTCAAAGCTCAATACCCCATTGGCAACCAATGCAGAAAACTCACCTAATGAATGACCAGCCACCATATCCGGTTTGATAGTTTCAATACTTTTAAAAGCAATGATGGAATGTAAAAAAATAGCAGGTTGTGTTACGTTGGTTTGCTTTAGATCTTCATCAGTACCTTCAAACATGATATCTGAGATCCGGAAACCTAAAATCTCATTCGCCTGTTCAAATAATTTTTTGGCAAAGGCACTATTATCATAATGTTCTTTTCCCATACCCCGGAATTGCGAACCCTGGCCGGGAAAAATAAAAGCATGTTTCATGGTAACTGGTGGTTAATACAAACAAAAATGCCATAAAGGTTTCGATTAGAAAAATCTTTATGGCATTAAATTAAATTTCGTTGTCAATCAGCTCAGGTGAGCCGTTATCAGCTTCATAAATTCACTTCTTGTCGAGTTTTTCTGGAACTCGCCGTCAAATGCAGAAGTTGTTGTAACTGAGTTCTGTTTTTGCACACCCCGCATCATCATGCATAAATGTTGTGCCTCAATAACGACAGCGACTCCCAACGGGTTCAATGTTTCCTTAATGGCGTCTTTTATCTGGATGGTCAATCTTTCCTGTACCTGCATGCGCCGGGAAAATACATCAACAATTCTGGCTACTTTGCTAAGACCTGTAATCCAGCCATTAGGAATATAAGCCACATGTGCTTTTCCAAAAAAAGGCAACATATGATGCTCACACATACTATACACTTCAATATCCTTCACTACAATCATTTCGCTTACATCTTCATGAAATTTGGCAGAATTCAATATTGCATGTGCATCCAACTGGTACCCTTGCGTTAAATATTGCATGGCCTTTGCTACTCTCTCCGGAGTTTTCTGTAACCCTTCCCTTTCCGGGTCTTCCCCCAGTAAGGCGATAGCTTCCTTATAGCTTTTGATCAACCCGGTGGTTGTTTGCTCATCGTACTGTTCTGTTTTCTTATATGCCATATAAAAAAGTATTATTTTTTAAACCGGGTACTCCACAAAATTTCGGGGTGTTTCATACAAACGGATCTGCATATCCAGCTTTGTATCAATATGGGGACGCAATAATTCATATATAACAACGGCAATATTTTCTGCCGTAGGATTCAGGTGCTTGAATTCTTTGGTGTCAAGGTTCAGGTTTCGGTGATCAAACCGTTCTATTATTTCCCGTTGAATAATATCACTGAGTTCTTTCATATCCATTACATAACCCGTATTGGTATTAGGCTCTCCCACCACTTTCACGATCAATTCATAATTATGGCCATGATAATTGGGCAGCGCACATTTACCGAATATTTTATTATTCCTTTCTTCATCCCACGAAGGGTTGAAAAGGCGATGTGCCGCATTAAAATGCTCCTTTCTGAAAACAGCTACCTTTTTGCTCATACTACAATTTATGGAAATAAATCAGCCTGACGGTAAAGGATAACAATAATAAAGTCATATTGTTCTATAAATTACTTTCTCCGTAATATTCTACATAAATTTTAGAGGTCTCCACCAGTTTCAGGCAATGCAGATGAACAGAAGCCGGAAGATGTGGCTCCAGTTCGTTCCAGATACCAATTACCAGGTTTTCAATAGAACAAAGCTTACCCCGCATAAAATCAACATCTATGTTCAAATTACGATGGTCAAGCTTTTCGATGATGCTATCCTGGACGATAGTGCCCAGCTTTTTGGCATCGAAAATAAATCCTGTATCCGGATCAGGCATGCCCTTAATAGTCACAAAAAGTTCAAAATTGTGGCCATGCCAGTTTTCATTGGCACATTTGCCAAACACTTCATCATTTTTTTCCTTTGACCAGCTGGGATTATACAGTTTATGGGCAGCGTTAAAATGCTCAATTCGTGTTAAGTAAACCATGCTTTACTTTTTAGTTCCTCACAGCATTGGGCGGAGGAAAAGTGAGGCGCAAAGGTAAGTGAATTAAGCTATCCCTGAAGCCGGAAGTAGAAGATAGTTTACCTACCTTGCAGTTCCGGATTTGGACAAATAACAGATCTCCCTTTATGCCGAACTGCCTTATAGTTGCTGCAACGCCACTGGAAATCGCTCCCTTTCTGACCTATTACAGAATAAAAAAAGAGTTGCCTGAACAATTGCATATTGATGTGTTGCTTACAGGTATTGGCCTCACTGCAACTACTTATTCCCTGACCAGGCAATTGGCAATAAAACGACCCGACCTTATCATACAGGCAGGGGTCGGAGGTTGTTTTGATAATACTATGCAACTGGGTTCAGTGGTAGCTGTTAAACAGGAAGCTATCGCAGATCAGAGTGTAATTGAATTGAATAAGTTAAAAACAATGTTCGATCTCGAACTGGTACCCCAGGATCAATACCCATTTAAAAAAGGATGGCTGATCAACAAGAGTGAGGTCCTGAAAAAAGTTAAACTAAAAAAAGTAAAAGGGGTGTCGGTCAACGAAATCACCACCTCCAGGCAGAAAGTAAAATTTTATAAACAAGCTTTTAACCCTGTTATTGAATCAATGGAAGGAGCTGCCTTACATTATGTCTGTTTAATGGAAAAAATTCCGTTTGTACAGATCAGGGGCATCAGCAATTATATAGCTGAAAGAAATAAGAAGAACTGGAATATGAAAGAGTCAATCAGTAACCTGAACAATGAACTAATCCGTTTGTTAAAAAATATATGAAACTCACTTTAGGATTTTCTCCCTGCCCCAATGATACATTCATTTTTGATGCGCTCATCAATAAAAAAATTGATACTGAGGGATTGGAGTTCGACGTAGTATTGCAGGATGTTGAAACGCTGAATCAATGGGCACTGGAAGGCAAGCTGGACATTACCAAGCTTAGTTTCCCTGCTTACTTTAAATCCTTAGAATATTATACACTGCTGAATGCAGGAAGTGCCCTTGGGAAAGGAGTCGGGCCAATATTAATTACAGACTCACAGCAGGAGATAACAAATGAGGAAATCAACCAGGCTTCCAT
>Ga0209063_1000976_pt1 | contig 15865 bp, 12 predicted proteins | sample KloWWTmeKNB19Kit_FD_187177 | JGI IMG/M metagenome (GOLD analysis project Ga0209063, IMG submission 187177) | Active sludge microbial communities from Klosterneuburg, Austria, studying microevolution and ecology of nitrifiers - Klosterneuburg... | ecosystem: Engineered > WWTP > Aerobic digester >...
AATCGAGATCGGGGTGCCGGACATTGACCTATTGGCCCGGCATTGGCTGGATGCAGACGAAGACGAAAAATGGCGCTGGAACATCTGGCCCTTCTACGGTGGACAAAGTGACGAGCTCTCGGACTTCCCGCACGTACAGCGCCCGTACAACGCCTACATGACACATCAATCAGGTTTCTCTCTGGGGTACCTTGTGCGCCAGTTGGAGCGACTGGGGATGCGCATGGTGGACGGCATGTGGTACGACGCCTACAACACGACGGCCTCGGCGTTTCTGCTGGCCGAGAAGCCGCACCCCGCAGAGCCGACCATCCTTGAGGCCCAGGCGGTGATGGGAACATTCACCCACCGGACGGAGTATCTGCCGGCCCTGTGGGCGAGCGCAGCCCGGCATGTGCCCGGGGTGCCTTTTGTGACACGTATCCAGCACAAGAATATCAATGAGGGGATGGAGTTGCTGCGCCGGGATTTCCTGACGTCAGGGAAGCGCTACTGGATATTCCTGGACGACGACATCCAGTTCCTCGCTCCCGGAATCGTAGACAGAGCCATCCGGCAGATGATTGCCGGGAACTACGCCGCCATGAGCGTCTACAGCACGTTCGAGCCAGAGGCGCTGACCTTGCCCTATGATCCAAGCCGGTATCCCAACGTGGTGGCGCGGGAAACGACGTGGGCGACGGGTTACTTCGTGCTGGTGGACAGCCACCGGGTGGGCCACATCCTGCCGGACATGAACCTGCCGGACGGGAACACGAGTGTAGACACCTCGTACAGTGTGGCGATTCGGGCCGAGGGGCATCGCATCGGCATCGCGCCGGACTATGTGTACCACACCCGCAAGCCGGGGACGTGGGTGAACCAGGCGGTGATCGAGCCGACCAACGAGTACCTGATGCGCAAGTGGGGGCAGTTCTATTTCGATGTCGCCCGGTACGACGGCAACGTGATCGAATGGGGGCAGATATGAGGATTGTCCTCGTCGCCATTGTGAAGAATGAAGAGGTGGCGCTGCCCGCCATGCTGGAGAGCGTGCAGGGCATTGTGGATGAGTACGTGATCGTAGACACCGGCTCGACGGACAGCACGGAGGAGATCATTGCCGGGTACGGGCCTGTGTACAATGTTCCCTTCGTGGACTTTGTGACGACCAAGAACGCCGCCCTCGACCTGGCCGCGGACAAGGGCGACTATGTGCTGTTCATGGATGCGGATGAGCGGGTGGAGGCCGGGCTGGAACTGCTGAAGCGCCACGCGGAGGCCGGGGTGGATGTGGTGAACGCCCTGATCATAGAGGGCGTGAACGAAGTGACCCAGCGCTACTACCGGCCCCGGCTGTGGCGCAACGACGGGCGCTGGCGCTTTCATGGGCCGGGGGTGCATGAGTATGCGGCCCCGACGGGCCCAGCCGAGGACGCCCAGGATGCGGGCATCACCCTGGCCGACAGTGGGATTCTGGTGCGCCATGACCACCGGCACCGCAGCCCGGAGAGCTACGCCCCGCGCAACCAGATGTATGTGGACATTCTGGAGAAAGCCCTGACGTCAGGGCCGGAGGATACACGGGCGCTCTTTTACCTGGCGCGCACCTTGAAAGATATGGGCGAGTGGCTGCGGGCAATAGATGTCTACCGGCGCTACCTGGCCCTGGACGCCAGTTTCCTGGACGAGAAGTGGCAGTCGGCCTACGACATCGCCTTCTGCTACAAGCAGATGGGGGAGTACGAGGCGGCCCATGCCGCTGTGCGCCGGGCGGTGGAGATTGACCCGCGCCGGGCGGAGGCGAATGTGCTGATGGCGGAGATGTACAGCGCCATGCACGAGTGGGCGAGGGTGGAAGACGCCTGTCGCGCTGCCCTGGAGATACCCCTGCCGAACAACGTGGTGCTTTTTCAGAACCCCCAGGCGCATACGGCCCTGCCCCTGGACTACCTGGCAATCGCCCTGGACAAGCAGGGGAGATACCGGGAGGCGCTGGCCGCCTGTGAGCAGCTTGCCGCCTACAAGGGGCTGGACAGGCGGGTGATCAGCAACCTGGCCTGGCTGCGCGGGGCCACCCACAGGACTATCTTTTTCACTCTGGGCCATACGCCGGAGCCGGTGTGGGGGGATATGATCGGCGAGGTGGGCGTGGGCGGGGTGGAGACTACCTATGTCGAACTGCCCAAGCTGCTGGCGGCACGCGGCCACAGTGTCTTCGTCTTCTGCCGGACGGAGAAGGCCCACCTGAGCGATGGGGTCTACTTTCTGCCCTGGGGAGACCTGGGCGACTACGCAGATCTGCGGCCCGATGTGCTTGTGACAAGCCGGTGGTTCGAGCCGCTGCACCGGGAGGTCTTCCGGGATGCGATGAAGATCATCTGGTTGCAAGACGCCCACTTCGCTGACCCGGACTGGCCGGGGACATACGAGGTGGCGGACAAGGTGATCTGTTCCAGCCGGTGGCACAGGGCGTACATCGGTCAACGTCTGGGCTGGATGCTGGATATGCGGAAAGTGCATATTGTCCCCCTGGGCATTCGCAAGGCCATGTTCGAGAATCTGGCGCCGGGCGGGAAAACGAAGGGGCGGGTGGTCTACTCGTCCAACCCGGATCGGGGGCTGGCGATTCTGGCCGCGGCCTGGCCGGAACTGTGCCGGCAGCGACCGGACCTGAGCCTGCGCATCACCTACGGCTGGGAGGGGCTGCGCACCTGGGGCGAAAGCGCCGAGTGGCAGGCCCACTGCGACAACACAGAGGCGCAGATCCGGGGGATGTTTGCCGGCTACGACAACGTGACTTTCACGGGCCGGCTGAAGAAGGCTGAACTGTATGAGGAGTTGGCCCAGGCGGAGGTCTGCCTCTACCCGAACAACTTTCAAGAAACTTTTTGCCTGACGGCGCTGGAGTGCCAGGCGGCGGGAACGCCTATGGTGACGACGGCCATGGGGGCGCTGATGACGACGCTCAACCATGAGTACAACGTGCTGATCGCCGGGAACCCTGACGTCAGGGGCGGATACGTGGATGCGTTCGTGGGGGAGAGCCTGGCTTTGCTGGGCGACGAAGAGCGACTGGAGAAGTACGCCCAGGGCTGTGCGCGTTCGGTAGCAGAGAGCGCGCTGGACTGGGCTGACATAGCAGGACTCTGGGAAACTCATCTGTACAGGAGGTAGGTAGGACATGCCGGTTATCTTGACGACGGAGGAGAGAGCGTACATCAAGCGACGGCTGCCCGCTGAGATCGTCGGGCCTACGGGCCCGGTGGGTGCAGAGGGCGCGGTAGGACCACAGGGCGTGCAGGGGCCGATGGGGCCGGAGGGGCCGACTGGCCCGCCTGGTATCACTGGTGTGCAGGGGCCCCAGGGTGTGCAGGGTGAGCCGGGTGTGACCGGACAGCCTGGCATTACCGGACAGCAGGGGCCCCAGGGTGCGCAGGGTGCGCCGGGTGTGACCGGACAGCCTGGCATTACCGGACAGCAGGGTCCCCAGGGTGTGCAGGGCGCGGTGGGTACGACTGGCGCCCAGGGTATCACCGGACAGCAGGGTCTTCAGGGTGCGCAGGGTGCGGTGGGTACGACTGGCGCCCAGGGCATCACCGGCCAGCAGGGACCGCAGGGCGCGCAAGGCGCTGTGGGTACGACGGGTGCGCAGGGCATCACCGGCCAGCAAGGGCTGCAAGGTGCGCAGGGTGCGGTGGGTACCACTGGCGCGCAGGGTATTACCGGACAGCAAGGACCACAAGGCACACAGGGGCCGGCTGGTGTGACCGGCGTTCGCGGCATCACCGGCGCGCAGGGTCCCCAGGGTACGCAGGGTGCGGCTGGTGTGACCGGCGCGGTTGGCATTACCGGACAGCAAGGGCCGCAAGGCACACAGGGGCCGGCTGGCGCGACGGGTATCCGTGGCATCACCGGCGCGCAGGGGCCCCAGGGTACGCAGGGCGTGGCTGGTGTGACTGGCGCCCAGGGCATCACTGGTTCTCAGGGCGTGCAGGGCGTGCAGGGTGCAGTGGGCGTGACGGGTATCCGTGGCATCACTGGCGCGCAGGGGCCGCAAGGCGTGCAAGGCGAGGACGGCGTGACAGGCATTCGCGGCATCACCGGCGCGCAGGGTCCCCAGGGCGCGCAGGGGCCGGCTGGCGTGACGGGTATCCGCGGTATCACTGGCGTCCAGGGTGTGCAAGGCGCGCAGGGCGAGGCTGGCATTACAGGAATTCGCGGCGCTACTGGCGTCGGCGGTCCCCAGGGGCCGGTCGGATCGACCGGCGTCCAGGGTGTGCAAGGTGCGCAGGGTGCGACCGGCGTCCAGGGTGTGCAGGGTACGCAGGGCAACACCGGAACGCAGGGTGCGACGGGTGTGCGTGGCAACACGGGTATTCAGGGTGTGCAGGGCATCACCGGCGCGCAGGGTGTGCAGGGTGTCCAGGGTATCACTGGCGCCCAGGGTGTCCAGGGTGTGCAAGGTATCCAGGGACTCACCGGCGTGCGTGGCAATACGGGTATTCAAGGCGTCCAGGGCATCACCGGCGCGCAAGGCGTCCAGGGCGTACAGGGTATCACTGGTGCGCAGGGTGTCCAGGGTGTGCAGGGTATCCAGGGGCTCACCGGCGTGCGCGGCAATACGGGTATTCAGGGTATTCAGGGCATCACCGGCGCGCAAGGCGTCCAGGGCGTACAGGGTATCACTGGTGCGCAGGGTGTCCAGGGTGTGCAAGGTATCCAGGGACTCACCGGCGTGCGTGGCAACACGGGTATTCAAGGCGTCCAGGGTATCACCGGCGCCCAGGGTGCGCAGGGTGTACAGGGTATCACCGGCGCCCAGGGCGTACAAGGTGTGCAAGGTATCCAGGGACTCACCGGCGTGCGCGGTATCACTGGCGCGCAGGGCGTCCAGGGTGTGCAGGGTATCCAGGGACTCACCGGCGTGCGTGGTATCACTGGTGCGCAGGGTGTACAAGGTGTGCAAGGCATTCAGGGTATCCAAGGTGTCCAGGGCATCACTGGCGCGCAGGGCGTACAAGGTGTGCAGGGTATCCAGGGGCTCACCGGCGTGCGTGGTATCACTGGCGCGCAGGGTGTCCAGGGCGTGCAAGGCATCCAGGGGTTGACGGGATCGCGCGGTAACACGGGCGCGCAGGGCGTGGTCGGTGCGCAGGGGCCGACGGGTCTGCTGGGCAACACCCTGGCGAACCAGGTGACTGTCCTCACCGGCGGCTGGTTCAAGACCGGCAGCGGTACGAAGGATTCGACGCTCAACGGATTCCAGTGGGACAACCTGGAGTTCGTGGGACAGTTGGCCGGCGTGGATCAGGTGAAGATTGGCTTGGACGGGAAGCTGGTGGCCGGGGCCGGGGCGATAACGCTGGATGCGGAGGGACTGGCGATTGTGGCGGCGCCGACAGGGGCAAGCTGGGACAACCTGAATGCGGTGCGGTTCACAAGCGCGGGAAACGAGATCGGCGGCCTGTACGGGTGGAGGGAAACGGCGACGCTTTCGTCTGTGGCGCTTCGATCTTTTGGTATTACCGGCGTGAGAACGGCGCTACAAATTGTCTCTCAGAGCGCATTCACGGGCGCGCCAGGAGAGTCGAGGGTTTACATTTCGGCGGGCAACACCCTTTCTGGGAAAGTGGCGAATATAGACATTATTGTGCCGCACGCGGGTACGGGGTACATCCAGCTTGGTGGAGCGGATTACGTGTCCATCATCCCGGAGACTAGATTTACCGCAGATCCACGTCCGGTCACGAACGGCTCGGCGGATCTGGGAGCCACGGGCTACCGCTGGGGCAATGTGTATGCCCAGGCGATCAACGTCACCGGCGCGGCGGCGATTGCTGGCGTGCTGAACGTAGACTCCGGCGTGCTGTATGTGGACCCCACGAACAACCGGGTGGGCGTCAACGATCCAACGCCATCGTATCCGCTGGATGTGAATGGAGATGCGCGGGTAGTTGGCGATCTGTACATGGACGGGGGCTTTGGCGGAACGTGGACTACGGCGACCTACGCTTCTGGATGGTCTGATGCGGGCGGTAACTCTGCGCGTTCTTATCGGAAGATTGGCGACCTGGTGCTCTTGCGTGGACGGGCTTGGTCTACTGCTGCGTTCAGCGCCAACCCGACCATATTTACACTTCCAGCAGGCTTCAGACCACCCGCGACTTTTGGAGCCATAACATTTGCCGGATATTACGGCAAAGCCAGAATACAAATAAGCACAGCCGGGGTAGTGTCTGTCGCTGCCGATAGCGATAACTGGGGAACCGCCAATAACTGGGTCGAACTGGATGGGATTGTCTTTTCTGTATAGGAGGAGGAAAGATGTTTACACGGGAAGCAATGCAGAGGATCGAAGCGGAGATTTCGCAGCCGGGGCCGAACATCATGCGGCTGGAGGGCATGAGCCGGGCGGTGCTGCTCACGCTGCAAAAGTTGACCGAGAGCCTGGTCGCCCCGGCGCAGTTGTGGGGCGCCGGCGTGGGCGCAACCATTCTGGCGACGGACGAGAACGGGGTGCCGGCGGGCAGCCAGTACACGCGGCGCTGGTGGCTGGCGCTGCAAATGGCCCTCGCAGTCTTCACGGTAGCCATGAAGACGCCGATCAATGTGCTGGCGAACCTGGCCGTGACGGACGGGGAGCAGGTTATTTTGACGCCAGACAATCAGCTTGTTCGCCCATTCGACGTATTCGATCAGGCAGCGGTAGCATCAGAGTTCGCGGGGATGACGCTGGAGCGGTTGGTATACAGCGACCCGGAGACGGCTGCGCCGGCCTAGGGGAGGCAGACGATGGATGCTTGGAAAGAATTTGGGGCGGCGCTGTTGGCGCTGCGCAACCGGATGATCGGCTCTCTGCTGTCGTGTCTGACGGGCCTGGACATTCCTGTCCCAGACCCGCGTATGCAGGTTACGGAGTGGGATGTCCCAGAGTGGAGCGTTTCATATTTTCCTGGCACGATGAAACGGGAGGAGGGACATCTGATCTACTACGTCTCGATTCGGCTGGGCAAGAGGGAGTACCGCATCTGGCCTGACCGCAAGAACGACAAGAGCGTGAACATCTTTTAGGGGGAAGACATGATTTCACCGTTTGTGTTTGTGCTGGCTGTGCTGGGCGCTTTTCGGCTGGCAGTGGATCTGGCGAAGGAGGAGGGGCCGTTCGGCCTCTTCGAGAAATTGCGGGCCTTTATGCAGAGGCAGCGGATGCCGGCCTGGGTGAAGAACGGAAGTATCTGCCCTGTGTGCTGGAGCTTTTGGACACCGGCCCTGACGTCAGGGCTGGCCCTGCTGGCGGTGGGGGAGTTCTCCCCTCTGCTCTTTGTGCTTTGCTGGCTGGCCGCCGCCGGCGCGATACGTGCGTATCTGATGTTCATCTACGGATAAAAGAATATGCGCCCTTTTCTGTCACCCAACATTCTCACGGCTCTTGTGTACGCCGGCGTCGCCCTGGTGACGAGCGCCCTGGGCGACGCCGGGCTGGTTGTTGTCGGCATCTGCTCTCTGTCAGCCGTCTTCGCCGTCAGCCGCATTCTGGACTCGGTTCTGCCGAGAAATGCGAGCGAGCTAGAGGCGTGGCTGTGGGAGATCTTTCTAGGATAACGCCATGAGTGTCTATTCCTGCACGACAAGTACATGCACACGCCAGGAGGCCATCACCTCTGCGGAGAAGTTTCGGGAGGTGATGAACTTCTCGCCCTACCACTTCTGGCAGTGGGGCGATGACAAGCTGGTGCCGCCTATGTCCAACTGCAACGGCATTGTGCTGGAGCGGGGGCTGGGCGGGACGGACAACGCGGGCCGGCATGAACTGCGTCACTCTCTCTATGTAGTAGAGGAGCAGTTGCGCACGATCTTAGGCTACTCGCCGGTGGAGCGGGAGATGAGCGAGGAGATTCGCTTCAACGACATCCCCCATGTGGCCGGCGGACAACAGCCGATCCAGTTGGGGACGAAGAAGCTGAAGGCCCTGGGGCGTTGGGTGTGGAGCGAGGTGGGCGAGTATGCGGTGGCCTATCAGGACTTGAACGGGGACGGGCTGCTGGACGCCTTCTCGGTGACGGTGCCGGCGGCGGATCACAGTGTGCTGGTGGGCGATCTGGGCGGTGTGGAGATATGGCCCACGGACGATGACTGGCCCTTCTACCGGAACGAGGAGTTGGAGGGGCGCACTATCAAGCCCACTGTGGCCCGGCTGCTGCCCAACGGCGACCTGGAGATTCGGGGGCGAAGCTGGACGATGATGAAGCCGGTGCTACAGGACATCCAGGTGGTGCCTGTGCATACCCGGCTACAGACGCCCAGCCTGCTGGCCGTGGACCCCACGGTGATGGACAACTATCTGGAGGCGGTGGTGGTGCGTCAGCGCACTATAGACCCCAGCGGTGCGGTGCGGGTTTCGCGCCGGGCGAATGTGGCCTGCGGCTGTTCGTCTGGCGAGGTGCCGTGCGGGTGGGCGACGTCGGAGAACCTGGTAGTGAACGGCTGCGCCTACTGCGCCGATGGGATTGCCTGCGCACGGGACTACGAGAACGGCCTGATCACAGTGCGCCTGGACTTTCGTAGCGGCCACTGCTGCCGGCAGTGCATCGAGGGCCTGCACATTGAATACATCGCCGGCGAAGACTGCGACATGAGCCAGTATATTGCCCGCCTGGCTGCGGCTGAGTTGGGGCGGGAGATATGCGGGTGCAAGAACCGGGAGATGAGCCACTGGTCGGAAGACCTGAAGGTGTTGAACCGGGAGCCTGGCCTGGACATTCTGTATGACAAGATTTTTGAGAACCCGTTGGGGACGAGCCGGGCGGCTGAGTGGTGCTGGCGGACGCTGCGCAGAAAGCGCAAGATGCGGATACTCACGATATGAGAATGGGCCGGGCGATCACGCAATCGAATTTGCGTTCCTGGGTACAGCCGGGCGGGGCGAAGCAGAGCAACCCCCGCTATTTTGCCGGCGTGGACTGGAGCGAGGTGCGCATCTCTAGCACGTCGAGTCAGCGACGACAGGAGGGGCGGCGTATTGCCCGGCATGACCCGTACCGGCCTGGGGATTTTGTCCCCCGCGGTTTCTCGCATGGGGCGCCGGGTGCAGACAATCTGACCGTGGGGCTGGCAGAGACATGCGGCGGTATCCCTGCCCATGAGATGCTGCGCTGCGGGATGACGCTGTATGAGCTCCACTCGTGCTGCGGCGACCCGGCCAACTTCCTGACCGGCTGGGACCGGGTGCGGGTGTACGCCGACGTGGACATGAGCAGCAAGGCATGGGGGGACCGCACCAGCTTCGAGGGAGACGCGGAACTGGTGACGGAGGTGGGCGCGGTGGCCCGCAGTATCTACGACGTGGCGCCGTTGACCTTCCGCACAGTCCTGACGTCAGGGGCGGGGAACACGACCCAGGTGCCGGTGAACGCCTGGGCCGGGCGGCCCAACTGTGCGAGCAGCGCAAGCTGTGACTGCATGGCCTACTCCATGACGAACGACGGCGTGCTGAGTGTCTGCCGGGGCGGGTTGTGGGAATCGTATGCAGTGCGGCCATCCGCAGACGCCCTCGTCAGCGACGCCTTCCTCCTGGCGGAAGAGAGCGTGATTGTGGGACTGGTGAGCGAACTGCCAGTCGCTTGGAATGTGTACAGGGGCGGGTACTTCGTTGTGCCGCTGAACCAGCAGACGGGCGTGCCGGACGTGGATGGCATTCGCGTCCACAACCTCGAATTTCTACCGGAACGGGCGGCCCCCTATCGCCGAGGCTTTGTGGCGTATGCGGATCAGGAGCAGATCTACTACGTGGCGGACAGCCGCAGCGACCCCGTGCTGCTCTTCTCGGTAGTCGGTACGCCCACCGCCATCAAGTCGCTGCCCCGCAAAGACTTTGTGTTGGTAGTGACATTGAGCGGGTACGTGACCGTGTGGGACAGGGGCGTGCAGCGGAATGTGGAATTTCCGCCGATTGCGACTGAGGGCGGGACGGCGCTGGAGATCATAGACGAGAAGACCTGGTGGGTGGGCGCCCTGGACGGCAGGATGTTTGTGACCTACGACGCCGGCGTATCCTGGCGTGAGCCGGCGTACCAGCGGGTGGCGGGGGAAGACTATGTGATCCAGGACATCTACTTCCCGACGCCGGAGGTGGGCCACGCCCTGGTGTGGGGCGGGCTTTCTGGCGTGCGTATGTTGACGACGTGGGACGGTGGGTATTCGTGGACGGACAGTGCGCCCCGCTTGCAGATGCCAGCCAGCATGACGCCCATCGACAGCCTGACGCCCCTCGACGACAGCACCAGACAGCGGCTCTTGCCCTTTGTGTGCGACGGGACGGACACGGAGGCAGCCAACAACCTGCTGGTGGCCGGCCTGCTGGAAGGGCTGGTGGGGGCCGGGGGCGGTGTGCCGGTGGCGAACAGCGCGACGCTGGTGCGTGACCCGGCGGCGGCGTGTGAACCATTTACTATTTGCGCGAGCGGGATATGCTCGTGCGACCCGCTGTGCGGGTAGCCCTGACGTCAGGGAGGAGATTTCATGTCGAAGCAATCGAGTGCAGCACTGAAGACATCCTTTGACTGCGGCCAGGTGCCGGCCCTGTCGGCCTGGCAGAATCTTATTGACTCCATGTGGGCGAATGTCCTGTGTGGGGCGGGTGCGCCGTCGGCAGCGCCGGCAGACACGACCCAGGCGGCCCTCTACGTCAACTCGACCACGGGGGCTGTCTACTTCTACTGCGGGAGTTCGTGGACGGCGATTGCCGGTTCGATTCCGGTGACTGTCAGCAATGGCCTGAACGACGCTGACGTCAGTGGCTCCTTCGTGGCCGTGGAGTTGGGCGGCACCCTGACCAAGCACACGACCGTGGACCAGGACGGGTTCACTATCTACTGGACTGACCCGGACGCTGCATTTGTGATAGGGGCGGGCGCGGCAGGCAACAACGCCAGGTTCACTGTAGTCGGACCTGCGGCCTTTGGAGCAAACGATCACGGCTCGATGGGGGCCAACGCCGCTGTCTTTGGCAGCGACAACATGGCCTTTGGTGACAGATCCTTTGTGACGGGGAGCGGGAACACTGTCAACATCTCTGCGGACGATGGCTTCGCCATCGGAGGCAGCGACAACACGGTAAGCGGGAGCGGGCTGTACGGCGGCATTCTGGGTGGATACGACAATACGGTAAATTCCGCCTTTTCCTCCGCCATGATCGTAGGCGGCCACAGCAACAGCAACCAGGCGGGCGGGTTCGCCAGCATGATCCTGGGCGGTCACGACAACGTAATCACGAACACTGCCGGCGAGAGTTCCATGATCCTCAACGGCAACGAGAACACGTTGTCGGCCACGGGGACGCACAACACCATCATCGGCTCCGGGACGGGCGCTATCACCAACGGCTCCTCCCTGTCGGTCGGGATGGCCTTCAACGGCAGCATATCGGACTCGTTCCTGTCCGCAATTATTGCTGCGCAGAACTCCACGATGCAGGGGGCGAACCGTTCCCTGATCGGCTCGTCCAACCTGTCCAGCATCACCAACACAGACAACAGCGCTTTCAACACCATTCTGAGCAGTGAATCCTCGACCATCACTCAGGGCGGCTACAGCATGATGCTGGGCAGCCCGAACTCGTTCATCGCCGGCGGGGGCATTCACAACTCGGTCATCGGATCGAGCTACAGCGGCGTGCAGGGCGGCAACAACAACAGCGTTCTCAACTCCTACTTTTCTGCGGTGCGCAGCACGGGGTCGCAGAACACGATCATTGGCTCGGCTGGCGTGGTGACGGAGTTGGTCATCGCGGCTGGCTCTGGCAGCACAATCATCGGGTCCCTCACGGCGTCTGGGATGCCGGTAACGGTGTCGGGGGCGGGCAGCCACGGAACGATCATCGGGTCGTACCCAGGCAACACGATCAGCGCCGTCAACGGCATGAGCCTGCGCGGCGGCCAGGGGAACACGGGCGTACAGGGTCTCATCAATGCGGCCAACGGTTTTGCCGTGGGCTTTGGCGTGGTGATAGCCAGCGGACACGACAGTGCATTCCTCTTCAACACATCGGAGACATCCGGGCTGACATCGACGGTGGCGCGGGAGTTTGCCATCAAGGCGCCGGGCGGCTTCCGCCTGTACAGCAACGACGCAGCGGACCAGGGTGTCACCATGTCGGCGGGCGTTTCGGGTTGGACGAATGTGTCGGACTCGGCGCTGAAGAAGGTGAAGGGGGTAGTAGACGGCAATGCCATCCTGGCTCTCATGTCGAGTGTGCCGGTCTCTCGCTACACCATGGTGGTGGAGGAGACGGTCATCACCCGCCAGAAGAAGGAGAGGCCGGCGAAGCGCAGCCTGGAGCGTGCGCCCCTGACGTCAGGGGCGACCCTGGCGGAAACCCTGGCCTACTACGGGGAGCCGAAGGAGAACGCTTTCGAGATCGAGGAGCCGGAAAGCTACGCCCTGAGCAAGGAGCGGCGGGACGGCCCCACGAACATAGGCATCATGGCTGACACGTACAACGTCGTGTTCGCCGATATTCTGGATGCCAAGAAGATTGACAACCTGCACGCCATCAGCCAGAGCGATGTGAACGGCATCCTGTGGGCGGCGGTGCAGGCGCTCTACCAGCGGGTGGTAGCCCTGGGCGGGTAGCCCTGACATTGGGTGTACCGTCGCCGTGGCTGGAAGGCAAACCTGTCAACGGCGGCGCTGAATAGAACGCACCAGTATCTCTCATAGGGAGGATAACATGCAAGCAAATGCAACAAAGGCGCTGACTCAGAACAGTCTGCGCTCCTGGATTCAGCCCGGTGGGGCGGGGCCGGAAAACCCGCTCTACTTCGCTGGGGTGAACTGGGAAGAGGTGCAAGTGAGCGGCGGGCAGCGCAACCTGCGCGGCAGCCGCGACCCGATCAACCGGCACGACCCCCGGCGTCCTGGCCGGTTCGTGCGGCGGGGCCAGAAGGTATCGCCCCCGGACAACAACTCGGTGACTGTAGAGTTTGCGGAAAGTTGTGGTGGCATCCCCCGGGCCCAACTCCTGGACTGCCCCTTCAACATCTACGAACTCAAGAGTTGCTGCGGGGATCCGGGGGACTTTCTCCACGGCTGGGACGGCTCGGTGACAGTCTACTCCGGCATCGACGTGGAGAGCATGGACCTGGGCGACCGCACCAGCTTCGAGGGTCAGGAGCAGGTGACGGTAAGCGCCAGCGCGGACGTGGACGACATCTACGATGTGTCGGAACTGTCCCTGGGTGTGACTCCCCTGGATTCCAGCGTGACTGCGGCTATCGTGGGCGTGACCTTCGGGGACACCATCGAGTGCGGTGACTGTGGGCCGGGGGCGAACTGTGACTCCTGGATCTACGCCATCGACTCGGCGGGGATGCTCTTCTACCGGAGCAACGCCGGCTGGGGCAGCCTGGATCTATCTGGGACGGGTATCGACGTTCTGTTTGGGACGGGGACCTACGCCGCCAAGGGCATCGCAACCCTGGGGCGCTTCCTGGTGGTGCTTTACTCCGTGTCGGGTGCGACCCCGGACGAGGACGGCATCGCCTACACCGAACTGAGCAGCGCCGGCCTGCCTGGGCAGACCACGGGCGAGTGGTGGAAGCTGACGCCCTTCAAGAACGCTGCGGGTGCAGCGATTGCGGGCGCCGACCCGATCCTCATGCAGAAGGCTGGCAACGTTCTCTACGTTGTCACCACCCTGGCGCAGGACGGGACGAACACCGGGCTGTGGCGCATCAGCAGCCTGGGCGAGAACGCGGACATTCTGCTGGACACGGGCAACCTGGCCGCCACACCCACGGCGGCCTCTGTCTCCGTGCTGGGCGACACCATCGTGGTGGGCATGTCTGCGGGGAAGATCGCCTTGAGCCGGGATGCAGGCCAGACCTGGAGCCTGGTGACGGCCATCGGCACATCGTCTATCAACGACGTGGAGTGCGTGAGCAGCTATCTGTGGTGGGCGGCCACCAGTACCGGCCTCTTCTACACCACGGACGCCGGTGTCACCTGGACGGAAAAGGTGCCTGTGGGCGCTGCCGCAGCCGGGGTCTACGCACAGGTCAACTTCGCCAATGCGGAGGTTGGCTATGCGGTGAGCTCTGCCGGGACTGTCTACGCGACCTGGAACGGCGGCTATAGCTGGAGCAGCCGCAGCCCGCGTATGCGACTGGTGGGCGAAGCGGTGACGACCCCCAAGGTGGCCCTGGCCGACTGCTCCAACGCAAACCGGGGTGCGAACTCCGTATTGCTGGGCGGCACGACCGGACTCGTCTTCGCCAACATGACGATGGACGCGATGTAAGAAGTGTTGTGAATGACCACATCCCCTCCTGATGTCAGGGTCCCCCTCCCTGACGTCAGGAGGCATTTCAAGGGAGCAACGAACTATGGAATACGTGATGCCGAACAACTGGGTCCTGAAACTGCGGCCCATCAATCCGATTTTGGTCCGCCTGGCCGAGATGCAGGATCGCAAGGCGACGCCTGCGCCCAAGCCGCCCGTGAGCAAGGTGCCTGTGGCCGGCGGGGTGCGGGAGATAGAGAACAAAACAGACCCGACCTACCTGGAAGCCCTGGACGCCTACGAGTCCGCCCTGCGCGAGCAGAGCGCGTACCGCATTATCATTCTGGGCGTGGACCCGGAAAGTATCGACAAGGATGCGGTGACTGTCTTCCGGGCCGAGATGCGCGGGATGGGCATCGAGCTTGTGGACAACGACGCCCTGGTCTACTGCACGGCGGTGGCGACGGGGGATGCGGGGATCGACTCCCTGCGCGGTCTGGTCGCTGCCATCATGGGGCAGAACAGCCCGTCGCCGGAAAAGGTAGAAGAGCACCTGGAGTCCACGTTTCAGGATAACGGTAAAGGGTAGGGACATCTGGGACTACAAGGTTCCCAGGCGTGTGGAGGTGAGCCAGGATGAGAACCTGACCTACCTGGAGGCCGGTATCTGGGCCGGCGTGCCGCTGGACGCTTTTCTGGAGGCAAGCGGGGATGTGCAGTCGTACATCGTGGCGGGCTACCTGGCGGCGACACGCAGAGATGCCGTGGTACAGATGATGGAGGAGAAGGAGCGAGAGGCGAGAAACGACGCCTCCGACGCTTAGGAGGAGAGGGCAATGGCTGTATCTGGCTTGGGATTGGAGACCATCGGCGTCAGGTTGACTGTCGATGGTCTCAGCGCGTACACGCGTGACCTGGGGCTGGCGGGAACGTCCACGAGGCAGCTACGGGATGCCCTGCTGGGCCTGGATAGTTCGTCCTACGGACTGGGGAGCGGCGTTACCCGGTTTTTGGCTGAGCTCGGGAAGGGCTTTGACCAGTTGGGAACCCTGGCCCTGGGGGCGGTAGGGGCCGTGACCGGCGCGATGACGGCCTTTGCCTCCGTATCCCTGAGCGCTGCGGCGGACTTTGAGCAGGCGATGGCGAACGCGGCCTCCGTGACCATGGGCGACATGGTGGAGACGGGTGGGGTGACGAAGACGTTGGCCCTGACGACGGAGCAGTTCGAGGCAATGCGGCGGGAGGCCATCCGGCTGGGGCAGGAATCGAAGTACAGCGCGACCGAGGTGGCGACAGCCATCGAGATGCTGGGCCGCAACGGCCTGACTGCCGAGCAGATTGTCGGCGGAGCGGCAGAGGCGTCGATCAATCTGGCCCAGGCCACGGGGGCCGACCTGCCTCTGGCGACGGACATCGCCACAGACGCCATGATCATCTTTGGCAAGCAAGCGTCTGAAATGAACCATATCGTGGACCTTCTGGCCGGCGCTACGATTGCCAGCAAGTTCAACATCCGCGACATGGGCTACGGTATTTCGGCGGCGGGCGGTATCGCTGCGGCGGCTGGCCTGGAAATAGACGACTTTATCACGACCGTCGCTTTTC
>Ga0209063_1000977_pt1 | contig 15846 bp, 18 predicted proteins | sample KloWWTmeKNB19Kit_FD_187177 | JGI IMG/M metagenome (GOLD analysis project Ga0209063, IMG submission 187177) | Active sludge microbial communities from Klosterneuburg, Austria, studying microevolution and ecology of nitrifiers - Klosterneuburg... | ecosystem: Engineered > WWTP > Aerobic digester >...
CGCGCCATTGGCTTTCGCTACATATTGATTTGTTTGGCTGGATTGAAGCCGGTTTAGCGATTGACAAAACGAAATAAATTGAAATAATTTATTTATCTTTGTTTCGTCTAAATTAGGCATCCGGTAGCACGGATTAACAAAGAGATTTAATGCGCCGTTTGGCGCGGGATACGGTTTCTCTTTTTCCGTAGCCAGCGTATGTGCTACCATACGCTGCCCGCACTAAACGGCGCTTTATTTTTTACGCATGAAACAAATACAACTAACACAAGGTAAGATTGCATTGATTGATGACGCTGATTTTGATTTAGTGTCTCAAAAAAAGTGGTGGGCCATTTCTTTTAACAATGGAAGCCTTTTTTATGCAGCATGCAAGATTTCCGGCAAAAGGGTAACAATGCACCGATTTTTGTTAGGGATAAGAGACAGGAACATTATTGTAGACCATGCGGACGGAAACGGACTAAACAATACAAGGAATAACTTAAGGACTTGCACAAACTCACAGAATGTGATGAACTCTAAAACGCCATTTACAAACACAAGTGGATACAGGTGTGTATCGTGGTGTAAGCCCGCAAAAAAGTGGATAGCCAAAATTAATATAAACAAAAAGGCGGTTTATCTTGGGTCTTTTGCCGACAAAAAAGATGCCGCCGCCGTATATAACGAGGCGGCTAAAATACACTATGGGGAATTTGCAAGATTAAACGATGTATAAATGACTGATACATATAAAACAAAGTGCATTCTCCGCTGCATGAATTGTTCTAATGTCATATCGTGTGACGACCAGACGATTACCGAATACACGCTTATTCTTAGGGCATTTGGGAAAGAACAGGGTGTTTGCCGACGTTGTTTTAACAGGAAAGATGTCAAGTATCGGTTGGGTAATTTTAAGGTTATTGAAACAAAAACAAAATGAGCATAAAAAAAGAAACAGCCAACCGCATGACGGCAAATATTATCCGGGCGATAAATATGCAACCTGGGTGCGTAGCGTACCGGGTGAATAATACTGGAATATGGGATGAGGCCAAACAGTTATTCCGAAAGGCTAACACCGAAAAAGGGTTGCCGGACATCTTCGCCGTGATACGGGGCCGTTTCGCAGGTATCGAAGTAAAGGCGGGCCGCGATAAGATTAGCCAGGAACAACTACACCGGAAATTTGAGATTGAACGCGCTAAAGGATTGTACTTTGAAGCAAGAAGTACGGATATGTTTTTGAATTGGTTAAGCGAAATATTAAAAAGTCCCGCGCCATGACACCAGAGCAAGAAAAACAGATCGAAAAATGGCAGTTAACATGTTCCACAATTGAGGGCTACGTAAATGACTGCCCCGACCTAACCGACATGGATTGGCTATTGAAGTGGTACGGCGAAGTACATACCCACCTAATCTACCTCGGAAACGAAAAGGCCGCAGCGGAAATAGCGTATAAGAAAAAATGCGCTTCCGACTTAAAATCTGACGTAATACCGGCAAACGCATGGGCTTATATTAAGGGGAGCAGCACAATGCTAAACCAATACCTTGCCGGAATTAACCCGGAATTATACGGCGTTTGGCAGCGATTAGACAATCTTGCGCGAAGCCTTGATATAATCCTTTCCGATATGCGGACACTTTTGGTAAGCCTTCGCCAAACAGAAAATCGGGATAATCAAACAGCGAAGGATCAAGGTCGTGATGAACGAAAGCCACAGCCAGCGCAAACGCAAAACGGGAAAGCAGATCACCGTTTCCCAACAGAGAAAAGATAATCATGGCAAGAATAACCGTCGCTTTCATGCGACAACTTGAACAGCAGTTGCAGCGGGAAGAAATCACTTATTCCCGTATGGTTGAATTGCTTAACGAAAAGGCAAAAGAGAAAACAAGCAAAAAGATAACCCGCACCGGCGGCACGGCAATGGTTGACCCCATCGGCGTTACGTAGCGGCGCATTCGCGGCAAAGGTTGTGCGTGATTTATGCCGCCGGTTGTGGGGTTTTGGACTATCTTTGCACCGCATTTCGTTTTGTTCCCGGCGCGTGAAACTAACCAGGCAAGGATGGGAAAGCGCGCCGGGTTTTTAAGATAAATTTCACCACAGTTGAGAGGGACCGCTACCGACGAAATGCCGGGGCGGTTTTTTATTTCAACTCCACCACAACGGCCCGCTTTTCGATAAGCCACTTTTTTACAGATTCGGCAGGCTTGCCTTTTGCCCACGAAAATATAGGGGCAGCGTCATTTATCACGCCGACAAGAATCGAAAAGCCAAAGCAGGCGTAGTGTATGTCACACCAATACCATTTTTCCATGTTTTATATTTTCCGGTAAAATTCGTACATTTGTAGCGCCGGGTATTAGTAGGCCCGGTTTTTGCAATATGGATAAGTTAATGTACATCGGTTTTGGCGTTGCCGCCTGTATTGTCGGTGTTTGGGGTTGGGTGATTTACACAAATTGGCAGCGCAAACGGAACGAAAACCCGGCAGACCGTGACGAAATTTAGGAAAACATCTGAAATACGCCTTAACCCGGCCAATCCGCGCATTATCCGGGATGAAAAGTACCGCGTATTGGTACGATCGGTTGCACAGTTTCCGAAGATGTTGGATAAGCGCGGCATTGTCGTTGATGGGTCAAAAATGATCCTGGGAGGTAATCAGCGTTGGCGGGCAATCCTGGATATTTTGAAAATGCCAGAATCCGAACTAACAGCCCTACTAAACGGAGATACCGAAACCTTTGCCCGTTGGGAGATATTGCGCGAAAAACAGGCTGTGCCGGAAAACTGGATCGTTGACGGTTCGGATATGACAGACGACGAAATCCGGCGCTTTATCATTGCTGATAATGTAGAGATGGGGGAGCACGATTGGGATATGCTGGCAAACCAATGGGATGCGGACGAGTTGTCGGATTGGGGCGTAGATGTGCCGTGGTTCGATACGCCGGATTACAGCGACAAAAACAAAGAGATCGACACGGATGCAATGACCGACGTAATGGTGTTGAGTTTCAAATTTCAGCCGGAACAATACTTTGAAGTAAAGGCCGCTTTGGAAGAAATCGCCGAAACGCCGGAAGCGGCACTTTTAACCCTGATCGAAAATGCAAGAACACAAGTTCCCGTATAAATGGAATTTGTCGGATGGATACCCGGCAAGAGGAATTGAGCCAAACGCCTGTAAAGTGTTTGGCACTTTCATTTGTGGCGGCGGTTCAACGATGGGGTACAAATTGGCCGGGTACGATCATTTGGGCGGTGTTGAAATTGATCCGAAAGTTGCCGACGTTTACCAGACAAACCACAAACCAAAACACCTTTACGTCGAAGATATACGGCTGTTCAATCAAAGGCAGGATTTTCCGCCGGAACTTTACGACCTGGATTTATTGGACGGCTCACCGCCCTGTTCAACGTTCAGTATGGCCGGAAGTCGGGAGGGTGCATGGGGCAAAAAAAAGGTATTCCGAGAAGGGCAGGCAAAGCAGACCCTTGACGATCTGGTGTTTGTTTATGTTGATACCATTGCGAAGTTGAAACCGAAAGTTTGCCTTTTGGAAAATGTGAAGGGTATAATTCAGGGGAACGCAAAATACTACTCAAAGCAGATTGTTGCAAGGATGCAAGCCGCCGGATACCGGGTGCAAGTGTTTTTGTTGAACGCTGCCAGTATGGGAGTTCCACAAAAGCGGGAGCGGGTGTTTTTTATCGGGCTAAGGAATGATATTAAACTGCCGGAACTGGTTTTAAGGTTTGATGAGAAGGCGGTTAGGTATTCAGAGATAGAAGATGTTTTAGATAAAACAGAAAATACAAAAAATACAAAAGGGTACCTTCTTTATGTCAAAACTAAGGAAGGGGATAGTTTTTCTAAGGAAGACCCGCGTGGCCAGTTTTTTGGTTACTCAAAAATTGGATTTAATAACATTCCAAATACCATTGTTAGTAATTCAGGCACGGCCCAGTGGCATCCTATATTTTTTAGGCAAATGAATAAAATAGAAGTTTGCCAAATCGGCACCTACCCCCTTGACTACAATTTCAAAAGCATTGAACCAAAGTACCTAATCGGTATGTCCGTGCCGCCGGTAATGACGGCGCAAATTGGGCACCAAATTTGGCTACAATGGTTGAGCAAAATAAAATACTGAAAACTACGAGCAAACTACGAGATGCCAGGAGGTAATAAGAACATAACAGGCGCAGACGGCAACACGTTTTCCAGCACCAACCAACCCCCCAACAGGGGCCGTAAAGCCCGTGTATTCTCCCAACTTGCAAAGGAATGGAAAGAGCGCGGAATTGAACAGGCAACGCCCGAGGCAGTGAAAGAGGCGTTTCAGTATGTGCTTGCATTGCACCTACTCGACGTAAAGGATATTTCCGGCAAAGTCGAAGATGAGACAAACGATATGCCGATGGTTGTCCGTTTGGCGGCAAAAGAGTTGTTAGGGAAAAAGTCGCTGGACATATTACGGGAGATGTTAGACCGGGCGCATGGCAAGTCACGGCAAAACGTAGACGTTACCATGCAAAACGTTACGGTAAATGATCGGGAGTTGACAGACGAACAATTAGACGCCATGCAGCAAATTCTAAATGGGGGCAACGCAGACGCTACCGGAAATAAGTAGGATTAGAGCAAGCCGGGCGCTTGCCGATCCAAAACTAATTGCCGGTATAATATCTGGCGGCGGCTACCCTGTTGCAATAAATGACGTTTATCTTCCTCACCTATACCGGCCAGAACGCATCCAAATCCGCTACGGCGGCAGTGCAAGCGGCAAAAGCGATGTAACGGCAACGGAACTTCTTTTGAAGGCTATGCGACAACCTTATTTCAGAGGGTTGTTTTGCCGGAAATACCAGGTCACGGTACGCGATAGCCAATTTGCCCTTTTTCAGGATTTAATACGGCGTTACAGGTTTGACCAGTTTTTTAAGGTCAACAAATCCGACATGGATATAACATGCCTGCTTAACGGAAATATCCTAATGTCGGGCGGGTTGGATGACGTGGATAAATTGAAGTCAATACCCGACCTTACAGACATTTGGATTGAGGAGCCGATAGACCGCCGGGGCAGCGTTACCGAAACAGACTTTACCGAATTGGACAGGCGTTTGAGGTGCAACAAAGCGAGCAATCACATTTACCTGACCTTTAACCCGGTTGCCAAAGAAAATTGGATACATCGCCTTTTCTTTGCCGGTAATGAGTTCGACGCTTTCGCCCTGAAAACAACTTACCGGGATAACCACTTCCTACCGAAAGAAACGCACGACCAATACGAAATACTGAAACGGACAAACCCGGATGAATACGCCATTTACGGCATGGGGGAATGGGGCAGCCTTGACGACATGGCGACGCGGCTATTTCGGGATGATTCAATTGAGGACTTATTTACCAACGGCACATTTTTACCGAAAAGCCCTACGCGATACCTAACCGCCGACGTTGCCTTTTCAGGGGTGGACCAATTCGTGATAATGGTATGGGAGGGCTGGAACGTGATCGACGTTCGTTTGCTGGCAAAAAGCGAGGGAGACGTAGTGGTAAGGCAAATACAAAACGTAGCGTCCGAATACGGCATACCTGGACAGCGGTGCGCCTTTGACGCCGGAGGGGTTGGTATCGGGCTTCGTGGGTTCCTTCGTTCCGCTATGCCGTTTGTAGGGGCAAACTCACCCCTCGAAGATAACGACGATAAAAGCGACCTACAAAAGAAGTTGATGCCCAAACCGGCGTTCCGAAACCTTCGGGCGCAGGCGTACCACTTCGCCGCGCAAAAGGTCAATGATTGTGAGGCCGGTTTTTCAACAAAAAGCGTACATTTGCAAAGCGTACTTGCACAGGAATTGCGGGCAATCCGGCGAAAAGACCTACCGGACGGGGGCAAGTACCAGATAATTGCCAAAGAAGAAATTAAAGACCGCATCGGGCGAAGCCCTGACTTAGCAGACTGTTTTTCGATGCGGGCAATATTTGACCTACCACAACAAAAACAACGCCGCGCCCGTCAAATGCGGGCCGGGTAAAACAGATAAGATGCAACGAATAGGACTATTTTTCGACCTAATTAGGACGGGCTTGTTTCTTTTGATTATGTCTGTGTTTGCCCTATTCTTTCCTTCCTTTGTGGCAAATATGTTTTGCCAATCAATGAAGAAACTTTCACAAGATCAGGAAATAAAAGACCTGATTTCAAAAATAGAAGATTAATGGCACCAACAAAAGAAGAAGCCCTCGAACACATTGCACAGGTATACGACTATGCAATCGGATTAAGCGGCGGGCCGAGTCACCCCTTGTCGCGGGAATTAGCCGTGTGGATGCAACGGCATTGGGCAACGGCAGGCGTCAACGCCGCAAACGAAAAGCGGCGGGCAAAGAATATCGCATCGAAGCAGCCGACACCCGCGCCGGTAACCGAAAGCAGCCTGCGCAAATTTTTACACCCTAAATCCCCCGAAGCCAAATTGGGGGAGAAGTTAGCCCCAAAGCCCAACGCCGTGGAAACGTCGCTCCCCCTGGAAGAAGTGCAAGAACACCAAGCGCCCCGGCAACGGCGAGAAAAGCCAAAAGGGCTAAGTCATGTTGTGGGGGTTGATGCGGACACGGCAGCGGCGGTGTTGCAAGACTTTTCAAATATGGCAAAATCGGTCATGGCCCCAATTTCAGATAGCGACCTCGAAACTATCACGGTTATGAAGCCACGCGCAATCCTGGAAATGTTCGGCGAAGGCCGTATTACGTCGGCGCTTACAGCCCTGGGAGTAACCGAAGATGAAATGCCCGACAGCGGCGCACAAAAGGCGGCAATGTTGAAACAGCGTAAGAAATGACCGACGTACGCGACAAAATACAATTGAAAAAACCGGACGGTACAATCATCGCAGAACTGCCGATGTACCGTTCGCTTTATGAAGTGCCGCTAAACCGCTACATTGATTTTATCAAGGCGGAGGAGCCGCTTAGTAGGTATTCCGGGCTGGTAAGCAGGGAAGGGCAGTTGAACCGTTTTGTAGATTTTGTAAAGGACGCGATGTCTGACAACACTACACCCGAAGACCTGCAACGAATGTATGAATCTTTCTTAGAGACTGATATTCCGATAAGGGATAAAGAGGAAGATGAGTTAAAGGAAATAAACGTAGCGCGTGTAATGGCAAAGTGTGTCGGTGAATTTTTCGGCGTTCCGCTGAATAGCGTCTTAGATGCCCACTACGGAAACACGGACGACATTCCATCCGGCGGGCTGCAATCGCTCTACGTTTGGATAGCCAACTTGGTAGGCACATTTCAGGCCCGAATACGGACGCCACAGGATTGTTATTTCGATTACAAAGGGGAGCGGTACACTGTGCCGATTATAGGCGTTCAAACACTGTCAGCCCTGCCGTTGCTCCCGGCGATGGATACAGGGCAAATGATCGAAGCCTACGAGATCAGGCGCATAGCAAAGCGCATGGTTGAAACGACGCAAGACCCGGACGGATCAGGGTTGTACACGTACTACCTTAACCTGTTATCCGTGCTGGCATTGAAGGATGGCGAACGGTTGCCGTATGGTGAAAGCGACGTCGAAAACTTCATAAACCATCGCACCGAATACTTCGCCGATATTCACGGCGGGAACGGCGTTGACGCCGGCACCGCTTTGGACATAGATTTTTTTTTAGCAAGTTTGATGAGGCCTTGCGAGGTGACGGGCGCTGCCGTTGGTACTTTGAGCAACCACGCTTTAGACCTCGTTCAAAGGATAGCAAGGCGCGCCAAGCCGAACAAGAAGCGTTCAACGCGGCAATTGCCCACAGCGAACAAGTCTTTGAGCAAATCGGGCACCGGCAAATCTACCTCAAACTCCTTGAGAGGGGTTGGTATGTCGAAGCGGGTAAAAGTGCCGTCGAAAGCATGAAGCGTTCTAATTTTGTTGATGTTGTGCGGTTTATCAGCATGGAAAATGCAAATTTATGACAATCGAAATACTCAACTTCACCGATGCGCTACGCCTTACGGATACTGGAAAGCGGATAATTAAGGCAAAGCAGTACGAGAAAGTAATGATTCAAATTAAGGTAAACAATGAACGTCCTACTCACTGACATATACACAGCACTTCGTGATTCTGTCCGGTTCTACCCCCGGCAGGAATTGAAGTGCAACCAACTGCAAACGTGGCGGGTTCTGCAAAAGTCGATGGCGGTTGAAATTTCGACGCCTAACCTGGGCGCTACGATTTGCGACAAGGATAAACCGTTCTTTTGGTCGCGTCTTTGGCATGAAAAGGCGTACAACCCGAATAGCATTGTTTGGGAGTTCCCACTGTTATATGCTTTTGAGAACGAAAGCACAATGATCAACCCCATTGGCGGCAACGGCGTTATTATTTCAAGTGTGCAGATAGGCGTATTGGATGTTTGGGTAGATGACAAGGACGGCAGAAAGTGTGTAGGGTGTGGAGCAAGGACGGTGAACGAGATTTACTTTGATACCGAAACGATGCTGCTTTCAGCGCTTCGCTACCTGAATAATACACGCGGTTACCAGGTGGACGGCGGCGCGGCGGTGTGGGCAAATTCTGACTTTATTGCGCAGGGCATTGCCGCGCAAAGGTTCGACGCCGTTCCGGTTGCCCCGTCAATTTTGACCGCATCGCAAAAGCACAATGCCGAGGCGCCTACCTTCCGGGTAGAGCGAGCAGAAAACATATACGGCACGGCGGTTAATCTTCGCTTTGCCGTCAATGCTTGCCCTGAAACCGAATGGAATTTCACCGAAACCGACTTTGGCGTGTTGGCGCAGGAGGCGGGATGCAAAACGTGTTAAAATATGCCTAAAGGTTGTAATTATCCAATAAAACCCGTATATCGTTTTGAGATAGACGGGTCATTTTCAACAAAGTATGAATCAATAAAAGATGCTTCCAATAAAATCGGGGTATCGGAGGGGGTTATTTATAGCGCCATTAGCAGGGGTAGCATGTTGATGAGTCGTTTTTATTTGTCGCGTAAAATGGATTTCAAACTTCCGAAATATAAAAAATATAATAGAAATCCCATGCTAAGGCCGCACGACCGAAATAGGATAAAGCAAATAGATTAATGCCAACCGTTACCGACAAACTAACCACCGCCATACGTGCGGCAATGGCCGACCTGCAAAAGCGGCTAATTGCTGAATTACAGGCAGAGGGGCACCGGCTTACCGGGGCGCTGGAAAAGTCTATTCAGTATGAGGTTAAAGTTGAAGGCGATACGATCACGGCGGTAATGACGGCATTAGATTACGGTTTGGTAATGGAGTTCGGTGTACCGGCCAACCGGATACCATACGGCAAGGGCGGCGGCGGAACATCGAAATATATTCAGGGACTTGTCCGGTTTTTCACATTGCGAGGATTGGGTAGCCGTGAAGCGTTGAGCGCCGCATTTGCCACAGCAAAGAAACACAAACGGGAAGGGATGCCGTCGCGGGGTAGTTATGCGTTTTCCTCGAACGGACGCCGGACGGGGTTTGTTAAAAACACGCTGGAACAGTATTTGCCCCTGTTAACCGACTTAATCGGCACTGAATCGGGCCGGGTAGTTGATTTGATAATTGGCGACGATATTAGGTTGGAGCCTTACAAAATAGCAGCATAACCGGCTGGAGCAACCCGGTAAATGGCACAAAAGGTAATATTTGAATTGGTAGTGCAAGATGTGGGCCTAACCGCTCGCATCGAACAGACGCGGCAATCAATCCGTGATCTAAATAAAGAGATACGCCAAAATCCGGGGCCGGAACGGTTCGCGCAAATAGCGGCGGAACTGTCGAAAAACAGGCGCGAACTAACCGAACTGAACAAACAGCAAAAGGAACTGAACCGCGAAATGAACGCGCTAAAAGTTCCGAAAGACAGTTTGGCCGGGTTGCGCCTGGAATATTCTAAACTATCGCAGGCAGTTGCACAACTTTCGGCAGAGGAGCGAAAAAGCCAGTTTGGGCAAAGCCTCATCAAAAACGCCCGCAACGTTAAGTCCGAAATTGACGGCGTTGAACAGTCAATCGGTCGCTTTACCGGCAATGTAGGCAACTATCGCAGCGCATTAAACGGGATTGGGCAGGCGTTTGCCGCGTTGGGGATAGGGGCAAGCCTGGGGGAGATAATCGGCATTAATACACGTATTTCCGACAGCATAGCCGACGTTGCCAAAACAGCCGGTATAACGACGGCAGAGGCGCAAAAACTTGCCGATACCCTCGAATTTCGGGACACCCGGACAAGCCTTGTCGATCAATTACAGATAGCGCAAATCGGCGGGCAATTAGGCATTGCCAATAATCAACTCGAAACATTCACCGAATCGGTAGACGTTTTGAACGTCTCCCTGGGGGATCAATTCGGCGGGGTTGAAGAAATTACCCGCGTTATTGCCGGGCTTCGCAATGTGTTAACCGATTTCAGAACGGATGACGTTTCGGGTGATGTGTTGAAACTTGGTAATGCGCTCAACTTCTTGGAAGCGCAGGGAGCCGCAACCGCTCCGACCATTGCAGAGTTTGTTAACCGTATTTCAGGAACAGCCGTGCCGCTTGGAATTTCTACGGATAAGATATTCGGACTTTCAACGGCGCTTGCAGAACTGGCAATTAACCCGGAACGGGGAGCGACAGCAATAAGTAACCTACTTAGGCAAATAGCCGCATCGCCGGAGGTTTTTGCGAAAACATTGGATGTCCCTGTTGAGGAGTTTTCCGACCTTGTTAGAACCGATTTGGTCGGCGCTTTATCGTTGGTTGCCGTCAAAATAAAAGAAGGCGCTGCCGACAATATTGAGTTTTCCAGAACACTTGACGATCTTGGAATTGACAGGCAGGGCACTATTGAGGCGTTAGGTAAGTTAGGCGGTAATATCGGGCTACTTGACACCCGCATACGCGAAAGCGGCGAAGCCTTACAGGCAACGGATAGTGTGTACGCCGAATTTGACAAGAAAAACAACAACGCGGCGGCGGCGGTCGCCAAACTACAAAACTCGATTGTCAACCTTATTGCCAGCGAGGGAGCGCAGGATGCTATCGAGGGAGTGGCAAAGGCGGTAACCGGATTAGTTACGATATTGGGCGAAGGGCTGAAAATTATATCTGAAAACTCTACCGAATTTGCAGCACTTGGTATTGCGCTCGCATCGCTATCAGGGCCGGGGCAAAAGGTGGCAGCGGTTATCGGGCAATTGATACCCCTGCTTAATTCGTCTGCCGCCGCAAGTGCGACAGCAACGGTAGCAACAGAGGCGCAAACAGTGGCGACGGTTGAGGCGACGGCGGCAACAAGGTTTTGGGCAGCAGCGCAGGCTGCACTACCACTACTTTACCTTGTCGCTGGCATCTATGCTATCGTTAAGGCCATTGAAATATACAATACCAACCTTTCCGCCGCTGACAAGGCAACGCGGGCGGTAGCGGATGCACAGGAAGAAATAGCGCAATCGAGCGCGAAAGAAGTAACGGCGCTGAATAACTCAATCGAAATACTGAAAAGCGCCACAGCGAGCCAACGCGACCGCGAACTTGCAATAAAAACCCTGAATGAAAGATACCCGGAATACCTGAAAAATATTGAATTAGACGGGCTTGGTATCGAAGGGTTGACCAAAATACAAAGGGAGTTAACAAAGGAGATATTGAGTACCGCCGTTGCCAGGGCGAAAACAGTAGCACAGGATAAAGTAGCCGCTAAGATTGTCGAAAGTCAGTTAAAGGAGCAGCGTTTGTTTTTGGAAAAACAACAGGGCGGCGGCGGAATATTCAATGACTTGGACTTCAAAATATCTGTTGAGCAGAACAAGCAAAAAGAGTTTCAAAAGGAATTACAGGAAACCGGTGCAGCGTTCGACGGGCTAAAAGAACGCCTTGCCGGGGGGCCTGACTTGACGCAAAACCTTTTTGGCGTGTCGTTGACCGGGTTAGAGGATGCAAAGAAAGGGGCCGATGGGTTGGTAGACCTTGCCACACTCACCAAAGAACAACTTGAAAAATTAGGCACCGATGCGGCAAAGGCGGAAATAGCACGGCGCGACAAATCGAACAAAGACCTAACCGATAAAGAAAAAGCCGCCGCCGAAAAGCGGAAACGCGAAAAGGAAAAGGCGGCAGAAGATGAGGCAAAGGCAGTCGAAGCGCAGCAAAAGCGGATTAAAGAAATTAACAAGTCGATCCGCGATTTGCAACTTGGTGACGAAAACACGTTCGACGGCAAATTAGAAGCCCTCGAAAATCGGCGGGTTGATGCGCTACAAAAGAATGCCGACCGCCTGGAAGTGTTACGCGCTAAGGTAAGCCAACAAACAGGCAAGCCAGTGCTGGGGGAAACAGGGGCCGCATTGGTCGGGCAAATCCCGAACGCCTTACCGGCAGACATAACAGAGGCCCAATTGATTGACGTTGAGACGGCGGCAATCGGCGGGGCGTTCGACGATCAACGCAACGAACTATTCCGGCAACGTGAACGGACACAGAAAGAGCAGGAAGAGCAATTGCGCTCCATGATTGACGAGGTTAACCGCATCGCAGCGGATAACGAGGCCGCTATTGCCGAAAGTGTTGGCCGTGACATTGAGCAGTCTTTTACCGTTCGCCGTGATTCGATTGAAAGGGAATTTAAAGAGCGCAACGAATCGCTTTTGAAGTCGCTTTCCACCGGGGAAATAAGCCAACGCCAATTTGATGAGCAGGAAATAAGTAACAGCATTGAACAGAGCAACCGGATAATTGCCCTTGAGCAGGAACGCGCTACCAGGATAACGGAAGTTACGGAGCAAATCAAAGAGGTCAAAATAGCAGCCGCAAAGGCCGCACTTGACGCCGAATTAAACCAGATTGACCGGCAACGCGGTACGGATGTGCAACAGGTAGAACAGGATGCGACGCTTTCCACGTCGGACGCAGCCGCCCGCATATCAGCAATAAACGAAAAGGCATCTGAAGATGCGAAGGCCGCACAGATTGACTACGCCAACACGGTTAAAGATACGACGGCCGACGCCACAGCGGCACAATTGTCGGCGGTGGATGCGGTTGCAGCGGCGGAAAAAAGTGCAGATGATGCGAAACTGAAAAGGATAGCAGAGGAAGCGGCGGCCCGTGAACAGGTTAAGGCCGCCGCAATTGATACCGCCGGGCAAATAGCCGATGGCATCCTGCAAATTCAACAGAACCGGGCACAACAGGAAGCAGACGCAGAAATTGCCGCATTGGATGAACAGTACGCAAAGCGCATCGAAGCCGCACAGGGGAACGCCGTGTTACAGGCGAAACTTGAAAAGGAATTAGCCGAAAAGAAAGAGAAGGTACAAAAAGAGCAGGCCGAAAAAAGTAAAAAGTTCGCCATTGTTCAGGCGGTAATTGATACGGCGCTATCCGTTTTAAAGGCGCTCGGTTCCGCTCCCCCGCCGTTCAACTTCATACTTGCCGGACTTGCCGCCGCCGCCGGGGCTGTTCAAATTGCCGTGATTAAGTCGCAACAATTCGCGGCGGGCGGTTTCGCGGATGACGCCCAACAGCCGGGGCAATCTTCGCCGCGCCGCAAAGGCAAAACAGCCGTTTATCCAAAAGCCTTTTACGACCGACTACCGGACTTTTCAGGGATCGGCGGGTTCACGGGTGCTGGTGGACAGACAGACAGCACAGGTAGACCAGTTGCCGGGAAACTGTCGGGGTCGGGGGCTGTCGTACACGCGGGCGAATACGTTGCCCCTGCTTCACAGGTCGCGCAATTCCCAGCGCTATTTGAACACCTGGACGCCGAACGCACAAAAATTGCCCGGCCTTTTGCCGATGGTGGGTTTACCGGCACAAATTCAGTTAACTTTGTGCGTATCAAGCCCTTTGCCGGGGGCGGCTTTTCTGATCCGGTTATCGGGCTACCAAATGCCGCGCAACTACAATCGCAAAGTATATCGGTATCGGCGCAGGCGTCATTCACGAACGAGCAAGTGCAGCAAATTGGACAGATTATTGCAGCCGAAAACGCGAAAGTAACACGGCAGGCGCTCGCAGACGGGATAGGAGACGCAAACAGGCGCTTGGAGCGGGAACAATCATTGGAACAACAACGAACGGTATAAAATGGCAATTACACTCGCATCATCTCCGACCACATCGCAACCTATCCCGATTTCAGACTGCCTAAGATGGGTATTTGAGCCGGATAGCGCCGACGTGATAACAACGCCGGGCGTAATTGCCGAAATAGTGGTAACGTTCCCCGGTTCACCGACAGACCCCGGCGACGGTACGGAGTTCGTGATGTGGGGTTACACGTTCACAACGCAAAGTGGTTCGGATTTCACGGCAACGTCTTTCGATGTTGTGGTTGGCAATAAGTTGTCCACGATGAACAACTTTGCCGGGATGGTTGCCAGCAACTTCTTTTTTGCCCGCGCCGTTTCGGTTGTCGTTGGTGTAAGTACCGTGACATTGACATGGAATGAATGCGGAGAGCAGGAAAATTTTGGAGCAACGCAAATGTTTTTCGATGACATTGAAGGGAGCGCGATAACGTCGGCAGTGGCGACGAACGGCACTACCCCTGTATACGTGGACGGTTACCGCATCGCCTACCGTTTGCGCCGCACAGACGTAAACGACGAGGGAAACAGCGGGTACGTGACGAACTTTGAAGGGATGGAGCCAAATAAGGGATGCACAACGGTTGACGATACTGCGTTTGACGCCATGCCGACCGTTCGCCGGTTGCTGAAAACGCCTATCCCAGACCTTGACCTTACACACCCAGCGATAGCCTATGACGGCATTATCCAATATTTCAGCCTCATTTATGGATGGATTTACCGGGACGGGAACTGCCAAAGCCAAAGCGGCCTATTTGAGTTTACCGGGCGCTCATTCGTTTGGAATGCCTACTTTCAAGCCAAAGACGTTTACCGCACCCGCAAGTATTGGCCGGGGGCAACGGGCGGGCTACCGCCTGGGCAGTCATACGTGAAATTCCTGACCACTTCGCCCGACAAAATGCGGGTGTTTGTTGATTCAAAGTGTTGGCTTTGGTACATGGTTAACGGGGCAATACAATCGTGGACAAACTTACGCCTGAATATCGCCGCAACGAAACACGATGGTAGCGGCACACTGACAAGTGTGATTGTGTCGGATAGCGGGTACGGTATCAACGCCGTTAACGTCTCCCCGGATTACATTATCTCGCTTGGTATGTCCGGCGTGACGGCTGACACGTTGAGCCATTACACGGTTAAGATAATGACCCAAAACAGCGGCAGTGAGTTCGACGTGACGCAAATAACGGAGGATAAAACATTCTACGTGATGACCGCCTGCGATACGGACAAGTTCACCGACCTTTATTTCCTCACCCCCATCGGCGGAATTGGCACTATCCCTGTTCAAATAATCGAGAGCAACGTTAACCAGGCGGGTGACGAAATACTGTTGGATGTACCTTGCACGGCAAGCCGCGAAGATAAGGCCCGGTATGGGGGCCGGACGCTCTCGAATATTCGTTCTTACGAATCATTCACTTTCCGGTCAATTGATAACGGCAACGTGACAGATTTTTTCCGTGACCTGAAATTAAGCCCGCAACGTTGGGTTAAAATGGATGCGGAGGACGGGTCGGTAGTTGCCCGAAAATTGATTATTGAGCCGGGCGGGGTGAAAATATATGAAGACGGCCCGACCGTTACTGTAGAGGTAACGGGGTATTTAGGCGACATTATTATTCAATCTGGAACAGAACCGGAAATATGAAAAAGCACGACTTTTTGAAAGCACTACTGGCATCGCTCGCAGTTATTTGGGTACTTTTCGGCAA
>Ga0209063_1000980_pt1 | contig 15829 bp, 11 predicted proteins | sample KloWWTmeKNB19Kit_FD_187177 | JGI IMG/M metagenome (GOLD analysis project Ga0209063, IMG submission 187177) | Active sludge microbial communities from Klosterneuburg, Austria, studying microevolution and ecology of nitrifiers - Klosterneuburg... | ecosystem: Engineered > WWTP > Aerobic digester >...
CTTCCAACCCTTCTTCACCACCAAACCAACCGGGCAGGGAACGGGTTTGGGCTTATCACTGAGTTATGATATTGTAAAAGCACATGGTGGAGAATTGAAAGTGCAAACGAAGGAAGGCGAAGGAAGTGAATTTATTATTGTGTTACCTCTTTAAATTAATTTATTATGCTAAAAAAGTTATTTGGTATTTGCCTTGCTCTTGGATTAGTGCATTCTTCTATGGGGCAAATATCCAATGAAGAGATAACAGAACTAAAAAAGCAACTGTTAGTGGCAAAGCATGATTCAACCAGGGGTCGTTTGTTTTATCAGTTAGCGTACGGGTATCGGTTTTCCAATATAGATTCTTCTCTTTTATATTCAGATCAGGCCATTGCAGTTGCCGAAAAATATAATTTGATGACTATAAAGTCGCAAATGCTATCCTTAAAAGGGGCTACAGTACTGGAAGCAGGCAAACTGCCTGAATCACTCCAGTTCCAGTTTGAAGCCATGAAGATTGCTGAAAAAATAAAGGACACTTCATCCATTGCCTTTGCGCTGAACAGAATTGGAAATATTTATATGGAATTGGCTGATTATGAAAAGTCACACGAGTATTATACTAAATCAAAAGACCTGTTTCTGAAAATTGGTGATATTGGTATGGTTCATAATGAAATTTCCAATATCGGCAACCTTTATTACCTGATGCAACAGCCGGATTCTGCTTTGTATTACCTGCAAATTGTGTATGATGCAAGTTTGAAAAATTCAAACCGAAATGAATATACACGGCCTGAAATTATGTTCCGGATGGGAAATGCATATAGATTAAAAGGAGATAAGGAACAGGCTTTGCTGTATTACAAAAAAGGGATTGCAGAATCAATCATTGACAATGATATCAGAAACCTAACTATGAACAACCTGTTCATTGCACAACTATATTATGAATTAGGCGTTCCGGACTCAAGCAAAAAATATGCTTATGATGCAATAAAGACAGGTAAGATCGTTTCTTTCAGGAAAGGGGTATATGATGCTTCTGTATTGCTAAGCAACCTGTTCAAAGACAGAAATGAATATGACAGTGCCTATAACTATTTAACTGCAGCTAACGTTGAGAAAGACAGTTTGATTGGAGCCAAACGATTTCAGGATTTGCAGCGCATCGTTTTAACTGAACAGGAACTACAGCGAAAAGCTGAGGCCAAAAGAATAGCTGCTCAAAACAGGCAGCAACAGTTTGTTTTAATAGCAGGATTAGCGGTATTCCTGGTAATAGCCTCTATACTTTACCGTAATAATAAGAATAAGCAAAAAGCAAATATAAAATTGGAGAATACTTTGGCATCTCTACGGTCCACCCAGTCGCAGTTGATCCAATCCGAAAAAATGGCTTCGCTGGGAGAGTTAACTGCAGGCATTGCCCATGAAATTCAAAATCCGTTGAACTTTGTCAATAATTTTTCGGAAGTAAGCAATGAGTTGATCAGTGAAATGGTTGATGAGGTTGACAAGGGGAATACCCATGAAGTAAAAATCATTGCAAAGGATGTTCAGCAAAATTTAGAAAAGATTCTTCACCACGGCAAACGGGCCGATGCTATTGTTAAAGGAATGTTGCAGCACAGCCGTAGCAGCAGTGGACAAAAAGAAGCTACAGATATTAATGCCTTAACCGATGAATATTTGCGGCTGGCCTATCATGGCTTGCGTGCAAAAGACAAATCGTTCAACGCCACTTTGAAAACTGATTTTGATAAGTCCATCAGCAACATCGATATCGTACCGCAGGATATTGGAAGGGTGATTTTGAATTTAATTACCAATGCATTTTATGTAGTGAATGAAAGGCAGAAGGCTGAAAGCGGAAAGCTTAATGCCGAAGGAAAAATGTACGAACCAACTGTTGAAGTAAGTAGCAAAAAAATAAATGGTACGATTGAAATAAAAGTGGCAGACAACGGCAACGGCATCCCTCAAAAAATACTCGATAAAATATTTCAACCCTTTTTTACCACCAAACCAACAGGGCAAGGAACTGGTTTGGGATTGAGCTTGAGTTATGATATTGTGAAAGCACATGGTGGAGAGTTGAAGGTAGAAACAAAGGAGGGGGAAGGAAGTGAGTTTGTGATATTGTTACCGGTGTGATATGAGCCGTGCCGATGGCACTCGTTAGCATCGTGACACTTAGGCCGGACTGAAGTCCAGCCTTACAAGATAGAACCGAGCCTACGGCTCTTGAGTATGAGACGAAGAAGGGTACTATAATAAACGAGAGGAGTAGTTTCATTGTGCACCGGAATGAATTCGGATGTTATAGTATGAAGCCGGACTTAAAGCCTTGGACTGTAAGAAAGATGAAAAGTTATCTTTCTTCCGGAAACCAGTGGCATAGCCACGGATATATTTTGTAACCATGGACTTCAGTCCGTGATAAGACAAGTAACTATACAAAATAAGAGCCGTAGGCTCGGTACATAAAAAAAAGCAATGGCTAATACCTACCATCAAATCTACCTGCAAACAGTGTTTGCTGTAAAATACCGTCAGGCTGTTATCAGCAAAGAATGGAAACAGCGAGTACAAGCTGTTATTGGAAACCTTATCAACGAAACCGGCTGCAAAACAATCATCGTAAACGGCGTGGAAGACCATATGCATTGTTTTGTTGGGCTTAGACCTGCTGTTTCGGTATCTGAGTTGATGAAAACAGTAAAAGCCAAATCATCCAAATACATCAATGACCACAACCTGACCAAAAAAAGGTTTGGGTGGCAGGAAGGGTATGGTGTATTTTCTTATCGCCAGCGGGATGTTGATATGATTTTTAAATATCTGCAGAACCAGGAAGAGCATCACCAAAAACATTCATTCAGGCAGGAATACTTAGATTTATTGAAAGAGTTTGAAATTGGGTACGATGAGCAATACATTTTTCAGGAGTTAATTTAAACTGAATTTAAATGATGCATAATAAAATATTTCAACCCTTCTTTACCAACCAACGGGACAAGGAACAGGCTTGGGGTTGAGTTTGAGTTATGATATTGTAAAAGCACATGGCGGAGAGTTGAAGGTAAAAACGAAGGAGGGAGAAGGCACTGAATTTAAAATAATATTACCTTAATTGGTATAACCTAAAAAGTTATCATGAAAAAATTAGTCCTTGTATTGCTGACCCTTTGTACACTTGGTCTGCAGGCGCAGTATAAAACACCTTACTTCAAAATGATCTCTGTTGAAAACGGGTTGCCTCAGACTAATGTCAATTTCAGTTTCCAGGATAAGCTGGGGTATTTATGGCTGGGTACGGCCAATGGCCTGGTGAGGTACGATGGCTACCGCCTGAAAGAATACCCGATTTTAAATGAGGAGGGTATGCCGGTGAAACCGGCTTCCATAAACCAGATTTTTGAAGACAGCAAAGGAGAATTATGGGTAATCGTTTACCTCCAGGGTGTTTACCAGCTTGACCGTAAACGGGATGTATTTGTACGTATACCATTTGGCAGTAAGGATGATGATTTAATTAAAAATAAATCTCCTAATAGCCTGAAGTATGATAAAAACCTAAGTATTTTCTGGGGTGTTGCCAACGACACCGAAAGGGACAGATCTATTCTATATAGTATCGACCTTGTCAACAAAAAATTGCAGGTATATAGCGACCTTGAAAAGGGTAATCATTTCATACCGGCTAGCAGAAACATTGATATAAGTATAGACCCTGCAGGAAAAATCTGGCTGCTTACAGATTCACTGCTTAGCCATTTTGAACCGGCTTCTAAATCATTCAAGCCCTTTTTTACCTTACCCATACTATCCGGCGTTAAAAGATTGATATCTGTCCGGGCTGATCCGTTGGATAAAGATGTCGTTTGGTTAACTACGACCAGTGTTATTGATGTGAACCAGCCACCTGTAAATGAAATTCGTGGGCTTTTACAGTTAAATATCAAAACAAAGAAATTTACCATTTCACTGCCCGGCAGTAAAGCCCCGGAAACTTTGCCCGTAAATTGTTTTCACACTTTTACCGATTCTTTAAAAAGGGTTTGGGTTTCCACAGAAAAAGGCCTTGCACTATACGATCCTAAAAAAGGTAGTTTTATTCAATACCCACTCAATTATCCTAATAAAGAAACACATGCTGAATATATTGCTGCCGATAAAGAGGGAAACTTATGGATAACAGGTAATGCAGGCGGATTATTTTTCCTGGATATCAAAACCGGAATTTCCAGCACTTATGAACCCAATGGAGGACCTGGTGATCTGCCCGGTAACAGGAATTTTGGACAAGTTTTTATTGACCGATTTAATACCCTTTGGATAAATATACCCAATGAAGGGATTGCCTGGCGGGATGTGCAAAAAACACAATTCTCCCCTGTTGCCATTAACCCCTTTCCAAAGAAAAATACAGTAAAAGAGATACCTCACCAGTATGACCTGGTGGGTACTCAGGGCGACAGCATTTGTTATTTAACAGATTCAACCAGCCTGCTGGCCTGGAACACTATTAAAAATAGTTTTACCAGTATTGACCTGAAGAATAAAAAGCTTTACCGGTCGATAATTAATATTGCAAAAAGTAAAGACGGCAACCTTTGGCTGGCATGCGGGGCAAATGGTGTGGTTCAATATGATGCCGTTACCAGAAATATAACTACATACCAGTATGACCCGAAAGACAGTAATACCCTGTCCAGTCCCTTTGTAATTGATGTGGCAGCAGACCCGGATGGTACTATCTGGATAGCAACAGCAAACAAAGGGATTAATAGTTTTAATCCACGAACTAAAAAATTTTCCCAGTATCCTTTTGCCATTAACAATGGTGCAAGACAAGTAAAGGATTCATTAGATGACCAGACAGCAACCTGTTTGTATATTGATAAGGATGGAGTCATTTGGATTGGCACCAACAACGGGGCGGTAAACAGTTTTGATCCCCGTACCAAAAAGTTCAGGTCCTACCTGAATTATAAAGAAGGCTTTTTTGCCATTACCTCAATGTATGAAGACAGCCGGAAAAGATTTTGGGTAAGCACCTATCTTTCGGGCTTATACCTGCTGGATAAAAAAACAGGTGCCCTTCAACGATTTTCAGAAAAGGAAGGGTTGATACACAATTCTGTATTTAGTGTAAAGGAAGATGCCGCAGGGAATATTTGGACAGCCTCCCAGAAGGGGATGTCCCGCATCAATCCTGCTACCAATGCTATTACCAACTTCGGGTCTGCTAAACCCTGGATGTGGGAATACTTCATAAAAAACCTCTATGACAGGAACGGGTTGTTCAATGTGCCGGGCAGAAATGGCATCATTCGTTTCAATCCGCTGCAACTGGATGAAAGCAAAACTCCGCCGATAGTATTTATTGAGTCAGTGAGTTACCGTTCTCCCGGCAAGTCAACTGACAGTCTAATGTTTACAGAAGGTCGGGAAAATATCCGGCTAAAATATAATGAGAACAGGCTCACATTTCAATTTGTGGCGCTTCATTTTACCAACCCGGAGCAAAACCAGTATGCCTATCAATTAGAAGGCTATGACAAAGAATGGATGCAGGCCGGAACACAACGTTCAGTTACATACAGTAATCTTTCACCAGGTACTTATACTTTTAAAGTGAAAGCCTCTAACAGTGAAGGTGTATGGAATGAAACAGGTGCGGTATTTACCATCACCATCAGGCCACCCTGGTGGAAAACCATAGGGGCATATATTATTTATGGATTGTTATTCCTGGCACTTGTTTACGCTTTAGATCGTTTCCTGCGTCGCAGACTGGTTCAAAAAGAGAGGGAAAGAAACCAGGCCAGGGAATTGGCACAGGCCAAAGAAATTGAGAAAGCATATAATGAATTGAAGGCAACCCAGCAACAGTTGATCCAATCCGAGAAAATGGCTTCCTTAGGAGAATTGACAGCGGGAATTGCCCATGAAATTCAAAACCCGTTGAACTTCGTCAACAATTTTTCGGAAGTAAACTCCGAACTGATTGCTGAAATGAAGGAGGAATTAGCCAAAGGAAATATTGAAGAAGCCAAAACAATCGCCAACGATATTGATGAGAACGAACAGAAAATAATCTTCCATGGAAAAAGGGCCGATGGTATCGTAAAAGGCATGCTGCAGCACAGCCGTTCAAGTTCCGGACAAAAAGAACTCACTGATATCAATGCATTGGCAGATGAATATTTACGATTAGCCTATCATGGATTAAGGGCAAAGGATAAAAGCTTCAATGCCACGATGAAAACAGATTTTGATGAAACAATCGGCAACATCAATATCATTCCGCAGGATATTGGAAGAGTGATACTTAATTTAATTACCAACGCATTTTATGTGGTGAGTGAAAAAGCTAAAGCCGAAGGCGGAAAGCAGAATGCTGAAGGCAAGGCATACGAACCATCCGTTTCGGTGAGTACAAAAAAGATAAACGGGATAGTTGAAATAAAAGTGAAGGATAACGGAAACGGTATTCCTCCAAAAGTACTGGATAAAATATTTCAACCCTTCTTTACTACCAAGCCGGCCGGCCAGGGAACCGGATTGGGATTGAGTTTGAGTTATGATATTGTAAAAGCACATGGCGGTGAAATAAAAGTAACTACAACAGAAATGGAAGGAACAGAATTTACAATTGTATTACCAGCATAGCTATTGCAGAGTATCATCCCGATAGCTACCAGTATGAAGGTGAAAACAAGGGTAAGCAAGAGTTTGAAATTTAATATTCAGGTGCTTTTGCGCTAATAGTTTTACATTCAGGTTCTTTCTATTCTTTTGAAATAAAAAACAATCAACAATGAAACAAAAAACAAGCCCTTTTACCCTCTTCTTTACAGTTATTGCTGCGGTAATCCTGTTAATTACTGCTTGTTCAACCCCTGAAAAAAAAGAGCCTGAAAAAGCCGACCCGGTTGCCGCCAATATTAAAATGTACTCGCAGGTATGGGATGAGATAATGAATAAAGGCAAACTGGATCTGTTCAACGACTCCAATTTCACCAAAGACGTAGTGATGCATGCCAGCCCTTCCGATATAGTGGGTATTGACAGTGCCCGGGCTTATTATGCCAACTTCATTACAGGTTTCTCCAATATCCAGTTCACCATAAAAGATATTTTTGGACAGGGCGAAAAGCTGGTGAAACACTGGAACTTTAAAGGAACACATTCAGGAAATTTTTTCGGCATTCCGGCAACAGGCAAATCAGTTAGTTTAGACGGTACAACACTAGTGCGGATGTCCAACGGAAAAATTGCAGAGGAAAGGGACTTTTTCGACAATATGGATTTCATGACACAGCTGGGACTTATCCCTGCTGCAGGGCAATAACAATTTTTCAATCAATAGCAGTCCTGTTATCAACCAGCGATAACAGGACTGTGACTTTGTTCATCACTTAATGATCATTATGAAAATAATACTGGCACCATTATTCATATGTTGTTTTCTTTTTGCAACTGCACAACCCTACAAAAAACTGCATTTTGATGCTATTTTAGTAGATACCCATAATGACATTCCCAGCACAGCGATTGAAAAAGGTCTGAGTTTTGATATGGACCTCGGCAACAAAACCAATTCTGACCTGCGGCGTATGAAAGCCGGTGGTGTTGACGTACAATTATTTTCTATCTGGTGCGATGGTAACCAGCAAAACCCTTTTGCCTGGGCCAACAGGGAAATAGATACGGTAATGGCCTGGACAAACAGGAATCCGGGGGATATGATGCAGGCTTTTTCTCCCAAAGAGATTCATACTGCTGTCAAAGAAAAAAAACTCGCTGTTATGTTTGGGGTGGAAGGCGGGCATATGATAGAGAATGACCTGAATAAATTAGTGGCATTACATAACAGGGGTGTTAAATACATGACACTGACCTGGAACAATTCCACTGACTGGGCAACCTCTGCGCTGGATGAAACAACAAAAGGCGATTCATTAAAACACAAGGGGCTTACTGATTTTGGCAAACAGGTGGTGAAGAAGATGAATGAACTGGGTATGCTGGTAGACCTGAGCCATACGGGTGAACAAACTTTCCGGGATGTAATGAACACCACTACAAAACCGGTACTCGTATCACATAGCTGTGTATATTCTATTTGTCCGCATAGAAGGAACCTGAAAGATGAACAGATAAAAGCGATCGGGAAAAACGGCGGGGTGATCCATATTAATTTTTACAGCGGGTTTATTGACAGTGCCTTTGAGAGAAGAAGCGAAGCATTTACTCAAAAACACAAAGCAGAAAGGGATTCTTTGCTTAAATTAAATCCTGAACCCTATTACATGGAGGTGTATCTATTTGAAAAATATCCCGATGAGGTAAAAGCTTTACGACCACCCCTTTCAGCCGTAATTGACCACCTGGATTATATTGTAAAAATGATTGGGGTGGACCATGTTGGCCTGGGCAGCGATTTTGATGGCGTAAACTCTTTGCCACAGCAACTGGACGATGTCACGACTTACCCCCTGATCACAAAAGAACTGGTAAAAAGAGGATATAGTAAAAAAGAGATACGGAAAATTTTGGGCGGAAATTTTTTGCGTGTACTGGAAGCCAATTCAAAATAATAAGTATATAGTGTATGTATTAAAATAGCCACATCAAATTATGAAAGCAAAATCAATAAAAGGGAAATCAACTGATGAAATTAAAAAAGCTTTTGAGCAATGCAAAGCTGATGGTTTTAAACCAACCCTGGCATTAGTTTTTCTTTCAGCAATGAATGAAATAGAGGCCATCTGTTCATTACTGGATAAAGAAGGAATCAGCATTTTTGGAGCTTCAACGTTTGCAGAGTTTACCGAACAGGAAGCTGAAAATACAGGTATTGCTGTGCTGCTTCTGGATATCAACCCTGCTTATTTCAAAATTGCTTTAATAGATAATGGAGAAGGCTCAGGTTATGAAATAGGTTGCCATATCGGAGAAACAGGTACAAAGACATTTGCCAATCCTGCTTTTATTATTTCTACTGCTAATTACAAAATTCCGGGTGCATTGATCATCCAGGGAATGATTGAAAAAGCCGGTGCAGATGCTACTATTGTTGGTGGCAAAGCCGGGGAATTGATAAATTTAGAAGGGAAGGTTTTTACCAATACTCAATCAATTGATAATGGTATCATTGCATTGATACTGGACCAGGATAAAATAACTTTAAAAGGAATCGCGGCCTCCGGCTGGAAACCAGCAGGGACTGAAAAAAAAATCACGCAATGTACAGGGCCCTGGATCTATACCATCGATGATCAACCCGCCTTTGATATTGTAAAAAAATTCCTTGGAAATGATATTGTCGAGGATAAAAATAAAGAAGGCATCGTAAAATTAAACATCATTTATCCTTTACAACTTTACCGGGAAGGAGGAAGTCCCTATATGCTTCCCGTCTTATTTGCCAATACAGAAGATAATTCTGTCATGCTGGCTGAAGCGGTGCCGGAAGGTTCGGTATTCCGTTTTTCCATGCCACCGGATTTTGAAGTGATCGATATGGTGATAAAAAGTTCAGTGGAAGTAAAAGAAAAAGAAATGCCGGATGCAGATGCTCTCGTTATTTTTTCCTGTATTGGCCGGTTAGGATCGCTGGGACCTATGGCTTCAAAAGAAGTAGAAGGACTGGCGGCTACCTGGAACAGCCCAATGATTGGATTATATTCTCTTGGTGAATTTGGCCGGGTGGCAAATGGTCATCCAGAGTTTCATGGTACTACTGTAAGCTGGGTAGCCCTGAAAGAAAAATAAAACCTGTTACGAAAATTTATAAACCAAAACTAAACTATATGCTAAAAGCCACAGTATTGTACGGTCATCCGACTGACCCCGAAGCGTTTGAAAAATATTATGCAGCAACACATACTCCCCTTGCATTAAAAATAAATGGTATGGTCAAAATGGAACTCACAAAGTTTATTTCAGCCCCGGATGGAGGAAAGGCTGCTTATTACCGGATGGCAGAATTGTATTTTGCCGGCCCTGCCGAAATGCAGCAAGCAATGAGCTCACCCGAAGGACAGGCGACTGCTGCCGACCTTGCCAATTTTGCTACCGGCGGAGCAACGATGATAATCGGTGCGGTTGAAAACTAATTTTCATAAACAAATTCTCAATGAGAGCAAAATCAATCAAAGGAAAGTCGTCGGAAGAAATCCAATCAGCTTTGCAACAAAGCATGACAGATGGGTTCAAACCAACGTTGGCAATCGCTTTTATCTCTGTTAAACAAGACAGGAAAGCTATCTGTAAACTGCTGGATGAAAAAAGCATTGCCATTTTCGGAGCCACCACCAATGGTGAATTCATTGATGAGAATCATTCTAAAAATTCAGCAGCTATTCTTCTGTTGGATATGAACCCTGATCATTTCCGTGTTTTGTTTGCTGAATACCCCGAGAAAAACTACCGGGAAGTTGCGGCAGGGATCGCTAAAACCACAAAACAATTATTTGCAAACCCTGCATTCCTGCTCTCTGGAAGTCATATGGAAACAGATGCAGAACAATTGCTCTTCGGTTTTGAAGAGGTGGTAGGAAAGCAGGTGAATGTTTTTGGTGGCATGGCCGGTGATGATTATGCATTCAAACAACAATATGTTTTTACCAATAATAAGGAAAGTAACCGGGGTATGGTAGTATTGGCAGTGGATGAAGATAAAATTATGATCAGGGGAAAAGCTACCTGCGGCTGGAAAGCAGTAGGCACTGAAAGAATTGTGACGAAAAGTGAGGGCAACCATGTCTACACAGTTGATAATATCCCTGTACTGGACTTAACGATAAAATATGGTGGCCTTGAAAACATAAAAGAGAAAGACCCCGAAGTAGCGATGGAGATAGCAGTAAATTTTCCATTACAATTACAACGGGAATTCGGTGACCCGGTCATGAGGCCCGGTTTGCTGGTGGATTGGAATGATCATTCATTTTATTGCAGCGGTTCAGTACCACAAGGTTCAAAGGTCCGCTTTTCTATTCCTCCTGATTTTGATGTAATGGAAAAAGTGATAACAGGTGTGCAAGCTTTGAAAGCTGCTGAAATGCCTGAAGCAGATGCGGTGGTCGTTTTCAGTTGTGCAGGAAGAATTCTGGCATTAGGTCCGTTGATGAACCAGGAAATTGAAGGAATAAAAAATGTATGGAATGCCCCGATGGCCGGCATGTTTTCCAATGCAGAGCTGGCAAGGGCTACCGGTGGAAACCTGGAAATGCATAATTGTACTACCTGTTGTGTGGCATTAAAAGAAAAATAATGAAAGCAAAATCAATCAAAGGAAAATCAACTGAAGAAATTCAATCAGGGTTGCGGGAAAGCATGGCCGATGGATTCAAGCCAACTATAGCCATTGTATTCATATCTGTTAAACAGGACAGAGAAGCTATTTCCGGATTATTGGAGGAAAAAGGCATACAGATATTTGGCGCTACCACTGCAGGCGAATTTATTGATGGCGAAATGGAAGGAGGCAGTATTGTTATGCTATTGCTCGACATGAATCCGGCTTATTTTAAATTGGAATTTCTTGAAACAAGCCAGGATACCGCCTTTGAAGACGCAATCAAACTCGGCAATACCGGAAAAGAAACCTTTACCAACCCTGCGTTTATTATAGCAAACAGTGGCGTAACCTTAGATGGTGAACCATTTGTTGAAGGTATTATACAAGGTTTTGGAAAACATCCTTCGTCGGAAGATGGGGAAGTAACCATATTTGGAGGTAAGGCAGGAGATGATATGGCACTTGAGTCAACATTTGTTTTTACCAACGGGAAAAGTAGTGATTGTGCATTAATAGCACTCCTTATTGATGAATCTAAAATAGATGTTAATGGTATAGCTACTTGTGGCTGGCAAGCCATTGGCACTTCAAAAACAGTTACTAAAAGCGAAGGCAGTATTGTATATACCATCGATGATAAACCGGCATTGGATATGTTGATGAATTATCTTGGTGTAGAGATAAAGCCGGATGGCAAAAGGGAAATCGTAACCTTTCTAAGCTCCTGGTATTATCCATTGCAAGTGGAACGGGAAAAAACAGATCCTGTAATACGTACAGCTATGTTTGCCAATAGCGAAGAACGTTCACTTATTTGTTCCGGCAAAGTGCCGCAAGGGTCAAAAATAAAATTTTCGATGCCGCCTGATTTTGATTCAATCGACACGGTTGTTCAAGAATGCAGGAGCATTAAGGATGAAGCGCAGCAAGCCGATGCTTTGATCATGTTTTCATGCGTTAGCAGATATTTATCGTTTGGGGTTGTGATGAAAGAGGAGATAGAGCAGGTGCAAAAAATCTGGGATGCGCCCATGGCAGGCTTTTTCTCCTATGGCGAATATGGAAAATCAAAAACCGGTAAATATGATTATCATAATAATACATGCTGCCTGGTAACATTAAAAGAAAAATAAAATGAATCAGCATTTGCAAAACATATTAAATTTTATTCAGCAGGATGAAAACCTGACTGCTGAACAAAAAAATGCAATTACAAAATCGTTGAAAGATGCTGATAAAGAATTAGAGATAACAGCTTTTAAATTAGACAGAACCGAAAAAGTAAAAAGAACAACGGCTATTTTATTAGAAGAAACCATTGAAGAGCTGGAACAAAAGAGAAAAGCCATTGAAGAAACAAATTCGGCTTTGCAAAAATCACTGGAAGAATTAAAAGCAGCACAGGCACAATTGATCCAATCAGAAAAAATGGCTTCACTCGGAGAACTTACTGCAGGCATAGCCCATGAAATTCAAAACCCGTTAAACTTCGTTAATAATTTTTCGGATGTAAGTACGGAGCTGGTAGATGAAATGAACGAAGAAATAGATAAAGGCAACCTGGAAGATGCAAAGCAGATAGCACAGGACCTGAAACAGAATCTCGAAAAAATAAATCATCATGGCAAACGGGCCGGCGATATCGTAAAAGGAATGTTACAACACAGCCGCAGCAGCAGCGGGCAGAAAGAACTGACAGATATCAATGCCCTTGCCGATGAGTATTTACGATTAGCCTATCATGGTTTGCGGGCCAAAGACAAAACCTTTAATGCCGCCATGAAAACCGATTTTGATGAAACTATCGGGTTGATAAAAATAATACCGCAGGATATCGGCCGTGTGGTACTCAATCTTATCACCAATGCTTTTTATGCAGTTACGGAAAGAAAAAAACTGCAACCGGAAGGCTATGAACCTGTGGTAGCTGTTGGCACAAAAAAAGAGGCAGGTAAGGTGGAGATATGCGTCAGTGACAACGGAACTGGTATACCGCAAAAAGTAATGGATAAGATTTTTCAACCCTTCTTTACCACCAAACCCACCGGGCAGGGAACAGGTTTGGGATTGAGTTTGAGTTATGATATTGTAAAAGCACATGGTGGCGAATTGAAAGTGGAAACAAAGGAAGGTGAAGGAAGTGAGTTTATTATTCAATTACCGACTAATTAAAAAAATGAAAATCTTTTTAAAAATAATTTCATTATGCTTATTGCCATCATTAATTGCCGGGCAACAGGAAAATCCATATTTGAGTAGTTTATACAGATCTCTATCCGATGCGACAAGCGATACTGCCCGAATGAAAGTCTGTAGTAACCTCGGATCCTATTATCTTCTTGAAGATCGTGATAGTGCAGGTTTTTATCTTGAAAAAGCCTTGCCTATTGCTGTCAGCTTAAATCTAAAGTTAGACGAAGCCTCTATATTGAACAAAATGGGGATTATCCTGATGCAACAGGAAAAGTTTTCAAAGTCATTGGAATTCTATTTAAAAGCGATACATATTGCAAAAGACCCCTCTATTGAAAAAACCATCTGGGACTTGTCGCCGGGCCAAAGCCCAATGAATGCACGAATGCTCGAGCTGAGCAGAAGCTACGATTTTATAGGATTGCTAAATGCGTATACCGGAAACTGGAGTGAGAACATAAAAAATCAATTGAAAAATTATCGGGAAGCCGAAAGATATGCCAATGCAGCCGGGAACAGAGGACAGATTGCATCTATAACTTTTCACATGGGTATTTCTTATATGAATGATGGGAAATTAGATTCTGCACTCCTATTTATCAAAAAGGCCCAATCAGAATTTTCAGAGTTGAAAGATCCGCAATTAGGTCGATCATTAATATACCTAGGTGAAACCTATGAGAGGATGGGAAATTTTGATTTGGCTGCTAAAACAATGTTGCAGGCATTGGCGCTTTTAAATCAGACAAATGATTACGTACATAGAGGGCTTGGATGTATTTCATTAAGTCGTGTATATGTAAGTTTAAAAAAAATTGACTCCGCTTTGTATTATGCAAAAGAAAGCTTGAAAATTTTTGAAAAGCGTAAAGACCCGGCGTGGAAAAGAGATGCCTATAACCTGCTTGCTTCCTGTTATGATCACCTGAACAAAACCGATAGTGCTACCGTGTATTTAAAATTGGCTAAATCATTAAGTGATAGTCTAAGTGTAGAAGAGCGAAAAAATCTTCTTGCATTTCAGGACGTTGTTGTCGATGAGCAGGTAAAGTTGGAAAAACTGGAGAAAGAAAAAATACAAACAAAGAGTAAAATCAGAACATATAGTATGATTGCAGGTCTTGCAATTCTTTCGCTGATAGGTCTTATATTGTACCGTAACAACAAAAAAGAAAAGAAAGCCAAAAGAGTTTTGGAAAAAACGTTGAAGGAACTAAAATCTACGCAAACTCAACTCATTCAATCAGAAAAAATGGCTTCGCTGGGTGAACTCACCGCCGGCATTGCCCATGAAATTCAAAATCCTTTAAACTTCGTCAACAATTTTTCTGAAGTAAGCAGTGAATTGCTGGAAGAAATGAAGCAGGGAATTGATAAAGGTGACCTGGAGGAAGTTAAGGCCATTGCGGATGATGTACAACAAAATATGAAAAAAATACTGCACCATGGTAAACGGGCAGATGGTATTGTAAAAGGCATGCTGCAGCATAGCCGCAGCAGTAGCAGTGTAAAAGAACCCACCGATATCAATGCCCTCGCAGATGAATATTTACGGCTGACATATTACGGCTTAAGGGCCAAAGACAAATCATTTAATGCCATTATCCAGACAGATTTTGATGATACTATTGGAAATATTAATATCATTCCGCAGGATATTGGAAGGGTAATATTAAATTTACTCACCAATGCTTTTTATGCCTGCACAGAGCGACACCGACATGTGGTGGAGGAAGAGCGAAAGGCGGAAAGCGGAAAACTGAATGCTTCGGCAAGCTCAGCAGGACAGCCGTACGAGCCAACTGTTTCAGTAAGTACAAAAAAGGTTGGAAATACGGTAAAAATAGAAATTGCAGACAATGGCAACGGTATTCCACAAAAAGTATTGGATAAAATATTTCAGCCTTTCTTTACCACCAAACCAACGGGACAGGGAACGGGATTAGGATTATCTTTAAGCTACGACATTGTTACCAAGGGTCATGGAGGGGAGCTGAAAGCAGCAACAAAGGAAGGTGAAGGCAGCCGTTTCACTATTATTTTACCAGCATAAAAATTAAATTTAATCTATGAAGGTTCTAGTTGTTGATGACGAAAAAGATGTGCAGGTGCTGTTTGAACAGCGCTTCAGAAAAGAGATAAAAAGTGGTGAAATGATGCTTTCTTTTGCCTTTTCCGGTGAAGAAGCATTGCAGTACATGAAAGCGAACGAACATGAGGCCGTATTAATTCTTTCGGATATTAATATGCCTGGCATGAGCGGCCTTGAACTGCTGCAGCATATAAAAGAAAAATATGAAAAGCCACCACCGGTTGTTATGATGATCACTGCCT
>Ga0209063_1000982_pt1 | contig 15812 bp, 10 predicted proteins | sample KloWWTmeKNB19Kit_FD_187177 | JGI IMG/M metagenome (GOLD analysis project Ga0209063, IMG submission 187177) | Active sludge microbial communities from Klosterneuburg, Austria, studying microevolution and ecology of nitrifiers - Klosterneuburg... | ecosystem: Engineered > WWTP > Aerobic digester >...
GCCAGCGCGACGACAAACTCGTACTGGATGTCGGGCACGGGTGCGTCAGGGGCCAGGCGCATGAAGCCCGTGACTTCGGCAAAGTTGGTCGTGCACATGCCCCGGCGTTCGCGCCGCCAGCGGCGCATGGCACGCCACAGGTTCAGCGCCCCGGTGGGCGAGATGCCCACCAGGTGGGGGTCGCCCGGAATGTGGTGGCCCAGGATCACGTCCACATGGTCTTGCAGGTGCTGGCCCACGGCCGGCAGGTGCGCCACGACGGGGATGCCCATGCGCTGCAGCAGCGCGCCATCGCCCACGCCCGAGAGCTGCAAAAGCTTGGCCGAGAGCAGGCCGCCGCTGCTGACGATGACCTCTTTGCGCGCACGGATCTGGCGCTTGGTGCCGCCCTGCACCACCTCCACGCCCACGGCGCGCTGGCCCTCAAACAGCACGCGCGTGACCGGGCTCTCGCACTGCAGTTGCAGGTTGGGGCGCTGGCCCAGGTGCGGCAGGATGTAGGCTTGGCCCGCATGGTGGCGCTCACCGCCTTTCATCATGACCTGCGTGGGACGAAAACCGTCCTGTGCCGCGCCGTTCAGGTCGGGGTTGCAGGGCCAGCCCGCTTCCTGGCAGGCTTGGCGCAGCGTGGCGTGCCAGGGGTTGTCGGTGCGCAGTTCCTCGACCCACACCGGGCCGCCCTGGCCGTGGTAGGGGTCGCCGGGGGTGTTGAAGGTCTGGTTGTTCTCACTTTTTTTGAAGTAGGGCAGCACATCGCTCCAGCCCCAGCCGGGGTTGCCCGCCTGGGCCCAGCCGTCGTAGTCGAGCGGGTTGCCGCGCATGTACATCAGCATGTTCAGCGCCGTGCCACCGCCCAGGCCGCGCCCCAGCGGGTTGTAGGAGATGCGGCCATTGAGGCCGGGATCTGGCAGGCTGTCAAAACCCCAGTTGTAGGCGCTGGCTTTGGTGCCATAGGCCAGCGCCCCCAGCGCGGCATTGCTGCCCAGCAGGCCCTGGCGCTGGCCCGGCCCGGCTTCGAGCAGCAGCACCTGCTGGCGCGGGTCTTCCGACAGGCGCGAAGCCACGGCGCAGCCCGCGGGGCCGGAGCCGATGACGATGAAGTCGGGTTCCATGTGGACTATGTTTTTCATAGCTGCTTGCGCTTGCTGTGTCTGCGTTGAGCCGGGTTTTTATTCAAAATTGCCATGCATCAACCGGCAGTGATATGCCGCGCCGCAGCCCGCGCCGTGAGGATGCAGCCGGGCAAAAACGTACCTTCCAGCGAGCGCTTTCCGCTGGCGCCGCCGCCGCCAAAGCCCGCAGCCTCGCCCACGCAGTACAGACCGCCGATGGGCTGGCCCGCGCCGTCCAAGACGCGGCTTTGCAAGTCGGTCTGCAGGCCGCCCAGGCTTTTGCGCGTGATGAGCTGCATCTGGATGGCGATGAATGGCCCAGCGCCTGGCTTTTGCAGCGGAGCTGGCTCGCAGGTGCGCAGCTTGTCCGGCCCCCACTGGCGCGCATGCAGGATGCGGCGGATCTGGTCGTCGTTGTGCAGCTTGGCGCCATTGGCAAAGTTGGCGTCAAAACGGTCGGCCGTGGCCTGCAGTACGTCGGGCTGCACATCGTGCGATGCGGTCAGCGCATTCATCTTCGCGGCCAGGCCAGCGAGGGTGTCGTCCACCAGGAAGTGGCGGCTCTCGGCGGCCATTTGCTGCACCAACCGGTGGTTGCCCAGCAGGGTTTCCTTCAGGAACAGCGGAAACTGCATGTCGCGGATGCGCTGGTTGTGCTCGGCGCCTGAAATGGCAAATTCCTTGATGGCGATGCGCCAGTTGAGCAGGTGCCAGGTCCAGGGCTTCTCTTGCGCGGCGACGCGCTGGCACAGCCAGTGGGTGTCAAACCCCGTCACCAGCGGCTCGGGGCCGATGCGCTCGCCCCGGTGATCGAGCCACAGGGCCGACTTGCACGGAATGGTCGAAAGGCCATGGCCCTCAAAGTGCGGAAACGGGTGCGGAAAACCTGCGGCGTAGTTCCACATTTCGCCCGCGTGGGTGATTTGCCCGTCCAGGGCGTCGGCCACCCAGTGGTGCATCTTGCCGTCGGCAAAAGGGTGCGCGCCGTTGAGCATTTGGCTGGGGCAGGGGCGGTCTTGGGGCCAGTGGGCGCGGGCCTGCGCATGGCTGCCGTTGATGCCGCCCATGGCCAAGACCACGACAGGGGCGGTGAGGCGCACTTGTGTACCGGTTTCCTCATTCACTGCCACAGCGCCCGAGACCTGGCCTGCGCTGTGCTCCAGCGCGATCACGCGGTGGCGGTGCAACAGGGTGAGGCGCCCTGAACCTTTGCCTGCGGCGGCGGCTTCGCGCAGCGCGGCCACCATGCGGCGCGTGAGTTCGCACGACGTTCCCCAGACGATGTGGTAGCGCGGCACGCTGTTGCCGTCGCCGTGCATGCCGCGTTCCACCCAGTTCACGGCGGGCATGAACTTCACGCCTTCCTGAAGGAGCCAGTCGTACACCTCGCCGCGCGAATGCTCCACGTAGTAGCGCGCCCATTGCTGGGGGTAGGTATCTTCAGGGTCGAGCTCGCCAAAGCGCAGCCAGTCGCGCAGGGCGCGTTCGGGCGTGTCGGGAATCTTCATGCGCGCCTGCAGCGCCGTGCCGACCAAGGCCATGCCGCCAAAGGCCCACAGGGCCAGGCCGCCGAAGCGCTCGGGGGTATCGCGATCCACCAAGGCGACGGATTGGCCTGCGCGCAGGCATTCCAGCGCGGTGACGATACCGGCCAGCCCACCTCCAACGATCACCACATCGTGCTGTGACTGCATCGCTTGTCTCCTTTTTTGTGCCTGAACCATAGCGCCTTATCATGGAAAATGTCTTGACCTTGGAGCCTCCACATGTTGACTTCAGCGCCCAGCGTCTCCCTGAGTTGGGTCAATACCGTCGTTGCTGCCGCTGAGCGCCAGGGCGTGCCCGGCGCCGACCTGCTGGCGCGCGCCGGGGTGGTGTACGAGCGCCTGGGCGGGCTGCGCTGGCCGGTGGACGACATCACCCGCCTCTGGCGCGCCGCCGCGGAACTGACGGGCGACGCCGCCTTTGGCCTCAACACTGGGCGCCAGGTGGGGCCGGGCAGCTTCAATGTGGTCAGCTTCATCCTGCTGTCTTCGGCCACGCTGCGCAGCGCCATTGGCCAGTTGCAGGAGTACCAGCGCCTTATCAGCGACGGCGGCCGTTTCCAAATGTTGGCTGGAGCGCAGCACAGCTGGCTCATCTACCACCCGCAGCAGGGCAGTTTGGCGTTCAGCCCGCACCAGGTGGAATCCGTGCTGGCTGCGGCCGTGTGCTTTAGCCGCTGGGTGACCGGCCAGCCGCTAAAACCCGTGCGCGTGCAGTTCAGCCATGGGCAGATCGGGCCTTTGTCAGCCTATGTGCAAGCCCTGGCGGCCGAGGTGCAGTTCGAGCAGGCTTTCAACGGCCTGCTGCTGGACAACTCCGTGCTGGATGCCCCCTTGCCCCAGGCCGATGCCGAACTGGCGCAACTGCACCGTGCCCATGCTGCGGCGCAGTTGGCTGCGTTGTCGGCGCCCGTGCTGCTGCGCACCCGGGTCGAGCAATGGCTGACCGGCGCGCTGGACGGCAGCGTGCCGGGCCGCGCCCAGGCAGCGCGCCAGTTTGGGCTGGGGGAGCGCGCATTTGCGCGGCGGCTGCAGGACGAGGATGTGCGCTACGCCGACCTGGTCGATGGTGTGCGCCATGCACTGGCGTGCCAGGCTGTGGCCGGTGGGGCCGAGCCGTTTGTGCGTATTGCACGGCGGCTGGGGTTTTCAGAGGCCAGTGCCTTTAACCGGGCGTTTCGCCGCTGGACGGGCTGTGCCCCGGGGGACTGGCAGCAGCAGGGGGCTGCGCCGCCAGACGGGCGTTGAAACCCGAGCGCTCCATGAGCGAACTCGGCTGTTCCTGGGCATGTAGCACCCACAGCACACCACCGCGCTGGCCCACGGCTTTGAGAATCTGGTCCAGGCCCTCCAGGCCGGTGGTGTCCAGGGCAAAGAGGTCGCGTGCGTCCAACACCACTTCGGTCAGTGCCGGGGCTTCTTCAATGGCCTGCACGATGGGGTCAATTTTGCTGGCTGCCCCAAAGAACAGCACGCCGTGCAACTGCCAGGCCAGGCGGGTGGCCGACGCCGCCGAAGGCGTTGATGGTTGAAGTTCGGCACGGAACAGCTCGCTCATGCGCCGCACGAACAGGGCGCAGGCCAGCACCAGACCCACTTCCACGGCCACGGTCAGGTCGAACACCACGGTGAGGAAAAAGGTGCCCAGCATGAGCAACCGGTAGTGGTTGCTGAACTTGCGCAGACGTGCAAATTCGTGCCACTCGCCCATGTTCCAGGCCACGAATAGCAAAATTCCAGCCAATACCGACAGCGGGATGTACAGCGCCAGGGGCGCCGCCACCAGCACGATGAGCGCCAGCGTGAGCGCATGCACGATGCCCGCGACTGGCGTGGTGGCCCCCGCGCGAAGGTTGGTCACGGTGCGGGCGATGGTGCCTGTAACGGGCATGCCGCCAAAGAAAGGCACAACGAAGTTGGCCACGCCCTGGGCCATGAGTTCCTGGTTGGGATCGTGCTTGCGATGGTGTGGGTCGGTGGCCAGTTGGTCGGCCACGCGGGCACACAGCAGCGACTCGATGGCCCCCAGCAGCGCGATGGTGAGCGTGGGCGTGACCAGCATGCGCACCGTGTCCCACGATAAATCGGGCAGGGCAAAGGCCGGTACTTGCTGCGGAATACCGCCAAAGCGCGAACCAATGGTCTCCACCGGGTATTCCATCAGGTGCGCCAGCAGCGTCAGGCTGACCAGGGCCACCACGGGGGCTGGAATGCGCACAAACGAGCGAATGGTGTGGCCCTCGGGCAGGCGCAGCAGCACCGGCGAGTCGTGCATGAACAACCGTGGCCACAAAAACAGCCCGCCCAGACATGCCACGCCCAGGCCCAGGGCATGCGGGTTCACGGTGCCGATGTGCAACGCAATGGCGTGGATCTGAGAGAAGAAATTGCCCGGCATCTTGTCGATCGACAGGCCCAGCCAGTCCTTGACTTGCGATAGTGCAATGAGCACCGCGATGCCGTTGGTAAATCCGATGACGATGCTCACGGGCACGAAACGCACCAGACTGCCTAGCCGGAACAGGCCCAGGCCAAACAGCAGTAGCCCGGCGCAGGCGGTGGAGATCAGCAGCCCCGCGACGCCGTAGCGCTCGACGATGCCATAGACGATGACGATGAACGCGCCCGCAGGCCCGCCAATCTGCACATTGGTGCCGCCCAGCAGCGCGACGAGAAAGCCGCCGATGATGGCCGTCCACAGCCCCGCCTCAGGTTTGAGCCCGCTGGCAATGGCAAAGGCCATGGCCAGCGGCAGAGCCACGATGCCCACGGTGATGCCCGCACCCAGGTCGGCGAACCAGCGTCCGCGGCTGTAGCCACGCAGAGCGTCAAGAATACGGGGGCGGAAAGCGAACGAAAAGGACATGCAGGCAACTCCGGGAAGTGAGCGTCACATCGACGGAGGGCTGCAGCACGGCTGCGGACTGTGCGGGTGGGGCTTGCGGGGGGGCGTGTTGGCGTGCATGGGGCAGACCAGTGTAAGTGCGCGCCATCAGCGCGCAACTGCCGACAACCCGTAGCAAAAACAAGCCGCCGTGTCAGGCGGCGGCAAGGCCCTTGTGCTTGTCCGCAGGTCAGCGCACGCGCATGCCGGGCTGGGCGCCGGGCCAGGGGTTCAGCACATAGATGCCCGGGTTCGCCTTCTCGTCGTCATGGCATGCCCAGCATTGCCCACCCGCTGCAACTGCTCAAAGACGTGGGCCTGGGCTACCTCACGTTGGGCCAACCTTCTCCGTGCCCAAACGCCTGCGCCACTTAATTTATGCAGCGCGATGGGGCGGTGCTCAATATGGTGCTGCGTATCTTCCTGCGGGTTATTGCGCAAAGCCTGCAGACGCACAGCCCCGGCGCGGCACAAGTAGACAAGGCGGCCCTGCACATCGGCGCCATCGCCTTCATCCACCGATTTGGCTCCAGCCTGAACGCTCGTGTGCGTTTCCACGTCTGCGCGGTCGATGGGGTGTTTGAGGCGGTAGCGCTGGAGGGCGAGGCTGATGCCCAAGTACAAGCCTCTTCGCAAGGTGTTGTCCTCTACCCAGCCACCGGTATCGACCAGGCCGCAGTGGCCCAGGTGCAGGCCACCGTGCAAAAACGCATCCTACGTGCCTTCGTCGCTCGGGGCCTACCAGGCGTGATGATGGGTGTGTGGAGCTACTTGCGCCAGTTTATGTACACCAAGTTCATTGACGTGCTACGCAGCCCGTTGCCTGTCAGGCAACGGGGCGTTGAAAGTCGACACCGGACAACTTGTCCAGTGCAAAGCGCAATGCACTGGCTATCATCCACCGCTACCGGCCGCCGCACTGGGGGCCTACAAAGCAAGACACAGAGGGCGTGATGGAGTACTGGGATGGATTCGATACCAGCCACTGGAAAACCAGTGACAAGGCCTGGATGGCCGAGCGCAAGCAGCAGTGGCTGGAGATTGAAAAGCTGCTGTACGTGCTGGACAAGAACAAGAAGGCCCGCAGCCTCATCAAGCAGTACTTCCTCAAGGGCCAACTGCCCGAGTGGAAGAAGCTCCATGACTGGAGCCAAGGCTCCACCACGCGGCATCTGGACCTGCTGCTCTTTCTGTACCTGCACCCCAGCCGTGACGACGCGGTGCTGCGCCCTTTGCGCGACCAGTTCATGAACAACCCCCATGCCCGTTGGAACGACCGGTTGATCGGGTTCAACACGTTGTGGCAGATCGGTCTGAGCGAGCCTGCGTCGGGCAGCCTGCGGATGTTTCGCATCGCCGATCTGGAAAAAGAACTGCCCCAAGTGGCCGCCACCCTGCCGCCTGCGCCCGAGCCCTATGCGGACTGCCGACGGATCGAAGTGCATACCGATGGCCAGAACGAACGCCTGTTCAATCTGATGTGGCCCGACATCACACAGCAAACCGTGCGCCTGCCGGTGACGCGCGATACCTACTGCTACCGGGCACCCCGGTACACCCTGGATTACGAAGAGTTCCCGTTGAGGCAGCACCGCTTCACGCTGGACACGCTGTGGACCATGAGCCAATGGCTGGTGTGGCCTGCACCCCTGAACCGGGGCAGCAGCGACATGCTGTTCCAGTACGAGCGGCCGATGGACCTCTGGTACCACCACTGCGCGCAAGAGGATGTGCCGGAAGATCCCGTGTGGCGCGAGCTGGTGATGCTCGCGGTGTACCGCATCTTTCACTTCGACGTGGGCCAGGAAGGCCCCGACAGCCCGCGCACCCGCTTCGTGCGCAGGGCGCAGGCCTTGCTCACGGAGCGCGCGTTTTCCGCTTCATTCCAAACCCTGATCGCAGCAGCCCGCAGCGGCGAGGTCGTGGTGAGCGATGCATGGGGCCACGAAGCCAAGGTTCTGGCACCGGCCTTTTACACGAGCACACGCTGGACCGGCTGAGGCCAGGTGCCCATTTCAAACCCAACCAACCTAAGACGAGAGAGTGAAACCATGCAAACCAGCGCATTTGTCAGTGAACCTGGCGCTTTCCGAATTCGTGCGGCCGACCATGCCGCCGCTTTGAAGAACCTGCAGCGCGGGTGCCCCAAACACATGGTGATCGCGGACTACCTGCAGAACCCCGAAGAGTTCGCCAGCACGCGCTATCTTGCGCGGGCGTTTGAGCTGCTGGGCACGCAATGCGATGTGGATGGCGGCGATCTGGTGCTGGTGCCTTTCGCAAGCAGCGAGAGCGTGGACCTCTCGGCCTACTACTGGGACTTCATTGAAACGTTGGCGCATGAAGAGAACCCAGGTTCCCTGTCCGAGGGGAGTAAGCTGGCGATGATCGAAGCCGGTGAGGATGTGGACGACGAGCACGACGCCCGCCACCACGCCAGCGAAGCGGCCGATGACTTCATCAGCGAGATGGGAGATCGCCAGATCACCTTGGCTGAACTCGATGCCGTGATCGCCAGCGAAGGCAGCGTGGACTTTTGCGACTACAACGGCGACACGCCGTTGCTCGCGGCGAGTACGAGTTACCGCTGGGCCATTTCGGCGCGTGCAGATGCGCAGATGGACGGCGACACCGACGACGACGACGACCCGGAAGAAAAAGCCTATGCGGCACAAGAGTGGGAGCGGAACGTACACAACCTGCACACCGTGCTGCAACGCCGTCCGGACATGGGCGCGCGCAACAGGGATGGCTCGGACGCCCTAGGCCTGGCGGCAGAGTCCGGCAGCGTGGAGTTCGTTGATCTGCTCATGGCACACGGCGCAACGGTCAACGCGGGCGCGCTGCAGGGCGCTGTCCGCAGCCTTTCGCTGGACATGGTGCGCAAGCTCGCCCAGCACCACGCGCACCTGGCGGGGCCTGATCTGCTGGTTGGCGCTTGCTCTTCCCATAGCATCCTGCCCGGCAAGCTGGAGATGGTGCGTTATCTGGTAGAGGAACTGGGCTGCGACGTGAATGCCCGCGCAACAAAGGTCGCCAGCGCGTTCAAGGGGCCGGTGGGCCGCCTTGGCACGGCCTTGATGGCGGCCGCTCTGACAGACGACCTGGCGCTTGTCCAGTACCTGCTGTCCGCCGGGGCTGATGTGCACGCGGCAGACGCGTATGGCAATACTGCGCTGCACTACTGCAGCGGCCAGACGTGGGTGAACGAGCCGGGCGGGGGGACGCTCTGGTTCGCGCTGGATGACAACCCGAAGGTCATCGACCTGCTGCGCAGCCACGGTGCGGACGATAGTGCCCGCAATGTGGCCGGTAGAACGCCTGCCGATCTGTTTGCCAGCCGCAGCCAAGAAGACACATCAGGCGAATGAAGTTTCCAAGTCAGCGCGCGCTGGCAGGCGGTGACGGGGTCGAAGCCGCCGTGTGGTCGGCGACCCCGCGTGCCCCGCGCACTCGGCATGCCCGCGCGCCGGCCGCGCCAGCCACCCGATCCATCCTATCCATCCTATCCATCCCAAAAGCACAAGCCCATCATGCAAAACGCTTCTCTTGCGTTCGCACCCGGTATCTGCAGAATCCGCCACGCCCATCAGTCCGCAGCCTTGGAGCGCCTGCAGCGCGGAATCCCCGAACACCTGGAGGTCTCCGGCTATCTGCAGAACCCCGAAGAGTTCGCCAGTACACGCTATCTCGCACGGGCTTTTGAATTGTTGGGTACAGAGTGCGAACTCGACGGTAGCGACCTGCTGTTCAGGGCGCTCTCCAACGACGAGCGCGACTTGTCGCACTCCTTTTGGCACTTGATCGAAGAGTTTGTAGAGCAGGAAGGCGCGGGCGCGACGCCGCAGAGCGCGGACACCGACGGGGAGGCCGACGAAGACGAAGACCAAGACGAAGAGGACGAAGAGGACCCGCGGGACGATGAACAGCGTTACCGCTTTGACAGCTTCACGTCCCGGATGAAGCGCGAAAAAATGAGCGAGGACGCGCTTGATGCCTTGATCCAAAGTGAGGGCACGGTCGACTTCCGTGATTCGGAGGGGTGCACGCCACTGCTCACGGCCTGTGAAAGCTACCGTTGGGCGCTGGAGAACCATTTCTATGCGACCCAGGAAGACGACAGCGAGGTGGAAGACGACGACGAGGACAGCCGCGCGGAGGACCGTGCACAAGAGATCGCAGACGCAGAAGAAGAGCTTGCGATGCACGCGTTCAACCTGCAGGCCGTGTTGCGCCGCCGGCCGGACATGGCGGCGCGGGCCCGAGACGGCAGCGACGCCCTGGGCTTTGCTGCGGCGTCGGGAAGCGCCGAGTTCGTCGACCTGCTGCTGTCGCATGGAGCCCAGGTCAACGCAGACACTTTGGGGGCTGCGGTCAACAGCCTTGCCATCGATGCAGTGCGCAGGCTGGCCGAGCACCATGCCCATCTGGCCGGGCCGAACCTGCTCTTGTTTGCCTGCAACTCCTCAAGCGATAAGCCCCACAAGCTGGAGATGGTGCAGTACCTCGTGGAGCATCTGCACTGCAACGTGAACGCGCGTGCGGCCCGGTCCTTGTGGTCTTTGCAAGGCCGCGTGCGCCGCCAGGGCACGCCCTTGATGGCGGCAGCGTTGGCGGATGATCTGGCGGTGGTGGGCTATTTGCTTTCGGCCGGGGCCGAGGTCAACGCCGTGGATGTTTACGGCAACACAGCCCTGCATTACTGCAGCGGCCAAACCTGGATCGCTGGCGACACCGATGCCATGTGGTTTGCGGGTGAGGAAAACCCGCAGGTCATTGAGCTGCTTCGCCAGTACGGCGCGGACGACGGCGCCCGGAACATTGCCGGGATAACGCCCGTCGACCTGTTTGCAAGCAGCCGCAAAGAAGACGTGTCAGGCGACTAAGGTTTCCAAGTCAGCGGGCGCTGGCAGGAGGCGGTGTCGAAGCCGACGCATGCTCGGCGCACCCCGCGTGCCAGCGCTACTGGCAGCTGTGGCAGCGCGCTGGCAGAGACGATCAACGGGCCCACAAGACCGAGTAGACTCATCGCCGCGCCCCCCTGGAAGACCAAGGAAGCCGTGGCGCCGAACACCATCTCCGATTCATGACCTCTGACTTCATTCAAATCTACCCCGCAGACGCTGCCCTGCGAACCGAAGAGCGCGAGCGTTTGTATGCCGACATACTTGAGAACGTCGAACTGGGAGAGTTCAAAAAGAAAACGTTTGGCCCCGCGCTGAAGCGTCTGTGCTTTGAGGGCAGGATTGAATCCCTCGATGAGCGCATCCGCGATCCGGGTGAACTCATCAGCCGCATCAATCCGCTGGGCACGTACGTCCATGCCTACCTGTGCCTTGCATCGCCGGTGGTCAGTGAGGAGGCGTTCGTCGCCATCCTCCAGTACTACAAGCAGGCATCGGTTACCGACATGGCCATCGAACTGGTGCGCTCTTTCGACGGCTCCCAGCTTCGTCGGCCTGGCCCGGACCTGCACGCGCGCGTTCGCTGCCTAGTGCGCGCATTGCCGCAAGTCATCTCGGCCACGGCGTTCCAGCACCTGTGTGGACGCATGTTTTCCAAGTTCCTCTCCCTGGCCTGCTATCGCGGTCCCACCGAGAACGCCTTGGTCGTCGACTGCTGGGAGGGTGTGGAGCAATTTGTAGGTGTAGGTCTTGGCAAGGACATGGAGAGCATCCACAACCTGGCCACAGACTTGTTCAGCGGCCATGCGGAAGAGCCTCTTGGGTACCAGGATCGCCGCGTCATCGAGTTCTGCCAGCGCTACTTCCAACGCGAGTGGGGGCCGAACCTGCTGACTTTGCTGGACACGATCTACCACGCAATCCCGCAAGACCAGCGCCTGAGGGTTGAGCACGGTGCCATCGTTTTCACGCACCCTCTGGCAGAGAGCGCTGTTGACACCAATGAAACGGCGGTGGCAGCGCCTATGCCTTTTGCCCAGCCTGGTGCTGGCCCGGTCGGCACCGGTTTCTTCTGTTTGGTGAGAAGCCCGACGGCGGCGCACTCTCGTGGCGTTGAGCGCTTTCTGGGCCTGGAGCCGCAGGCAGGCGCCGCGATAACGCTGGATGCGGCCATCGATGGGCTTCAAGCGCTCGCACCGTTCGCCCAGCCCGAGACCCTGCAGCGTGTAGATGACACCACGATATTGCTGGCCTGGGAGGCCGATTTTGCCCCTGAGGCTGGGCGCGCCGAGGCTGCTGCCTGTGTGGCCGCTGGCTGCCGTGTGCTGGCTCCTGTGCTGTGGTTGGAGTCCGGCGAAGTGCTGCATCTCCATGGATTGGGGCCAGGAGAGCCATGGCGCTTTTCCAGGGCGCTCGGCAGTGGCGATGCCGATGAGGATGGAGCGGAAGTACGCGACGTTTCGGAGCTTCTGGCGCTGCTATTGGCGCAGGTGGGTCAAGAGGTCTTTGCCAAGAAAAGCTGAGGGGTTGGCGCAGTACTGCGTTGGGTGCAGGGATCGGTCGATGCTCTGCCTGAACAATGGCGTCCCCCGTCGGGTGCTTGTCGATCTCTTTGGAGAAAAGGCCCTCGCAATGAGGGCCTTGTCGTCTGGGTTGGTCGCTGGCGATCAGTGCACGCGCATGCCGGGCTGGGCGCCGGGCCAGGGGTTGAGCACATAGATGCCGGGGTTCGCCTTCTCGTCGCCATGGCTGGCGGCCAGCACCATGCCCTCGGACACGCCGAACTTCATTTTGCGCGGTGCCAGGTTGGCCACCATCACGGTGTGCTTGCCCACCAGGTCCTCGGGCTTGTAGGCGCTGGCGATGCCACTGAAGACGTTGCGCAGGATGGGACGTCCTTCCAGGTCGGGGCCCTCGCCCACGTCGAGCGTGAGGCGCAGCAGCTTGGTCGAGCCGTCCACGGGCTCGCAGTTCACGATCAGGGCAATGCGCAGGTCAATCTTGGCGAAGTCGTCGATGGTGATCGTGGGTGCCAGTTCTTCTCCACCGGGTGCTACTAGTTCTATAGCTGCTTGCGCTTGTCCTGTATGCGCTGGAGGCTCAAACAATGCTTCAAGCTGTTTGGCGTCCACACGCTGCATCAGGTGCTTGTATTCGCCAATGAAATGGCCCTGGCCCAGCATGGTCTGGGCGCTGGCAAAGTCGAAGGGTTCCACCTTGAGAAACGCTTCGACCTGCGTGGCCAGGACCGGCAGCACGGGTTTGAGCAAGATGGTGAGCACGCGGAACGCTTCGATGCAGGTGGTGCACACGTCCTGCAGGCGGCCTTCCATACCGTCCTGCTTGGCCAGCTCCCAGGGCTTGTTCTGGTCCACATAGGCGTTCACGCGGTCGGCCAGCAGCATGGTCTCACGCAAGGCCTTGCCGTATTCGCGCTCGGCCAGCAGTTCGATGATGGAGGGCGCCACGGTGCGCAGGTGCTCCAGCAAGGCGTCGCCATCGGCCGAGACTTCGCCCAGTGCACCGCCAAAACGCTTGGCGATGAAACCGGCCGCGCGCGAGGCGATGTTGATGTACTTGCCGATCAGGTCGCTGTTGACACGGGCCATGAAGTCGTCGGCGTTGAAGTCGATGTCCTCGTTGCGGCTGCTCAGTTTGGTGGCCAGGTAGTAGCGCAGCCATTCGGCGTTCATGCCCAGGCCCAGGTACTTGAGCGGATCGAGGCCCGTGCCCCGGCTCTTGCTCATCTTCTCACCGTTGTTCACGGTGAGAAAGCCGTGCACGAACACCGAATCAGGCACCTTGCGGCCGCTGAACTTGAGTGTGGCTGGCCAGAACAGCGTGTGGAAGGTGACGATGTCTTTGCCAATGAAGTGGTACTGCTCCAGGGCCGGGTCGGCCATGTAGTCGTCGTAGCTCTCGCCGCGTTTGTCGAGCAGGTTTTTCAGCGAGGCCAGGTAGCCAATGGGGGCATCGAGCCACACGTAAAAATACTTACCCGGCGCATCGGGAATCTCGATGCCGAAGTAAGGCGCATCGCGCGAGATGTCCCAGTCACCCAGGCCTTCGCTGGTGCTGCCATCGGGGTTGGTGCGTACCGTGAACCATTCCTTGACCTTGTTGGCCACCTCGGGTTGCAGGCGGCCATTTTGTGTCCAGTCTTCCAGGAAGGCCACGCAGCGCGGGTCGGAGAGCTTGAAGAAGAAATGCTCCGAGCTCTTGAGCACGGGCTTGGCGCCCGACAGTGCGGAATAGGGGTTGATCAGGTCGGTGGGCGCGTACACGGCGCCGCAAACTTCGCAGTTGTCGCCGTATTGGTCCTTGGCGTGGCACTTGGGGCATTCGCCCTTGATGAAGCGGTCGGGCAGGAACATGTTCTTCTCGGGGTCGAAGAACTGCTCAATGGTGCGTGTTTCGATCAGGCCGTTGGCTTTGAGGCCGCGGTAAATATCCTGCGCGAGCTGGTGGTTTTCGGGCGCGTCGGTGCTGTGCCAGTTATCGAACTCGATGTGAAACCCATCGAGGTACTGCTTGCGCCCGGCGGCGATGTCGGCCACGAACTGCTGCGGCGTCAGGCCTGCCTTTTCGGCGGCAATCATGATGGGGGCGCCATGCGTGTCGTCGGCCCCGACAAAATTCACTGCGTTGCCCAGCATGCGCTGGGTGCGCACCCAGATGTCGGCCTGGATGTACTCCATGATGTGGCCGATGTGGAAATGGCCGTTGGCATACGGCAGGGCGGTGGTGACGAAGAGTTTGCGTGCGGACATCGGTGCGGCTTTCTGGCGGAACCGGCGATTTTAGGCTTTTGCCTCCTCGCCCCGCGTGGGCAGGGGCGCGCCCGTGTCGTTCCAGCCAAAGAAGCGGCATACCGCGGCGCGCTGGGCCAGGGTGTCGGCGCGGCCCAGGGCCATCAGGTCGCGTGTGTAGCCTTGCTCAAACAGCAGGTAGCTGGCCAGCGCGGCGCCGCGCACGTCCTGCATGTTGGCGGTAACGCCAAGCGCCCCCAGCATGGTGCGCACCGGTGCGGGCAGGTCGCCCACGTGGCGCGCGGCCACGGCGTCCAGGCGCTGCGAAGGGGCAATCACCAGCAGTTCGATGGGCCGCAGCGCGCTGTTGTTGCGCGCCTCGGGCGGAATGAGGGCAATCGTCTGGTTGATGCGCTGCATGCGCTCCACATCGACCGACAGCGCATCCAGAAAAATGTTGGACAGCGCGTGGCCCGCAATTTGTGCCAGCGAAGGGTAGCCATTGGCCAGCACAGGTGCGCCCTCGGTTTTGGGCTCGTGCATGCGCCCTGCGCCCACCACCAGAATGCGCTCGGCGCCCAGGTGGATGGCCGCCGCGATGGGTGCGGACTGGCGCATGGAACCATCGCCAAAATATTCGGTGCGATCGTCTACATCAATGGCCGTGGCCGGGAAGACGAAAGGAATGGCAGACGAGGCCAGCAAATGCTCGTGCGTGATGCGGTCGCGCACGGCGCGGCGCTGCGAGCGCACCCAGGGGTCGAGACGCGCGCCTGCTTCAAAAAACGTGACATGGTCGCCCGAGCTGTAGCTCGACGCCGTGACGGCCAGCGCCTGCAAATGGCCCTGGCGTATCAGCCGGGGCAGGCGCACCAGCGGCACCATCTTGATCAGCAGCTTGGCCAACGGGGCGTTGTCCAGCAGCGAGCGCGGGCGCATGCGGCGCCATTTCGCCAGCACCCAGCCCAGGGACAGCAGCGTGAGCCAGCGCGCACCGCTGCGCGCCACGCTGAGCGAGTCGGCGCGGTACACCTGCTGCGCATGAAAGTTGCTCCACACCCGCACGATGCGCCGCACGACCCGGTCGAACTGGTCGGCACCGCAGGCCAGCGCTGCGGCATTGATGGCCCCGGCCGAGGTGCCAGTGATGATGGGAAAAGGATTGGGCTCGTTGCCCGCGCCGCAGGCCAGGCGCAGGTCGGCAATGGTTTCCAGCACGCCCACCTGGTAGGCGGCCCGCGCGCCGCCGCCGGTCAGCAGCAGGCCGGTGCGGGGTGCGGAGGGGGGCGGTGCTTCAGGCTGGTGCATGCCTGCAAGTGTGCGGCCGCATCAGTGCGTTGCAGCCTTGGGAAAACCCGCAAAGGAGCGGTTCAATGCAACAGCAGTTGCGCCAGCGCATCGCCTTGCACGATGGTCAAGCCATGGTCGCGGGCAAACAGGCGCGCGTTGTCAGTCAATTCGCCCTGGCACAGCAGGTACAGCCCTGCCGGGGACTCGCGTTTTTGCATGGCTGCGTGGAGCTCCCGCAGCGGCTCCACGCCGTGGTGAGCGGCCTTCCAGCGCCGTGCGCTGGCCAGCTGGATCTGTCCGCCCCGCGTCAGCACAAAATCGGCCGCTCC
>Ga0209063_1000984_pt1 | contig 15786 bp, 15 predicted proteins | sample KloWWTmeKNB19Kit_FD_187177 | JGI IMG/M metagenome (GOLD analysis project Ga0209063, IMG submission 187177) | Active sludge microbial communities from Klosterneuburg, Austria, studying microevolution and ecology of nitrifiers - Klosterneuburg... | ecosystem: Engineered > WWTP > Aerobic digester >...
CATTGGTATGGAGCCAGCATCACATGGTATGGAGCCAGCATCACATGGTATGGAGCCAGCATCACATGGTATGGAGCCAGCATCACATGGTATGGAGCCAGCATCACATGGTATGGAGCCAGCGTCACATGGTATGGAGCCAGCATCACATGGTATGGAGCCAGCATCACATGGTATGGAGCCAGCATCACATGGTATGGAGCCAGCGTCACATGGTATGGAGCCAGCGTCACATGGTATGGAGCCAGCGTCATTATGGTATGTGGCTGGCGTCATCGCGTATGATGCGCTCGTTATCGGGTACGGAGCCAGTGCCAGAGTGAATGGAACCAGGGTCATCCTATTTGGCGGATGGGACATGGAGCAAGAGGTAATCGAAGTGTGAACGGCACTTGATCGCCGGGTCGATGCACGATGCACTACCCTGGGGGTGGTCTCCAACCTCAGGGGTCGCGCAGTCAACGTATGCACCAAGGACAATAGCTTGGCGACATGGCTTTCGCGTCCAGTGTTATGCCTTCCCGACGGGAAATACAGGAAAGTAGACCGTGTCAGGCGGGTTTATTGAACCTTGAGCCTTATTTGGGCATTCGTGTGCGACGCTCTGGAAGGTTACTTTTGGCTCCCTTTTCACTGCCTGAGCGCTGTCCTTGGTGACCCGTACAGGTCGGATGCGGACGGAATATGAAGCAGTTAGAAGCCGAATCGATCGAGATCATCCGGGAGGCTGTGGCCACGGCCCGCAACCCGGTGATGATGTACTCCGTGGGCAAGGACAGCTCCGTAATGCTGCACTTGGCCCGCAAAGCCTTTTACCCGGCCCCACCGCCATTCCCGCTTCTGCACGTGGATACGCAGTGGAAGTTCAAGGAGATGTATGCCCACCGGGAGCGCATGGTGAAGGAGAGTGGCGTGAAACTGATCACTTACACCAACCCGGAAGGCATTGCTCAGGGTGTTGGCCCATTCACCCACGGCAGTGGCTACCATACGGACGTGATGAAGACCCAGGCGCTGAAACAGGCGCTGGATATGCACCAGTTCGATCTGGTGTTCGGTGGCGCACGCCGCGATGAGGAGAAGAGCCGGGCCAAGGAGCGCGTGTTCAGCTTCCGGAGCGCAGGCCACCGTTGGGATCCGAAGGCACAGCGCCCCGAATTGTGGAATCTGTACAATGCCCGCATCAAGCCGGACGAATCCATTCGGGTGTTCCCGATCAGCAACTGGACCGAGCAGGACATCTGGAACTACATCCTGCAAGAGAGGATCCCCATCGTGCCGCTGTACCTCGCGGCCGAACGCCCGGTGGTGAAATTCAACGGCCAATGGATCTTGGTGGACGATGACCGATACCCCTTCAAGGAAGGGGAGAAGGCCGTGATGAAAATGGTGCGGTTCCGCACCTTGGGCTGCTGGCCTCTGACGGCGGCGGTTGAGTCCGATGCGGATACCCTGGAGGCGGTGATCGCCGAAACGCTCAACGCTCGTGGCAGCGAGCGGGAAGGCCGCATGATCGATAGCGACGAGCCGGGATCCATGGAGAAGAAGAAACAAGAGGGCTATTTCTGATGGAGCAGCAACACGCGAAGGACGTACTCACATTCGTAGAGGACCAAGCCAACAAGGAAACGCTCCGCTTCATCACCTGCGGCAGTGTGGACGATGGTAAAAGCACCTTGATCGGTCGCTTGTTGTACGAGAGCAAGAACATCTTCGACGATCAATTGCAGGCGCTAGAGAGCGATAGCAAACGCTACGGCACGCAAGGGGAGAAGATGGACATGGCTTTGCTCGTGGACGGTTTGCAAGCAGAGCGGGAGCAGGGCATCACCATCGATGTGGCCTACCGGTTCTTCAGCACGGAGAAACGCCGCTTCATCGTGGCCGATACGCCTGGCCATGAACAGTACACGCGCAACATGGCCACCGGGGCCAGCACGGCCGATGTGGCGGTGATCCTGGTGGATGCCCGCAAAGGCATACTGGTGCAAACGCGAAGGCACAGCCGTATCGTCAGCCTGATGGGCATCAAGCAAGTGGTGTTGGCGGTGAACAAGATGGATCTGGTGAGCTATGACCAGAAGGTCTTTGATGCGATCGTGGCCGACTACACGGCCTTCGCTGCGGAGTTCAAGTTCGACAGCATCATGGCCATTCCGGTCTCGGGCCTTGATGGAGACAATGTGCTGGAGTGCACCGAGAACCTCGCTTGGTTCAAAGGCCCCAGCTTGATCCATCACTTGGAACAAGTGCCGATCAGCTTGGCCGCGGACCGGGGCGACTTCCGCTTGCCCGTGCAGTTGGTGAATCGCCCGAATCTGGACTTCCGGGGTTTCTGCGGACGTATCGCAGAAGGGGCCGTGCGCCCCGGTGATGCGGTACGCGTGCTGCCTTCCGGCGTGCGCGCAACCGTGAAAGCCGTGATCGATGGTTTCGACGAAGTGGAGGTGGCCAAGGTGGGCAGTTCCATCACCATTACGCTGAACGAAGAAGTGGATGCAAGTCGCGGCGATGTGATCGTATCCGCTGAACGTCCGGCCGAGGTAGCGGACCAATTCGAGGCGAAGTTGCTGTGGATGGGCGAACACGCCATGAGTCCCGGTCGCCAGTACCTGATGAAGATGGGCTGCAAGGAGGTCACGGCCACCATCACCGGCATCAAGTACCGCGAGGACGTGAACACCGGTGGCCACATGGCCGCAACGAACCTGGAGCTGAACGAGATCGCCACGGTGGACATCAGCACCAGTGCACCGATGGTCTTTGAGCCGTACACGACGAACAAGTTGCTCGGATCCTTCATCCTAGTGGACAAGCTCACCTTCGAGACCGTGGGTGCGGGCATGATCGACTTCGCCCTGCGGCGAGCGAGCAACATCCACTGGCAAGCATTGGAGTTGGACCGCAAGGCCCGCGCTGCGCTGAAGCATCAGGAGTCGCGTTGCATCTGGCTTACCGGTCTTTCCGGATCCGGTAAATCCACCATTGCCGATCTGTTGGAAAAGCGGTTGTACACCCAAGGCAAGCACACCTACCTGCTGGATGGCGACAATGTGCGGCACGGTCTGAACCGCGACCTCGGCTTCACGGAAGCCGACCGTGTGGAGAACATCCGCCGTGTGGCCGAAGTGGCCAAGCTGATGGTAGATGCCGGATTGATCGTGATCGTCAGTTTCATTTCCCCTTTCCGCAATGAAAGGCGCATGGCCCGGGAACTCTTCGGCGAAGGCGAGTTCATGGAGGTTTTCGTGGATACGCCGCTAGAGGAATGCGAACGCCGCGATGTGAAAGGGCTTTACGCCAAAGCGCGCAAGGGCGAGTTGAAGAATTTTACAGGCATCGATAGCGATTACGAAGCTCCGGAGGCACCGGAGTTGCACTTGCGAACGACTGGGGTCAGTGCGGAAGCGTGCGCGGAACAGGTGATGAACGCCTTGGTGTAATTGAAGGTTGCAAAAGGGAGCGAGTGGCGACAGTAAGAGCTATTCAGCCGCTGCAACTAACAACTGACAACTACCAACTGATCACTATGGATTGGAAGCTCATTCTCGCCGGGGCCCTGATCGGTGTTATGGTCGGTCTCACTGGCGTGGGCGGCGGCGCGCTGATGACACCGATCCTGCTGCTGGTATTCGGCATTGCGCCCATGGCCGCGGTGGGGACCGATCTGTGGTTCGCGGCGATCACCAAACTCTTCGCCACACCCGTACACCAGCGCCATGGCCTCATCGATTGGCAGGTGGTGAAACGCTTGTGGGCGGGCAGCCTCACGGCTTCGGTGATCACCCTCGCGTGGTTGCACTTCAACCCGATAGCCGATGATTCCGTCCACCTTTTGAAAGGGGCGGTGGCCATCACCGTGATGGTGACCGCCATCGCCATGCTGTTCCAAAAGCAGTTGCATGCTTTGGGCCGCACCTTCCGCACCACCGAAAGCGTGAAATTCAAGAACGTACAAGGTCCGCTCACCGTTGCGGCGGGTGCCTTTCTGGGCATTCTGGTCACCTTCACCTCGGTAGGTGCCGGTGCGCTGGGTGCCGTATTCCTGGTGTATCTGTATCCGCTGCGCTTGACGCCACCGCGCTTGATCGCCACGGACATCGTGCATGCCATCCCCTTGGCCATTTTCGCCGGAACGGGGCACCTGTTGCTCGGCAACGTGGACTACAGCCTGCTAGGCAATTTGCTACTGGGCTCCGTGCCCGCAGTGATCGTGGGGGCCTTGCTCAGTGCGCGCCTGCCCCACACCTACCTGCGGGTGGTGTTGGTATTGGTGTTGCTGGCGGCGGGAGGTAAGTTGATGCTGAGTTTGCTGTGATCGTTCGTGGTACATGAATTCCATGGAAGTGCCCAACCAAGTGCTGAACTCCACTCCGCTGGTGAGTGTGTTGGTCACCACCTTCCGGCATGCGGGCTATATTGAACAATGCTTGAACGGCATCTTGGAGCAGCAGGTGGACTTTGCCTTCGAGTTGCTGGTGGGAGAGGACGAAAGCACCGACGGTACACGGGAGGTCTGCCAGCGTATTGCGGCGGCCCATCCGGATCGAGTCCGCCTTTTCCTGCGCTCCCGCAAGGACGTGATCAAGATCTTCGGGAAGCCCACCGGTCGCGCCAATTTCATGCACCTGATGCGCAGTGCGCGCGGCAAGTACGTTGCTTTGTGCGAAGGGGACGACCACTGGATCGACCCCAAGAAGTTGCAGCGGCAGGTGGAGGCCATGGAGGCGGACCCTAGCGCCGCAGGTTGCTACACCAACGCCTACAACGAGACCCACGGTGAGCGTGTGGAATTCCTGGTGCCGGGGGTGAATGCACCGAAGGGGCAGGTACTGGAAGAACGAGCGTTCTTGTATGGCTTGGCGATCCCCACCTGTACGTTCCTCTTCCGCCGCGAATGGTCAATGGAATTCCGACACGTGATCCTACCGTTCGCCACCGGAGACACGCCTTTGTTCACGCTGTTGCTAGGGCGTGGACACTTCATCTTCCAGCCGGAATTCACGGGGGTGCGGGTGGTGCATCCGGGTGGTATCTACTCCATGCAAGGTGCAGCGCATCACCTGCAGGTGCAGTTGGTGAACATCCATGAACAGGACAAGCTCAGCGCATTCCGCCACCACGATGTGATCCAGCAGCGCAAGCAGAACGCCCTGGCCAAAGCTTGGCGCGAGGCCATGGCGAAGGAGAATTGGGAATTGGGCGCAGTGGCGTGGAAGTACTTGGTAAAGGACCGCAGCATCCTCGGCTGGAGTCTGTCGCAGACCGTGTTGGCCGGCTTCCGGGTGATCTTTCCGAAGAGCTACGACCGCTTGCTGCAAGTAGGTCGCCGTCTGCGCGGAAAAGGTCCGCGCCACAGTGTTTGAACGTCCTGCGCGAGCGGCCGTTGAGGCTTTGAACCACGGAACCGAACGGTTGAATACAGATGAGTGCGGTATTTGTCCGTGTCGAGCCGTGTGGATCCGTGGTTCTCCTTTTTTGGCCAACAGCGCCGCTAGGCGCGGACAGAAGACCCGATAGCCCTTCGGGTAATGGACCAGCATCTCCATTCACCCCACGGCAAGGGGTTATCTTCGCGGCTATGGCCCGGCGCAGTGTTCGGCTTTCCCGATGGTCGGAAATGCGTTCGGCTCGGGAACTGGATCCCCGGAAGGTCACACGGAATGAGTGGAGGAGTTCTACAGGCATACCGCCGGTTGGCGAAGAGCATACGGATCAAGTATTCCAAGTTCGTGGAGACCTACGACCTGGGATCGGCGTTCCAGCATACTCGCGTGGTAGTGATCGGTCCGAATTGCCAAATGGATAAGCGGGACCTAGAGCACATCGATGCGGCGGACGTGTGCATCGTGATGAACAAGGGGCGACGGATGGGCATCTACCCGGAGTTGCAACGGCGGGCGAAGCGGATCGATTATTTCCATTGCTTGGACGAGAGCGAGCGCTGGGGAGGTGGCCCCTTGGACACCTTGGAATTGAAACGGGCTGGTTTCACGGAACTCTTCTACCCCTTGGCCGATGCCGAATTGGAGCACAACGTGTGGGACTTCCACTTCGGCAACGAAGGGATGTTGAAACTGCGGCGGATCGAGCCTGCCCTCTATGCCGAGATCGTGCGCAGCCTTGGTGGGTTTCGGCCGACATCGGGTTTAGCGATCGCCAGTGCGCTGGCCCGTACGAAAGGATGCCGGGTGTACGTTTCGGGCATCACCTTCTACCGCAAGGCCTATATGCCCGAATACGCTTCGCACCTGCAGGACCTCGCGAGCATCAAGGAGCAGATGGAAGCGCACGGCGTACACCATCCGGACCGCGAGTACGTGGAGTTCATGCGCCTGAAGGATACCTACGGCATTGAAGTGGACCACCAATTGGAAACCATCCTGCGCGCACCCTACACGCCGTTGTTCTACACCGCACCCGGCGATGAGCGCTTGGTGCACCCACCGAAACCGACCGATCCATGACACCGGACATCACCGCGTTCTTCAACGCCATCCAACAGCGCATCGGATATGATCTTCTGGCCGAGATCCTGGCCCTACGCAATACGCCCACGGAAAAGGCGGACGGCAGCTACGTGACCGAAGGTGATCTGCTGGTGGAGCGTACCGTGATCGCTGTGGCCGAAGCGGAACTCGCCGAGGTACACCTGATCTCCGAGGAGCGTGAACTCCTGGATGTGCCCCCCACGGAACAAGCCACCGTGCTGGTGGTGGACCCCATAGACGGCACGGAGAACTTCACATCCGGCCTTCCGGAATGGGGCGTTTCCATTGCTTGCTACCGCAACGGTGTACACGTGGGTTCGCTGCTGGGTGCGCCGGAATTGGGCATTTGGTTGCGCACCGGCGATATGGTGCCACGTTTCACCTCGCGCATCCGTGGTTTGTCCTCCTCCTTATCACGCGAGCAGATCGCGGCCTTGGGTGTGGGACCGGAATACCGCATGATCGGGTGCTGCGTGGTGAACATGATGGCCGTGGTGCGCGGCTCCTACCTGTCCTTCGAGAACCCCAAAGGGGCCAACAGCTGGGACATCCTTGCGGGCCTCAACTTGGCGGTGGAGCACGGGTTGCGCGTGGAGGTGGAAGGGCGTACCTATGCCGGGGAATACTTGGAGCCCACCCGGAAATACCGCTTCAAGGTGGAGCAGCCGTGAGGCGGAAAACGAAACAGACGATGCAGGCATCGATAGACATCAGAGTAGCCGAATGGGCCGCCCGGAACACAGGCAATGTGATCTACGTGATCGGCAAAGGCCCGAGCTTGGATGAGGTGGAACTGGGTGGTTTGCCGCCGGGCATCACCATCAACCTCAACGATTCGGAACGCATCCTGCCCGGCGATGTGGGCGTGTTCAGTGCCAATTGGGTACGCCACAGTCTCAAGGAGGAAGGCTTCCGCTGCGATTTCTACTTGGCCGGTAAACCGCTGCCTGCGGATGTGCCGCACCTGGTGTTGCCACCCATCCCCATTGAACTGGACCAGGATGAATTGGAAGTGGTGCGCATCAACGAGCGCGAATTCTTCGATGAATCCTTCTTGCTGCTCAACGCCCTGAAACTCGCCGACCGCATCGGTAAGGTGCGCAGGGAGCCACAGAAAGTATACCTGCTCGGGTTCGATTTCACCATCAGCGGCGGTTCGCTCAGCACCAAGGCCGGGGTGGACCTTTCCGGTGCCACGGCGTTGGAACGAGAGGCCATCATCCAAGCACAAGAGAATGCCTTCCGGCAATTCCAACACTACTTCGCCAAGGGCGATCGCTTGCAGTTGGTACACGTGGGCACCAAGCCGTACAGCACCCTTAGCCCTGCTGCATTCGGACGCGACGACCAGCACAAGGGCTTGGCCACCGTGCGCCGCGAGCCTGTGGATCTGGCGGATCCGGATCGGGTGTTGGTGGTGGCGGAACTCACCAACAACCACTTGGGGAGTGCCGAGCGATTGGTGAAGATGGTAGAGCGGGCCACAGCAGCGGGCGCGGACCTCATCAAAGTGCAAAAGCGCCACGTGGACACCTTCTACACGGCCGAGCAACTGGCCAGCTACTACTGGTCACCCTTTGGCGAAACACTCGGCGACTACCGTCGGGGTGTGGAGTTGAGTGATGACCTGCTGGACCTCTTGGATGCCACGTGCAAGCGCTGCGGGATCGAGTGGTTCTGCTCCGTGTTGGACCTCCAGAGCTACCAAGCGCTGAAGCGTTTCTCACCGCGCTTGATCAAGATCCCTTCCACCATCTCCAACCACCGTGACTACCACGCTGAATTGGCAGCCGACTACAAAGGTGCAGTGGTGGTCTCCACGGGATTCACCGAAGATGAATACCTGGATCATGTGATGAGCACCTACGGCGACGGCAGGGTGGTATACCTGCTGCATTGCATCAGCGCGTACCCCACGCCGGCGGCGAATTGCAACATTGCCGTGGTGCGGCGTTACAACGAATTGGCCAATGCGAAGAAGGAGGTCATTCCCGGCTATTCCAGCCATGATCTGGGGTCCTTGGGCTGCATGCTCGCCGTGGCTTCTGGGGCGCGGATGTTGGAAAAGCACGTGAAGTTGGGCGATGTGGATTGGGTGCATTTCGATAAGGTCGCCATCGACTTGGAAGGAGATGAATTCACCCGCTTCATTGCCGATGTGCGCCGCACCGAAGAGATGATGGGGGACGGTGTGAAACGCGTGCAGGATGTGGAACACCACAAGTACAAAGTGGCCAACAAAGCATGAACCCGGTGATCCAAGCGGTGATCCCCGTGCGCGGCGGATCCGAACGGGTGAAGAACAAGAACCTGCGGCCTTTCTCGGGCAGCAACCTACTCGCCATCAAGATCGGGCAGTTGCTCCAGGTGAAGGAATTGGATGCGGTGTACGTGAGTTCGGAGGATCCTACAATGCTGGAACTGGCGAAGGAACTCGGTGCGATCCCGCTGGAACGCGATCCGTACTACGCCACCAGCGTGGTGCCCATGAGCGAGGTGTATGCGTACATGGCCGGACAAATGACATCGGAACATGTGTTGCTCACCCACGTCACAAGTCCACTGGCCGGTGCCGAGGTATACCGGCGTTGCATCGAAGCCTACCGCAACGGAATTGGACAATACGATTCACTCACCACCGTGTCCGATGTGAAGGACTTCCTGTACCAGGACGGCAAGCCGCTCAACTTCGATCCGGCCAAGAAACCGCGATCACAGGACCTTCCGGAGATCCTGAAGCTGACGCATGTGGTGTCCATTGCATCGCGTGAAATGGTCACACGCACCAAGGAATGGTTCGGACCACAGGTGCAATTCGTGAAGTTGGACGCCACCGAGAGCTTCGACATCGATACGCCGCTGGACATGGAGATCGCGGAGATGCTGTATGCGAAGCGCGCGGCGCAGTAGCCGCACAACGATCCTGTTGGACGGTGGACGACGACGAGCGTCTTGAGCAAAGGCTACTTCGATGTATCCCAAAGGCTACTCCTTGGTTTAGTAAATTCGCGCCGCAATTGGATCGAACAACGAAAGGGTGGTGAATAAAGGGATGGAGGAGTTAGCAAAAGGTGTCGATCAGCGCGAACCCACGATCTCGGTCATCCTGTGTACGCACGATCCACGGACTGACTACATGCAGCGCACGTTGGATGGGTTGCGGGCGCAGACCGTGCCCCTTTCCCGTTGGGAGCTTCTGGTGGTGGACAATGCAAGTCGCGAGCCATTGGCTGGCCAGTGGGACCTTGGCTGGCACCCCAACGCCCGGCATGTACTGGAGGAGGAATTGGGACTGACACAGGCCCGACTACGCGGTATCCGCGAAAGCGTAGGTGAATTGCTGGTCTTCGTGGACGACGACAACGTATTGCAACCGGATTACTTGGTGCAGGTGGAAGCCATCGCTGCCCAGCATCGCACGGTGGGCTGTTTCGGTGCTGCACGTCTTCTTCCCCGTTTCGAGGAGGAGCCGAGCAGCGCGTTGCTCCCCTACACCGGAACGTTGGCCTTGCGGGACGAACCTACCGATCAACGGTCCGCCGATCCGTTGGACTGGGCCTATCCCTACGGTGCCGGTCTTGTGGTGCGCCGTGCCGTGGCGGAGGAGTACGTCCGCGTGGTGAGCGCCTCCCGCTTGAAAATGGAGTTGGATCGTCGCGGTGATCAATTGAATTCATGCGGGGACGATGAGTTCTCGTGGATCGCGATCGATCTGGGATTCGAGCGCGGTGTCTTTCGGGCCTTGGTCGTTCACCACTTGATCGCCGCTAAGCGGGTGCGCAAGGAATACCTGCTTTCGCTGTACGAGAGTTTCGGGTATTCCCGGGCGCTCTTGCTACACAGCCACGGAAGGCCTGCACCCCAGCCGATGCCCGATGTGGAGGAGGCCGATCCATGGTGGCGCGTTGCCCTCCGGCACCTGCTCTCGGGTAGGCTATCCGCAGCTTTGCACATGGCCCGGTCGCAGGGCGAAGTGGATCGCGACACCGCATTGATCAAGGAATTCGAGGATGCACAACGCGCAGGGTTCAAGCGCTTCCAACGCACGCATCTACCTTCGGCGAACTAGTATCCATGGACCGTCCGCTCATCCTCTCCGTTGTTATTCCAACCTACCGCCGTTGGGATCGTTTGCAATTGACACTGGCCGCGCTGGAAGACCAGAGCATGTCCAAGAAGGACTTCGAGGTGATCGTAAGCGATGACGGTTCTGGCGATGGTACGGTCGAACAGTTGCATGCGTATGCGGCCAAGACCTCGTTGAACATAGTGGTGGTGACCGGCCCGAATGGAGGCCCAGCCACCGCTCGGAACCGAGGGATCGCCAAGGCGCGCGGCGAGTGGGTGGCGATGACCGATGATGACTGTGTGCCGGAACGGGATTGGCTGGTGAAGCATGTGGAATTCATCCGGGAGCATCCCGAGTACGGCGCTTTCGGAGGCCAAGTGGTGCGGTACAAGGACACGGTGATCTCGCGCTACGTGGATTGGACCGGTTCCATGCTGCCACCCCTCGGCGAGAACGGAGGCAGGCAGTACTTGGTGACGGCGAATGCCTTGTTCCGCAGAGACCTGCTGGTGCAGTTAGGCGGCTTCGATGAAACGTACCGGTGGCCCGGCGGGGAGGATCCCGATCTATCGTTCCGGGCCATTGCGTTGGGTACGCTTTTGGGGTACAATCCGGGGTCCGTGGTTCGGCACATGCATCGGGAAACTGTGCGTGGCACCGACCGAATGTTCTGGCACCACGGCTTGGGGTTCGGTACACTCCTCGTTCAACAGGGCAAGCCATTGGGGCCTTCCTGGCGGCGTGTCATGGACAAACAAAAGAAGGAAGGGGTCAGCAAGGCATTTCGGGAACGATCGTTCTGGGAAGCGTTGGCCTTCGCCTTTCTGGAACGTCGTCGGCACGATGCCTTTTACAAAGGCATGCAAGCGGCCGAGACCTTCGGAAGCGGTGCAGCGACCTCGGCGAATTGAAAGCGCTGGCTTGACACGGTGCGCATAGGCTGGATCCACCGGTCCGACTTGAAGCCTTAGTTTTGGAAAGCCAAGCGATCGCGCGAAGCCCGCTATCCAATAAAGTGAACATGAGCAGTGGACCGATCGACAAGATCCTGCGGAAGAGGTTATCCTCTTTTGCGTACGAACGATGGCGGGACCTCCGCGAGGAGGTCAGTGCCATGCGGGTCCATAAGCGCGGTGTGCGCGCCGCGCAGGGGATCCAATGGCCTGCGGAAGTGCGGTTGAACATCGGCTGCGGACCGGTGAAGACGCCCGGGTATATGCGGGTTGACTTTTGCCCCGGTGTGGACATACGCGTGGATCTCCGGCGCCCACTACCGATCCCGGATAACACCGCATCGGAGATCCTGTGCGAGCATTTCTTGGAGCATTTGCGCTACCCCGGCACCTCCGGATCCTTCCTACACGAATGCCATCGGATCCTGAAGCCTGGTGCTGCGTTGTACATCTCCGTTCCGGATTCGCGTTGGCCGATGGAATGCTATGTGCATGGTCGCGACGAATGGGAGAAGGTCTGTGCGGAGAACAACTGGCACCCGAAGTGGATGGAGACCACCATGGAGCATTTGAACTACCACTTCCGCCAGCAGGACGACACGTACAGCGATGGGCACTTCGAGTGCCACCGATTCGCATACGACGAAGAGACCTTGGCACTTGCACTTCGCCGCGCAGGATTCAGCAGGGTGGAGCCGCGTTCGTTCGATACGACCCGGGATTCGGAACATCGTCGCATTGGCAGTTTGTTCATGTCCGCTTTCAAATGATCCCGACGTGGTTCGCGCCGGCACCATGATGTAGGAACGCCTTGTCCGTGGTCCTACCCACCTACAGCATGGGCCGCTACATCGGTGCGGCGTTGGATTCCATTGCTGCGCAGACCTACACGGATTGGGAGGTAGTGGTCTTGGACGATCCGGGTCCGGAGGATGGAACACAGGCTATCGTGGAGGCATTTATTGCACGGGTGGGTGCGGTTAAGGCCAGAATGGTGCGCCATGCAGTGAACCAAGGCGTAAGTGCTGCTCGCAACGCAGGAGCTTCCGAAGCGCGCGGCGCATTCATCGCATTCTTGGATCCGGATGATGACTGGTTCCCCGACCACCTCCAAGGCCTGATGGCCATGTTCCAACAGGACCCCGGAGCGGATGTGGCAAACGCACCCGTCGTTGCCTTCTACGACGGTCCGGATGCGCCACCAACGAAGATCCAGGAGATCACCCCGTGGCACCTGGAGATTTTCCCCCGCACCTTGGGGCTGCACAACTTCATCCAACCTTTCGCCACCGTGTTGCGCCGAAGTTCGAGCAGGCACGGATCTTCTGGACTGGAACGTTCCATTGGACGCATGGTTGAGCGGGTTCAAACCATTCCGGCGTGCCGAGTTGAGTCCCGTTCAATGCGGCGTTGTGGTCTATCTTAGTCGCCACACAAGGCACCGGTGAGGTTTAGAATCCTGATGAACGGTTTATCCGGCCCGAACGGTAGATTCCTATGCGTCGCATGATGAACAAGAAGATCCAGAAATTTTGGTGGATGTTGAACGGAGGAGCGGACGTGGCACGAACCCACGCGGCCACTACACTTGGTCCGACGGAGTCAGAAAGGACCCCGGAGGAATGGTTGGCCAACATGGATGATCCGTTCCGGGCGGCCCTACTTTCGATGTACAACGGGCTTCCACAAAAAGGTTCCGATGGCGCGGTCCATAAGATCAATGACACAGCGCGGATCTCGCCGGAACAGGGCACATGGATGTACGAGGTCACCCTAGCACTGAAGCCGACCTCCATTCTTGAGGTGGGCATGGCGTACGGTTTCAGCTCCCTGTACTTCTTGGCTGCCTTGAAGCGGAATGGGTCGGGAACACTGACCTCCATAGACCCGTTCCAGCATAATCCCTACAATGGGGTCGGAGTCACACATGCGCTGACTCATGCGCCCAAGGATGCTTCCGGGACTTCGTTCAATTTAGTCGAGGACCGCTCGGACCGGGCAATTGTAGACCTGCTTAGATCAGGTCGCCGATACGACCTCATCTACATCGATGGGAATCATCGATTCGATGATGTTCTGGTCGATTTCTACCTGTGCGACCAAGTCTGCGGCCTCGGTGGCCACATCATTCTGGATGATATGTGGATGAGTAGCATCAAGAGCGTGGCGGAGTTCATTCGGATGAATCGGGATAATTTCGTCGAGGTGAAGAGTCCGGTGTGGAATACGGCGATGTTCAAGAAAGTCAAGAAGGATGATCGGTCCTGGAACCACTTCAAGACCTTCTCGGTCTCCCCTAGTGCTTGATCTGATGGTGGAGGTTCTTGGAGGTTGCCACCACATATTCATTTTACATTTCCGGTTAGCACCGGTGTGGCACGGCGCGAAGGTTGAAGTGCGGTGCTGCCATCCCCTGCGAAGATGACCGTCCCCCCCGATTCCCAAAAAGTAGACCGGGGTGCCCCGACCCTATCTGTTGTTATACCCAAGTACCGCCGTTGGGGTCCATTGCAATTGACCCTCGTGGCTTTGGAAGGCCAGAGCATGCCCAAGAAGGGCGTCGAGGTCATTGTCAGCGATGACGGTTCCGAATACGGTGCCATTGACAACCTCAAGGCCAATGCCGGGAACACACCCTTAGGATTAGAAGTCACGACGGGACCGAATGCCCGGCCGTCGGCCGTTAGAGATCGCGGTTTACGTTTGGCCAATGGGAATTGGGTGGCGTTCACTGATGATGATCGTGTGCCTGCACCGGCTTGTTTGGAGCGCCGTTTGGCAAGTCTGAACGCCGACCCGGAACTGGAGGGTGTAGGAGGCAAGGTCCTACGGTACAAGGACGGCCGCATAGCGCGGTACGTGGATTGGTCCGGCGTTCTGGTACCCTACATGGACAAAGGCGAGGTGCAGTACCTCGTGACCTCCCACGCTGTTTTCCGGAACGAGACAGTACAGCGCTTGGCCGGCTTCAATGAAACGTACAAATGGCCCGGCGGTGAAGATCCGGACCTTTCCTTCCGGTTCATAGCTGCCGGAGGCAGGTTGAAATATATACCCGAAGACTTGGTCTTGCACATGCACCGTGAGCGTGTGAAAGGCACGTATGAAATGTTCTGGCATCACGGCCTCGGAGCAGGGGTTCACGGCAAACTGGAGGGTAAGGTCATTCGACCAGCGCTGAAGGAATACCTACGCGAATTAGCCAGTAAGAATGTGGAAAAGGCGTTCAAGGAACAGACCTTCATCGATGCGCTTGTGTTCAGTTTCTTGGAGTACGTTAGGAAATACGTCTTCATGAACGGATTCGATCACCATTCACAAGCTTCGAAGTTCGGGGCGACCTCAGCGAATTGAAGCCTCTTGTCAGCATAATCCTGCCTGCCTACGGCATGGGTCGCTACATCGGAGCGGCGTTGGATTCCATCGCTGCACAGACCTATACGGATTGGGAAGTGGTGGTGGTGGATGATCTGGGTCCGGAGGATGGAACACACGCGATCGTGGAAGCTTTCATTGCCCGAGTGGGAGCGGAGAAAGCACGGTTGGTGAGCCATAAGGTGAACCAAGGCGTGAGCGCTGCACGCAACACAGGAACCGCCGCAGCGCGCGGGGAGTTCGTCGCGTTCTTGGATCCGGATGATGACTGGTTCCCCGATCACCTTCAAAGCTTGATGGCCTTGTTCCAACAGGACCCTGGAACGGATGTGGCCACCGCACCCGTCGTCGCCTTCTATGACGGCCCGGATGCGCCACCAACGAAGATCCAGGAGATCACCGGGTGGCACGTGGAGAATTTCCCGCGCACTTTGGGGCTGCACAACTTCATCCAACCTTCTGCCACCGTACTGCGCCGGAGTGCGGTGCAACGGGTGGGCGGTTTCGATACCACCCCGGCGATCCAGCACATCGAGGACTACGACCTGTGGATCCGGATGGTGGAGCAGGGTTCGGGGTTCGCGTTCTTGGATCGGCCCACCAGCCGCTACCGCAAACACGAAAGCGCCGCATCCAGTGATCCACAACGCATGCGCAGGTTGCACGATCACCTGTACGCCAAGCATGCCAACTTCTTCCGCACCGCGCAGTCCGTGCTCCTGATCTCCACGCTGGGGCGCATGGAGCGTATGCGGAATGAACTGGGGCGGATCAACATCGAACTCAATGGTCCCGTGTTGCGGATCGTGCGTGCGCTGGATCGATCCATTCGTGCGGTGGGCCGCCTAGTGCGCGGGGGCAAATGAGGCCATGTTTGTCGTATTTCTTTCTTTTGTCG
>Ga0209063_1000985_pt1 | contig 15782 bp, 14 predicted proteins | sample KloWWTmeKNB19Kit_FD_187177 | JGI IMG/M metagenome (GOLD analysis project Ga0209063, IMG submission 187177) | Active sludge microbial communities from Klosterneuburg, Austria, studying microevolution and ecology of nitrifiers - Klosterneuburg... | ecosystem: Engineered > WWTP > Aerobic digester >...
CTAGAGTTCAAGGTGTAGCACAAGTAAACATTATTGGTGGACAAGAACGTGAAATTCAAGTAAATCTTGATGCTGTAAAAATGCAAGGTTACGGACTTTCTATTCCGCAAGTACAACAAAATATTTTAACCTCAAACTTGGATTTCCCAACAGGAAATATTCAAACGCGTGAGCAAAAAATATTAATTCGTTTAGCCGGAAAATATAAAAATGTTGACGAATTAAGAAATCTAGTTGTTTCGTCAAATAACGGAATTCAAGTTCGTCTAAAAGATATTGCAGATGTTCAAGATACGCAAAAACTTACCGAAAAAGTATCTCGTGTAGATCAAAAAAGTGCTATTTTATTGCAAATTGTTAAACAATCAGATGCCAATGCCGTTGCCGTAAGTGAAGAGTTAGTAAAAACAATCGACAAATTAGAAACCGATTATAAATCAAAAGGATTGGAACTTGAAATTGCAAAAGACAGTACTGTTTTTACGCTTGAAGCTGCCGATGCCGTTGTACACGATTTACTTATTGCAGTTATTTTAGTTGCTTTTGTAATGTTGTTTTTCTTGCACAGTATTAGAAACTCGTTAATTGTAATGGTTTCTATTCCAGCTTCGTTAATTGCCACTTTCATCGGAATATATTTAATGGGTTATACCTTAAACTTAATGAGTTTATTAGGATTGTCATTAGTAGTTGGTATTTTGGTGGATGATGCCATTGTGGTTTTAGAAAATATCTATAGGCACATGGAAATGGGTAAAAACAAGGTTCGTGCTGCCTATGATGGAACTGCTGAAATTGGAGGTACCGTTGTATCGATTACCTTAGTAATTGTGGTAGTATTTTTACCGATTGCAATGAGTACAGGTTTAGTTTCTAACATTATTACGCAATTTTGTGTTACTGTAATTATCTCAACTTTATTGTCATTAGTAGCTTCATTTACAATAATTCCTTGGTTATCATCAAGATATGGAAAATTAGAACATATTACAGGTAAAAACCTTTTCGGAAGAATTATCCTTGGATTTGAAAGCTATTTAACTCGTTTTACAAATTGGGTTTCAGGATTGTTAACCTGGTGTTTAGATCATTACATTAAAACTATTTTAGTAGTTTTAGTATTATTTTTTGGTTCAACCATCGGACTAATGGGTGGCGGATTTATTGGTGGAGAATTCTTTGCAGCATCAGATAGTGGTGAGTTTTTAGTTCAAATTGAAATGCCAAAAGACGCTTCGTTAGAACAAACCAATTTTATGACACAAAAAGCAGAAAACTTTTTAAAGAAAGAAGAATATGTTTTTAGTCAAATTACAACTATTGGTCAAACCAGTGAAGGACTTGGCGCTTCTCAAGCAACCGCTTATAAATCGGAAATCAACGTAAAAATGGTTGGTTTAGACAAACGTGATGAACCAGCAAATGTTTATGCTGCAAAAACCAAACGTAAATTAGAAAAAATTCTAGTTGGAGCAAAAGTTAAAACCGTTCCAGTAGGTATTTTAGGAACTGCTGAAGATGCCACTTTAGGATTAATTGTAACGGGTCCAAATGTAGAAACTGCAATGGCTTTTGCAAAAGCAGCCGAAAAAGAATTAAGAACTATTCCTGGAGCAACAGAAATTGAATTATCGGTAGAAGATGGAAATCCAGAAGTAAACGTTCAGGTTGATAGAGATAAAATGGCGGCTTTAGGTTTAAGTTTACAAACCGTTGGTATGACGATGCAAACAGCTTTCAGCGGAAATACCGATGGTAAATTTAGAGCTGGAGAATTTGAATACGACATCAATATCAAATACAATGCTTTCGACAGAAAAAGTATTGCTGATGTAAGTAACCTAATTTTCATCAACGAAAGAGGCGAACAAATTAAATTAATACAGTTTGCTACCGTTTCAGAAAGTTCTGGACCAAGTGAATTAGAACGTAGAGATAAATCGGCATCGGTAACTGTAAAAGGTCAAAATGTTGGTGTCGCTTCGGGAACAATTGTTGGTCAATGGCAAGAAAAAATAGATAAATTAGAAAAACCAACAGGTGTAAGCTATATTTGGGGTGGAGACATGGAAAACCAAAGCGAAGGTTTTGGAACTCTTGGAATTGCATTACTTGCGGCAATTATTTTGGTTTACTTGGTAATGGTTTCGTTATACGACAGTTTTGTGCATCCATTCGTAGTATTGTTTGCAATTCCGCTTTCGTTTATTGGTGCAATGTTAGCATTAGCATTAACAAATAATACGCTAAACATATTTACTATCTTAGGTATCATTATGTTGATTGGTTTGGTATGTAAAAATGCGATTATGTTGGTGGATTATACCAATCAGCGTCGTAAAGCAGGCGAAACCATTAGAACCGCATTAATTCAAGCAAATCATGCAAGGTTGCGTCCAATTTTAATGACCACAATTGCCATGGTATTTGGTATGTTCCCAATTGCATTAGCTTCTGGAGCTGGAGCAGAATGGAAAAACGGTTTGGCTTGGGTAATTATTGGAGGATTAATTTCATCACTATTCTTAACCTTAATCGTGGTTCCGGTTATTTATGAAATCATGGAAAAAATAATCGCTAAATTCTCTAAAGGAGAAAAAACAGATTATGAAGCTGAAATGGTTGCTGATTATGAACATAGAGAATTAAGCGAAGACGGTTTTACGCCAAAGCATTAATTTTAATTTTTGTACAAAAAACGCCTCCAATTGTTGAGGCGTTTTTGTTTTAATTTTTTTAATCAATACTATTTTACATAGAATAACGTTTAATAAATAAACTCCAAAACATCAATCAATGAAATTAATTTTTTCTGTTTTAACGTGCTTCTTTTTTCTTTTTTCCAATGGTCAAGAAAACAAAGAATTTAAAGAAAAAGCACAAACTGCAATCACCAATAAATTTCCTTCTACCCGAGTATTTGATGTGAAATTTGAAAATTATTTACCAACAGATTACAATTCAGAATTATTTGATGAACCGTTTGAAAAAGGAGAAATTAAAAATCATTATCGTTTTAGTGCAAGTGCTAATATTCCTATAATTAAAAAACAAAGATGGAATGTTACTTCGTCTTTTAGATATAGATATGAAGCTTTTGAACTCAATGATGTTGCAAGTCAAATTGATAATTCGATTCCAGTTTACGATGAAAAACTAAATTATCATTATCTTTCTGGAGCTTTAAGTTTTACTTATTTTTCACAACTGTTTAAAAAACCATTTCTATATAATGCAAGTGTAATTGTTGACGGAACCGAGAAAGATGCTGAACGTATAAAAGGTTTTTTTGGTGCAACAATAATCTTGAAAAAAACAGAACGAACCACAATTGGTGTCGGACTTATTGTTTTAGTTGATCCAACTTCTCCAGTTCCAGCTTCTCCAACTTTTTTAATAGATCATCGATTTAAAAATTCAAAATGGAGTTTGGATTTTATTCTACCACAACGTTTTTTGTTTAAAAGAGATTTATTCGAAAACGGAAGAATTTCTTTAGGAAGCGAACTAAATACTAACGGATTTTATACTTACATAAACCAACCAGGTTTTGCAAAAGTGTATGATTACAGAACAATTGAAATAAATACGGGTTTAACCTATGAACATTGTTTTAGCAAATCAATAATTGCAACATTTAAAACCGGATTGGCAACAGTTTTCAATGCAAGAGTTTCAGAAAGAGGGAAAAACACCAACGATTATATTTTTTCTAACAAACAAGATGGAACGGGTTATTTTAGTATCGGATTTTCTTTTAATCCAAATTTAGATAAAAGAGCTAACCTTAAATTTTAATTGGTTAAACAAAAAAAGGAACTCAAATTTGAGTTCCTTTTTTTTATTCAATTAAATAAAATTTTATTTGTTTACAACAGCATCTTCTTTCCAAGATTTAATCTTTTCAATTCTGCTTTTTGAATAATCGACTTCGCTTAATGATTTATCATTCCAAAAAAGCCATTTCCCTGATTTTTCACCATTACTATATTCTCCAATAGATTTTTTAGTTCCGTTTTCGTCATAAGAAACCCATTGTCCCTCTAATTTTCCTTCTTTAAAGAAACCTTGTTGTTGAATTTGACCATTTTCATAATAATATGTAGCTTTCACCAAGTTACCTTCTTGTTCTAAAACTGGTTTTATTTCTTGTGCAAATGCAAATCCTGAAACCACAAATGCACTTAATATCAATATCTTTTTCATAGTAGTAGGTTTTAATTATTAATAAACTATACAACAAATGTATTTAATTAGTTTACAATAAAAAAACTTTTACTTAACAATTTCATAACATTGAGAAAAACTTAACATTGGAAAATAAAAAAACCTCGCCATTAGCAAGGTTTTTTATAGAAGATTAGAGCAGAACTATTTAACTAATTTGTCTAATTGCTCTTTTAGTTTTGGGCTTGAAGGTCTTGCCGCATCAGCATCTACAACAACTCCATTCGGATCGATTAAAATAAACCTCGGAATAGAATTAATTCCATACGCTTTTAGAAAATCAGATTCCCAATTTTTATCAGCAAATAACTGAATTCCGCCAAGTTCTTTCTCAGTTACAAAAGTTCTCCATTTTTCATAGTCTTTTTGAACATCAGCAGAAATACTCACAAATTCAATATTTTTGTCGTGATATTTAGCTTCAATTTCTTTTAAAAATGGAATTTCAGCTCTACATGGTCCACACCAAGTTGCCCAAACATCAATGTAAACATATTTACCTTTCAAACTTTCCAATGATGTTTTTCCACCTTTATGATTTTCAAAGTCAAAATTTGGAGATTTAGTATTGTTTAATTTTTTATTAGCAGAAATTTGAGTATAGTATTGTTGCAAACCAGCAATTCCTCCTTCTATTCCTTTTTTATTTAAATCAACAAAGGCAGCATCCAAACCTGCTTTTTCCAATCTATTTAAATCGGCAGTCTTTTTCTCATTGATAGCTTTGTTAAAAGCAGCTTCATCCAATGCTAACATAGTATCAAGATTAAAAGTTTCATCAGCAAGCGCTGATTCAGCAAGGAAATTATTCTCTTTAGAACCATTGCCTGAAAATTTAATTGTTTCATCAAAAAGTGCTGCATCCATTGTCATTTTTAAATCAAAACCCGGTTTTAAAAACAGTTGAGCGCTTTCTGCACCATCAAATAATTGATAAACACCTTCTTTAATTGGGAAAGTTGCTTTAAAAACTCCTTTGTCGTCAATTTTTATTTCTTGAACAATTATTCTTTTGTTTTTGATAAATAAAATGTCACCATTTTTATTGGTGATTTTTGCCTCAAAAGTCATGTTTTCTTGTGCAAATGATATAGTTGAAACTAAAATTAGCAATAAAAAGTTAAGCGATTTTTTCATGTTTTGGTATCTTAAAATTATAAAAATCAAATATACTTTTTTTATTATTTAAATTTTAAAGATTAACATATAATTTCAAACCATCAAATCTCTAATTTATTAGTTTAAGTTTTTTACTTTTGCAAAAATTTTATTCCAATGTATAGAAGTCATAATTGTGGTGAATTAAACACCTCACATATCAATCAAGAAGTAACGCTTGCTGGTTGGGTTCAAAAATCAAGAGATAAAGGATTCATGAATTGGGTTGATTTACGCGACCGTTATGGAATTACACAATTATTGTTTGACGAAAGTCGTTCTGAAAAATCAGTTTTTGAATTGGCTAAAACTCTTGGAAGAGAATTTGTAGTTCAAGTTAAAGGAACCGTTATCGAACGTGAAGCCAAAAATAAAAACATGGCTACAGGTGAAATTGAAATTCTTGTAAAAGAAATGACAATTCTAAACGCAGCATTAACGCCACCATTCACTATTGAAGATGAAACCGACGGCGGTGAAGACATTAGAATGAAATACCGTTACCTTGATATAAGAAGAAATCCTGTAAAAAACTCATTGCTTTTCCGTCATAAAGTTGCAATGGAAGTTCGTAAATATTTATCAGATTTAGATTTTTGCGAAGTTGAAACTCCTTATTTAATTAAATCTACACCAGAAGGCGCAAGAGATTTCGTTGTTCCTAGTAGAATGAACGAAGGTCAGTTTTATGCCTTACCACAATCGCCACAAACGTTTAAACAATTATTGATGGTTGGCGGAATGGATAAATATTTTCAAATAGTAAAATGTTTCCGTGACGAAGACTTACGTGCCGATAGACAGCCTGAGTTTACACAAATCGATTGCGAAATGGCATTTGTGGAACAAGAAGATATTTTAAATGTATTCGAAGGATTAACACGTCATTTACTAAAAGAAATAAAAGGCATTGAAGTAGAGAAATTCCCAAGAATCACCTACGATTATGCTATGAAAACCTACGGAAACGACAAGCCAGATATTCGTTTTGATATGAAATTTGGTGAGTTAAACGAAGTTGCTCAACATAAAGATTTTCCAGTTTTCAACGCAGCAGAATTGGTAGTTGGAATTGCAGCTCCAAATTGTGCAACATACACAAGAAAAGAAATTGATGCTTTAATTGACTGGGTAAAACGTCCGCAAGTTGGCGCATCTGGAATGGTTTATGTAAAATGTGAAGCCGACGGAACTTATAAATCATCGGTTGATAAATTCTACGATCAGGATGATTTAGCAAAATGGGCAGCAATTACAGGTGCTAAAGCTGGCGATATGATTTTTGTCCTTTCTGGTCCAGCTGACAAAACTAGAACACAACTTTCTGCTTTAAGAATGGAACTAGCAACAAGATTAGGCTTGAGAAATCCAGCCGAATTTGCTCCGTTATGGGTTGTTGATTTTCCATTATTAGAATTAGACGAAGAATCTGGAAGATGGCACGCAATGCACCATCCATTTACTTCGCCAAAACCTGAAGATATGGAATTATTAGCGACCAATCCAGGAAAAGTTAGAGCTAATGCCTACGATATGGTTTTGAACGGAAATGAAATTGGTGGTGGCTCAATCAGAATTCATGATAAAGCTACACAACAATTGATGTTCAAATATTTAGGATTTACTGAAGAAGAAGCTCGTAACCAATTTGGATTTTTAATGGACGCTTTCCAATTTGGTGCGCCACCACACGGAGGTTTGGCATTTGGATTGGACAGATTAGTAGCAATTCTTGGCGGACAAGAAACGATTCGTGATTTTATTGCTTTCCCAAAAAACAATTCAGGAAGAGATGTAATGATCGATGCGCCATCTGTAATTGATGACTCACAATTGAAAGAATTACATATAAAAGTCGATTTGAAGTAATTTATATTAAATTCTCAAATATTCAATATGCAGCTGTTGAAATAATCAAAAACAGCTGCTTTTTTTATATCAAAATTTTAGATTTTTTAATAAAACTTATAGCTGATTAATATTGTTTGGCTGTAAACATTAACTATTTTGTAATTATTTAGCACTGAAATGATTGTTATGTCACAATAAAATTTATCTTTGAACATTATTAATTATTTTTTATTACAAAAATGCGCACAGGCAAAGTAAAATTTTTTAATGAATCCAAAGGTTATGGATTTATTACAGACGATGAAACAGGAAAAGACATTTTCGTTCACGCTACTGGAGTTAAAGGTGGTTCGTTAAACGAAGGAGACAGTGTTTCATACGAAGAAGAAGAAGGAAGAAAAGGTAAAGTAGCTGCTCAAGTTGAAGCTATCGAAGACTAATATATATTATTTTTTGATTACCTGAAATGACACAACGTCTCGATTTATCGGGACGTTTTTTTATGAGTAATAAAATTATTTAAAACGAATTTAAATAAGCTTTTTTTGGGTGATAAATAACAAACGTTTAGCTATTGTTTCTTGCGTTTTAAATATTGCGATGTATATTTGTAACTATTTTAATTTCGAGTAAATTTTAAGGTTATGCAATCAAATCAACTTGATTATTTTCCAATTTTAATGCAAATGCTTTTAGCGGTTGGATTTGTAGTTGGAACAATTATTATTTCAGGATATTTAGGTCCAAAAAGAAGTTCTGTAAACAAAGATAAAAACTTTGAATGTGGTATTGAATCAGTTGGAAATGCTAGAATTCCGTTTTCAGTAAAATATTTTCTAGTTGCGATTCTCTTCGTTCTTTTTGATGTTGAGGTGATTTTCCTTTATCCATGGGCAGTTAATTTTAAAGAACTTGGAGTTGAAGGAATGATAAAAATGGTCATTTTTATGTCGCTTTTGTTGATTGGATTTTTCTATATCATCAAAAAGAAGGCGCTAGATTGGGAATAAATTAATTACGAAATTTTAATTACACGTTATAAATGAGTGATTCTAAAATAAATATGGTTGCTCCGCCAGAAGGAGTTGTTGGTGAAGGTTTTTTTGCTACAAAATTAAACGATGTGGTTGGAATGGCTCGCGCCAATTCACTTTGGCCACTTCCGTTTGCAACGTCTTGTTGTGGAATTGAATTTATGGCAACAATGGCTTCACATTATGATTTAGCACGTTTCGGGTCTGAACGTGTAAGTTTTTCTCCTCGCCAAGCCGATATGCTTATGGTAATGGGAACTATTTCAAAAAAAATGGCGCCAATTTTACGTCAAGTATACGAACAAATGGCTGAGCCACGCTGGGTTATTGCCGTTGGTGCTTGTGCAAGTTCAGGTGGTGTTTTTGATACGTATTCTGTTTTACAAGGAATAGATAAAGTAATTCCAGTAGATGTTTACGTTCCTGGTTGTCCGCCAAGACCAGAACAAATTGTTGATGGCGTAATGCAATTGCAAGAATTGGTTAGAAACGAATCGGTTCGCCGAAGAAACTCTCCAGAGTATAAAGAATTATTAGCTTCATATAACCTATAATATGGCTTTAGAAATAGCTTACATACAAGAAAAACTCAATCAAAAATTTGGAAATAATGTGCTGAATTTTGAAATGAGTCGCGATATATTTTCTTTCGAAGCAACACCCAATTTAATCCGCGAAGTTATCCGATTTTTAAAAGAAGAAGAATCGTTAAACTTTCATTTTCTAACAGATTTGGCAGGAATTCATTTTCCAGATAATGATGACGAACATCAATTTTCAGTAGTTTATCAATTACATAATTGGGTTGAAAATGTTAGAATTCGGGTAAAAACATATCTTCCAGAAAACCCTCAAATCGATACAATCTCAGATTTATTTCTTTGTGCCAATTGGATGGAAAGAGAAGCTTGGGATTTTTATGGAATAAAATTCGAAGGTCATCCACAGTTGAAAAGAATTCTTAATATGGACGAAATGGTTTCACATCCCATGAGAAAAGAATTTCCAATGGAAGACAGCGGAAGAACTGACAAAGACGATAGATTCTTTGGAAGAACGCAGATTAATGGATAATTAACAATGAATAATTGACAATTACCACACATATAAAAACTAAATTAATAGTTAATTGAAAATTATCAATTATCAATTATCAATTTTTAATTAATGATGTCAGATTTATTATTACCACCAGAGCATCGATATGCTAAAATTATAGAGCAAACCCGCAACGACGACGGAAGCGAATTGTCTATATTAAATCTTGGCCCAACGCATCCTGCAACGCACGGAATTTTTCAAAATATCCTTTTAATGGATGGTGAGCGAATTCTTGATGCTGAACCAACGATTGGTTACATTCATCGTGCTTTTGAAAAAATTGCCGAAAATCGTCCGTTTTATCAAATCAATGTCTTGACTGACCGAATGAACTATTGTTCTTCGCCTATCAATAACATGGCTTGGTGGATTACTGTTGAAAAATTATTAGAAATTGAAGTGCCAAAACGCGCGCAATACCTAAGAGTTATCGTAATGGAATTGGCTCGAATTGCTGACCATTTAATTTGTAATTCAATCCTTGGTGTTGATACTGGCGCATATACTGGTTTCCTTTATGTATTTCAATTTAGAGAAAAAATATACGAAATCTACGAAGAAATTTGCGGTGCTCGATTAACAACAAATATGGGAAGAATTGGCGGTTTCGAAAGAGAATGGTCTGACGAAGCTTTCAAAAAATTAGATACTTTCCTAATTGATTTCCCAATTGCTTGGAAAGAATTTGAAAACCTTTTCGAAAGAAATAGAATTTTCATCGACAGAACAGTTGATGTAGGCTCAATTTCTGCCGAAAAAGCAATGCAATACGGATTTACAGGTCCAAATCTTCGTGCTGCCGGAATTGACTACGACGTTAGAAAAGCACAACCTTATTCATCGTATGAAGATTTTGAATTTGATGTTCCAGTAGGAAAATCAGGTGATACTTATGATAGATTTTGTGTTAGAAATGCCGAAGTTTGGGAAAGTTTAAACATCATTAAACAAGCATTAGCAAAATTACCAAAAGGTCCAATTCACGCTGATGTTCCCGATTATTATCTTCCACCAAAAGAAGATGTTTACAACAACATGGAAAGCTTAATTTATCACTTCAAAATTGTGATGGGCGAAGTTCCAGTTCCAGTTGCCGAAATTTATCATGCAGTTGAAGGTGGAAATGGCGAATTAGGTTTCTACTTAATAACAGATGGAAGCAGAACACCTTATCGTTTAAAAATGAGAAGACCTTGTTATATTTATTATCAAGCTTATACTGAGATGATTAAAGGCGGAATGTTATCAGATGCTATCGTAATATTATCAAGTTTAAATGTAATTGCAGGCGAATTAGACGCATAATTAATTACGAATTAATAATTACGAATTACAAAAATTCATAATTTTTAATTTTTAATTTTTAATTGAATTAGAAATGGAAAGATCACATATAAAACAAGAGATAAACATAACCGAGTCGTTGATGAATCGCATCAATGAATTGATTAGTCATTATCCCGAAGGCAAACAAAAATCGGCTTTATTACCTGTTTTGCACGAAGTTCAAGATGCTCACGACAATTGGTTGAGTATTGAATTGCAAAATAAAGTAGCTGAAATTTTACAAATTCAAAATATTGAAGTGTACGAAGTTGTAACTTTTTACACGATGTTCAACCAACGTCCAATTGGAAAATTCATGTTTGAATTCTGTCAAACTTCTCCTTGTTGTCAAAATGGTGTAGAAGATTTAATGGATTACACGTGTTCTAAATTGGGTGTAAAAGTTGGCGAACCAACGGCAGATATGATGTTTGAAGTTCGCGGAGTTGAATGTCTTGGTGCTTGTGGATATGCTCCAATGATGCAATTGGGTGATTTCTACCAAGAACATTTGACTAAAGAAAAAATCGATCAGTTAGTGACTGATTGCAAAGACGGAAAAATCACTTTACACGATAAATAGTATCATGGGAAGAAAAATATTATTAGACAAAATCAACGTTCCAGGCATTAAAACCTACGAAGTATATCGTCGTGAAGGCGGATATGCATCGGTAGAAAAAGCCCTGAAGAAAATGACACCAGATGAAGTGGTTGAAGAAGTAAAAACTTCAGGACTTCGTGGTCGTGGTGGCGCAGGATTTCCAGCTGGAATGAAATGGAGTTTTATCGATAAAAAATCGGGAAACCCAAGACATTTAGTTTGCAACGCTGACGAATCAGAACCAGGAACTTTCAAAGACCGTTACTTAATGGAATACATTCCTCACCTATTAATTGAAGGAATGATTACATCAAGTTACGCTTTGGGCGCAAACCTATCCTACATCTACATTCGTGGAGAATACATGTGGGTTTACAAAATTTTAGAAAGAGCCATCGCCGAAGCAAAAGCTGCCGGATTTTTGGGTAAAAATATATTAGGTTCAGGTTACGATTTAGAACTTTTTGTTCAAATTGGTGGCGGAGCTTACATCTGCGGAGAAGAAACTGCATTAATTGAAAGTTTAGAAGGAAAACGTGGAAATCCAAGATTGAAACCACCATTTCCTGCTGTGAAAGGTCTTTGGCAAAATCCAACCGTAGTAAATAACGTAGAAACAATTGCTGCTGTGCCATGGATTATCAATAATTCTGGTGCAGATTATGCAGGAATTGGAATTGGTCGTTCTACTGGAACCAAATTAATTTCAGCATCTGGAAATATTAAAAACCAAGGTGTTTACGAAATTGAATTGGGTGTTTCTGTTTATGAATTCATGAATTCTGATGAATATTGTGGCGGAATGCAAACTGACAGACCTTTGAAAGCATTAGTTCCTGGAGGAAGTTCGGTGCCAATTTTACCAGCCAATTTAATTTACAAAACTGCCGCTGGTGAAGACAGATTAATGACATACGAAAGTCTTTCTGATGGAGGATTCGCAACTGGTTCTATGTTAGGTTCAGGCGGATTTATTGTTTATGATGACCGAGCATGTATCGTTAGAAATACTTGGAATTTTTCAAGATTTTACCACCACGAATCGTGCGGACAATGTACGCCATGTCGTGAAGGAACAGGTTGGTTAGAAAAAGTATTACACCGAATTGAAAACGGTCACGGTCGCGAAGAAGACATCGAATTATTGTGGAGTATTCAATCTAAAATTGAAGGAAATACGATTTGTCCTTTAGGTGACGCGGCTTCATGGCCTGTTGCTGCGGCAATTCGTCACTTTAAAGATGAGTTCGAATACCACATTCGTTTTCCAGAAAAGGTAAAAAATAGAGATCACTTTGTTGCAGAACCATTTGAAAAAGTGAGACATTTAGTAGCAAAACAAGAAGTTTAAGATGAGATTATTATTATTCGCATTATTGTTTTCTTCATTTCTTCATTCGCAAAAGTTTGACGGATATGTTGTAACTAATGCAAATGATACTATAAACTGTAAATATTTTGTTCCAACAAATCCATTCGATAAAAAACTTTTATCATTAGCTCGTATTGATGATAAAATCGAGATATTAAGTGATAAAGGTGAAAAAATTGAATACACAACAAAAGAAATAAAGTCTTTTTTAATAAAAGGGACAAAGTTCGGAGATTTAAAATTTGTAAGTCTAAAATATGATGATTTTTATAGATTTTATCATGAAGTACAAGTAGGGAGATTAATATTTTATAGATATTATATGGAAGGATCAGGGATGGTAGTCGGAATTGGATTTGGACTTAAGGATGAGAAGTTTGTAGAATTACAAGGTCCTGACATAAAACAAAGATTAGGAGAATTAATAATTGATTATCCTGAATTATATGCCAAATGGACAGATGGTAATAAATATTATAAACCAAAGCATTTGGAAGAAGTTATAAAATTATATAACGAACATTTTAAAAAATAAAGAAAAGAACTTTCTAAAACAATATAAATGAAAGTAACCATTGACGGTCAAGAAATAGAAGTAGAAGCTGGAACAACAATCCTTCAAGCTGCTCGTATGATTGGTGGAGAATCAGTTCCGCCAGCCATGTGTTATTATTCTAAACTAAAAGGAACAGGCGGAAAATGCCGTTGCTGTTTAGTGGACGTTACAAAAGGTAGCGAAGCCGATCCGAGACCAATGCCAAAGTTAGTAGCATCTTGTGTTACTGGTTGTCAAGACGGAATGGAAATAGCAAGCAAATCTTCAGAAAGAGTAACCGAAGCTAGAAAAGCCGTAACCGAATTCCTTTTGATAAATCACCCATTAGATTGTCCGGTTTGTGATCAAGCAGGAGAATGTGATTTGCAGAATTTATCATTCGAACACGGAAAATCAGAAACTCGTTTCATTGAAGAAAAAAGAACGTTCGAACCAGAAGATATTGGTGATAAAATTCAATTGCACATGAACCGTTGCATCGTTTGTCAACGTTGTGTAGAAGTTGCAGATCAACTTACAGATGGTAGAGTTCACGGAGTTTTAAATCGTGGTGATCATTCACAAATATCTACTTGCGTTTCTGCTGCAATTGATAATGAATTCTCAGGAAACATGATTGATGTTTGTCCGGTTGGAGCGTTAACCGATAAAACTTTTAGATTCAAATCGAGAGTTTGGTTCAACAAACCATTCAATGCACATAGAGAATGTACAACGCCAGGTTGTTGTGGAAAAACAACACTTTGGATGTTTGGAAACGAAATCCAAAGAGTTACAGCAAGAAAAGACGAATACCATGAAGTTGAAGATTTTATCTGTAACACGTGTCGTTTTGACAAAAAAGAAGTTACGGATTGGGTTATTGAAGGTCCAAGAAAATTCGAAAAAGATTCTGTAATCAATCAAAACAACTATACTCGTAAAATGGATAAAGTGGTGATTGAAACCGAAAAAGGAATTCTTGAAGGAAGAGAAATCGACCGTAAAAAAATTAGTATGGTTGAAATTCCACTAGATAATAAAAAAGCGTAAGAAATGGATAGTGCATTTATTATAGAAAAAAGTATTTTCATCGTTGTGATTTTTGCAATTACAATGGTTATGGCGATGTATTCTACTTGGGCAGAACGTAAAGTTGCAGCTTATCTTCAAGATAGAGTTGGGCCAAATCGTGCGGGTTGGGGTGGATTATTGCAACCTCTTGCTGACGGTATGAAATTATTCGCCAAAGAAGAATTTTTCCCAAATACACCAAACCGTTTCTTATTTATTGTTGGTCCAGCAATTGCGATGAGTACCGCATTAATGACCAGTGCAGTAATGCCTTGGGGCGATAAATTGGAAATTTTTGGGCGAACAGTAATTCTGCAAGCAACTGATATTGATGTCGCATTATTATATGTTTTCGGAATTATTTCGGTTGGCGTTTATGGTGTTATGATTGGTGGTTGGGCTTCAAATAATAAATTTTCATTAATGAGTTCGGTTCGTGCTGCTTCTCAAATGGTTTCTTATGAAATTGCCATGGGATTATCCATCATCGCTTTGTTAATGATGACGGGAACATTGAGTTTAAAAGAAATTGCAGAGCAACAAGCCGGAATGAATTGGAATGTATTCTATCAACCAGTTGGTTTCTTGATTTTCTTAATTTGTGCTTTCGCCGAAACCAATAGAACACCTTTTGACTTAGCCGAATGTGAATCGGAATTGATTGGTGGTTATCACACTGAGTATTCTTCCATGAAAATGGGATTCTATTTGTTTGCTGAATATGCTAATATGTTTATTTCATCAGCGATTTTGGCTGTGTTGTATTTTGGTGCTTACAATTATCCTGGAATGCAATGGATGGTTGATAACGTTGGCGTAAATGCAGCAAACATTCTTGGAATTGTAGTATTGTTTATAAAAATATGTTTCTTCATCTTCTTCTACATGTGGGTAAGATGGACAATTCCACGTTTTAGATACGATCAATTAATGCATTTGGGTTGGAAAATTTTAATTCCATTAGCAATTGTAAATATTATGGTAACTGGAATTTGTATTCTAGTTTTTAAATAAAAAAGTATGTCAACAGCTATTCAAAATATTTCATTATCGGGCAAGAAAAAACAAGTTTCCAATAAGGAAATGACGTTTCTTGAAAGAATGTATCTTGTTGCTATCGTAAAAGGTTTGTGGATTACCATCAAACACTTTTTCAGAAAAAAAGCAACGATTCATTATCCAGAGCAAGTTAGAGAATTTAGTCCTGTATATCGTGGAAGACATATGTTGAAACGTGATGAACAAGGAAGAGAAAACTGTACAGCTTGTGGTTTATGCGCACTTTCTTGTCCAGCAGAAGCCATCACAATGAAAGCCGAAGAACGCAAAAAAGGCGAAGAACATTTGTATCGTGAAGAGAAATATGCTTCAATTTATGAAATCAATATGCTTCGTTGTATTTTCTGTGGATTATGTGAAGAAGCTTGTCCAAAAGATGCCATTTACTTAACACTTTCAAAAGAGTTAGTTCCAGCACAATATGACAGAGAAGATTTTATT
>Ga0209063_1000986_pt1 | contig 15766 bp, 11 predicted proteins | sample KloWWTmeKNB19Kit_FD_187177 | JGI IMG/M metagenome (GOLD analysis project Ga0209063, IMG submission 187177) | Active sludge microbial communities from Klosterneuburg, Austria, studying microevolution and ecology of nitrifiers - Klosterneuburg... | ecosystem: Engineered > WWTP > Aerobic digester >...
TGCCGCTGTCCAACCCTATAAGAATGGAGATTTTGGCGTGTGGTTTGGCACTCCAACTTTTATCGTGATCGCACCTGATGGCACGGTTCAATATGATGTTGACGGAGCAGGTAACCAGGCTACCATCAACGCATTGGATGACGCAATCGCTGCAACCGGTGCGCTTAAACCCGGGCAGGTGCCTAATGCACCTGATTTTAATGTGACAGACATCAATGCCATGAGCCATCATCTCTATGCTGACTATCTCAACCAAGGCAAGACTGTAGTACTTGAAATTTTTAACAGTACATGTACCCCCTGTAATTCAATTGCTCCATTACTTCAGCCTTTAAATGAAGAATGGGGCGGAGGAAGCGGTGATGTTGTCTTTTTTGAAATGACAGATCAGATAACTGATAACAACTCACTCCTATTTACCTTTCAGGAAGATTATGATCACACATTTCCTGCCATCAGCAATGATGGAGGTAGTTTAGCAGCTGTTGCACCCTATAAGGATGGAACTTTTGGGCCTTGGGTTGCTGCTCCCACCTTTGTAGTCATTTCGCCTGCTGGTCTTGTCAACTATGATATAAAAGGTGCTAATAACCAAGCTACTATTGATGCTATCGATGCTGCTATCGCGGCAACAGGCGCGACCAAACCTCCCCCACCTTCAGTTGCTCCAGATTTCACGGTTACAGATATCACTGGCCAATTGCATCAGCTATATGCAGACTATCTAAACCAGGGTAAGACCGTTTTGCTTGAAGTCTTCTATACAACTTGTCCACCATGTAATTCCATCGCCCCACTCATGGAACCATTCTATCAGGAATGGGGTGCCGGGGACCATGATGTTGAGTTTTTCCTGATGACTGATAAAAATTCAGACACCGATCCCGTTGTTACAACCTTTCACACTTCCTACAATGAGACTTTTCCCGCCATTAGTAAACATGGAGGAAGTCTTGCTGCAGTAGAGCCATATAAAAACGGCTCGTTCGGATCCTGGTCAGGCACTCCGACGTTTATCGTTATCGCTCCTGATGGAACCGTACAATATGACGTGGATGGTATCAATAACGAAGCTACCCTTGATGCTATAGACGCTGCTTTGCTTGCTACTGGTGCCGAGAAACCTTTTCAAGGTGAAATTCCTGTATCGGTGGGCGGATCAGTCCAATTCCTGGCTGGAAACTCAGGAATTGGGAATGCTGTAGTACAAGTGGTTGATACTGCATCCACGGTTATCCTTCAGGATACGACAGATGCTAACGGCGCGTTTAATCTTGAGGTCCTGCTGAGTGAAGTTCAGCCAGGATGGCAACTTAAAGTTATTAAAGAAGGGAATCCTACAAACGGAGTAAACGCCATAGATCTGGTCAGGATTCAAAAACACATACTCTTTGTAGACCCTATGGATAATCCTTTTTCTAAAATTGCAGCGGATGCAAATGGGTCGGGTACTATCAATTCACTGGATATCGTGACTTTACTCAGATTACTACTAGGGATCTCTCCCAATTTTCCGGATCTGCAGAGTTGGATCTTTGTCCCTGCAGATACAGACTTTGGTCCGCCAACACAGCATCCGCCGATCATTTCAAGTTACACGATTCCTTTACAGGATATACTTGACGGTCTGAGGGAGCCTGCCTTTATAGCCATCAAGAAAGGAGATGTCAACGGGAATGCTTTATTGGATTAACTTCCTGTGATGAGCCATATAAAAAAAGGAATGGCCATTTTGGTAGAGGTTCAAGATTTTGAACCCCTACCAAAATGGCCATTCCCTTTTTACTGGCAAAGCTGAAAATTCTTTTTATCAGTTCATTTTTGCTGCCCATCCCTGGATGGCAGCATTGATTTCTCCTTTATTATCTTCATAATAATGGTCCGCTTCATCAGCCAATCCTATCTCCGCACATTTTGTTCCACTGGCAACGGCTGCTGACATATCTCCTTTCTTCGCTTCAACTTTAGCGCGGACATACCAACTACGGCTGCAGCTCAATTGATCTGTTGACAATTTGGCCCAGTCCAGCGCCTGGTCCATATTACCATTGGCATCAATCAGAAACTGGGCGCCTTCTGCATAGATCTCCCATTTCTTTTCCGGCGCTGCCGTGCCTAATGCAGCAATGATATTTGACATAGCCTGCTCGATCACATCCGTTTTAAAGCGCATGAAGAGGCGTAATCTTTCCCACGAAAATTTGATATAACCCCAGTCCATCCCTTTCTCGTTGATCGTATAAGAGAGCCGTTCTATTGATCCATCCTCCATTTTCGGGGTTACATTAAACCGGATTTCATCATCAGCTTCATTATATCCAGATGTTCCCCACTGATCCCATTTCTTGTTAAAAATGACCGTCCACTCTTTTTCTCCCGGAATAAAAAATAGTGCATACTTGCCCGCATGTAGGTTCTGGCCTTCAATAAAGACGTCTGTACTGAATTCTACTGTTGTGGCTTCGTTGGCTCCTCCGCGCCAGATTTTATCATTTTGAACCAGCCCACCCCAGATTACCCTTTCTTTAACAGCGGGAGCACTGTAGTTTATTTTTACTTCAGTGAATCCAATTGTATAAGATACAGAAGCTTTGGGGCTAACCCTCGGGAGTTCGATATCCTGTGCGGCCATTGTGCTTGCTGCTCCACAGAGCATTACTAAGAAGAAGAGTGCTTTCATCGTTATATAATTTTTGGTGTACTTCAAAGCGGGATGTTATTTCCCGGATTCAACTGAATGGTTAAACGAAGGTCAATTTCAGTTTCGTATATCACGTATATCAGCTATATCCTGGGACTGCTAAAATGAAGCGCCAGGAAAATCATTGCTACTTTCATAGCATCACTGATGTCTTCCGGTAGCTCATCCACAATCGTCCAATCACGCGGATCGCCCTCCCAACGGGTATACATCTGGAAAAAGAGATCTTTATTAGAATCGATTTCCCACTCTTCCTTGATGTTGGAGTATTTAGATTCCCAGTTGATCTGTTGATTTCCATCACTTAGTTTCCAACGATGAAATTCTCCAGCCCATGCTGTCTTGGCATTAACGGTGATGCCTTCACATCTGATCACCCAAAGGTTAGGATCGTCAGCCCATTTCTGTTCGATAGACGCTGTGATATCTCCAACACTGAGATCCCAGGAAGACCAATCATCACTGAAGGTCCATCTCAAGCGTAATTCACCTTCAACATCGTCATCTTCTGTGAGGAGTATCCATTCCCTGAAAGAATTGTTATAGCGTGTTTCTGCCCCAACCATCCGCTGTGCATCCGCAAAGGGAATGAAAAAGAGGAGACACAACACATGGAGTACAATCCTTTTCATCAGCATGAAATAATTTAAAATAGAAACGCTCAACCTTTTATCATATTTTCAGCTATAGCAGTGCTGGTATCTATTTAAAAAAGTAAGCCGGCACAAACATGCTGGATGAGAACAACATGATAGTACATCAGGTTGCGTCAGGCCATTATCCTTTTGGATTTCAATCCGCTTTAAAACGGAAGATCATCATAAGAACCTCCTTCATCAGAAGTCATTGGTGGTGTTGAAGGAAAATCACCCGGTGCTGCTTTTGGTTTGGATTCTTGTCCGGCGGCCTCTACCCTCCACGCCTGGAGATTCGTAAAGTATTTGCCTTGCCATTCCCTGCCCCGCAGATCAAAGTACACCTTGACATTAGTGCCTTCTTCAATATTATCAATGATCTCACAACGATCCTGTACCAACTGGAACTTGATGTGTTGTGGATACTGTGTAGATTCATCAAGGATCACAAACTCTCTCGTTTGAAAGGTCCCTGACTTTTGTTCTTTATCAAATTTTTTATGAAGCTTTCCTTCTACTTCAAATGACATAGGTTGTTGTTTTATAGGTGATTAATAAGCTTTAGCAAATAAGACCCTTCCGGCAGATGGATTTCCGGTCAGGATACATTTTCCTTGTTCGGGCTTCTGATCGAGTGGGATACAACGAATCGTTGCCCTGGTCAGTTCCTTGATTTTCAATTCTGTTTCAGTGGTACCATCCCAATGAGCTGAAATAAAACCACCCTGTTCGTCGAGGATCGTTTTAAAAGTTTCAAAATCATCAGCTTCACGTGTGTTCTCCTGCCGGTAGCGCAGTGCTTTCAAGAGCAGGTTCTGCTGAATTTCATCCAGTAAGTTGGTTACAAAACTGCCCAGTCCTTCGAGCGATACAAATTCTTTTTCCCTGGTATCCCTGCGAGCCACTTCAGCCTGACCCTTTTCAAGATCACGCTGACCAATAGCCACACGAACAGGAACTCCTTTCATTTCGTACTCGGCATATTTAAATCCTGGTCTTGCTTTTTCGTCAATATCATACTTGACTGAGATTCCCTTTTCCTTCAGTTCAGCCATCAATTTTTCAGCGACTTCATTGATTGCAGGATCTGGTTTAGGGACAGGGATGATGACCACCTGCAACGGTGCCAGTTTTGGAGGCAGCACCAGACCTTCATCATCACTATGCGTCATGATCAGGCCCCCAATCAATCGTGTAGATACACCCCACGAAGTTGCCCAGACAAGTTCCTGCTGGTTGTTTTCATTGAGAAAAGAAACATCAAAAGCGCGGGCAAAATTCTGTCCAAGAAAATGCGAAGTACCCGCCTGAAGACTTTTTCCATCCTGCATCAAGGCTTCTATGGTGTATGTATCCTCTGCTCCGGCAAAACGCTCATTGGCCGTTTTCACACCTTTAACCACGGGCATGGCCATCCAGTTTTCCGTAAAGTCGGCGTAGATATCATGTATCATCTGCGCCTCCTTCACTGCTTCATCACGCGTGGCATGAGCCGTGTGGCCTTCCTGCCAGAGGAATTCTGTAGTCCGTAAAAAAGGCCTGGTACGCATTTCCCATCGGACTACGTTCGCCCATTGATTGATAAGCAGTGGAAGATCTCTGTAGGATTGAATCCAGTCTTTATATGTGCTCCAGATAATTGTTTCTGATGTCGGGCGCACGATGAGTTCTTCTTCGAGCTTGGCTTCAGGATCTACAATCAATCCTCCGCCATTCGGATCAGCTTTGAGGCGGTGATGGGTGACAACTGCACACTCCTTAGCGAATCCTTCCACATGCTGAGCTTCCCGGCTGAGAAAACTCTTTGGAATAAACAATGGAAAGTACGCGTTGACATGACCGGTTCGCTTGAACTCGCTGTCCAATACACCCTGGATTTTTTCCCAGATGGCATATCCGTATGGCTTGATGACCATACATCCCCTGACTGCAGAATTGTCCGCAAGTCCGGCCTTCCTGACGATATCAAGATACCATTGCGAATAATCTACTGATCTCGGTGTTATTTCCTTTGCCATAAAAAACTATTAAAAAGCCCCGTTTCAGGGTATTTGTGTTAATTTCTCATTAAGGTTCCATACAACTGAAACTTCCCCAACGGATACTGCGTCGTAGGTATAAATAACCCAAAAAGTTGTGGTGGTTTGATTTCAACTTATTTAACAACGCGGTGACAGTTATTTAAGCTCTCCTTAACTACATATAGGCGGTAAAAGTAATACTTTTAACCTTGGATGTTGAGAGTTTCTGCCACCCGGCTTTAAACACACACAGGCTATGAAATTTTACGTGTTAAAGAATTACCTGACGATAATGGCCATTGCTTTGGCGATTCCTTCTCTGCAGGCTCAGTTTGACGATGTCTATTACGATCCGGATGCTTATGTCCCAATCGTAAACTATTCATTGAATGAACCTGCTCCTTCCAGCACCCAGGAGGGTGATGTCACCTACTATGACGATGACTCCTATGGCTACTACGACGAGTACGATGATTACGATTATTACTACTCCTCCCGCATCAGGCGTTTCTATCGCCCTTATGCAGGGTTTGGATTTTATGATCCGGTCTACGTAGGTTATAACTACTATGACCCCTTTGCCTGGGATTATTACGCTTACCCGGAATCAAACATCTATTTCAGTTTTGGATTTGGAATCAGTGTCGGATTTGGGTGGAATAACTGGTATGCACCTGCACCTTATTACTACGGGTACAATAACTGGTATTATCCAAGTTATACCTATTGGAATGGCTGCGGAGGATATTATCCGTATGGGAATTATAACAATCCATATTGCCCACCCAACGGCTATTATGGTGGTGGATGTGGCAACGGTTATTATCCTGGAAATGGGCATGATGACCACCATGGAGGAAATGGAGATTACCATTATGGCCCAAGGACTACAGGAAATACAGGAGCCTCACCACGAAGACCACCTACAACTCCAGGCCTGAATTCCCCAACAGTAAAAGATGCTGATGTAGATATCGTGGATGTAAATGATCAACCTAGAGGGCTTCCAGAACCAGGAAAGCCAGGTCGTGCAGTACCTTCAGGAACTATCATAACGGAACAACCTGATCACTCTCCTGCCGAACCCGCACCAGTTCGCCAGGAAGCCACACCTGGTGTTGTAAGACAAGTGCCAGTGGACAAAGAACTGCCAAGGGATCAATCAACTCCTACAGGAGGTAAGAGACCTGTATTCAGGCCTGATGTTGAAAAATATCAGCCGTATCCTACTCCTGACAGGTCTAAGCCAGTGACGTCTGCTCCAGGTGTTGAAAATCCATCAGGAAGGCCTACAACAGCGCCTAAGGATAACTACAGACCTTATCCTGGCAGTGAAAGGCCGGTGTCACCACCAAGGACTGATCAAACACCATCTTCCACGCCCCCTTCAAGGGTCACCGAAGATCGGCCTACTTACACACCACCTGCAAGGCAAAACAGCAGCCCGGAAAGAACAGCACCTGAGCGTCCAACTTATACTCCTCCACAGCGGAGTAACGATGTACCCAGAAATAATGACCGACCTAGCTATTCTCCTCCACAAAGGAACAATGATACTCCTAAGAGTTTCGACAGGCCAAGTTATACACCTCCCCAAAGGAGTAATGATACACATGGAAGCAGTGACAGGTCAAGTTATTCGCCATCGTCTTCTTCCGGTCGTAGTTCATCCTCCGGTGGTGGTTCATCTTCTGGTAGCAGCAGTAACCGCTCTTCAGGAGGCGGCGGCGGTTCCAGCAACCACTCTTCCTCTCCACGCGGAAGAGGTTAAACAACATGTCAAACAATATTAGCCTGATAAGGCTGCAGAATGGTCATCGCCATTCTGCAGCCTTTAAAAACATAGACCTATGAAAAGGATAGCTATACTCATTATATTCACTGCGCTCCTTAGTGCTGGGGCAGCATGGTCACAAACTGCAACTGAAGCATACAGACTTTCTATTTCAGAACCATTGGGTACCGCCAGAAACCTCGGCAGTGGAAATAGTATGTTCGCGATTGGGCCGGACTTTTCTGCTATTGGTTCTAATCCGGCAGGAATTGCCGGTTACTGGAAGAGTGAATTCACCATCACCATGGGTGGACAGTTTAATAGCTTTTCATCCAGTTTTACAGAAGACAGGAACCATGTGACAGAAGGAAATTACAATAATTTCACACTCCCGAATGTAGGCTTTGTGCTTTCGAGCAGACAGCGAAACAGCAAATGGTTGACTTCCAACTGGGCTGTCGGCTACAACCGAATGGCCGAGTACCGACGTGAAACAAATTATTCAGGATCCACACTGGGGTCCATCACAGATAGCTGGAGAGAAAATTCCTTCGGTCTTTCACCTGAGGAATTAAATGGCTTTGAGGAAGGTCTTGCCTGGGAATCTGGGGCCATCTATGATTTTGAAGAAGACAGGATTTATGAAACGGATTATCAACTCAATCCGGAATACAGACTCTTAAAACTAGAGAACTCCTATCTGGAAGGGGGCAAATCAGAACTCTTCCTGGGGTATGCAGCCAACTATGACAATAAGATCCTTTTTGGTGCTTCCTTCAATATTCCGCTCGTCTATTCCACGGAGTTTCGCGAGTATGTGGAAGAAGATGGTAATGAAAACGGTATTCCGTTTTTTAATGACCTGCAGTACAACAGTTATGTCAACTCAACCGGCTCAGGGATCAATGGAAAGTTTGGGATCACCTTCAAGCCATCTAAAAACCTGAATATCTCTGTTGCAGCACATACGCCCACAAAATTATTTATGACAGACAACTATAACGCTTCCCTTTACTATGATTACACAGATGCAAATAATGACGGGCCGATCTACGCTGAGTCACCCTATGGAAGTTTTCGCTATGCGCTCGTAACCCCCTGGTCGCTCATGGGAGGGATAGGCATTATTGCCGGTGAGCAGGGATTTATTGGTGCCAGCATGAAGTGGACTGATTATTCAACGATGCATTTTGATTACAGTGTCAGTGGTAATGGATACTATTATGAACAGGAAGAACAAGAAGTCAACCAGGCCATCCGCGCTAATTACTCCTCCAGTTTCGATATCAATCTAGGGGGAGAATTTGTCATCAGTTCGTTCAGGTTAAGAGGCGGAGTATCGCTGGCACAATCCGCCTACAACAATGACAACAACTTCGATCCTGCATACCATGCAGGAATCGGATACCGCGCAGACGTGTTTTATATTGACTTCGCATACAAATACGCTACTCCACTGGAGGGATATCAGCCATACGAAACAACGGAGGCCAACCAACCTTTGGTACAGGTGGACAATCATCGAAGTACTATTGCGGGAACAATTGGTATGAAATTTTAACCATCAACTATGATCTCGCACGATCAGGATCTCAGTGATTTGGAACGAGCATCTATGATCATTTGATTGATCAAAGCCCGGGTATCTTCTACGATTGTATCCGGGCTTTTACATTGTACTGGGAAGCCTATGATTCCCCGGACCTGATGCGAGGATCCAGATGAAAAGATTCTTTTAAAATACGCTAATAAAGGTCCATCCGTCCAGTAATAATCCTTGCCTGGATATTCGATCGCTACAGGAACCACTGGAATGCCTTTCCGGAAAGCCATTTCGATCGCACCTTTTTTAAATTCTCCGGTGAGGTCTCCGCCATGTGTTGTTGCTTCAGGGTATATCAAAACCTGATAACCTGAAAGTAGTTTTTCTTCAACAGCATCAAGCGCAGCGCGTCTGCTGTTGTGATCATGCCGGTGCACCAGGATGATACCCGTTTCCTTTGCACCCCGACCTAGTACCGGATAATTTCCTACCTCTGCTTTTGAAACGATAAAGGCATCGATATAGCCCAATTGAATAAGCGGATCAAGCATCGATCTGTGATTGGAGACATAGAGACATGCGCCTGGTTGCAGGACACCCTCTTGTTTGTAATTGATTCTGAGGATGGATAAGGCTGCTGCACAAAACTTCCTTCTATATTGAAAACCCCTCTCAGTATCCTTTCCCTTGATCGCCGAACTGATTAATAACTGACTGAGATACCAGCAAAGTGAAATAAAGACTCCAGACAATTTAATCCATGGACGCAGGTGCTTCATAGTCCATCAAATATACTGCCATTGCAGGAGTTTGCTCCTGCGACTACCTGGATTCCTATCGAAATTCCTATTGAGAAATTAAATTTGAAATCCTTATGATTGCAGGAGCAAACTCCTGCAATGGCATTGGAATTCTAATGATTGCAGGAGCAAACAGTTCGACTTCGCTCACCGCACCGCTCCTGCAACGGCTACGACCAAATGAAATCTTTATTTGAAGAAATGGTTACTTCGGCTCAAAGGTGAGCGAAACAGAATTCATACAATACCTCAGGCCGGTTGGTCTGGGACCGTCATCAAATACATGACCGAGATGTCCACCACAACGACGGCAAAGAACTTCCACTCTTTTCATGCCATAAGAAACATCTTCGTCTTCCTCCACGTGGGTCTTGTCAAGTGGTGCATAAAAGCTTGGCCAGCCCGTACCTGAATCAAACTTAGTCTCGGATGAAAACAAAGTAAGCCCACATCCTGCGCAGGAATAAATTCCGGTTTTCTTATTGTCATGATACTTGCCGGAAAAAGCGCGTTCAGTTCCTTTTTCACGAAGCACATTATAGGCCAGCGGATCTAACTGGGCTTTCCATTCGGCATCTGATTTAACAACAGGCGCAATGGTTTGGCCACTTTCATCCACAACAGTTTCATGTGAGGCATTAGCCCTGACCTCAGGTTGCTTTGGTGTAGACTGAAGACAAGCCTGCATAGCGAACCCCATGAGCATAGCAGTGATTAAGATATACCGATGCATAATGGTCGTGATTTACTGCTTCAATTTGTCTGTAAATGTTGCACGAACTTTGGCAACTTTAGGAGATATCACCGCACGACAGTAACCTGCATTTGGGTTAAGCGCATAATAATCCTGGTGATATTCCTCTGCCGGGTAGAAAGTATCTGCGGCAACAATTTCCGTTACGATCGGTGCATCCCAAATGGTGGTGGCCACTTCTTTCTTAGACTTTTCTGCCTTACTTTTTTGTTCGTCAGAATTGTAAAAAATAGCGGAACGGTACTGCGTGCCTGCATCGGCTCCCTGGCGATTGAGTGTCGTCGGATCATGGGTGGTCCATAACACCTCTAGCAATTCTTCATAAGAAATTACTGTAGGGTCAAAGGTGATGCGGGTTACTTCTGCATGGCCGGTAGTGCCTGTGCAAACTTCCCTGTAGGTAGGGTTTGGAATAGCACCTCCCATATATCCGGATTCGACCTTAAGGACACCTTTCAGTTCCTGGAAAACGGCTTCAACACACCAAAAACATCCGGCACCGAAGGTTGCAATTTCTGTATTCATAGATTGTTCGACAATTTGATCCTTGGCTGGAGCTTTTTCCTCCGCTTGCCCGGATGATTTCTGGGAAGTACAGGAAGAACTCAGGCCAAAGAGGGCGAGGATAAAAAGAAGGGATTTACTGCGATTCATAGGCGTAAGAACAGGTTTGATGACGAAAAGTTAACGCTCCTGGTCTAATAAACAGTATAATTAGTCGTGAGCCCCCCTTTCTCCGTTATAATTCCTAATTTTGCACCGTTTTTCAAGAGGCTATTTACGATAAAATACCTTATCCTATTATCTAATTAACTATTCAACCATAGTATGAACAACAATAGAAAACAGTGGTTCTTGAGCCTTTTGGCTGCTTTTACCTTTACTGCGGCTTTTGGCCAGCAGGAACCCAGCCCACATGACTTCGGTAAGATGTGGACATTCGAAAACCCGCCTAAAGAGTGGTTTCTCAAAGCCTATAACTACGACCTGGACCAGGAATGGTTTGACGAAGGCAGAATGTCAGCCTTAAGGTTTGCCTCCTGGTGCTCCGCTTCCTTCGTTTCTCCAAATGGATTGGTGATGACTAATCATCACTGCTCACAACCGGTAGTATCTGACCTTCAAAAAGAAGGAGAAAACTTTGATAAGAATGGATTTTTCGCTACAACACTTGCAGACGAAAGACGCAATCCAGAAGTTTTTGTCGAACAACTGATCAAAGTTGCTGATGTTACTGAAAAAGTAAAGACCCTGATCGGCAATGCAACTGATGCAGAAAAGCAGGCCAAGACACAGGAAGCTATCAATACGGTCGTTAAGGAATACACCAGCAAGCCAGGATGGGAAAACCTCCGCCTTCAAACTGTACCTTATTACAGCGGAGCCAAGTTCTCTCTATATGGCTACAAGCGTTATGATGATGTACGTCTTGTTTTCATTCCGGAAGCTCAACTTGGTTTCTTCGGAGGCGATCCTGACAACTTTACCTATCCTCGTTACAATCTCGATTGTACTTTCTGGAGGGTATATGATGAAAATGGCCAGCCATTAAACACAGCTGACAATTACTTCCCATTCAATGTTGATGGCATCCAGGAAAACACCCCTGTTTTTGTGATCGGTAATCCTGGCTCAACAGAGCGTTACAGGACAGTTGCTCAATTAGAATACGACAGGGATTACAGATATCCGGTTGACATCGAGTTTTTTACCAACCGTATTAAAATGTTGGAGGAAGACTACGCGCTCAATCCGAATGATGATACCAAAAACACCATCTTCAGTCTGGCGAATTCATTGAAAGCTATCAAAGGAACTGAGAATGGACTTACAGATCCAGCCTTGTTTGACCGCAAGGTGAAAATGGAAAAGAAAATCAGGGCAAATGCTGTCGGAAAGACCTATTGGGATGATATGGCTAAATTCTATGTAGACCTATCCAAGTATGGCTCTGAATTACGTTTCCTGGCTCCATCACCCATGTCAGGTAGCACTCTTTCCCTATTGCATACAATCAACCAGTACACTACGATCGCTGCAGAAAATCCTGAGAGTCCTGAACTGGAAGGTCTAGAGAAAAAAATGACCGAAATGGCACCCGTCATCAAAGATCCTAAGGAAGTTAAAACCTTTGGAATGGTGCTAGGTGAGGTAAAGAAATTTGCGCAGGCTGATGATGTGTACATCAATACCATCATGGATGGTCGCACCCCGGATGAGGCTGCCAAAAAAATAATTTCATCTTCTGCATTTTCTGATGAAAAAGATCTCGCCAAATTGCTTGACAAAAACACTAAAAAATTCCTGAAAAGCAAAGATCCTTTGATTGAAGCTGCCAACCTCATGGTTCCTGAATACAATAAAGCCGTTAAAGCCTTCCAGTCAACAGGTGTAGCACGTAAGCAAATTGAACAAAATGTAGCTGGTGAAGTATTCAAAGTCTATGGCAATGCACTGCCTCCGGATGCGACCTTTACCCTTCGTATTTCTGATGGGGTTGTCAAGGGATATGATTACAATGGTACTTATGCTCCAATCAAAACAACTTATTTTGGGATGTATGAGCGTTATTATTCAAACGATGGAAAATTCCCTTGGTCCTTGCCTGAAAAATGGATGAACCCATCCATGGATCTACTCAAGTCGCCTATGAATTTTGTCTGCACCGCGGACATCATCGGAGGTAACTCAGGTAGTCCGATCATCAATGTCAAGAGAGAAGTTGTAGGATTGGTTTTCGATGGTAACATTGAATCCCTTCCCGGCAAGTTTATCTTTGATGAAAAAGATAATCGTACAGTGGCAGTTCATGCAGGTGGTATTGTCGCTGCATTGCGTTATATTTACAAAGCAGATCGCCTGGTGGCAGAACTCACCGGCAAATAAGATAATTGACCCAAATCAATTGATTACGTTAGAGCCTGGAAATTTTCCGGGCTCTTTTTTTTATTACCTTTCTGCACACAAGCCAACTAGATGAAATTATCCTACGCACTGCTATCCTTCTTATACCTACTGTACACCACAACAATATTCGGACAGGTCAAACCGGCACCGGACAGGGCGGAAGGAAATGGTCCCTATGCGCAGATGATCATTAGAGGGGCAACGCTGATCAATGGGACAGGTTCGCCACCCATCGGTCCCGTAGACATCGTCATCGAAGGGAATAGGATCGTTGATATCGAAGTCGTAGGTTATCCTGGTGTCACCCCTTCTGAAGATGAAAGGCCAAAACTCAAAGAGAATGGTTATGAACTAGATGCTACCGGTATGTACGTATTGCCTGGGTTTGTAGACATGCACGGTCATATTGGTGGTAAAGCACAGGGCGCAGATGCCGAATATGTTTATAAATTATGGATGTCCCATGGCATCACCACCATCCGTGAACCTTCGGCAGGTAATGGACTGGAATGGACCTTAAACGAAAAGAAACGCAGTGCTGAAAACAAAATAACTGCGCCTCGCATACTGGCTTATACAGCTTTTGGAATGGGTGAAGAAGAAAATATCAAGAATGCAGCTGAAGCGCGGGCATGGGTACAAAAGAATGTCAGGAACGGAGCTGATGGCATTAAGTTTTTTGGGGCTCCACCTGACGTCATGTTGGCTGCACTCGATGAAAATAAAAAAGCAGGACTACGCTCCGCATGTCATCATGCACAAGTGGATGTGGCCAGGTGGAACGTACTCAATAGTGCGCATGCTGGCTTAACCTCCATGGAACATTGGTATGGACTTCCCGAAGCCTTATTTGAAGACCGCACGATTCAGGATTATCCGGTGGACTACAATTACATGGATGAACAGGATCGATTTTCAGAAGCAGGTCGTCTGTGGAAACAAGCTGCCCCACCCTTTTCTCCTCACTGGAATAAAGTGATGGATGAATTGTTGTCACTTGATTTTACTATTGATCCCACGTTCAATATCTACGAAGCTAGCAGGGATTTGCATCGGGCCAGGAGATTGGAGTGGCATGAAGATTACACGATGCCAAAACTGTGGATGTTCTTTCAACCGAGCAGGATTTCCCACGGCTCCTATTGGCATTACTGGGGCACAGAAGAAGAAGTAGACTGGAGAGAAAATTACCGGCTTTGGATGACCTTTGTCAATGAATACAAAAACCGTGGTGGACGGGTGACGGCTGGTTCAGATTCCGGATTTATTTTCGAGCTCTACGGTTTTGCTTATATCCGCGAACTGGAATTACTTAGAGAGGCTGGCTTCCATCCATTGGAAGTAATACGTTCAGCAACATTATATGGAGCTGAGGCACTGGGGCTTGACAAGGAAATAGGCAGTGTGGAAGTTGGTAAATTAGCGGACCTGATCATCATCGAGGAAAACCCATTACAAAACCTTCAGTGCCTTTATGGAACTGGTGCGATCAAACTTAATGAAGAAAATAAAGTGGAGCGTGTCGGAGGCGTTAAATACACCATCAAGGATGGAATCATCTACGATGCCAAACAACTCCTTCGGGATGTGAAAGCAATGGTGGATAAGGAAAAAGAAGAAACCGGATTCAAACTATATCAACCGGGCATGGGCCCCTCAAAACAATAACCTAAAACGCTGTCGAATCAGCAACTGACATAACTTATGGCACAACGTCGTGATTTTCTGCAAACCCTTGGCATGATGGGGATAAGTCTGCCACTGCTTCACAAATCATTGGAGCGCAATACATCCTACACTCCATCAGGTGCAGGCCGGCCTTTAATCCTCTGCAGCAGAGATGAATACTGGGCTAAGAAAGTACTGCCTCCAGCCTGGGCAGCTTTCCAGGCTTCAGGCAATATCCTGGATGGCATAGAGGCTGGTTCTAATGTATGTGAACTTGATCCTGAAGATACTTCTGTAGGTTATGGTGGCTTACCTGATGAGCGAGGTGTGGTTTCATTGGATGCATCTATCATGTATGGGCCGACCTACAAATGCGGTAGTGTGGCTGCGCTTGAAAATATCAAGAAAGCTTGTTCTGTGGCTCGCCTAGTGATGGAGCGGACAGACCATGCGATGATTGTAGGAGCCGGTGCACTTGCTTTTGCAAAAGCGCATGGCTTTCCTGAAGAAAACCTGCTCACCGAAGAGGCACGTCTCACCTGGCTCGAATGGAAAGAAAACCTAAGCGAAAATGATGATTGGTTACCTCCTGCCGATAAAGACTACTACAGAAAATTGAGAAAGCGCGGCACGATCAATGTGCTGGGGATGGGAAATAATGGTGAAGTGGCAGGTATCACCACAACCAGTGGTTTATTTGGCAAAATACATGGTCGCGTTGGTGACTCCCCTATCATCGGGGCTGGTTTGTTTGTAGACAATGAAGTCGGAGCTGCCGGAGCAACAGGTCGTGGCGAAGAATTGATCAGGACGTGCGGTTCTTTCCTGCTCGTCGAAAAAATGAGAGCAGGCAAGTCTCCGCAACAAGCCTGTGAAGAAGTCATCGAACGCATATTCTATGTGAACGGTGGTTTTAAAAATGTCAACTTCAACGTCAAGATGGTCGCCTTCAACAAGGATGGG
>Ga0209063_1000987_pt1 | contig 15766 bp, 17 predicted proteins | sample KloWWTmeKNB19Kit_FD_187177 | JGI IMG/M metagenome (GOLD analysis project Ga0209063, IMG submission 187177) | Active sludge microbial communities from Klosterneuburg, Austria, studying microevolution and ecology of nitrifiers - Klosterneuburg... | ecosystem: Engineered > WWTP > Aerobic digester >...
GCCGTCGGCGGGAAAAATCTTTTCTATTATCTGCCGCTGACCATTGCCGAGCAGTTGGGCTATTTCAAGGATGAGGGACTGGATGTCACCGTGGTGGATTTCGCTGGGGGCTCCAAGGCGCTTCAGGCCGTGGTAGGAGGCAGTGCCGATGTGGTGTCTGGCGCCTTCGAGCACACCGTGAACATGCAGTTCAAGGGCCAACCCATGCGTGCCTTTGTGCTGCAGGGGCTTGCGCCGCAAGTGGTGCTAGGCATCAACCCCAAGACCATGCCCCACTACAAATCCATTGCCGACTTGCGCGGTAAAAAGATTGGCGTAACCGCACCGGGCAGCTCCACCAACGTCATGGTCAACTATGTGCTGGCCAAAGCGGGCGTAAAGCCCAGCGAAGTGAGTTTTGTCGGAGTAGGTGCAAGTAGCGGTGCGGTGGCAGCGATGCGGTCGGGACAGATCGACGCCATCAGCAATCTCGACCCGGTCATCACACTGCTACAACGCTCGGGAGATCTCAAGATCGTGGCTGATACACGCATCGTCGCCGAAGCAGAAAAGGTTTTCGGTGGCCCCATGCCTGCAGCGTGCCTGTACGCACCCGTGCCATTCGTCGAATCGCACCCTGCCACCATTCAGGCGCTGACCAACGCCATGGTGCGTGCCGACCGTTGGATCCAGTCAGCAGGTCCCGGCGATGTCATCAAGGTGGTGCCTGAGAACTACCTGCTGGGCGACCGTGCCATCTACATCGATGGTTTTCTCGCAGCACAAAAGGCACTTTCACCCGACGGCATGATCCCGCCTGCAGGTGCACAAACCGCGTTCCGCGCATTGGCCAGCGTGGACCCAAAGATAGCCGCAGCCAAACTGGATCTCGACGCGGTTTACACCAATGAGTTCGTCAAGAGAGCCCATGCCCGCAAGCGCGGCTGAAGTGGTGGGCAGTCGCAGTCCGGGCGCACAACCAGCGGCACTCACGCTCTCAGGTGTGGCGTGCACTTTTGTCAGCAAGGATGCTCCTGGTCAGCGCTATACCGCCGTCGAAAACGTGGATCTGCACATAGGTGCAGGCGAGTTCGTCAGCGTCGTGGGCCCCACGGGGTGCGGGAAAAGCACGCTACTCAACATGGCCGCCGGACTGCTGGCGCCCAGCGCTGGCAGCGTCGCGGTATTTGGCGAGCCTCTTACGGCACTCAACCGGCGCGCTGGCTACATGTTCCAGACAGAGAGCTTGATGCCTTGGCGCACCGCTTTGGCCAATGTGTCGGCAGGGCTGGAGTTCCGTGGCACCCCACTGAAAGAAGCCACTGCCCTGGCACAGGAATGGCTAGCCCGTGTGGGCCTGGCAGGCTTTGGCGACCGCTATCCGCACCAGATGAGCGGCGGCATGCGCAAACGTGCAAGCCTGGCTCAAACACTGGTGCTGGACCCCGACATTATTTTGATGGACGAGCCCTTTTCCGCACTCGACATCCAGACCCGCCAGCTGATGGAAAACGAAGTGCTGCAGCTCTGGCAGGCCAAGCGCAAGGCAGTGCTTTTCATCACCCACGATCTGGACGAAGCCATTGCCATGAGCGATCGCGTGGTAGTGATGAGCGCCGGTCCAGCGTCCTATCCCATGGGCGAGTTCGTCATCGATATTCCACGCCCACGCGATGTTGCGGAAATCAAATCAACCCCTCGTTTCCGTGAACTGCATGCCGGTATCTGGGATGTGTTGCGCGGCGAGGTGCTCAAGGGCTATCAACAACAGTTGCAAAAGGTGGCCTGAGACGATGTGGCAAATGATCAAACCCCGCGCAGCCACGATGCGCGCATGGCAACTGGGCTTGCTGGTGCTGTTGTTCCTGTTTTGGGATGCCATGACCCGGCCAGGGTTCATTCCGCCCTTCATGTTCGACAACGACCGCCAGGCAGCATTCTTCTTTGGCCAGCCTCTGGCTATTTTTGAACGCATCTGGGCGTGGTTTGTCACCGATGCCGACATCTATCGCCATCTGACAGTTACCCTGATGGAAACGGCAATGGCCTTCGCCATCGGCGCATGCAGTGGGCTTGCAGGCGGGCTATGGCTTGCACTCTCACCCACCGCATCCGCTTTGCTGGAGCCCTACATCAAGGCCTTCAACGCCATGCCGCGCATTGTTCTCGCACCCATTTTTTCAGTGTGGTTTGGCCTAGGCATGGGCTCCAAGGTGGCACTGGGCGTCACCTTGGTGTTCTTTATCGTTTTCTTCAACGTCTATCAGGGTGTCAAAGAAGTCAGCCCCGTGGTGCTTGCCAATGCACGCATGCTGGGCGCAAGTCAGCGCCAACTGCTGCGCCACGTCTATCTGCCCAGCGCCACCAGTTGGGTTTTCAGTTCGCTGCACACCTCGGTGGGTTTGGCTTTCGTGGGCGCGGTGGTGGGAGAGTATCTGGGCTCCAGCCAGGGGGTGGGTTACCTGATCCTGCAGGCCGAGGGCACCTTTGACATCAATACGGTGATGGCAGGCATTCTGGTTCTCACGGCGTTTGCCCTGGCACTCGACGGGTTGGTCGGCCGCATTGAAAAGCGGTTGATGAAATGGCAGCCAAAGGTGGGTGAAGTCGAAAAGCTCTGAAACGAATTCTCGTAAAACGAGAACCCGCGCATCCTTTCACATCAAGGAAACAAAAAAGCCTGCTATCTTTACAATAGCAGGCTTTAGTGCATCCATAAGGAAAATTTGGTGGGACGTGCGGGGGTCGAACCCACGACAAACGGATTAAAAGTCCGCTGCTCTACCAACTGAGCTAACGTCCCGTGCCTAGTTTCATCAACCAGAACAGCCTTGCATTATAGCGTTATTTTCAAGACTCTTTGCCTTGGTTGCCAACGCATCCAGAATCCAGCCAGCGGCGCATTGCCCGAAGGTGGCTGTAACGGCCACCACCGAGCCGTATCCGTGGCAATTGAGGCTTCCGTCCCCTTCGAGGCCGCAAGAGGCATCCGGTGGGGCTACGGCTTCTCGGCTGAAGACGCAAGGAATCGACATTTTTTTGCCGTCTTTTGGAGCACCATGGTGCTTGCGCAGGCGATAGCGCAGTTGTGCCAACAAGGGGTCGTGCGTCACATTTGCCAAGTCGGCAATGTCCACATGGTGCGCTTGCCGCTTGCCACCGGCTGCGCCCACGCTGATGAACAAGGTTCGGGTGTTGCGCGCCCATGCCGCCATAACGGTCTTGGCCTGCACTTGGTCACAGGCATCAATCACGGCATCAATGCCGTGCGGCAACAGGGTTGACCAGTTGGCGGGTTCGACAAAATCCTCGATGCAGTGCACCACGCAATCCGGGTTGATCTGCGAGATCCGATCCCGCATGGCCAGCACCTTGGCCTGACCTACAGTTCCTTCCAACGCATGGATCTGCCGATTGATATTGGACTCAGCAACATGGTCCAGGTCGATCAGTGTCAACTGTCCTACGCCGCTGCGGGCCAAGGCCTCTGCAGCCCAGGAACCAACACCGCCGATGCCGATGACCACGACATGGGAGGAGCGAATCTGGCCCGCACCTCGCATGCCATACAAGCGCTCAAGCCCACCAAACCTGCGCTGCTGTAGCGGCGAAAAGGTTGCGTCCTGTGGCTGTCCAGGCGGGGTAACCACGGAACTTGTCACTATTTGAGATGCGAAAGGCGCTCTTTGGCGGCTACTGCGGCCTCGGATTGTGGATAAACGCGCAGCAGGTCTTCCAGTGTCTTGCGCGCGCCACGTGTCTCTTTCAACTCGATCTGGCAATTGGCGATCGCCAAAGCAGCTTCAGGGGCGCGGGCGTGGCTGGGCGCGCTCGCCAGCAAGCTCTTGAAGTTGCCAATGGCCTCTTTGTAGCTGCGGTTCGCATACTGTGCATTGCCCAGCCAGAAGCGTACCGAAGGCCCATAGCCGCTGCGGGGATACTGGCGAAGGAAGGTCGTGTAGGCCGTTTCGGCATCGGCAAAACGCCCTTCCCGAAATTTTGCCAAGGCGACCTCGAAGTCCTTTTTCTCAGAAGGTTCGGCCTGAAATTCCAACCCATCCATCGTCACCTTGAGCGGCTCAAACTGCCGCAGGCGCTCGTCCACACCTGTAGCAATTTCCTTCTGGTGGCGCTGCAACTCGGTCACGTCGCGTGTTAACTGTTCATTTTGCCCGCGCAGTTTGGCCATCTCCACGCGCAGGGTCTCGATCTGCGTCTGCAGATCGAGCAAACTACGGCGCAACTGGCTGCTGTCCTCGTTGGCGCGGCGTGCATCGTCTGCCGAGCGTTGGCTGTTTTGCTGCATGACATCCACGCGCTGGCGCATTTCAAGGATGGCGCGTCGTGCCTCACCGTCCTCGAAAATCGCCGCATACCCGACCGACAGGAACGAGCAGGAAAACACCAGAACGGCCAGCGTGCGCCCCAGGCGCAAGGAATGCATGGCGCTCATCAACGATACGACAGTTCAGCGCGGCGGTTTTGCGCATGCACTTCTTCGCCACTGCCTTGGGCTGCCAGTTTTTCCTTGCCAAAGCTGACCGCTTCCAGTTGGCCATCGGGTACGCCCAGCAGGCCCAGCGAACGGCGAACGGCTTCGGCACGCTTCTGACCAAGAGCCAGGTTGTACTCACGGCCACCACGCTCATCGGTATGGCCTTCAATGACCACCTTGCGTGCATTGCCTGACTTCATGAAACGTGCATGTGCATCGATCAGCGACTGGTAGTCCTGCTTGATGACATAGCTGTCATAGTCAAAATAAACGATTCGGCTGACCCCCACCGGGCCGGCAGCATCTGCACCCGACTGCGAGAGATCCACCCCACGCACACCGCTCTGTCCGGTGTTGCCCGCATTTGCGCCATTGGCACCCGTGGACAGTGGCGCGCCGTTCTTGTCCTCAACCGGCACATTGTCCAGATCCACTCCGGAGCTGCAACCTGCAACAAGGGCCAACACAGCCATGGCAATAGAAAGACGTTTGATCATTTAAAAACTCCTGAAAGACTGAAATAAAAATTGGTGGAAAGTTCAATGCGTCTGAAATGGACCCCAGTCCGGCTCACGAATGTCCCCGCCCTGCCCCGCCAGACGCGCCTTGATCTTGCCGTCCAGCGTGGTCGTCATCAGGGACTCCTTCCCCTGGTGCTGCGTGGCATAGACAATCAGGCGACTGTTGGGCGCAAAACTAGGGCGCTCGTCTGCCGTGGTGTCGGTAATGGCGGTAACGGCTCCGGTTGCAAGCTCCATCACATGCAGCTTGAAGGCGCCTCCGATACGGGAGATATACGCCAGGAAACGGCCATCGGGGCTCAGGCTGGGCGATATGTTGTAGCTGCCGCTGAAGGTGACCCGCTCCGCATTGCTGCCCGTACTGGCAACCTTGTAGATCTGGGGCGCCCCACCGCGGTCACTGACGAAGTAAATGCTACGCCCATCTGGTGAAAACACGGGTTCGGTATCGATTCCGGCACTCTGCATAAGCCGACGTGGCTCACCGCCATTGGCGTCGATGGTGTAGAGCTGCGAGTTGCCGTCTCGGCTCAAGGTGACGGCCAGGGAGCGCCCATCGGGCGACCAGGCTGGTGCACTATTGGAACCTCGAAAATTAGCCACCAAACGGCGGCGCCCGGTGGCCACATCGTGCACATAAACCACGGGCTTGCGCGATTCGAACGACACATATGCAATCTGCCCGCCCGATGGCGACCACGCCGGAGAAATGATGGATTCGGGGCTGGACAGGGCCGACTGGGCGTTTTCACCATCGGCATCGGCAACCCATAGACTATATCGGGGCCCGGCCTTGGTGACGTAAGCAATGCGCGTAGAGAAGACGCCCCGATCACCCGTTAGCTTTTCGTAGACAAAATCGGCAATACGGTGCGCCACCAGGCGCAAATCGCCCTGAACGACGACATAGCTTTGCCCGCCCAGATCCTGCCCGCGCACCACGTCCCATAGACGAAAGCGAACGTCGAAACGCCCATCACCCAAGCGGGTGATGCTGCCGGAGACCAGTGAGTCGGCCGTCTTCTGGCGCCAAAGCGCCAAATCAGGGCGGGAAACTTCATCCAACCGTGCCCCGGCCGTGTCCACACTGCGGAACTGGCCGCTGCGCTCCAGATCGGCCTGCACAATGCTGGCGATTTTCTGGGGTGACTGGGCCTCGTCCCGAAACGGGGCGATCGCAATGGGCAACTGCGTCATGCCAACACCCGAGACTTCGACCCGAAACTGGGCCAGCGCGGGGGCGGCGGCCAGCGAGGCCATAGCAGCCATGAGCAGGCGACGCGAGGGATACGGCATTGCCGAAGAAAGAGAATTTTGGAGAGATCGTTCGTTGTTCATTCGCAGCCAGGAGCAACCAGACAAAAGCCGATTGTCAGCCTTGAATGTTACACACTGGAAAATACCCTGGTGTCACAAACTGTTGAGCATGGCTGCAAAAAGTAGAATCCGGGCTTCATGCAAGCTCCAGATCACGGCGCCAATCCCGCCCCAGACAACGCCCCCCCTCCCCCTTCCGAGCGACTGACCGTCCGGCTGTCCCGGCTTTCTGTCTACTTTGGCAACCAACGGCTTGGCTGGACTGCAGCCGTCATTGCCACCTTGGTCGGCGCCATCACTGAACCCCTGATTCCAGCATTGCTGCAACCCTTGCTGGACCAGGGTTTCACCAAAGGCACCCTGCACCTCTGGATGGTCCCAGCAGCCATCATGGGCGTTTTTTTGGTGCGCGGCCTAGCCCAGTTTGTGGCGCAGTATGCGCTGGCCCGCATTGCCAACGAAGGCATGCTGGCTCTGCGCGCCGCCCTATTTGACCGCCTTTTAGCGGCAGAAATGGGCCTGTTCACACGGCAAAGCGCCAGCACGCTGTCGAATACGGTTGTTTACGAGGTGCAGACCGGCGCCACGCTGCTGGTGCAGGCCTTGCTGGGGATTTCGCGTGACGGCTTTACCCTGGTGGCCCTGCTGGGCTACCTGCTCTACCTCAACTGGCAGCTCACACTGATCGTGGCCGTGGTCGTGCCCGGCGTGGCCTGGATCATGAAGACGCTTTCGCGTCGCCTCTACCACCTCACTAAAAGTGGGCAGCAAGCCACCGACGAGCTGGCTTACGTAGTCGAGGAAAACGTGCTCGCGCACCGCATGGTACGCCTGCATGCCGCACAGCCTGGGCAAGCCCGGCGGTTCGACATTTTGAGCCGTCGCTTACGCAGCCTGGCCATCAAGTCCACCATTGCCGCCTCTGCCATGACACCCCTCACGCAACTGCTGGCAGCAGCGGCCCTGTCGACCGTCATTTGCGTGGCGCTATGGCAAAGTCGCGTTGCCGGTACGGCGCAGGATGTGACTGTGGGTGGCTTCGTGGCCTTCATCACCGCCATGTTGATGCTGATCGCTCCGATTCGCCGCCTTGCTGATGTGGCCAGCCCCATCACCCGGGGCGTAGCAGCGCTGGAGCGCGGCCTACATCTGCTGGGAGATACCCCGGCGGAGAGCGGTGGCAACTATGCCCCCAGCCAAGTCGGCGGCGCCATTGTGCTGCAGGACGTCAGCGTGGCCTTTGCTCCCGACCAGGCACCTGCGCTGAATGGTGTGACGCTGGAGGTGCGACCCGGTGAAATTGTGGCACTGGTGGGCCCTTCGGGCGCAGGCAAAACCACCCTGGTCAACCTGCTGCCGCGCTTCGTGCAGCACAGCACGGGCCAAATTCTGCTGGATGGGCATGCGCTACAGGACTGGAACCTGGCTGCCTTGCGGGCCCAATTCGCACTGGTCAGCCAGGACGTGGTCATGTTCAATGACAGCATTGCCGCAAACGTCGCGCTTGGACAGGCCGTAGATGCACAGCGGGTGCAAGAGTGTCTGCAGGCCGCCAATCTGGCCGAGCATGTGGCCGCACTGCCGCAGGGCATGCATACCATGGTCGGGCACAACGCCACCCAGCTGTCGGGCGGCCAGCGCCAGCGCCTGGCGATTGCACGGGCGCTGTATAAAAACGCCCCCATCCTGATCCTGGATGAAGCGACGTCCGCCCTGGACACCGAATCCGAACGGCTGGTGCAAGAGGCCTTGCAACGCCTCATGCAGGGGCGCACTACCCTGGTGATTGCACACCGGCTCTCCACCATTGAACATGCCGACCGCGTGGTTGTGATGGAGCGTGGGCGCATTGTTGAGCAAGGCACCCATGCTGAACTCCTCGCGCAAGACGGGCTGTACGCACGGCTACAGGCACGCCCCGCGCCCGCTTAACTACCAGCGCCCCCGGTTCGGTTGACGCTGGCGAATGGCCTGCGCAATCAGGTCGGCCATGTCTTTGCGGCTGGCTCGCAGGGCAAAATCAGCAGCACTCAAACCCAACTGGTTCTTGAGCGAGGGGTCAGCCCCCTCTTGCAACAACAACTGCACCGACTCGCGTGTGCCGTAGTGCACGGCCATCATCAACGGCGTGGTGCCGTTGGGCGAAGCGGCGTCGATAAAGGCATGGTTTTCCAGGAGCAGCGCAATGATGGTGGCCTGCTGCGGCTGTGTGCCCGTGGCAGCGTAGTGCAGAGGCGCCCAGCCGGGCTTGTTGACATCCGCATCGCGCGCGATGAGTGCACGCACAGCCTCCAGATGACCGCGCAGGGCCGCCATCATAAGGGGGCTCTCGTCCTGCGCGTTGCGCACCTCCACCTGCAGGTTGCGCGCCTGCATCAGCGCATCAAAGGCCTTGAGCGTATCGGCCTTCAGCGCCAGCATCAGCCCGACCTGGCCCCGAGGATCGCGCGTATTGGGGTCAAAGCCGCGCTGTAGCAGCGTCGTGATAGTGGCCGCATCGTCACGCTGGATGGCGACAAAAAAATCCTCATACGACCCAGCCCAGGCAGGCACACAGGCGGCAGCACCCAACACCAAAAAACCGCGGCGCAACACCTTCATGCCCGAACTCCCGAGAACAAACGATCAAAGTTCTGGCTGGTGGCTTGCGCAACGGCCTCCACCTCGATCCCACGAATGCTTGCAATTTGCCGCGCCACGTGGGGAACGAAGGACGGATTGTTGGTTTTCCCTCGGTACGGCACGGGGGCTAAATAGGGGCTATCGGTTTCAATGAGCATCCGGTCGAGAGGCACAAAGGCCGCTACATCGCGCAGATCCTGGGCGGCCTTGAAGGTGATGATGCCGGAGAAAGAAATAAAGTACCCCAGATCGAGCGCAGCCCGCGCCACCGCGGCCGTTTCGGTAAAGCAGTGGAAAACACCCCCCGCGCGATTGCTGGCGCCATCCTCGCCCTCCTCGCGCAAAATGGCCAGCGTGTCGCTGGATGCACTGCGGGTGTGGATGACCAGCGGCTTCACGCACTGGCGGGCTGCGCGGATATGGGTGCGAAAACGCTCACGCTGCCATTCCAGGTCGGCAATGCTGCGGCCGCCCTTGCGGTCTTCCATGCCGTAGTAGTCCAGCCCGGTCTCACCAATGGCCACCACCCTCGGCAAGGCTGCACGGTCCAGCAGGTCCTGCACGCTGGGCTCGGCCACGCCTTCGTTGTCAGGGTGCACGCCCACCGAGCACCAGAAGTTGTCATACCCCGTGGCCAGGGCATGGACATCGTCAAACTCCTCCATGGTGGTGCAAATGCACAAAGCGCGATCGACCTGCGCTGCCTGCATGGCCTGGCGAATGGTAGGCAACTGGCTCTGCAGTTCAGGAAAAGTGAGATGGCAATGGGAATCGGTAAACATGTGGTGCAGTGCACTCCAGAGTTTGAAGGTTGGAGCACAAAAAAAGAAAACGTTCCGGATTCTCTCCGGTCAACCCGCCGCTCTTACGGCGCAGACCGGGTCCAATGCCAGCGCAGAAAAAGCGCAGCGGCGACATCGGCCAGGGCCGTTACCACCAAGGCAAGCCCCAGGAAAGGCGCCGTCTCTGCCTCAAGCCAAGTCGGCGGACGCAACCAAAACCAAAGACCCGCTCCACACATTACGACGGCGCTCAGCCCCAAGGCCATGAGCATCAAGCGCTGGGGAGCCGCCAGCATGGGGGGCGCTTCTCCCGGGTGTAAGGCCTTTTGGGGATCGCGAAAATCAACGGACACGGCACACCTCCCACCTGTGTTGCCTACACATCACTTGACCAAGGCCAGCATGTCCTTGAAGGCAGGATGCTCGCAACTGCGCAGCCATTCAAAGGCCACCATCTCGGTGGTGACCAATTCGGCACCGGCACCCGCCAGGCGGTCATAAGCGGCATCACGGTTGCGTTCGGTGCGCGAGCTGCAGGCGTCTGTCACTACCCACACGTCAAATTCATCCTCGATCAAGTCCAGCGCGGTTTGCAGCAGGCAGACATGGGCCTCGCACCCGGCAATGACGATGGTGCTGCGGTCCGGGCCGCTTTGTGCGGTTTTTTGCATGTGCTTGGGCAAGCTGCGGGCGTTGCCAGCAGGGGGTTTGGCCGGTGGGCGCAGCCATTCACCCAGGCCTTCTTCCACTGCGCTGAAATGCATCTTGGGCAAGGTGTTGCGACACAGGGCGCGCAGCGCCGCATCATTGGCACCCAGGCGCGAGGGATTTTGCTCGGTGCCCCATACCGGCACCTCCAGCATCTGGGCAATCTGGGCCAGACGACGGGCATTGCCCAGCGCGGCGGCACCCTCGTGGATGACGGGCATCAGTCTTTCCTGGAAATCCACCAGCACGAGTTGGGATTCAGAGGCGTCAAGCAGCATGGCGGGGTCCTTCGGTCAAAACAATGCCGTGATTGTCGCAGCGCCTGCGCGGTCTGCACCGCACTTCATACCTTCAAATGCTGCAAGGCCTGGGCCAGCGCACCCGCCATCGCAACGGCGTTGGTGGGGTGGTCCACGCAGTCGGTGCTCCAGAACTGGCCGACGCCTGCCGCATACAAGGCATCGAGCGCAGCGGCGTCGATCAGCGCGTGCGTCACAGCCACATCCACCGAAACCGCACCAGCTGCACGCAGCAGGCGCGTGGCTTGGGCCAGCGTGTGGCCCGTGCTGGCCATGTCGTCGAGCAGCACCACACAACGGCCTTGCACATTCACCGGAGGCAGCACAACGGTCACGCTGCGGTCGCCATGGCGCTCCTTGGTGCACACGGCGTAGTCAAAGCCATGACGCTCCGCCGCCTGGGCCACCCACTGGGCGGATTCACCATCGGGGCCCATGAGCATTGCTTCTGGCCGTTGCTGCGCAATCCAGTCGGCCAACAGCAGCGCACCGCTGATGACCTGGGTCTGCGCCGCAGGCACGGCTTCCTCCAGAGTGGCAACGCGATGCAGGTGGGGGTCCACGCTGACCACGGCATCGAACAAACTCGCCAGAAAGGGGCCCACGATGCGCTGGCTGACAGCTTCGCCTGGATGGAACGCAATATCCTGGCGCATGTAGGCCAAGTACGGTGCGACCAGCGTGAGGTGGCGCACACCCAGGTCGCGTGCCGCACGGGCCGCCAGCAACAGCTCAATGAGTTTTCCGTTCGGCTGGTGCAGACTGCGCAGCAGAACGGCCCGCTCGGGCATGCGTCCAGCCACATCGACCGGCAGCGTCAGCCGCAGCTCGCCGTCAGGAAAGCGGTGGCGCTGCACGGGCCACAGAGCCAAACCGGATGCTGTCGCCAGACGCTCGGCAGCACCCTGCTCGTCATCAAAATACAGCAGGCAGGTCTTAGCGGAGGGGAATGCGGTCATGCTCAGAACTCCACAAAAACACGCGGTACATCGTCGGCTGTACCAATGTGGTAGCCGCTGGTTTTAGCGCAAGCCTGGCGCGCAAACTCCAGGTCGGCCGGAAACCCGGCGTGCACCCGGTACAGCGTTTGCCCTGCAATCACGGTGTCGCCCAGCTTGCACAGCAAATCCACCCCTGCGCCCTGCACTTTGGGCGCACCCGCCAGACGGGCAATGCGCGCAATCTGCAGGTTGTTGATGCCGGCCACCACCCCGCTGCCAGCGGCAGACACTTCGAACGTCAGAGCACCCAGCTGGGGATTGTTGTGGTCGAAATCCTTGTCGCCCTGGGCCGTGATGATGGCCTGCATGCGTGCCAGGGCGCGGCCCGAGTCAAGGATGTCGCGCGCAATCGCGTAGCCGTCGCCGCCGCGCACATCAGGGTCACATTCGATCAGGCGGCCTGCCAGGCGCAGGGCCTTTTGGCGCAGATCGTTGGGCGCCCGGGGGTCGTTTTCCAGCACGCGCATCACATCACGGGCTTCCAGCACGGGGCCGATACCGTTGCCAATGGGCTGGCGCCCATCGGTGATGACCACATCCAGCGACAGCCGCATGCGCTGCGCCACATACTCAAACAGGCGGCGCAGGCGCTGCGCCTCGGGCATGGACCGCACTTTGGCCGTGGGACCAATGGGAATATCGAGCACGAGATGGGTCGAACCTGCCGCGATTTTTTTGGACAGGATGGAGGCCACCATCTGTCCCGGTGAATCAATGGACAACGGGCGCTCGACTGAAATCAGCACATCGTCGGCCGGCGAGAGATGGGCGGTGCCGCCCCAGGCCAGGCAGCCCCGTTGGTCACGCACGATGTCGCGCAGTTGCTCTAGCGGCAGCTCCACGTTTGCCAGCACTTCCATGGTGTCGGCCGTGCCAGCCGGAGACGTGATGGCGCGTGACGAGGTTTTTGGACACAGCATGCCATGCGCCGCCACGATGGGGACGATCAGCATCGATGTCCGGTTGCCCGGAATGCCGCCAATGCAATGCTTGTCCACCACCAGTGGCTCATGCCAGTCCAGCCTCTGGCCTGTAGCCACCATGGCGTCGGACAGAAAGAAAACCTCTTCGCGGTCCAGTTCATCGCGGTTGCAGGCCACCACAAAAGCGGTGAGTTCGATCTTGGAATAGCGGTGATCGGCAATGTCTTGAACGATGGCCAGGAAATCCTCGCGCTCCAGGCGCTCGCCTGCGATCTTGCGGAACAGCGCGCCCATGGATTCGGGTGGCTCGGCCTGGGCCACTGCCACAGTATGGCCGTTCTCCACCCCCAACTGGGCAAAGGCGTCTTCCGACAGGCCCAGCTCGCGGCAGCCCACGATGGAAAGATCGTCCACCACGTTCAACGTGGCCAGAATGCGCCGCCCATTGGCGCGCACCTCGATCTTGGACAGCGCCTGGAAACCTTCGGCGCGGTACACAGCGCAATCCCGGTGCAGGTAGGCGACGTTTTCGCGCCAGGTGTCGATGGCCACGCGGCGCAGGGCCAGTTGGGAGACGGGAGCGCCATGGTTGCCATTGGCGCCGGGTACTACGGGGGCAGTCTGTGCTTGCATACCGCAAGGCTACACCGGAATCGGGCCCTCTCCTGCCCGGGAATCCCCCACGCGACAGGCGCCTGTTTTGGCCCGCACGGACAAACCGGCCAGGCCGTTTTCCGATCGTGGTACCCTCGCGACCCATGTTTCGTTGGTTTTACATACTCACGTTGCTGGCTTGCTCCAGCGCCCAGGCAGCACCAGGCGCAGCACCCACCGACGATATCGACAGCTTCCTGCACGACAAGGGTCTCCTCGCCCAATTGGCTGAAATGCGCCAAAGCGTCGCTGGGCAAGCCCATCAAGTCGTTGACCGGACGTCCGACCTCGTGGTCACGGCCATGGGTTTTCTGGGCGTCCCCTACCGCCGCGGGGGTAACAGCGCCGAGACGGGCTTTGACTGCAGCGGCTTTGTTCGTGCCATTTACCAGCAGACGGCAGGCATGCTGCTGCCGCGCCGCGCCGACCAGCAGGCCGCCTCGACCGAAAAAATCGACAAAAAAGAACTGCAACCAGGCGATCTGGTGTTTTTCAACACCATGCGCCGCGCGTTCAGCCATGTTGGCATTTATGTGGGCGACGGCAAGTTCATCCACTCACCACGCAGCGGCTCCGAAGTGCGGGTGGAAGACATGCACCAGTCCTACTGGCAGCGCCGATTTGATGGCGCCCGCCGTGTGATGCCGCTGGTAGCGACCGCCACGACCGCTCAGGCGGCGCCACAGTAAAACTCTTACCGCACATCCACTCAGGGCCGGATCACGGTCACTGTTTCGGTGCTGCGGATCGGACCACCCGTTTCATTGACAGGGCGCGCCTGCGGATCGTGCCGCATGGCTTTCGCCTGCGCCATGTCCGCCTGGTAGCGCGCACGGGCCTGCGCTTCACACGACTTGCGTGCCTGTGCCTGAGCACGGCATTCCTCCAGTCCCACCTTCAGCCCGCCTCCGGCCTCGCGGATGGCGCTTTGGTAGCGCTGCTGCGGTGTGGTGTCAGGCACCTCCGTGCGCTCCAGCGTCGCGGCATAGGGCTGCGTTTGGGCTATGGCAACGCTGCCCAGGGCCACGGCGGGCAACAGCGCCGCACAAAGCGCGTACCGCGCCATCCATTGTTTCTTCATGGTGATTCCCTTTCAGAAGCCAGGCGTTCCCACAACGACAAACGTTCCGAGCGCCCTGCCATTGCAGCGTAAATGCAGCACCGGGCACAGAGAGTCAGGCAGCTGCGCGCTACGATGTCGGACAAGGCCCACGCTGACCACCACCCCGCCTATGCCCACCACACCGCTTTCCGCCCAACCCAGCACCGCTTCTGCACATGACAGGGCTTACCTGCAGCAATTGCTGTCGCTGCGCAACCAGTCCGCAGGGCGCGTCGCCGAGATCGACGCAGCGATTGAGCAGGCCTTTGTGCGCACGGTTTCCATGCTGGTGCTGGACATGTGTGGCTTCTCACGCATCACAGCCCGCCACGGCATCATCCACTTCCTGGCCATGCTGCACCAGATGGAACAAGCTGCCCGCCCTGCCATTGCAGGCAATAGCGGGGAAGTGGTCAAACAGGAAGCCGACAACCTGTTTGCCGTCTTCAGCCACCCTGCACAGGCGCTCGAAGCCGCGCTGGACATTGGCCGCGCCCTGGACGCCATGAACGCCGTACAAGCCCCCGAGGCCGCCCTGCATGTCAGCATAGGTATCGGCTACGGCCCGACCCTGGTGATTGCCGACAAGGACCTTTTCGGCCACGAGATGAACCACGCCTGCAAACTGGGTGAGGACATTGCCGGCCCCGGTGAAATCTATCTCACGGGAAACGCCTGCCGGGCGCTGCCCGAGGGCCGCTATGTGTTCAGCGAAGGGCAACACACCATTGGCGGCGTGGCCCTCCCCGCTTATCGGCTGCAAGGCTGCTTGTATGAACGACCCCTGGCACCATGAAGAAAAAAACAAACCCTGAGATCCAAATACCCCAGGATGCTGCCCTGGAAGCCGCAGCGCACCGTGCGCGCCGCCTGCTGCACAAGCGCGCCCTGGTGGCGGCAGCGGCGGGTGTGATACCCGTGCCTGGCCTGGACTGGGCCATGGATGCCGCCCTGCTCTCGCGGCTGCTGCCGCGCATCAATGCAGAATTCGGCCTCACACCCGAACAACTCGACCGGCTGAACCCCGCCAAACGCGAACAGGTGCAAAAAGCGGCGGCCATGGTGGGTTCGGTGTTGATTGGCAAGTTCATCACCCGCGACCTGGTGCTCAAACTCACCAAAACCGTGGGCCTTCGCATGACCACCCGCCAGGCCAGTAAATACGTACCGCTGGCAGGCCAGGCCCTGGCAGCCACGCTGGGCTATGCCACGCTGCGCTACCTGGGCGAGCAGCACATCCGCGACTGCTTGCAGGTGGTACAGGCAACGCAATTGCAGTTACCTGCTCCGGATGCTATTAAATAAATAGCTGCTAGCGCTTATATATAAAGCGCTAGGGATGTCCTGCATAACTCTACGCGAG
>Ga0209063_1000988_pt1 | contig 15765 bp, 13 predicted proteins | sample KloWWTmeKNB19Kit_FD_187177 | JGI IMG/M metagenome (GOLD analysis project Ga0209063, IMG submission 187177) | Active sludge microbial communities from Klosterneuburg, Austria, studying microevolution and ecology of nitrifiers - Klosterneuburg... | ecosystem: Engineered > WWTP > Aerobic digester >...
CATTGTGCGGGGCATCGTGCAGGCGTTGGTCTCCGGTGTAGCTGTGGACGGTGGTGATGAAACCGTCCTCTATCACGCAGAACTCATGCAACGCTTGGATCATGGGCGCTGCGCAATTGGTGGTACAGCTTGCATTGGAGATAATGTCCTCCTTTCCATCCATGATGTGATCATTCACACCCAACACAACGGTCTTGATCGATGGGTCTTTCGCTGGTGCGCTCAACACCACCTTCTTGGCTCCGGCTTTCAAATGTCCACCAGCCGAATCACGCGTCAGAAAAAACCCGGTGCATTCGATCACCACATCGATCCCCAATTCCTTCCACGGCAATTTCGATGGGTCTTTTTCTGCGAATGCTTTCACCTTGGTGCCCCCTAAATTCAAGTGATCATCACCGAAACTTACTTCGCCCTTATACACTCCGTGAACGGAATCGTACTTGAATAAATGCGCCAAGGTCTTGTTATCGGTGAGGTCATTAACCGCCACCAGTTCCAGATCGGTGCGGCCTAAAAGGATACGTGCGGTTACACGGCCAATGCGACCGAAACCATTGATTGCTATGCGAGTTTTCACTTTGTGTTAGTTGTTAGTTGTCGGTTGTCAGTTATTGCTGTCTGCTTGGGCGATGACTAGCTGAAAAGAGGACCGCAGATTATGCAGATGGTTATGATTTTAAGAAAAGGATATACAATGAAGTCCACTTGCTTAGGCCTAGTGGACGGTAATGCTGGCAACGGCAGCCAGCAAAAAACCGACAACCAGCAACTAATCACCTCAAGCCATATGCTTTTCTGCATGGTAACTACTCCGCACCAATGGGCCGCTTTCAACATGGCGGAAACCTTTTTCCTTACCGATCTTTTGGAAGAATGCGAACTTATCCGGATGAACGAATTCCACTACGGGTAAATGGACTTTGGTGGGTTGAAGGTACTGGCCTAGTGTGATGATATCCACGTTTACGCTGCGAAGATCATCCATGGTCTCGATCACTTCTTGATCGGTTTCGCCTAAGCCTAACATGACGCCACTTTTGGTGCGAAGACCTGCACGTTTGGCACGCAGCAACACTTCCAAACTGCGGTCGTATTTGGCTTGGATACGCACTTGCTTTGTAAGCCTACGTACGGTCTCCAAATTATGCGAGAGGATCTCTGGTGCTTCGTTGGTAACGATCTCCAAGTTGTCCCAATTCCCTTGGAAATCCGGGATCAGTGTTTCCATGGTGGTTCCCGGTGTTCTGCGGCGAATGGCACGAATGGTCTTTGCCCAAATATCACTTCCGCCATCCTTCAGGTCATCCCTATCCACACTGGTGATCACACAATGTTTGATGCCCATCAATTCGATGCTCCGTGCTACGCGCGCTGGTTCGAATGGATCTACAGCTTCTGGCCGGCCGGTCGCTACGGAACAGAATCCACAGCTCCGCGTACACACATTACCAAGGATCATGAACGTTGCTGTGCCTGCGCCCCAGCATTCGCCCATATTCGGGCAATTACCACTTTGGCAGATCGTATGCAGCTTATGCTGGCTAACGATCTCACGCACTTTCTTGAAACTCTCACCCGTTGGCAACTTCACACGTAACCAGGACGGTTTCCGTGGTCGTGCTTCTTGTAACTCCACTCCATTATTCTCGCTCATTGCACGTATTTCTTTCCGAAAAGCAGGTTCAGATAGAACTCGAAGAAATACTGTTTGTTCTTCACGCCTTCCACATCCGCCATCATTGGGACCTTCTTTGCATAAACATCCGCACTTACTCCAACTTCCAGCGCTTTTATCCCCAACGTGTTCCCACTGTATTCGAAATTGAGACCGAACCGACCAAATGCTCCAGGATACAATGCGATCTCTCCAATCCCATTGAAGTATGACGCTCTTCCATAAATATTCTGCACATCATGGATGGCCGGGTCGTATCGCTCCGTTACAATGTTCTCGTAGGGAAATTGGTCAGGAGTTCCGATCTGCAGATAAACGGGTTTTACGAGCCCGAGCGATGGGCCAATACCCCAGACGTAATTCACTTCAACCCCGCTGCGCCTGATCTTATCCGTTATCTGGTGTTTACCACCGTACGTAGGTCGAATGATCAAAAGCGCATTGGTCTTTCCGTAGAAATAGCCTCGTGAGTCCTCATAATACGGATTGAAGCTCTTTACTTCCTTCGGATGCTTCATGCCCACGATCTCCAAGCCTAACAGTCTTCGGTAGATCGCTGTTCGATATTTCGCATGATAGAAATTCAGCCCCCATCCATCGCCATGGACCATGGCCCCGCCATAGATCTCTTTCCGGAAGGGCACGCGCGTCTCCTCGTAGATCGTTTCTTGCGCCAATAATGGCATTGATCCACATAGCAGCAGGATGATCGATAAGCTGTTACGCATAAGGCTTGAAGCAGCTACAAAGCTACAACACTTCAACACTACCTTGCGGGCGAACGTTATTTCGATCATTACACAATGGATACGGCAAACATCACCTATCTCGGAGACCTACGGACCACATGCACGCACGTGCGCAGTGGTGAATCGATAGTTACCGATGCACCAGTCGATAACAAAGGAAAAGGAGCAGCATTCTCACCAACCGATCTATTGGCCACATCCTTGGCGAGCTGTATGATCACCACAATGGCCATTGTCGCTGCCGATAAGGGTATTCCGGTACATGGCCTATCGGCCCGCGTAGTGAAACACATGGCCAGCGGTCCACGCAGGGTGGAACGTGTTGAAGTACATCTGGAAATGGATGGAAAGGGGTTGGATGCTAAAGCGCGCTCGATCATGGAGCACACGGCACACACATGTCCTGTTGCATTGAGCTTGGAAAGTAGCTTGGTACAGGAAATAACGCTGACCTTTCTCGATAACTAGAGTACTACTCTAAATGGTTTTTTGTTCCGCGCATGTGCGGCCCGAGAATGATGGAAGATCGTTCTTGTGGGGCACAGAGTTCTAGCACAGCGACGCATAGCTGACGCAGTTGTAACGAAACAGGTGCGTTAGATGAGGAGGGTACATGCATTTCGGAAAATGCAAGACCCGACAATCATTGTGCTGGTGTTGGTCCGATCACAAGGACCCGATAGGAGTGGAGGCGGCGGGATCCCGTTTCGATCGGTGAGCTCAAGCCATAGGTCTGCCATACGTACTGCGCACATGGTCCGCTCTGTCCAAAAGCGCACTGATCCGCTGGTCCAATATGGCACGATCGCTTAGTTCTGGCCGTATGCCAAGGATCTTTTCAAATGCTCTTGCTACCCTCCCGCGGACGATGCCTTGCTGATAAGCTGCGTATGACCGGGTAGCAATACGCTCCAATGGCACAAGGCCTATGCCCTTCATTTTATTCTTGACCATCAGTCCGACAAAATCCCGATCGAACAAAGGAGGAACTCGCTGTGGGGTATAGGAAAGACCCATGGAGGATGTGAAATCCTGCCATTTAAAGGCGTTGATGGTATCATAGCAAACAACCGGTATCCAAGGAACTCCCATAGCATCCGCCACGATCGCGCCGTGCATGGCCTCTGTAAGCAGCACCCCGGTTCCTTGTAATTGTTGCAGGATGCTCATCGGTTCGTCCCGTGGGTCGATCAGCGCAATGCCAAGTTCAACGAGGAGACCTTTCCAATCATTGAAAAATTTGAAACTGCCGATATGTGGCATATAGGCAAACGGCGTTACGGTCTCAGTCCGTTCAAGCGGAAATAGGGGCTTAATGAGAATGGCACCATCAGCTATCGCCTTGCTCGCAGGCAGGCCTAATGCCTTAGCGGTCAATGGTCCACGCACACAAATCACATCATCCGTCCCACGCAGCTCTGGTAGGGTGCCGTAGGTGCTCGGTGCGTCTGCCGCAAATCCACTGGAAAAATAAATGCGACGTTCTGTTCGCTCAGTTCCCTTCTTGAGCCCCAATATGGATCCAATGCCAATGAATAGGATGCGTTCGTCGTCATCGAAAAAGTCAGGGAATAGTTTCTTGAAGATGAGCGGGTTCAAGGCATCTCCAAAATTTTGGCCTTCATGGTAGGTCAGTTTCATTGGGACAAAGATGAGTAACGGTATCAGACAGCACAACTGAGTCCCTATGGACGTGCATTGGCCAAATATGTCCTGTCATAACTCGAATTCGACGAAAGTCCCGACACGTTATCACGCGCAATGGAGCAACAGAACTTCTTAAGGCTATCCTTTAAGTGGTTGCAAGCACAAGCACGCTCGATCATGGAGCACACGGCACCTACTTGTCTTGTAGCACTGAGCTTAGAAAGTAGCTTGGTCCGGAAAGTAACGCTGACCTTTCTGGATAATTAGCTTCGTCCATCGGTCAGCCCGTGAACAGCAAAAGCCCGAGCTTCCGCTCTGGGCTTGAACCTAAGACCCCTTACCGGGACAAAGGCTTAACCGCGTTTTTCCGGTGTAACGTTTGTTACTTTACCGTACGCAGGGCAAGAATGGGCGGAGCCGCAGGATGTCATCACAATGCTCGTGAAGAAAACAGCAACCAGTACCAAAAGCACCTTTTTCATCGTTCGTAATTTGTATTCCTAGCCAGAATGGTTCGGCGGGGAATGCTCCCCAAAGTTAGCCCTCATAACGATGTGTTCCGTTAAAATGTTTCAACAATTGGTTCGTCGAACTATTCTGGACCAATACCATCAGCCTTCCAATGGTTAACGCTCCACCTACTTCGAATATTGGCGAGGATTGGATAATTCACTTGCAAAGTGCATTCCAGAGTCCTTCCTATTCTGAACTTTGCACCTTTCTGGATCGTGAACGAACTACCTCGGTGATCTACCCAAAGAAGGAAGACGTGTTCGCTGCGTTCGGTCATACGCCTTTGTTCAACGTGAAGGTGGTCATCCTAGGGCAAGACCCTTATCACGGCGAAGGACAAGCACATGGACTTTCTTTTTCTGTACCAAAGGGTATGCGAACTCCACCTTCTCTGCGGAATATCTTCAAGGAGATCCAACGTGACCTCAATACTGAGGCACCCCGGACGACCGACCTTAGTGGCTGGGCTCAGCAAGGCGTACTTTTGCTAAATACGGTACTTACGGTCCGTGAGAACGAAGCGGGCTCACATCGCAGCAAAGGCTGGGAACAATTCACGGATGCGGTCATAACGGTAGTGTCGGAACAACTGAACGGCATCATCTTCCTACTTTGGGGAAATCCTGCTCAGCACAAGGAATCATTGATCGATACCCAAAAACATGTTGTGCTCAAAGCGCCCCATCCTTCTCCACTCTCAGCACACCGAGGATTCATAGGATGTGGGCATTTCAGTCGCGTAAATGAACTGCTCCAAGAACTAGGAAAAAGCACCATCGACTGGATGCAATGATCACTACTAGGATCATAATCGGGGTGGTGGTGGCAGCGTTCGCCCAATCTCTTCATGCCCAAAAGCACCGGATCGAATTCGTACCGGACATTGAACTGCCGTCGAAATGGTGGCAACCGGTGCAATTACCCACCGCAGCAGGAACCCAGCAGGCCAAGGTCGAACAGATAAACTTCCTATTGAGCAAGGGGTACCTAGAAGCGACGATCGATACCTGCATCACAACAGGTGACACTACGGTCTGCCCTATCGCGGTTGGATGGAATTATCGTTGGGCGCAACTTTCCGGGTCCGGTATTCCTGTCGAGATCGCAAGTGCCGCCAAATTCCGGGATAAATTGTATTCCGGTCGGCCAATAACTCCCCGACAAGTGGCGCGTCTATTCGAAGGGCTCATAAAGCAAAGTGAGAACAACGGTTATCCATTCGTGAACGTGCGTTTCGATAGCTTGAATTTCTCGGATGATGGACTCATGGCCCGTGTCGTTTTGGATAAAGGCCGTTTGGTGAAATTCGATAGTGTGCTCGTGCGTGGAAGTGCTAAGACCAACATCCGTTATTTACATTCATACATCGGAATTCGACCAGGCGACCTTTACAATGAAGCCGTTGTAGCCAGTGTGGAGCGCAGACTAAAAGAGCTTCCTTTCATAGTGCAAAAGCAACGTCCGTATGTGCAATTCACCCAGGAAAGCACGAAACTCTATCTATTCCTTGACACCAAGAAAGCGAGTTCCATAAATGGAGTTCTTGGATTACAACCCGATCCACTTACCGGAAAGACCACGCTAACGGGTGACATTGACCTCCGCCTACGGAATGCCCTGAAACGTGGCGAAGCGATCGAACTGAACTGGCGATCCCTCGTGAATTCCACACAAGACCTGAAGACGCATTTCAACTTGCCCTTCGCCTTCAATACACCATTCGGTGTAGACCTCGGCCTGAAATTATTTAAACGGGATACGACGTTTCTTGAAGTGACCGCGCGAGGTGGACTGGACTATATTTTGCCACGCGGTGATAAACTTTCGGTATTCATAAACAGCAAAAGCAGTGATCGATTGGGGAGGAACACGGTGCAGGTGCCAGGTCTTGCAGATGTGAGTACAATCAGCTACGGCCTCGGCCTGGAAAGGGAACGATTCGATTATCGTTTCAATCCGAAACGCGGACATAGCGCCAAAATAGAAGGTTCAGCTGGGAAAAAGCGCACCACGACGGCCGTATTCGGCCAACAGGAACAACCTCCGGAGATCAGAACGGTGCAATACCAATTGGACGGAACGGCCGTTGCCCATATCCCGATCAAGAGAAGGAGCACTATTCGGCTCGCAGGGCAGGGCGGTTGGATGGTGAATGATGACCTCTACACGAACGAGCTCTATCGCATTGGCGGACTTAAAACGTTGCGAGGCGCTAATGAAGCTTTTATTGTTGCCTCCTCCTATGCAATTGCCACACTGGAATATCGTTTCGTATTCGAAGAGAACTCCAACTTCTTTGCATTCTTCGATCAGGGGTGGTGGGAGAATTCAAGCCAGAATGACTTTGTTACCGATACACCATTCGGTTTTGGAGTAGGCACCATGTTTGAAACGAAGGCAGGCCTTTTCAGCCTCACTTATGCGCTCGGTAAACAGTTCAATAACCCGATCGAATTGCGCACCGGTAAAGTGCATTTCGGGTTCATTAGCTTATTCTGACCTGTGTGCTAAGCGATCCACCTGAATGCTAGCCATTTACCTGTTGCTCAAAGAACACATCAAACTCATCAAACATCAGTATATACACTAGTTTTGCTTACCCTATGCGATCCATGACTCTATTGGCAGTTGCGTTGTCGGTCCCGGTCTTTGCTGGAATTGGCTCGGAACCGACCGTGCGATCGCATCCGAAGCAGGCCTATATCGACTTTCTGCTTGAGTACATGGAACTGCGTTATCCGGAACAGCCGCGAACGGGGACTTTGCTTTATGTCTCGTTGGATCAACAGAGCATGTTCCTCGTAAAAGAGGGCACGCTCTTGAAGGTCTACCCGGTTGCCACTGCTAGTAACGGACCAGGAATGGAAATAAATAGTAATCGCACACCTACTGGTCTTCATGTGATCGGAAAAAAGATCGGTGATAATGTTCCGATGATGGGTATCCTGAGTGAACGGCGCTATACGGGTGAATTAGCGAACCCTGATCGGATCAGCGAGGACACCGACCTGATCACATCGCGCATCCTGTGGTTGGAAGGTTTGGAACCGGGCGTGAACAAAGGTGGAGCAAACGATAGCTATCAACGGTGCATCTATATCCACGGCACGGCCAATGAACGTTCCATTGGATCCCCATCTTCGCATGGCTGCATCCGCATGCTGAATGCCGATGTCATTGACCTTTACGAAAGAGTTCCTGTTGGCGCATTGGTGGTGATATTGGATAACTGAAGTCGTAATTTGAAATTCGAAGACCGAGCAGCACTCCGTATCTTCGTGCATTCCGTAGTACATGGATCTTTTTAGTTCACTTTTTGGCCTTTTTGCTGGCATTTTGATCGGTGCCGTCGCGTTCGCGTTCTGGTATCGTAAGCGCGATGCTGGCATGTTGGACATTGTACGCGCTCAATACGACAAAGAGCGTAAGGACCTTGAGCAACGGATCGAACGCGAGGTCCGTGAGAATAATACGCGAACCGAACAAACAAGGCTGCTTAGCGCTGACGTAGCCCGAGAGCAACAAAAGACGCAGGGCCTGCATGAAAAATTGGAAGCTCAAAAAGCGGAACTGGAGGCATTGCAGGTCCGCATGACCACCGAATTCGAGAATATTGCGAATCGATTGCTTTCTCAACGCGGAAAGGAGTTACAGGAACAACAAAGCGAAAAACTGGGCACCATCCTGAAGCCGCTTCAGGAACGGATCGTTGAATTTCAGACGCAAGTACGCGATGCATACGACAAAGAAGGCCGGGAACGTTTTGCGTTGAAGGACCAGATCGAAAAATTGGTTACACAGAACACACGCCTTACCCAAGAAGCGGATAATCTTACCAAAGCATTGAAGGGCGATTCACAGAGCCAAGGTGCATGGGGCGAAATGATCCTGGAAAAATTATTGGACAGTTCCGGCCTGATCAAAGGACAGGAATATTCCATGCAGGAAAGCACTACGCTCAGTGATGGTTCACGGCTGCGTCCTGATGCGGTGATCATGCTTCCTGAAAACAAGCACCTGATCATCGATGCCAAGGTTTCATTGTTGCACTACGAACGCTATGCATCCAGCAACGGATCGGATGAACGCGATAAGTTCCTGAAGCAACATGTGGATAGTATCCGAACGCACGCCAAGGGGCTCGGTGAAAAGAACTACACCAAATTATATGGTGTGGACAGCGTGGATTTCGTGCTGATGTTCGTGCCGATCGAACCCGCGTTCTTGACCGCAATACGCGAAAGACCGGAGATCTTCCAAGAGGCCTATGACCGACAGGTGGTCATGGTAACGCATTCCACATTGATGGCAACTTTACGCACCATCCATGGGATCTGGAAGAACGAACGCATTGCACGGAACCACATTAAGATCGCGGAACGCGCTGGCGCATTGTATGATAAGTTCCATGGTTTTACGGAAGACCTTGGACGCATCGGAAAAAGCGTGAACGATGCCCAGAAAAGTTACGAAGCTGCAGTGGGAAAATTGAGCGAAGGACCGGGGAACTTGATCCGCCAAGTCGAAAAACTGAAGGAGCTCGGCGCAAAGACCAACAAGACGATCCACCCCAAATTATTGGAACGTTCCAAAGGTGGAATAACGAACCTGATCGAATGAGGCTATTGATCGGAATACTCTTCATGTCCGTATTGATCTTTGGCGGATGTAGAAGCCGCGCTACCGCAACCAAGCACGATAACTTCGCATACATCTACGGCAAAGGCGGATCACAAATGCGTCTGCATGCACGTGTGTACCACAGTGCGCCTGACCATTCCACAGTGTACTACAAATTGAACACACGCGACCTACTTTACAAAGGCGATGGAAGCGGAGGGCCTTTCAGATCGATCGTTCAGATAAAATATGAAGCGTATTCGGACTGGAGCACAAAGAATCTGTTGGACAGCGCAACAACGTTGATCCAGGACAAAAGCTACGACACCGATGAGGACCGCGAACTCATTGGCAGTATGGAGCTTCGGCGAAAAGAACAACGATCCTTTATTCTGAAGATCGTTGCGCGAGACCTCAACCGGGACAATGAAAGCACGGTCTACCTGCGTGTTGAGCGGGATGGTATTGCCTCACACCAGTATTTCATGCCAGTGGATACCGCTAAAGGCCTGCCGTTGTTCGATGATCATCTCGCCGTTGGTTCCAGTGTAAAAGTGCGCAGTGACGTATTCGCTGGTAAGACCTTGAGCTGTCAGCGATACCCGGTTGATGAGCTACTACCGGTTCCCGTATTCACAACGGCGAGTTCAATGCCGAACGATCCGATACCTGACAGTACGTATGCGATCACCGTGTCCGAGGAAGGGACATTTCTGATGTCATTGAACAACCCTGGCACCTATTTTATTCGATCGGATAGTGTTGCTGATGATGGATTCTCCTTGTTCGCGTTGAAGGATTGCTATCCCTATGTTGGAACCGCTGCGGACATGTTGAAGCCATTGCGTTACATAACTTCACTACAAGAGTTCGATCACATATCCAATGCCCCGAATGTGCGCTATGCAATTGAACGGTTCTGGATCGACGCTGCAGGAGATCGTGAGCGGGCCAGAGAGGCCATTCGGATCTATTACGGGCGGGTGGAAACGGCTAACCGGTTCTTTACCTCGTTTGTGGAAGGATGGCGAACCGACCGAGGCCTGGTCAACATCATCTTCGGGACACCTACCTCCATCTACAAAAGTGATCATAGCGAGACTTGGATCTACGGTGAAGAGAATAACCTCATGTCGCTTACTTTCACTTTCGTGAAAGGAAAAAGCGCGTTCAGTGACAATGACCTCGTGCTGAACCGGGACCCTTTGCTTAAAGGAGCTTGGTACAGGAATGTGGAAAGCTGGCGCAACGGAAGGGTCTACCAGAATTGAAAACCGTTACAATTAAGCCGAAATACACGCAGACCAACAACTACTATTGAAGATGGCATCGAATGACCTTGTGTGTGGCGTGTGGCCCGTGATCGAAGCATTGCGCGCAGGAAAGAACGTGGAACGCTTGCTCATTCGCCGAGAAGCCGGTGGTGATGGGATCAAAGAGATCCGGCAGTTGGCATTGGACCGCGATATTCCATGGCAGCCCGTACCTGTTGCAAAGCTCGATCGCCTTACGAAGACCGAACACCAAGGCGTTATAGCTTACTTGAGCCAAGTCGAGGAACAGGACCTGGATGAAGTGATCACCATGGCCTATGAGCGCGGGGAAACGCCGTTGGTCATTGCTTTGGATGGCGTTACCGATGTTCGGAACATGGGTGCCATTGCACGAAGCGCAGAAGTATTTGGTGCACATACCATGCTCGTGCCTAAAACGGGAACCGCCCGATTAGGGCCGGACGCTGTAAAAAGCAGCGCTGGTGCTTTGTTGCGAAAGCCAGTGTGTAGAGTGAACAAGTTCACCGAAGGACTCTTCAGAGCACGGGAGCATGGCTTACGTATAGTTGCCATCACCGAAAAAGGTACGCAGTTCTTGGATGAAGCTGACCTTGCTGGCCCCTTGGTCCTGGTCATGGGAGCAGAGGACGAAGGAATTTCCGACTCCGTTTTGCGTATGGCCGATGACCTGGTGAAGATCCCCATGGCGGGCTCGATCGGATCTCTGAATGTTTCGGTTGCAGCTGGGGTTGCGCTGCATGCCGTGCTGAAGTCGCGGAACGGAGCGAAGTGAGCGGAGCGTGAAGTTCACACACAGGCGATCAGAGAAGGTATCAGATCGACTTCTAGTGAAAGGTGTCTATTCAATTAAGCTCCAAGGCTATTTCCGGCAAGGACACTTGCACCTTCCGTCCCATTACAATTTGGCAACCTTCAACCGGTGAGCTGCGTACTAAAGCGCACGAAAGCTGATCTCACCGCGGAATACGTATGGTTCCATGGCGTTCTCGTGCTTCGTTTTATTTAATGAACACCATTCTTCCGAATGCTCTTATTGTAGGTCTTGCACTGGTATTCAGCGGCTGGACGGCCGATCCTAACTCGGTCCGATCAGCTGTATATGTGATACAGGAAGGCGAAATTGAGCTGCCCACAGGATTCAGCCCGAACCGTGACGGCGCGAACGACACGTTCGTAATTCATGGTCTCGAAGCATATCCGAGGAACACGTTCACCGTAGTGAACCGATGGGGCAATTTGGTCTACGACACTTACAATTACACGAACAATTGGACGGGTGAGAATGTGCAAGGACAACCCTTACCCGATGGAACCTATTTCGTGCGCTTCTCCGTGAATGGCGGCGAAAGAACTTGGCAAGGCTTTGTTGAATTACGTCGCTGATGGTATGAACCGCATATACCTGATCATACTCTTCGTGGGAACCCTGGTACGGACGGGTTCCGTTCATGCTCAGCAGCAGGTATCGGTAAGCCAATACATGTTCAACGGCTTGTTCTTGAACCCTGGCAGTGCCGGTTCGCACGCGTATGCCACGTCATCGCTATTGCACCGTTCTCAATGGGCCCAAATGGAAGGTGCACCAACTACGAGCATGGTTGCCTTTGACGCACCATTGATGAAACAAAAGATCGGTGCAGGATTTACCGTTGTCCATGATCGCATCGGCATCTCGAAAGACCTGGACCTCTCAGGGAATTTCGCATACCACATGCGCATCGGTACTCGAAGTAAATTGGCATTCGGCCTGCGTGCAGGTGTTTCCATTTATTCTGCACAACTCAGTGGTCTGCGTTATTGGGATACCAATGATCAAGTTCTTGATCGGAACCTCACCAATGTACCCGTAGCGAAATTCGGTTTCGGCTTGTACTGGTACAGATCGGATGCCTACTTAGGTCTTTCGGCCCCTTCCCTGTTCGCTGCGGATAAGGCCATTAAAGCAGTGACCGACAGCACTCAAACCCGGTACTATTCCAGCCACTACTATTTGCATGCCGGTAAGGTCTACCCGCTTTCGGAGTCCTTGGATATCAAACCGAATGTACTGGTGAAGTTCGCCCCCAATGCCGCCGTCCAAGCCGACCTGAACTGTAACCTACTCTATCGCGAACGCCTATGGCTTGGTGTGGGTTACCGCACTGGTGCTGCTTTTGTCGGCATGGTGGAGTATGTGATCTCCCCGCAATTGCGGATCGGTTATGCCTATGATATGGCAGCAGCGCGGATGCGTAATTACACCACCGGATCGCATGAGATCATGATCGGTTTCGATCTCGGTCGTGAGGCGATCACATTGAAATCTCCACGTTATTTCTAATGGGTACACGGTCGAAGATCATTGGAATTGTTCTCATTGCGAGCTTGCTTTCCGCATGTTCCAATTCGCGCCGTGCCCATGCTGATGCGGCATTCAACCGCATGGCATATGCAACGGCTTCCGCGAAATACGATCAATTGCTTCAGAAAAAATTCGACCGGTCGATTGCCCTACGCGCTGCCATTGCCCATTCAAAATTGAATGACCTACATCGCGCCGTGGAGCTTTATGGAATGGCACAAAAAGAGGCCCCGTTGCAGACCACCGATGGATTGCTGTACGGGATGGCCCTGCAACAAATAGGAGAGGTTGCCAATGCTGAGATCCAATTCAAGAATATTCTTGCGTCAGACTCAGGAAATGTAATTGCAAAGCGCTTGCTCGATGCGTGTTACGCGCATACATCCTATACTCCTGCTACACCATTGTACGAAATTCAACCAGTACGAATTCCAGAATTACCCGAAGCCTTTTGCGCCGTTCCATACGGCAAAGGCGTCGTCTTCGCGGGAGCAAATGCATCCGTAAACGCGAAAAGAACGAACCCATTGAATGGTCACTCATTCCTTGACCTGTACTACGGAGAGCCGAATGCACAGGGTGATCTTGCCGACATCAAACCGCTTTTCGGAATCGTGAACGGGATGTACCACGACGGCCCCGCGACCTTCAGTTCCGATGGTCGCACGATGTTCTTCTCACGCAGTGATTACATGAAACACCGCATAATAAAAGACGAACAGAACGTGAGCCACGTACAGTTGTTCCGTGCGGAAAAACAACGCAATGGTTCTTGGGAGAACGTTGAGCAATTCGCCTTCAATAGCGATGGACGAAGTATTGGTCAGGCTGCTCTTAGCGCCGATGGCAGAACGTTGTACATGATCAGCGATATGCCGGGCGGATTCGGTGGTACGGATGTATACCAATGCAAATGGATGCTCAACGCATGGAGTCCGCCGGAGAATCTTGGACCTACTATCAACACACCAGGGAATGAAATGTTCCCAACCGTTCTAGGTGACACATTGTTCTTTTCATCCAACGGGCATGGCGGACTAGGTGGCCTGGACGTTTTCTCATCAGCTTACACGAACGATGATTGGTCGCTGCCAGCGAACATGAATGCACCGATCAATTCAACCTATGACGACTTTTCGCTTCAATTCCGGAATGACGGATCCAGCGGCTTCTTGAGTAGCAACCGGGATGGGAAAGATGGGATCTATTCATTACGGAAGCTCCCAGTGGAACAATTATCCAAAGCAGCACCTTAGGATAGATACCACGCGTACTCGAAGGTCTATGCTTTATTGTTCCGCTTCACGACCTCTGCGAACGTGATGCCTTCCATGCGGCTCTCGACCCAGGACATCACATCGAAATATTTAAGGACCATGCTTTCCAATGGATCCTTGAATATCACTTTGAACTCTTTGTGCATCATGGCAAAGTGTTCAATTTTAACTTCCGGATCCGTAGACCGTGCCATCTTCTTGATGTGGTCGATCAATAGCACTTCAACATCATTCGCATCATGCCGCTTGTTCATGAAACGTGATGTACTGCGCACGATGTATTCCAACAGATCGTAGTTACCCAACTCGAAATGGACAACCAGATTGAACAACCTTGCATACGTGAATATGTCCTGTCGCAATGTCGGTTCATTATCGTTCAGCACCTTGTTCAACCAGAACAACGCCTTGTTCATTTCATTGGCACCGAAGTGTACGATCGCTAGCGTGAAATAGAATTCGATCTCGCTTTCCTTGTGTATGCCAGCGGCCATTTCTTCCATCCCCTTCAGGATCGGATCCACCAGCTCCATGGCCTTTCCGTAATCCGCGGAACGATCCAACAAGCGCAACTCTCCCAAATAACTGGCAACGAATATCTGTGTCTCCAGATTCTGACCCGTGAATCCTTGTGTTCCGGAAAGTGAACGCATCAATTTAATGCTCTCTCTTGCGCTTTTCAGATCCTTAAGCTCGATCTGCGCATTGATGATGTAATGCAATGTTCTGATATACCGTTTCGGCAGGTCGTTCTTGATCAATTTGCTGCGGTCCAGGATCTCTTTAACGCGAAGGAATTTTTCCAAACTGGTCTTCCAATCGCGCTTCGCCCAATAACAGAAACCTTGCGTGTAGTAACAGATCGTTGCTGCGCGATGGCTCAGTGCCGTATTCTTCCCTTTTATCAATTGGTGCTCACTGATCTCCTCGACCATGGCGCGTTCTTCTTCCGTGCGCACATAACCACCACTGTGGAATACGTAATTGATCTTTGAATAGAGGATATGGTATGCCGCAAGATTCCGGAGTTTCTCGATCACTTCACGCTCTTCTTCGATCAGTGCATCCAGATCCTTGGTGAATTCCCCACTCTCATAAGCTTCCTCCAATAACATCTTCTCCCAGCTCAATAGCTCGAACCAGTAATAGAAGCGTTCATTCTCACGCGCAATGCGTTTCGCACGATGAAGCAGTTTATTGCATTCGGTATACAGCGCTTTCTGATAAAGGATCTCAATGTTCTTGATCTCTTGTTTCAACACTCCACTCACGGAACTTTCCGAATGGTAAGCCCGAAGTGCTTTAAGTATCAGCTTGTACAAATGGTTCTTCTCAGAAGGCAAATGCTTAATGAAGGTCTCCTTTGCGAACTGCTTCTTCAAGGCCTCTTCGTCGTACGCTTTCTGCTTATCGATGGAATCAAAAATGCGTAGGTAATTCTTGTCGCCACTTTGTAGTGATGAATGCAACTTAAAGAATCGCTTTTCCGACTTCGTCAGCGAACGGATCAGATCGAATAGCTCTGTACTTGGCTTCATGTCTTCCTGTAATAATTGAAATAGGATCCCAACCTTGCACTCCAAAGATAGGAAGCCTGCGACGCAAATACCAACCCTCACTACATTTGACAAATGCATGATATTCG
>Ga0209063_1000989_pt1 | contig 15753 bp, 10 predicted proteins | sample KloWWTmeKNB19Kit_FD_187177 | JGI IMG/M metagenome (GOLD analysis project Ga0209063, IMG submission 187177) | Active sludge microbial communities from Klosterneuburg, Austria, studying microevolution and ecology of nitrifiers - Klosterneuburg... | ecosystem: Engineered > WWTP > Aerobic digester >...
GTTGCGCACAAAGGCCGTCCAGCAAGGCCGCAGCAAGCGAAGAGGCGAAGCGTACTCGCGCAGTACGGTGAGCCTTTGAGCGCCGCGAGAACGCCGCTGGCGGACTTTTTCCGCATCCTGCTAGGTTTCCCGCGCGGTCCTGTGAGAATCGTGCCCTCCCCCTGCGGCGAGGGAAGCCAACTACTTATCCAATAGAACTCCTCTTTTTTGCTTGCTGTAGGTATCGACTGCCTTACTGGTCGTGACCAGCGGCACAGAACGATCCACGCCGGTCAACCTCGCCCCTCGACTGCCCTTCCTGATGCCGGACTCCAGGCGTTGGAGGTAATCTCGGCTTTCGTCGCACCCTCGTCCAGCATCATGACCGCTATCTTCGATCGGCACGGCGCTCAACATGGCCTTGATGGTTTCAGTACCAAACGGGTGCGTGATGAGGATGTGTTCCGGATCTGCATCGCCCCCGAACGAATAGGTCTGTCCACCATGAATCAGCGCCTGGCCGCGATACACATTCGGCACCAGATGCACCACACAGCCGTCGGCCATAAAATAGTCGAGCTTGAGATAGGCATCGCGCTCAGACTGCACATACACGATCAGACGATCTCCCTCGATGTAATGGCCATCGGCCTTATCGACCCACACTCGCAACCCGTACCCCTGTGATTGCGGCATCAAGGGAGTCTGAGCCACCTGTGCAATTTCTTTCGCGTTGGTTCGTTGCTTGATCAAATCCTCAAATGAAACCGGACTCAGTTTGGCGCTCACCGTAATACAAATTTCCTGCCCCTTCTTTTCCTCTTTTTCCACCCTGATCTGTTCCAACATCCCGGCGCTCACCGTGTGAATCAGATCGTCTTCCAGCTGAAGTTTCCTCACGGTCGATGTGGACTCGACGAATACCCGATGATTCCGAACAGCATCCTCCTGCGCAATGGTCATTGCGGCTCTTTTGGCTTGAGCAGGTGTTTCGTTGTCGCCATAGGAATAACAGCCCGCGCCACGAACAGTCTCCAGATCGTGACTCGCTGCCTTCGTGTCTGCAAGGACGTTCTGAGCGCCGAAGAACAACAATACTACGCAGAGCGCAAACGGTGCATAGGTCCTTGGACACAGCTTATTCATATGACACCCATTACCCCATCGATCAGCAAAGAAGATTGTTGTTCTCGCGCCGCTAATGGAGTCCACAAAATATAGACAATACCGCTCTCCTTGTCGAGGACTGTCGCGTCAGAAATGCACGTATAGCGGCCAGTAGTTCTTCTCATCCTCCACCTTGTCCATTGCAGCAGTCGTGGCTTCCCGATACAATCGATGCCGGGCATCCAAGTGTTGTTCTTCATATGGCATCGTGCCATAGAAAGCAGATCTGCGTGATGCTGTCGATACGCTGGGAAAGAAGGAGGTTGCGTTATGGCCAAGGTGCTTGAGCCTCCAACCAATTACAACAAACTCCTACCGCCCCCCTCTCACCTCTCGGCATCGTATGTGATACCAGAAATGAACACTATGACGCTTCTTGTGGCCTTCTTTGTCTGCATCGCCGTTGCCTGTCAGGCTTGGGTACCAGGTGCGCTCGCGCAAGAGACGCTCTCCCCCGAGAAACTGATGGAACAGGGGCAATCCGCCTATCAACAAGGGGCCTTCACCCAAGCCATACAGTATTGGACCGAGGCTAGCCGACGTTATGAACGGGACGGCAAAACACGGGAGCAAATCAAGGCGCACGTGAATCTCACGCAAGCGCTCTATCAAACCGGACATTACAAGGAAGCGGGATCGATCCTTATTGATTCCGGCAAACTCGCGGATCGAATTGGAGATCCGCTCCTCAAAGCCATTGTGCAAGGGCGGCTCGGTTCCGTCTTATTTGCCCTGGGCGACAATGAGCAGGCGTTGCGCGCAATCGAAGAGGGTCTCGCTTCAGCCAGAGCGCTCGACAATTCGGCCCTTGCCGCGACTATGCTGAACGATCAGGGCAACATTCTCACGGCCGACGGACGATACTCTTCTGCCGTGGCGGCCTACACCGAATCGTCCATCCTGGCAAAAGCCTCGCACAAACCGTCATTGACGACCATCGCCCTCATCAATGCCGGCCGGGCCACGATTCAAGAAGGGTCGCTCACCACAGCCAAGGCGCGCCTGGATATCGCCGCACAGGAAATCTCCTCCATGGCGGACTCGTTCGACAAGGCCAACGCCTGGCTCAGCCTTGGGGATGCCTATGAAGAGATTGTCCAACCTCGCATCGGCGACGTCTCTTCGAGGAATGTCGTGCAACGGACGTTGCTCGCGGCCAAGAGTTCACGGGGTGTTGAACTGCAGCCGGGGACACCTCCGACGCAAGGGCCGGCTGCGACCACACCTGCGCCTGATAAACAGCCCTCTCAAAAAGAGCCTAGCCCTGTGCCCGCCCCACCCATCCTTCGCCTGGCGGCGGAGGCCTATTGGAATGCGATCCAGGTCGCGACCACAATCGGTGATTCACGGAACGAATCCTACGGATGGGGCTACTTGGGTCACCTGTATGAGACGCAGCATCGCACGGATGAAGCGCTGGACCTGACCAGGCGAGCCCTGCTCGCCGCTCAACAGGTCAGCTCTCCGGAGTCCCAATACCGATGGCATTGGCAGACTGCTCGTCTGCTGCGGAGCAAAGGCCAGATCAACGAGGCGATGGCTGCCTATCAGCGAGCGATCGAAACGTTGCAACCCATCCGGTCGGAGTTCATGGTGGGAGGACAAAACCGCCGGTTTTCCTTTCGCGAGACGACCGGCAATCTGTTTTTTGAGCTGTCGGATCTGTTACTGCAACGCGCCTCGTCCACACCTGACCTAGCGGCCCGCCAGCATCTGCTCGGACAGGCGCAGGACACGGTTGAGCTCTACAAAGCGGCGGAGCTGCAAGACTATTTCAGGGATGAGTGTGTCGCGACGGCCCGTTCGACGAGTACGGCGGTCGCCCAGGAATCCAAGTCCACGGCGATCGTCTATCCTATTATCCTGGCAGACCGCATGGAGCTGCTCGTGAGTATGCCGGCCGGACTGAAACAATTCATCGTGCCGGTGACCGGCGAGCAGTTGACGGAAGAAATACGCGCCTTCAGACTCGGCCTCGAAGACCGTTCCAACAACGCCTATCGTCCCCATGCTCAGAAGCTCTATCAGTGGTTGATTCGCCCCATGGAAGCAGATTTGACCGATGCGCACATCACCACACTGGTCTTTGTACCGGACGGACCCCTCCGGACGATTCCCATGGGACCCTTGCATGACGGCACGAAATTTTTGATCGAGCGCTATGCGGTGGCAACCACACCGGGGTTGGCACTCACGGATCCGAGACCGCTCAACCGGAAGCAGATCCGTTTGTTCTCCATGGGGCTGACCGAGGCGGTGCAGGGATTTCCGGCGTTGCCCTATGTCGGCAATGAATTAAAGGCGGTTCAAGCTCTTTATGGTGGGAAACAGGTGCTGAATGAGGAATTTCGCGCCGGGAGGGTCGAACGTGACCTCAGTGAACAGCCATACAACATGATCCATATTGCCTCCCACGGCAAGGTCGAAAGCGACGTCACGAAGAGTTTTGTGCTCACGTTCGACGATCGCATCACGATGGATCGCCTGAACCATCTCGTGGGATTGTTCGAGATGCGCACGGTTCCTCTCGAATTATTGACGTTGAGCGCCTGCGAAACCGCGGCAGGAGACGATCGAGCGGCCTTAGGATTGGCAGGAATGGCGATCAAGGCCGGGGCGAAGAGCGCCCTCGCGACCCTCTGGTTTATCGATGACGAAGCCACGGCCGAACTCATCACCGAGTTCTACAAGAATCTCCAGGATCCAGCCACATCCAAGGCAATGGCATTGCAACAGGCTCAACTCACGCTGCTGAAAAATCCCGATCGAGCCCATCCCAGCTTGTGGGCGCCTTTCCTGTTGATTAACAATTGGTTGTAGCTCGACCTCACGGCAAGACCTCCTGTACCTACGTTCTGACTCAGTCTGATGCTCATCCACGAGCATGACGGAACTCTTCCTTCCCCGCTCCCCTTCCTAGCCAGCTGAAAACCGCCTGCTATAGTTGATGGAGAGCGATGCTGCGCGCGTGGCACTTGATCTCCCCAGCCGACGGAGCACAGCGCTTCATGGAATCTAATGACAAATCCCTGTCACGTTGCCATGCCTGCCTTCCGCATCTCTATCTTGATCGGTCTGTTCGTTCTGTCGAATTCGATCAGTGAGGCCCGTTTTTCTCTCGGAGCAGACTTCCTCACGGGCGTGTCGTCAACAACCGCCTCCTCCATATGGCCTTCCCTCACCTATCATTCGCCAAGAGAACGGCCTCACGCCAATGTCAAAGGGGAAGAATTCGGATACTTTCCGCGGGTCGAGACCGGGCCGTTGGTGGCGACGGTGGAGGACAGTCCCATAACCGGCGCGAGAACAGGCTCTGTCACGCTTGCCCACACGCAGCCCCCCCTTCATTCAGGAACCAGAACCACCGTGCTCGGCGACCTCTACCTCGCCGACGACCATCCCATCGTTGCGGCAGAAGCGGCAGAGCTCCTGGCTTCGACCGCCCTGCTCCTTGATAGAGATCCGATGACGCATCTCACGCTAGAGGCCTATTGCGATGAGCGCGGGACTGAAGCGTACAGCTTTCTGATAGGCCAAGGATGGGTCTTGGATGTCGAGCGTCGATTGCAGGAAATGCGGGTAGCAGAGGCGCGGGTGACGACGATCAGTTACGGCCTACAACAACCAGCTTGCCAGGAAGAGTCGACAACCTGTTGGGAAGACAATCTGCGTATGAAATGGTCGATTCGCCTGCTCTCTCCCGTCACATCGCAGCAGGGCTGTCTGATCCGGCTCAAACTCGCGACCAACTCTCAGCTCGGTCAGAACGCTCTCCTCGCAGCCAGTCAGCCGTACCTGCGTCGCATCCAACAGGGAGAACCCTATTCCGCCAAGGCTCCCGCCTCCCCGCTTGTTCGGTAAAAAGCCCAACCCAAGAGCCTTCGCCTCGTCGCAAAGACCGCCTCAGCCGAATCCCCAAGCAATCTTGCTAGCCCGGATTATTCACGAATGCCGTCGCAAGGCGTCCGAGACTGAAGCCCGCCGGAACTTCTCGCAAGCGAGGCCGACGTAGGCGTACTTGCAGTCCGTCCAGGAGGCCGAGCGAGAAAAGCTCCGCCGGGCGAGAGGATCGGACGACGGAGCAGGTATTCATGAATAGCCCGCAGGATGCGCAAAATGGCCGTCCAGCAAGGCCGCAGCGAGCGAAGAGGCGAATCATACCTTCTTACCCGCCCACCCTGAGCCTGCCGGGACAGGCTCTATTCCCATGGCCGTACGGTGAGCTTCTGAGGTTCACGACGCGCGGAATAACGCGCGTCACGCTTGTGAACGCCGCCGAGCCGGTGAGGCGGCTGTGTCTTGCGAGAACGCCGCTGGCGGACTTTTTCCGCATCCTGCTAGAGGATGTTGAGCACGAACTGTATATGCACTCCCTCATCCTGCAGACCGTTATGAGGGTTCGAGACATTGCTCGTCACGAGTCGCCTTCCCCAATACACATTCAGGTTCGCCACCGTGGTGATATTGAACCGGAGTCCGGCTCCCACGCTCGCCAACGTTTGCGGATCGCCGCTCACGCCCTTGGCCGACCATGAATGGCCGACATCTGCGAACGGGCAGAACTGCACGTAAGGAAATCCTTCGCTGGAACTCCACACAGGAAAGCGGGTCTCGAACTGATACACGATGGCGTTATCCCGAAGCAGGGTATTTTCGCGATAGCCACGCACACTATACCGGCCGCCCACGGCCATTTGCTCCAGAGGGAACAGACGATCATTCGCCAACTGCATATTGAGGAAGTTCAATATTTCGATACGCGATTCAAACCGCTTCAACCATTCCGCCTGCCCGAGCCAGGAAAAAAACTGACCGTCCGCCGCTCCCGGCGCTCCGTTCACAGTCGCCCCCAGCACGTCGACTCCCGTGGAAAAGCGGGAGCGGACGGAGAATACGGACTCCGTGGTCCGGTGGGTCCATTCCTGAATGAAGCGGAGCGCGGCGACATTGCCGAAGCCGTTCTTCATGCCATTAACGAAGTCGAACGGCGTGCCAAGGAGACTGTTGGCATTCTGCTCGTATTCGCCCACGAGCGCGATCGTCACCTCGTCGTTCAGCGTGCGATAGACCGGCTGGCGCAGCGACAGGGTGAAGATCTGGGTTTCGCTCTTGATGTCCAGCGGCCGGAACGGATCTTCCACCACTTTGAACTTAAAAAACCGGTAACCCGCAAAGAAGGTGGTGTCATATCGGTTGAGGGGAATCGCATAGCCCGCATCAATCGCCGGAAACACTCCGATCTTGGCCGGTGAAGCCTGACCGGAAGCCCCGAAACTCATGCTCAGCACATCGCCACGGCCCGTGAGGTTGCGATGGGCCACCGTCCCGCGCAGTTGATTTTCACCGACGGTGGGGTTGATGTAATTGTTGTACTCGACGAAGGCCCTGACGGGATTGCCTTCTTGGACAGCAACATCTAAAACGGCTTCGCCGGGAACGGCGCCCGGTTTGAGTTCCGCGTTCAATCGCTCCAGCCGGTCGTCCTGCAAGAGCAGCTGCAGCCGGTCCCGGAGCGGGTTCATATTGAACGGAGGCCCGGCACTCAGCTCGATGCGGTCGCGGAGGTAAGACGGCCGAAACCATTTCGTGCCTTGAATCCGAATATCGCTGAGCTTCCCTTCAATCACCTGCATCGTGATCATTCCATCGACCACCGCTTGATCGGGAAGCAGGGCTCCGGAGTTCGGATAGCCCTTTTCGATGTAGGCCAGCGTAATCTGCCGTCGCAATTCCTCCAGGTCTTCGGTCGTCACCTCGCGGTTTTCGTAGGGAGCGGTGCGTTGGGCCAACTCCTGCGTCGTCAATACCGTACTGCCCGTCACCTGGATCTGTCTGACGAAAACCCGCAGCACCGGGCCCTTCTCACCGAGTTCTCTGGGTGAAGGTTGAACAGGAGGAAGAATATCTGCGGGAGGTTCCTGAGGCCGCAGGGGCTTCTTCTGTTCCACCGGTGGTGGAAGACCGGATCGACCGGAAGGATCGATCACGGGAGGCAGGCCGACTTGCGGATAACCTGAGTCAGGCAGCGACAGGCCACAGGCGACTACCAGGAGCAAGGAGAAGGGCACCCCTCGCCAGGAACTGCTCAGCCAAGTTGGTGAGAAGTTCGGACCGGATGGCGCGATGCGCCGGGACTCCGCGACGTGGCGGACAGGCCCATTTTCTTCTCCGTGATCTATCCGGCACCTCATGTCGGCACCTTATGATGGACAGCCGGAAAAAACCGTCAGGCTGCTGTAAGACGTCTGCTCGAACCCGGGAAGTCCGAGACGGATGGCTGACAGGCTGGAGGCTCCCTGCGACCTGATGTTGGACGCTGCCTCATCAGGCTCCAGCAGGAGCGGGCTCGGAATGAGATCCCCCGGCTGCGGCGGCACCCCGTCCCGTGCTCCTTGCACGAAACTGCTGAATTGTCCGCCTTTCTCTGTGGCACAGCGCTGGCCGTAGAGGTTGGTCGCTACCGCAAAGGCTTGGGGCAAGGGAGCGATGGCACCGGCCAGCTGTTGGAATGGCGCTTGAATGTTAATCGAACCGCTGATTCCAGCAGGCCCTGCTGTCGCGTCGAGCACGCTCCCTGGCTCTTGAAGCACCACTCCGCCGATAATGGTGATGGCACCTCCCTGCCCTTCATTAGCCTTGGCTAGTATCTGGGAGTTGCCTTGCATGATGACAAATTGAGGGTGCGCCGTGTCGATGGTAATGTTGCCACCGCTTGATCCTGCCAGGCCAGCTACGGAGCTCGTGAGATTGGCGCCGACGAGCCGGACCAGATTCGGAGCCTTGAGATCGATGCTTCCACCTGACGCCTTGGCGGCAGATGTCGATACCGTACTATTCGCGATGAGGATGTTAGTCCCTGAGGTGAGAGTGATATTCCCAGCATCATTTGCTCCGGTGGTGATGGTTGAGACGAGGGACCCATTGTTGATCGCGATATCGCCCGATTGGATTGCGATGGTCCCACCCTTTCCGCTCTCAGCGGTGCTCGTGAGCTGCGCGTTCGTAAGCCCCACCATACTTGGCGCCACGAGTCTGATACTTCCGGCGGACGCCTGAGTAGCAGAAGTCGAAAAGGTACTGTTCTCGATGACGACATTCCCCGATCCCACAAGGATATCGCCGGCATGCCCAGTCCCAGTGCTTGTACTAGTTATCCTGGCACCTTTGGATACAGCAAAACTGCCGCTTCCTTGGAAGAGAATAGCACCGGCGAATGCCCCCCCACTCGTGTCAGCCTCAATGTGCGTCCCATTTTCCAGGCTGATCGATCGAGCCAAAATGGAAATGTGCCCGCGCCCTCGAATAGGTTCAGAATCTCCTCCCCTGAGGATGATACTGAGGCTGCTATTGTCCAGACTGACGCTCTCCGCAAAACTTTCCCCCGGCCCCTCAATCACAATTCCCCCGGCAGGTCCAGCCGACGTGCCTGTGCTTGTACTACTGCTACTGATCTTCGCACCATTTGACGTGGCAACATTGGCCGCGTGTAGGGTAATGTCTCCGGCTGATGCATCCCCGCTCGTGTCAGCCGTAATGCGCGCACCATTTACTAAACGTATCGTTTGAGCTGAGAGGTCAATATTCGCGCGGGATGTCGTAAGGGTGCCCCCACTGATCGTGGTACTGATGCTGCTATTGTCGAGGCTGATGTTCGTCGCAGGACCGCTAAAAATTCCTCCAATCAGGATCTGTCCCGCCGATCCGGCCGACGTGCCCGTACCTGTACTGCTACTAGTGATCATCGCACCATTGGATGCTGCGAAATCAGCCGTATCGAGATGAATGTTTCCGGCTGACGCCTCCCCACTCGTGTCGGCAGTAATGCGCGAGCCATTCGCCAGACGTATCACTTCACCCGCAAGGTCAATGGTCGCAGGGACAGTTACAGGGCTCCCACCGCTGATCGTGGTGCTGATGGTGCTGTTGTCGAGAGTCACAAGATTCTCAGCACTACCTGGCCCATTTGTTCCTCGTATCGTGACCGTACCGGCACTGCCGTCTCCCGTGGAGGAGGCATTAATGCCGGAGCCCTTTATGAGTTGAACCTCGTTGCCTTGAATACTTATAGGTCCGCCTGGTGCAGCTGCAATGAGGGTGGATCCGGAAGAGAAATCCTTTCCACTCGCTGCACTCGTGAGGTTGGAACCGTTTGTCAGAGTTAGACTTCCGACATTTACAATAATCGAACCGCTCTGTCCTGCGCCTCCATGAGTAACTGAAACGGTGCTTCCATCAAGCAGCACATTGTTTCCCTCAAGGATAATGGATCCACTATTTCCGAAAACACCTAGATTGCTGCCCGCCTGCGTCACAAGGCTCTCAACGGTGCTCTTAACGAGCGTGATTGTCTCTGCTTTCACGCCATCTTGCATTCCAGTTATCTTGATACTGCCTGCAGTACCAGAACCAGGCACTGGAGTCCCGCCTAGTCCATTCGTGCTGAAACGAGAGCCTGTAATCTCTGTTTCATCTGCACGAATGGCGATATCGCCACCTCGCACGATAGTGTCACCGTTGGCTTCCACTGTTGTGCCGCTCATTGATACAACCGGGGCCTTAATCACCACATCTCCCTTTATGGGCAGCGCAAAGAGACCTCCACCAAGCTTACCGGCAATGAAGTCACCCTGGCCCAGCGAAATTCGTTTCCCAGCTGTAAGCTCAATATCGTTCTGATTCGCACGAAGGTTTTGGACACTACCGTCCTTTTCAAAAGTGTTTCCACCGCGACTAAAGAGCTCATTCTCAGCAAAAACGCTGACGATCCCCTGAGTCGTAGACAGACGACTATCTGCAATATCAAGGTTGTTAGTTTGAATGCTGACATCCCTCCCAAGTACGATGCAGTCACAATCGCTCGCCGTGCCGGCGGTGTGAAGCAAGCTCTTATTGCTAATGGTGACTTGATCCGCGAGCGACTGGGCGCCCTGCATTCCGCGGATCTGAATCTGTCCGGTTGCACTACCTGCAAGACTGGAAACCACTTGCTGGCCGTAACTCACTATCTTTGCGTTGTCGAGAGTGACATCCGACGAGGCAAGTGTAATATCGCCTTGGTTATTGGTTAAAATCGAAAGACCGGACGCTTTCGATGTGCCGGGATCGCGGGCAAACACTGGAAATGTAGTACCAAATCCGAGTTCCGTCTGAACCGCACCGCCCTTGATGACAATAGTATTGGAGAGAATGTCGACAATTCCTCCCGATAATTGAGGCACGAATGGGCCCGGAGAAGGTGCAGTGGTTATCGCTTCAATACCTGCATTCTCCATGACGAACCGGCCACTTCGAATCAAAACTGGACCAGCATCGCCTGTGTTGGAACTCGTTCTCAAAATCGCCCCTTCTGTGAGTTGAATCGTCCCTAGTTTGGACACATTGGCGAGACCAAGAGATGGCGTCTCACCTAGCTGATTGGGAATTACCTCGCCGGCTCCTGACACACTGGCTAAGTTGATCTGCCCATCTGGCGCTGAAACCGTCCGTTCGGTGATCGAAATATCACCGCCTATCAGATCAATCACCTTTCCTTCACTAACGGCTAGCGGCGATCCGGCTCGCACGGTGACAGGACCTGCCGGGCGCTCACTCAAAAATCCAAATGCCGTGACAGCTGCGCTCGTTAGTTGGCTCGTCTTGCCCAGATCCGCGTAGAAGCGATCATTGCCGCTGCCAAGCCGCAAATAGTCGGCCGTGCCGAAATGCACCGAACCACCGACATTCAGCGAGGCCGAGGGGCCGAAGACGATGCCGGCCGGGTTAATCAGCCACAACGCCGCAGTTCCAAACCCCGCCGTCTGAATCGTCCCATAAATATTCGAGGTCTGCCCTCCAGTGACCCGGCTGAGAATGTTCGTGGTAGAGCGGCCGGTCTCGTTAAAAAATCGGGCCACATTGTTCGTCCCCACACTAAAGTCGCCAAAGCTATGGAACAAATTCGGGCCGTCACCGGGCCTGGTCCCCCCTGTAATGATGTAATTTGGCCTACCGGCAGGGTCGATGCTAGCGGGTGAGATCGTCGTGCCCAACCCAGACGACGTAAGCGAGGTGGTCTGCCCTTGGCTAATCGACACCCATAGCAGCGGAAGCAGCCCGAGTATGACGCTCAGCAGGCAAACGGCCCGCGACAAGCCATAGTTTGGAACCATGGAAGTCCTCTTTCCAGCAGACGGGACAAGCCGCATGGTGCTCATGTGGCCTTTCTTTCCCCGTACCTTGAGAGCTACCTTTGATACACCACATGCGCTCATAGCTGCCTCCAGCTTCTGGCGACAAGTTCGTCGTCAGTCGAGTACCTCTTACCGTTCAAGCCACTGACATTTGCTTCCGATATCCGATTGCCACCCTGTCCGATACGAACTCCCACATGGGCTTCTCAGAACTTTATCTATCAATCCCTGTGCCGCGCCAGAGCAAGGTCGAGAGTCGCTGGAAATGAAATATAAACAGAAGGTTGCAGTAATTTTTCAGCAAGCAGGACGGCGATATCAAGGACAATATGCTACAGCTGTGGAGTCAGGTTCTGAGGCAGGAAGGGACAACTGATCTGAATCGAACTCTGAAGAAAAGAATGGGTCCTTTGCTCACGACTTCGGCTGTTTTAAACCGGCATCTCGTTCGCAAGATACACGTATTCCCCACAGTCGGCCTGGCTGCGAAGGTTCTTATATGTGTCTGGTCTCCGGGTACCATGGTTAGGAGTCATCGTCAGAAGTTGTGGAACGAGAGTGAGTAGGTGCAATACCCTTCCGGGTGACAATATCCGCACGCACGGGCTGGCAGGCCGGGGGAAGGCGCGCCGATGATGACGATCGTCCGAACGCTGGAGGGTGCGCAACGGGCGTGAGCAGGCGATGGCGACGGACTGGACGAGTTGGCTCGAGAAGGGGCCCGCCGCATGATTGCGGCGGCCTTGGAGATCGAAGGGGAGGAGTACCGCCAGCCACATCATGACGCAAGCAAAAGACTTGCCCCAGTAACTGCTTTGCTTTGGCTCATGACTCGTATTGATTACATTGATCTCCTGAGCTTGGTCACACTTTGACGCAAGAAGGGACACCTGATCGACTATCGCCTCGACGAAAATTTGTCGGTCACCAGTAAAATCAATCCTTCGGGCGATGGTCAGGGGGCATCAAGCTGTCTATAGTTCCAGTGATTCAGTGATTGTTCTTCAATGGCTATGTGAAAGGAGGGTAGACCGATGAAACCTACACTTTCCCTCTTTCTGACGATAGCAATGGTGGCGCTGGTTGTTGCCCCGGCTGGCGCTGAGCAGGCAACGCCATTTGTGCAGAGCGCCCATTACGGCTTCAGCGGAGTGATCACCAAGATCGAATCCGGCATGCTCTTTGTAAAAACCGACACAAGTTTGCAGGCGCGTGTGATCAGCCCCACGAAGGCGGAGCGCGTCGGGCTGTATGACGCCAAGGTCGGAGAAACCGTGAACATGCTCGTGGATTCGGGCAACGTGCTGATGGATGTCTCACGAACAGACCAGTTCTTTCCTGAGCATCACTTTGTTGCCGGCCGGCTTCACTATACGGATCCCCTTTGGGGCGCCATTCAGCTTTCAACCCCCGAAGGGCCGGCGAGTTTTGACGTGGATCCACTGGCAGGGAGCAAACTCTCCACGTTGCAGGAAGGTACCCCCGTTACCATTGAGCTCGACGCGGATAACGTCATGGTGGACATCCATTGGGACCGGTAAGTTCGGCTCGTATCCTGTCATTCGATTCTTCGAGGCCCCGCACAGCCCCATGCGGGGAGAACGGTCTTAGACTGGTCTCCCTGCATGGAGGCAGATGAGTACCGCTGAGATTCTCCGAGGAGAAGGATCCCCGAGAGCGGGGGTACACGATGAATGTCGCATCGTACACGAATATGACCGAAGCCATTCAGGAATTAAGGAAGCGGGGATTTACTGCGAATTTCGAATTTCTCGATCAGGAGTTCCGGGGCGTCGACAGCGAGAAAATCTTTACGGCTGACGAACTGACCATCGTGGAACACTATCGGTTCGAAGGGGCCAGCGATCCGGAGGACATGTCCGTCGTCTATGCCATCGAGAGTCACGATGGTACCAGAGGGGTCATCGCGGATGCCTATGGAACCTACGCCAATCCCGAGCTCGGCGGGTTTCTCAATAATGTACTCCTTCGAGAAAATCAATGAGCCGCGCAAGATGCGCAAGAGAACCGTGCCCACATCGTCATGCCCCATGAGCGTTCCCCCGGATCTGCCACCAAGCACCACCAACCCCTTTAAGAAAGCAGGTCCATCGAACTGACACGCAGGAGGTTCGGAATCTGCCCTCCGATCCCCTCCCCCGTTTCTCATTGCCGGAGCCTTCTGAAAAACCAGTTTTCACATTCCGAGCACAGCACTCCACTTGAAATCGAGACCGCCTCTACGGCATGGTCACGGCGTGGAACGAGTCGGCGCGGACGCCAAGGGAGTCACCGGCGGCACCTCTTCTCCCCATTCGCCTCCTGCCCTTGACAAGAAGATCATCAATCCTATTTCATGCCGGGAATGCGCACCCACTATCACACCGAGAGTGAGAGGTGCTTTGATTCTCACGCTCCTGGAACATCGCATGCACAACTGTGTCGAGGCAAAGGACGATGAATCCATGGCCGTGAGAAGACCAGTCCTCCCCGCCATGACGCCTCGATGGAACCGAATCCTGCTCGCTATCGCAACGACGGTCATGGGCTTGGCCCTGCCGGGCCAATCTGCCTTGGCGGCCTCGCCGCTTGAGACCGTGTCGGGAACAGGCTGCTACAGTTATGGGGACTATCAGACTCCTGCCCTCGCCAAGCGGGCCGCCCTGGCCCTGGCCCAAGAACAGGCGGTCCGAACTCATCGGGTTTTTGTGCAATCCACGTCCACGGTGAAGAATTTGCGGTTGGAGGAAGACATCGTCACCACGGCCAGTTCAGGCATGCTCGAGCAGATCCACATCGACAAGCAGGAGCAGAAGGGACAGGAAATCTGCATCTCCATTACCGCCAAGATCAGCCCCGTCAAATTCGATGACGTGATTCAGCAGAAAGCGAACGCCAAGCAGATCGCTGATGCGGCACAGATTCCCGTACTGACGGAAGGCTCTTCCTTCGACTTGCAGCTCTGGACGAACAAACCGGCAGGTGAAGTTTATACAGAGGGCGAGGAGTTGGAAATTTCCGTTCGCTCCAATCGCGATGCGTTCCTAAAAATTGACTACTACCAGGCAGACGGCACGGTTGTACACCTGGTTCCCAATTTGTTTGTGGATGACGCCTTTGTCCGGGCGGGCAAGACCTACACCTTCGGCGGCAGGCATGCACGCTCGGGGTTCCGCATCACTGGTCCGTTCGGTGCCGAAACCATCAAGGCGGTGGCTAGTACTCGCCCACTCGATTCCCTCTTAGCTTCAGAGAAGCCTGTCGAAGAAAGCCAGGGTTATCTCAAGAACTTTCACGCCCAGATGCGGGGCGTCAAGGTCGTGGCCAACCCTGACCAGCCAGCCCAGTGGGCGGAAGCCGCTTTTGGCCTGACCACTGTCAGTAAGAGCGCTTTGGAGCAGAGCCGATTTCTCTCCGGTATCCGAGGGAACCAATAATACCGAACGGCTCACCACTTTAAACTCCAAGAGGACCATCCCGTATTCGTCACCAGCGATGGGAGCCCTCAGGTTGTGGCTCAGCGTATCCTCAAATTCTTAGGGGCGGCAGGAGCTCCTTCATCGACGTTAGTCAATTCGATCGTGATCGTCGCGTTTGCACTGAGTGCGGGCGTCCCGTTGTCGCTTACGTGCACTTGCAGCGTGAAGTTCGGTGTAGCCTCAAAATCAAGCCGACTACTGTTGGCCACGGTGAGCTGCCCGCTCGTGGGATTCACCGCAAAGACCCCCTGCCCCGTCCCACCCGTGACGCTGTAGGTCAGCGGTCCCCCATCCGGATCCGTGGCCACGAGGGTACCCACCACGGTGCCGGCGGTACTATTCTCTGCCACGCTGAAGCGCTGCGCGTTCATCACCGGCTTTTCATTGAAGGGGATATACTCAGTCGTACGTTCAAAATCGGTGGTCGTTTTCTGGCCTGTCGCCGCCGTACTCAGCGTTGCCATCCCGCCCTGGACGACCACCTGATACTGATTGCCCATGGGCTGGAGTCGCAATGTCAGTAAGCCAGGGGTTTGGCCAGTGACGGTAAAATCAAGATATCGATAGCGCGGGTTGTCACAACCACCAATGGTGGCATTATCGTGGGTAAAACGAGCTTGGGTGAATTGCCCATTCGCTCCACTCCCGCCACCGGTCCAAGAGCCCAGCTCAATCACTACCCTGTAGGTAGTGGCACTGGTGTTAAACACCGTCGAATCCGACCCGGCAGCTATGTACACCCCCTCTGCAGGGTAGGAAGGATCGTTGCCGCCTGCACCGACATCATCATGAAGCGGCAATAATTTGTGAACACCTTCGACTCGTAGCCGGATGATGCTGGTGTCGCGCCGCGTGTTGCACCCATTGCTTGATCCGCTTCCCACGCGGTTTTCAATCTTGACCTCAGCACCTAAGGCAATGCCGCTAACCATCACCCACAACAAGAAGCCAGTCATGGA
>Ga0209063_1000990_pt1 | contig 15745 bp, 18 predicted proteins | sample KloWWTmeKNB19Kit_FD_187177 | JGI IMG/M metagenome (GOLD analysis project Ga0209063, IMG submission 187177) | Active sludge microbial communities from Klosterneuburg, Austria, studying microevolution and ecology of nitrifiers - Klosterneuburg... | ecosystem: Engineered > WWTP > Aerobic digester >...
CGACGTAGAGCATGTCCTTGATCAGGGCCATGCCTTGCGGATCGTTGAATGCAGCATCGCCGAACTTGCCGTCTAGATAACCGGTTGTACCGGTACCGATCTGACGAATGATGCGGCCGTCATGGGTGCATTCGAGGATCCGGTTATGCCCGGAATCGGCAACGAACAGGGCCGATTCGGTGACCAACAGTTTGCTCGGGAAACTCAGCGCGGTTCGCGGTTCCGGACGGCTGACCGGCTGCATCGGCTCATAGAACCGGATATCGCGGTTGGCGGCGTCGTCGAGCAGGCTGCTGACGAGAGAATCGAGTTGCAGACGTTGACCCTCACCAGCAAGGATTCCGGCGACCTGACCCTCGGCATCGAGCACCGCCACCGACGGCCACGCCTGGATTCCGAATTGACGCCAAGCCACCCAGTCGGCGTCGTTGGCGACCGGGTAGCGGATAAAGTGCCGGTTCACCGCTTTGAGCACGTTGGCCGGTTGGCGCTCGTGGTCGAACTTTGGCGTATGGATGCCGATCACGCTCAGGCCATCGTGGTACTTGGCTTCGACGATTCGCAATTCCTGCAGCAGGTGCAGCGAATTCACGTTGGCCGCGTTGAAAAAATGCAGCAGCACCACTCGCCCTCGCAACTTGTCGAGCACCGGTGCTTGCTGGACGTTTAGCCATTGCAGCGTCGGCGGTAGCTCGGGGGCAATCAGTTGGGCGGCCATCAACTACTCCGGAGGCGTTGAGCGGTGATTATGCAGGTGCCGGAGGTGTTTGGTCAGCCCCGCGACACCCTCACGGATCAAGTCAAAACTGTGTTCGAATTCGGCACGGCCACCGGTGTAGGGATCAGGTACCTCGCCCTGCGGCGCATCGGCAAAGGACATCAGCAGGCGAATTCGGCCCCAACTATGCGCGGGTGCCCGCGCGCGCAGGTCGCCGATGTTGCGCTGGTCCATCGCGACGATGAGTTCCGCATCGTCGAAATCGGACATCTGCACCTGACGCGCACGATGAGCGCCGAGGTCCAGTCCGACGTCAGCCGCCAATGCGATCGAACGGCCATCAGCCGGACGGCCGGAATGAGAGTTGATCGTGCCGGCAGAGTCGATTTGCACCCATTGCGACAGGTCCGCCGCAGCGAACGCACGTTCCGCCTCGATCGCTGCCAGTGGTGATCTGCAGATGTTCCCCATGCAAACGAATAGTATTTTAATCATATAGTTAACATCACAACTTAATGTTATTTATCCTGCTGGATCAGGGCTTCAACGCGCGCCAGATCGGCCTCGGTATCGACTCCGGCGGGGAACACTTCTGGTGCCAAGGCCACGGCGATGCGCTCGCCGGCTTCAAGCACACGCAACTGTTCAAGCGATTCGATCCGCTCCAGCGTCCCGACCGGCATTGCGACATAGCGGCGCAGGAATCCGGCGCGATAGCCATAGATGCCGATATGGCGCAAGAAGCCGAAACCCTCGGGCAAGCGGTCAGGTGCAGCGGCAAGTGCGTCGCGTGCCCACGGAATCGGGGCACGGCTGAAGTACAACGCGTCGCCGTTCGCGGCGCGCACCAACTTGACGCAATTCGGCGAAAACAGTTCCTCGACATTGAGCAGCGGTGTTGCCAAGGTCGCCATCGCCGCAGCACTCGCCGCCAAGGTTTCCGCCACCGTGCGGATTCCGCTGACCGGTGCCAGCGGCTCATCACCCTGTAGATTGATGACGATGCGCTGGTCCGGCCACGCTAGTCGCTGGGCGACTTCCGCCAGACGGTCGGTGCCCGATGGATGATCGGTGCGGGTCATGCACACTGTCGCGCCACTGCCCTGCACTGCCGCAGCAATGCGTTCGTCATCGGTCGCCACCACCACTTCGGCAGCGCCAGCGGCCAGTGCTCGATCGACCACATGCAAGATCATTGGCTGTCCGTTCAACAGGCGCAGCGGCTTCCCGGGCAAACGACTGGCGCCAAAGCGGGCAGGAATGGCGACAGAAAATTCCAAGGTCATGTTGCGGCCTTTAGAGCATGCAGGCGGCGATGAATCAGATCGCCGAATTCTGGGGGCAATTCGATATCGATCGGCACCACCCAGATTCGGCCATCGGCATGCGGGGCGCATTTTCCGGCGTCTTTTTCGGTGATGAATACCGGTAGATCGTCGTCGAACTGCAGTTCACTGCCGTCGAAAGGATGATGGTCCGGATACGGATGCGCATCGACCGACAGACCGTGGCTGCGCAGCAGATCAAAGAATCGACGCGGATTGCCGATGCCCGCAACCGCATGCACACGCTCGCCAACAAAGGCCGATAGCGGCTTGGCATGGGCAAGGTCACGCAACGACAACGCCCGCTCGGCACGCACTTGCATCGCAAAGGCGCCCTCGCGCTGGCCACCGTTCACGACAACGGCGTCAACTCGCTGCAGGCGTTCGACCGGCTCGCGCAACGGTCCGGCCGGTAATAAGCGTCCGTTACCGAAACCGCGTTGGCCGTCGACCAAGGCGACCTCGAAGTCGCGCGCCAACGACCAATGCTGCAGGCCGTCGTCGCTAATCAATACGTCAACACCATCGCGTTCGATCAGCAGTCGCGCTGCGATTGCTCGGCGTCGACCAATAGCGACGGGACATCCGGTGGCATGTGCCAACCACACCGGTTCGTCGCCAAATTCCGCAGGTTCGGCACCCGGCGGCAAGCGTCGCACATCGCTGGCGGCTGCGCCGTAGCCGCGCGTGACGATGCCTGGCTGCCAACCACGCTGACGCAGTTCATTCGCGAGCCAGGCCACCAGCGGCGTCTTGCCGGTACCGCCCACAGTGAGGTTGCCGACGATCACCACCGGCACTGCAAGCTGCACCGACCGCCGCAGCCCAAGTGCGTAGGCCCAGCGACGCAACCCAAAAACCGTGCGATATAGCCGCTCACCGACGTCTGCCCACCATGGTACCGCCGCGCCCTCGTACCAGATGCGATTCAAGCGCGTTTCGATGCCCGCACGCAGACTCATCCCGCGTCCTCACTGTCGCGGAACTGCAGCCGATGTAGCCGTGCGTAGGCGCCATCGTACGCGATCAATTCGGCATGGGTACCGGTTTCGAGTATGCGACCGCCATCCAGTACCACGACCTGGTCGGCATGCTCGATGGTCGATAGCCGGTGCGCGATGACGATCGCAGTGCGCTCGGCAAGGATCCGGTCAAGCGCTTCCTGGATCAGACGTTCGCTTTCAGAATCGAGGGCTGACGTGGCTTCGTCCAGAATCAGGATTGGCGCGTTCTTCAGGATCGCCCGCGCAATCGCGATGCGTTGGCGCTGCCCACCGGAAAGCAGCACGCCACGGTCGCCAATGCGGGTATCGAAGCCTTGTGGCAGCTTATCGATGAATTCGAGTGCGTTTGCGGCACGCGCCGCAGCGATGATGTCTTCGCGGCTGGCACCCGCCAGTGCCCCAAACGCGATGTTTGCGGCGATGCTGTCGTCAAACAACACGACGTTCTGGCTGACCACGGCGATCTGCCGGCGCAAATCAGCGAGTCGATAATCGGTAAGCGCAACGCCATCCAGAAAAATCTGCCCACTCTGCGCTTCGTAGAAACGCGGCAACAATTTTGCGAGCGTGCTCTTGCCGCTACCGGAACGACCGACGATGGCCGTGGTTGTGCCCGGTTCGACACGGAAACTGACGTCGTCTAGCGCACGGCTCTTGCTACCCGGATAGGCAAATGCGATCTGGGTGAACGCCAGTTCGCCGCGCGCACGCGCAATGCATTGCGTTCCGTGGTCGGCCTCAGCGTCAGCGTCAAGCACGGCAAACACCGATTCGGCTGCCACGATGCCGCGCTGGATCATGCTTTGCACGTTGGTGATTTTCTTCAGCGACGGCAACATCGCCATCATCGCGCTGATCAAAGCCATGAAGCTTCCGGCGGTCATGCCGTCGCGCACTGCTTCGCGGCCAGCGACGTAGACGATGGCGGCCAAAGCACACGCGGCTAACAATTGCACCAACGACGAACTCATCGCTTGCGTGGCGATGACTTTGAGATTGAGTCGATAGTTGCGCTGCGCCAGTTCGGCGATGCGTGCGCGCTCGACCGGCTGCGCCCCATAGATCTTGATCGCCTCCTGCCCAGCCAGCGCCTGTTCGGCACGGTGCGAGAATTGTGCGAACGCATCCTGCAGCGTGGTGTTGATGCGGCGGTATCGTTTGCCGACCGTGGCAACGATCAGTGCGATCAGCGGCACCATGAAGAACATCGTCAGCGTCAGCTTGACGCTGTTCGCGAACATCACGCCGAGCAGAAACAAGATCGTCAAGGAATCCGTCAACACGATCTTCACCGCTTCTGCCGCGGCGTAGGCGAGCTGTTCGGTGTTGTAGGTGAGGCGCGAAATCTGCGCTGCCGGAGCTTCGCGATCGAACCAACTGGACGGCATGCGTAGTGACTTCTCGATCAGGTGATCGCGCATGTCACGAACTACGCCGCGGCCGATGCGTGCCATTGCGACATCGGCGGTAAAGGTCGCCACGCCGCGGATAAAGAAGATCGCGATGATGACGCCCGGCAGCCAACGCACGACCTTGAGGTCATGGTTCACAAAGGTGCCGTCAATCAGCGGTCGCATTAGCCAAGTGAATGCACCTGCGGCAGCGGCTTCGAACAACATGCCGATCAGCGCCACCAACGCGATCGGCCAATACCCCTTAGAGAACGTGAGCAGGCGGCGATAAAGCGCCGCGGTGCTCAGACGCGCAGGCGTGACGGCGGGGTCCATGACTTATTTGGCATCGGCTTGCGCCGGCATGGTCGCGATCGACAGACGCGCGAAACCCAGTTGCCCGAGGGCGTCCATTGCCGTCACGACAGCCTGATGTGGCGTGCGGCCATCGGCGCGCAGCGTGACCGGGCGTTCGCGGTCGTCGCCAGCTTCCTCCACGATCGCATCCTTCAGCGTGGCCAAACCCGGGTTGATCACTTCGTTGGCGCCGATAAAGAAACGGCCGTCACGATCAACCAGGATTTCCAACGACTTCTGCGCCGCAGTCGTCTCCTTACTTCCCGCTTCCGGCAGTGTCACCTTCATCAGCGAACGATGCTCGAAGGTGGCCGTCATCACGAAGAACATCAGCAACGTCAACATCACGTCGATCAGCGAGATCACATTGATCTCGAACTCATCGTTGGCCGATGCGGACCGTGCGATTCTCACTTCGCGGCTCTCCGCGCTGCTGCGACCTGCACCGGAATCTCGGCTTCGATCACGTCGATCAGCGCAACTACTTCTTTCTCCAGTTCGATGCCGAGTCCGGCGACCTTTGCGCGCAGATGGCGATGGAAGACATAGGCCGGAATCGCGACGCACAAACCCGCAGCGGTGCAGACCAGTGCCTCGCCAATACCGCCGGCCATCTGGTTGGCGTCGCCGATGCCCGAATTGAGGATGGCGAGAAACATGCGAATCAAGCCGATCACCGTGCCGAGCAGACCAAGCAGTGGTGAGATCAGCGCGATCGTGCCGAGTGTGTTGAGGAATTTCTCCATGTCGTGCATGACATGCCGGCCGGCGTCTTCGACACGTTCCTTGATTGCTTCGCGGCCAAGATGGCGCGCACGCAGCGCCGCTGCAAACACGCTACCCAAGGGAGAGGTGTCGGCCAACGCCTTCAGATGTTCGTCATCCAAACGGCGATGCTGCGCCCAATTGCGGACTTCGCCCGGCAAATTCGGCGGCAGAATCTCCTTGCGGCGCAACGACCAGAACCGTTCCAACACGATGCCCAGAGTCAAAACCGCCGCGATTCCGATCGGAATCATCGCCTTGCCGCCCGCAACCAAAAGCTCCCACACGCGCTCTACTCCCGAAGTCCAAAACATGCGGATTCTAACAGTGTGCAGCGCAATTACCGCGATCCTGACAACACTGCGTCGTGGCCGTGCTCGCGCCAAAATACGGCGCTGTCGTCGCGGGCGGAATGGACGATTGCGCCATTGCGATCGAAGCGGATCGTGATGGCTCCCTGGACTGCGGTATCGGAAGTCACCGCGCCAGCAGTCATCCATCGCTGCACCACCTCCGCAGCAGGATGTCCGAAACGACTGCGCCAACCGCGCGAGAACACCACGGTGTCGGCTGATGTCGCAGCGACAAACGCCGGTGACGACGAATTCTTGCTGCCGTGATGCGCGGCAACGACGACATCGACGTCGATCGCCGCAGCCTGCTCGCGCACCAATCGCTGTTCGATCAATGTGCCGATATCGCCGGGCAAAAGCGCACTTCCGCGCGGTGAGGCAATACGCAGCACGCACGAATTGTCGTTATCGAGATCCGGAAAATGCTGCGGTGGATGCAGCACGTCGAAGCGCACGCCGTCCCAGGTCCAATGCTGTCCGGCTTCACAACGCGGCGCTGGGTCGGCCTCGTTACCGATACTTTCAAGCGCCTCCGGGAAGGCGCGTTTCACCGCCCCCCGGCCGCCGGCGTGATCATCATCGAGATGGCTGATCATCAGGCGGTCCAACTGTCCGACCGCGAGCGCGTACAGACTCGGCACAACCACGGCGTCGCCGAAATCGAAGTCAGCCGAGACGCGCGCGCCAGTGTCGTAGAGCATGGCGTGCGTGCGTGTCCGCACCAGCGTTGACAAGCCTTGACCAACATCGAACACGGTGAGTTCGAACTCGCCCTCGGACAAATCCTCGTGTCGCGGCCATAGCAAGGGCAGCATCAGCAACAATCCTGCCGCGCGCATCGGCACACCGCGTGGCAACAAGGCCCACGCTGCACCTACCACCGCCAGCATCAGTGCCCATAGTCCGAACTGAGCGAACTGCCATTGTGCCCACGGCGATGCTGCTGCCGCAGCCAGACTCGACCACAATGGCTCGAGCAATGCTGCCGGCACCGCATACAGGCCATTCCAGCCGGTAATCGCATCGAATAGCATCGCCAGCAAGAGCATCGGAACGACCACAAAGGTGATCCACGGCACGGCAATCAAGTTCGCCGCGAATCCAATCACGCTGGTCTGTGCAAACCACCAGGCACCGATCGGCAACAATCCGACACTCATCGCAACCTGCGCGCGCCAGAGTCCGCCGAGCGACGCTTCTGATCCAGTCATCGCCCAGATCAGAAAGGCGACCCCGACAAAGCTCAACCAGAATCCGGCACCGAGCAGGCTCAGCGGATCGATGACAACAATCACCAGAGCGGCGATCAGCAACGCATCACCGCTGCGAAACCGTCGCCGCATCAAGGTCGCCGACAGCGCCACCGCGATCATCAGCAAGGTCCGCACCACTGGCACGCCGAATCCGGCCAGTAACGCATAGGCGGTTGCCGTGAATAGCGCGCCAACGGCCATTGCCTGCGGACGCGGCCAACGCAGGCCGAGCCGCGGAAACAGCCGGTAAAGCAAGGCGAACCACCATGCACCGACGGCTGCAACGAGTCCGACATGCAATCCTGAGATCGCGATCAGATGCCCGGTGCCGGTGGCGCGTAGAACGTCCCAATCGTCGTCGCGCAAACCACGCACATCGCCGATGGCGAGTGCGCGCAACAGCGCTGCGATGGTCGGATTGGCCACCCGTGCATCGATTCGTTCGGCGATACGGCCGCGTAATCGATCGAGTGCGCCACCAGCACCCGGCAGCGTCACCTGACCGGTTCGCACGTAGCCCACGGCGGCGATGCGTTCGGTCAGCGCATGGCGTTCGAAGTCGAAGCCGCCTGGATTCATCAATCCACGCGGACGTCGCAATCGCAGCGTTGCCTCAATCCGATCACCAGCACGAAGTTCCGGCGCCGGCGTGTACCAATTCAGGCGCAGCTTCGCGCCGCGATCCAGCAACTCGGATTGAACGACGCGGGCCTCGAAACGGATCTGACGCTCGCGCAGCTCCGGCAGTCCGACCACTTCAATCTGCATTGGTAGATCGCGGCCATCGGCGGCGGCTGGCAAGCGTGACTGCAATGCACCGTCGGCGTTGAACCACAACCACGTGCCGCCAACCAAGACTGCGGCAACCGGAATCAACCAACGAATACGCAGCCAGAGGGTAGCCAGCGCGACAACGCCGATTGTGATCACCCATGCCAATGGCGGTAGCGTCGGTACGGCACAGGCCACGACCGCGCCGATCAGGAATCCAGGCGCGAATCGCGGCAGGTTCAACATCGATCGCTCAGCGCGGAACCAGCTTGCCACCGCACAGCTCGAGCACGCGATCCATGCGTGAAGCGAGTTCTTGTGAGTGCGTGACGATGACGATGGCCGTGCCGAGGTCGCGCTTCAGCGCCAACAACATGCTGCAGATCGCATCGGAATTACCGGCATCGAGGTTACCGGTCGGTTCGTCGGCGAGTACACATTTCGGCGTCGTGACCAGCGCCCGTGCGATTGCAGCGCGCTGGCGCTCGCCACCGGAAAGTTCGCCGGGTTTGTGTTCGAGCCGTGCCCCTAGACCGACGCGATCGAGAATCTGCTGCGCCGCTGCCCTCGCCGCTGCCACCGACAAACCGCGAATCAATAGCGGCATCGCCACATTTTCGAGCGCTGTGAATTCCGGCAGCAGGTGGTGAAACTGGTAGACGAAACCGAGTGCCTCGTTGCGCAGACGACCGCGCGCGCTGTCACTCAGCGCATTCATGCGTTGGCCAGCGACGGTAATTTCACCGCAATCGGGTACGTCGAGCCCACCAAGCAGATGCAATAGCGTGCTCTTGCCGGCACCGGAGGCCCCCATGATGGCAATCGCTTCGCCGGCACGTACGGCAAAGTCGATGCCCGAAAATACCGGCGTTTCAACGCCGGTTTCGTGATAGGTCTTGGCCACGCCGTGGGCAGCAAGCACGATGTCGTTATTCGTATTCATTCGTAGCGCAACGCCTCGACCGGATGCGTGCGTGCCGCCCGCCATGCCGGATACAGCGTTGCGATCAGGCACAGCACAAACGCGAGACCGACGATGCTGCCGACATCATCCCAACGCAGATCGGACGGCAGGTCGCTGATGTAGTAAATGTCGGCCGGCATCAATTCGAAGCCGAAGATCGATTCGAGTAAACGCATCACTCGGGTCACATTGTCGGCGAGCAACACACCGCCAATGGTGCCGAGCACGATCCCGACCAGTCCGATGATCGTGCCCTGAACCACGAACACGCCCATCACCGAACGCGGACTCAAGCCGAGCGTACGCAGAATAGCGATATCGCTTTGCTTGTCGGTCACCAGCATGACCAGTGACGACACCAGATTAAATGCCGCGACCGCCACGATCAGCGACAGGATGATGAACATCACCGTCTTCTCGGTCTGCACCGCGCGAAAGAAATTTGCGTGCTCACTGGTCCAGTCACGCACCCGATAGAAGCCACCGAGTTGGTCCGCCAGTTTTACCGCGACTGACTTGGCCTTGAACAGGTCATCCAGCTTGAGACGGACGCCGGTGACCTTGTCACCCATGCGGAAGAGCTTGCCGGCATCGGCGACATGGATGATGGCCATGCCGCGATCGTATTCCTGCATACCCGCTTCGAAGATGCCGACAACTTTGAAGCGTCGCATCTGTGGCAAAACTCCCGCCGGAGTGGCACGCACTTGCGGTGCGAAGACCAGCACGTCGCCGCCGAGTTCAGCACCTGCCCAGAGCGCCAGTTCGCGGCCAAGCACGATGCCGTATTCACCAGGTTTCAATGCATCCCAGGAACCTTCGACGACGCGATCAGCAATCTCGCTGACTTCACGTTCCAGCAAAGGATCAACACCGCGCAGAATCGCACCGCTGACACGTCCGCCCTGCAGCATTGCCTCGCGCTCGATATACGGCGCAGCACCGATCACATGCGGCACGGTCTTCGCTGTCGCCAACGCGGTTTCCCACTCGGCCAATCCATCACCGACACCAGCAACGGTCGCATGCGACACCATGCCGAGGATGCGCGCCCGCAACTCACCCTCGAATCCATTCATCACCGAGATCACCGTGATCAACGCCGTCACCCCAAGCGCAATGCCGAGCATCGACACCATTGAGATGAACGAAATGAAATGGTTCCGGCGCTTTGCTCGCGTGTAACGCAGGCCGATGAACAGCTCTAGGGGTCGGAACATGCAGGAATGTCTTGGCGAGAGGTCAGTGTAGCGGTGTGATGTGAACGCTTAATAGCACTGATGCCGAGTGAGCCACACCCGCAACTGCCGCCGCGTGTCCGCTGGAATCGAATCGGGCCAGAGCGCGAGGTCGATGCGACCTCCGGCGCCGTTGCGAAACTGCAGGGCGATGAGGAAACCGAGGTCATGCGCTTGCTTCAGCTTGACCGATTGAACAGCGGCATCGCGCAGGTATTGCCACTCGTCATCAAGTTGCAGGGTGTAGCGCAGTCCAGAGGCGATGCGCGGTGCACGCAGCGATCGCGCCAGCACAATCGCCACAAGGCATGCGATCACCGCCTGCCCTGTGAACGGCAAGCCGCTCACGAAAATCGCGGTGATGGCCAGCACCGCGATCAGTGCGGAACACCAGCCGGCAATGCGCGAAGGGCGCGGTTCAAACGATAGGATTGGCGCGGATTTCATCGATCAGCGCCGTCAGTTCGGCGCGTTCGCAGACTTGATAACCGAGAATCCAGCGTTGCAGCTCGCGGTCTTCGCAGGCAAGCACTGCTTCGAACTGCAGGATACGCGCTTCGTTGGCAACTGCAGCGTGTTCATCCAGCCAGCGTTCGAGCAAACGGTCAAGTTCACGCGTACCGCGCCGACAATGCCAGCGCATGCGCTTGAGACGTAGGTCGTCGGCAGCGATCACGGCGTCAGAGCGTGCGTCGCTGCAGCATTAGCTTCTTGATCTCCGCGATTGCCTTGGCCGGATTCAGGCCCTTCGGACAGGTTTTTGTGCAATTCATGATGGTGTGGCAGCGATATAAACGAAATGGGTCTTCGAGGTCGTCGAGACGATCGCCGGTGTCTTCGTCGCGTGAATCGATAATCCAGCGATAGGCCTGCAGCAGAATTGCCGGACCGAGATAGCGGTCGCCATTCCACCAGTAGCTCGGGCAAGCGGTCGAGCAGCACGCACACAGAATGCATTCGTAAAGACCGTCGAGTTGAGCGCGTTCTTCCTTCGATTGCAGTCGTTCCTTGTCCGGCGGCGGCGCGCTCTGGGTGCGAATCCATGGACGAATCGATGCATATTGGGCGTAGAACTGCGTCAGATCAGGCACCAGATCCTTGACGACCGGCATGTGCGGCAACGGATAGATCTTGACCTCGCCTGAGCCACACTCGCTGATCGATTTGGTACAGGCCAGCGTGTTGCTACCGTCGATGTTCATCGCGCACGAACCGCAAATGCCTTCTCGGCAGGAACGACGGAAGGTCAATGTCGGGTCGATTTCGTTCTTGATCTTGATCAGCGCGTCGAGAACCATCGGGCCGCAGCTGCCGACGTCGACGTCATAGGTATCGGTACGCGGATTGGCACCGTCGTCCGGGTTCCAGCGATAGACCTTGAACTTGCGAACCTGCTTGGCACCGACCTTCGCGGGGTGATGCTTTCCGGCAGTGATCTTGGAGTTCTTCGGAAGTGTGAATTCGGCCATGGTGGACCTCATGTCTGATCAGGAGACTGGCCGGCGAGATTGCGCGCCCAGCCACCGGTGAAGACGAAACGCGGAAAGCTGATGAACTGCTCGGTAAAGATGCGGCCGATCACGTTGAGTGGGCCATCGAATGGCATCGGTGCTTCGGCTTCGCGTTTGTGGCCGACGACTTGAACCAGGAATGCGAGTGCGGCCACGCTGAACATCGCCGCCGCTTGAACAAGCAATCCTAACGTCAGCAGACGCAATGCTGACAATACCCCAGCGATAAACGCCGGTACCGTCAAGAAATGCACGATGAGATTCAGACGGTCGCGGTGATTGCGCTCGTAGGTCGCCCACTGCCATGCGATGAGTCCGGTCTGCGGTGACATCGTCGCCTCAGTACTTGCGTTCTTTCGGCGGAATCGGATCGACGCCACCCAGTGTGTTCATGTGCACCGGGCGATAGTCGAATGTGCAGTCGCCGCGCTCGCTAACGTTCACCAGCGTGTGCTTCATCCAATTCACATCGTCTCGCGTCGCAAAATCTTCGCGGGCATGTGCGCCGCGACTCTCGGTGCGGTGTTCTGCCGAAAACATCGTTGCAACCGCCTGCCCGAGCAAGTTCTGCAACTCAAGCGTCTCGACCAGATCCGAGTTCCAGACCAATGATCGATCAGTCACCTTGACGTCGCCGAACGACTTGAACACCTCCGTCATCTTGTTGCAGCCGTTCTTCAACGACTCGCCGGTACGGAAGACGGCCGCATCAAGCTGCATAGTGCGCTGCATGCTCAAGCGGATATCGGCCGTCGGCGCGCTGCCATTGGCATGGCGCAGGCGATCAAAGTTCGATAGCGATGCATCGAGCGAATTGGCTGGCAATTCCTTATGCGTCGCACCTGCGGTAACGACATCGCCACAGCGGTTGGCGACAGCGCGACCGAACACAACCAGATCGAGTAATGAGTTTGAACCGAGCCGGTTCGCACCATGCACGGAGACGCAGGCGGCTTCACCGATCGCGAATAGGCCGGGCACGACCGTGTCGGGATTGTCGCCCTGCTTGGTCACGACTTCGCCGTGGTAATTGGTCGGGATGCCGCCCATGTTGTAGTGCACGGTCGGGATAACCGGAATCGGCTCACGAGTAACGTCGACCCCCGCGAAAATGCGCGCAGATTCGGAAATGCCCGGCAGCTTCTCGTGGATGGTGGCTGCACCGAGGTGTTCGAGGTGCAGATGGATATGGTCGGATTCTGCACCGACGCCGCGGCCTTCGCGGATCTCCATGGTCATGCAACGACTGACCATGTCGCGTGGCGCCAGATCTTTCACGCTCGGCGCATAACGCTCCATGAAGCGCTCGCCCTTGGAATTGGTCAGGTATCCACCTTCGCCACGCACGCCTTCCGTGATCAGGCAGCCAGCACCATAGATGCCGGTTGGATGGAATTGCACGAATTCCATGTCTTGCAGCGGCAAACCGGCGCGCAGCACCATGCCCCCACCGTCACCTGTGCAGGTATGTGCCGAGGTCGCCGAGAAGTAGGCACGGCCATAACCACCGGTTGCGAGAATCACGGCATGCGCGCGAAACACGTGCAGCGTGCCTTCGGCCAGGTCCCAAGCAATCACGCCGCGGCAAACACCGTTGTCCATGATCAAGTCGAGTGCGAAGTACTCGATAAAGAAGCGTGCGTCATGCTTGAGCGACTGCTGGTACAGCGTGTGCAGGATGGCGTGACCGGTGCGGTCGGCGGCAGCGCAGGTGCGCTGAGCCGGTGGGCCTTCGCCGAACTTCGTGGTCATGCCGCCAAATGGGCGCTGGTAGATGCGGCCATCTTCGGTACGAGAGAACGGCACGCCGTAGTGTTCGAGTTCGATCACCGCCGGAATTGCTTCGCGACACATGTATTCGATGGCGTCTTGGTCACCGAGCCAATCGGAACCCTTCACTGTGTCGAAAAAATGCCAGCGCCAGTCGTCCGCACCCATGTTTGCAAGTGCGGCCGACATGCCGCCCTGCGCCGCGACGGTATGCGATCGCGTCGGGAAAACTTTGGAGATACAGGCTGTGCTCAACCCCTTGGCGGCGAGGCCCATGGTCGCGCGCAGACCGGCACCGCCGGCACCAACAACAACCGCATCGTACTTGTGGTGAACAATCTTGTAGGCGTCCTTCGCCATGTCAGCCTCCTACGGCGATGCGCACAATCGCGAGCGACGTCGCGAGTGCGGCAAGGAAAGCAATCAAGCGAATCGAGGTCAGCAGCGCAACTTCGATCCAGCGGGTATGAATGTAGTCCTCGATCACTACCTGCACACCCAGCAAGGCGTGATAGATGACTGCCAGCGCGAACGCGAGGATCAGTAACGCATTCAGCGGTTGCGCCAACCAAACACGGGCGTCAGCGTAGTCGGCAGCCAGCATCGGCAAGACGCAGAGCAGGAACCAAATCGACAGGGGTGCCAGCAACACGGCGGTGACGCGCTGCATCCACCAATGCGGCGTACCGTCTTTTGCCGAACCGAGGCCACGGGCGCGAGCGAGCGGCGTACGCAGGCTCATCGTGCACCTCCGAGCAGGAAGAGTATGCCGCCGGTTGCAATGATTGCGAAGGCGACGACTGCATAGCCGCTGGCATAAGTGGTTTTCAGATCGAAACCACGACCGGCGTCCCAGAACAAATGACGGATGCCATTGCCAAGGTGATAGCAGAGTGCGAATACCGACACGACCACGACGACCTTGCCGCCCCAGCCGTGCGCAAAATCATCGAAGCCTGCATAGGCTTCTGGACCAGCCGCTAGCGACACGATCCAGCAGATCAGCGCGATCGATCCAAGGCACAGCCAAAGCCCGGTAATGCGATGCAGGATCGACAGCGTTGAAGTCAATTGCAGCTGGTAGACCTGCAGGTGGGGCGACAACGGCCGTTGCACGCTCATCGGATTCTCCTGGTCGATACATTGGGGAGCCTAGAAATCGATACAACGCCCATCTTTCTCCCAATCGCCGTAGCGCGTCGGTTCGGGGCCCTTGCGGCCGCCGATTTCGACGGGCGTGATCGGCGGCGGCACTTTTGGCGCCGACGGGTCGACGGGCGTGGGTTCGGAGAGTGGCTGTTGTTTCATGGCTGAGCCACGGAGTTTATTGCCCCGGGGGCATCAGCGACAAGGATGAAGATGTGATCGACGACGCGGCATGTCTGCAATACAGGCACAATTGCGGCATGGAACGTACCAATTTGTTCGAAATCTTGAATGTTCGGGGTGCCGACGCACTCCCCTTCCTGCACAGCCAATTCGCGGCCGATCTGATGGCGCTGGCCGATGGCACACTGCGTTGGTCGGCATTGCTGAATCCCCAAGGCCGCGTGTTATTCGTCGTGGCAGTGATTCGTACAACCGTCAACGATTGGTCGTTACTCGTCCCATTCCAAAGAGGGAACGAGTTGGCCGACATCCTGCGCCGCCTCGTGTTTCGACGCAAGCTGCGCATTGAATTCGATGTCGACAAATGCGTCGTCGCCTCGGCAACAGGTCTTGACACCGGCATCGACGGGCTTCACTTCGCTGTGGTCGATCGTGGCGCAACCATCGTGATTAATATCGATGCAATCGATCGCTTCATCGCTGCCGGCCTAGTCTTGATCGATGAAACAGCATCTGGCCGCCACTTGGCGCATTCGCTGCGACTCGAACGATTCGACGCATTTAGTGTGAAGAAGGGCTGTTACCCCGGGCAGGAAATCATCGCACGTACGCATTTCCTCGGTCGCAACAAGCGCGCGCTGGTTCGACTACAAGGCGGCACAGAAACGGTTTGGCGGAGTGGCGACAGGCTCTACGGCGACGGCATCGACATCGGCGAGATTGCCTGCAGCGGCCAGACCACCGCACTCGCCGTGCTGAACCAAGTCGTTCCACCCGGCACGAGCCTCCGACTCGGACCGGATAGGCCAGTCGTCATGGTGGATGAGGCGATCGAAGCCACCACCTAGAAACCGATACAAATCGTTGCTTTAGTGCGTTGGCAGCATTGGAAATTAGTGCTATAGCAGGACCATCAGGAGGGAGGCTCCATGAATCGGATATTGCACAAAGGCATGCAGGTGGCGTTGCTGGCGCTGTTCGGCGTTTCGACTACCG
>Ga0209063_1000995_pt1 | contig 15701 bp, 5 predicted proteins | sample KloWWTmeKNB19Kit_FD_187177 | JGI IMG/M metagenome (GOLD analysis project Ga0209063, IMG submission 187177) | Active sludge microbial communities from Klosterneuburg, Austria, studying microevolution and ecology of nitrifiers - Klosterneuburg... | ecosystem: Engineered > WWTP > Aerobic digester >...
GGGGGAATAAAAAAGAAACCCAATTTAGCCGTAGGATCAAATAATATGCCGGCAAATACCACCGCACTGACTGCACCGGAAGCACCGAGACTGCGGTAATAGTAATCATTCCTGTGCCTGATGAAAGTTGGGATAAGACAAACGAACAATGCAATTATATACATACCGAGGTACATGAATTTTCCTTTTTCTGCAAAGAGGATCGGGCTGGCAAAACTCCGCTCTACAAATTCTCCAAACATGTACAGGGAGAACATATTAAAAATGAGGTGAGGAACATCAGCATGTATCAGTCCGCAGGTGATAAAACGATACCATTGATTTTGTCTGGTGACGGCAGGGGGATAAAAGATCAGGTCATCAATGATTTTTTGATTACTGAAGGCACTGAAAGAAATAATAACTGTAATGATGATAATGATAAGTGTGATTGATAATTCCATGCTGTTAGTTTCAGGGCTGAAAATAAAAATTATTTATGATGATACTTTTCGTTTTTTAAAATGGTGCAGGCCCTGTATACCTGTTCGGCCAGTATCAGCCTGACAAGCTGGTGGGGAAAAACCAGTTGGGACAGGCTCCATTTATAATTGGCTCTTTTCAATACCCTCTCATCAATACCAAAAGCACCACCAATCAGGAAAACAATATGCTTTATACTTTCATTGGCCCTTGCCTGGATAAAACCGGCCAGTTCTTCCGAGCTCAGTTGTTTTCCTCTTTCATCCAGTGCTACGAGGTAGTCGTCTTTATTCAGCCATTCCAGTATTATTTCACCTTCTTTTTTTTTCAGGTCCATCTCACTCAGCATGCCCGCATTTTTAGGTACCGGGATAATGCTCCATTCCACCTTATAATATCTTGAGATGCGGCGGGTGAATTCTTCCACACCTTCCTTTACATATGTTTCATTGGCTTTCCCGATTGACCAGAATGATATCTTCATTGGTTAAAAATAGAAAAGTCCTGCCATAGCAGGACTTTTTTGCCGGGTTAATCGGTTTATTTTATTTCATAGTCTTTTTTGAAAGACATGAGTGTGCTTCGGTACAAAGCATTCGCCGGATCAAGCGTTGCCGCTTTTGTGTAGTACTGGTACGCTTCAGAAAGATAGTGTGCATCTTCCAGCATGAACGCTGTACGATAGGCCTGCTCTGCCGGCCCTTCAAACTGTGCTCCCTGTTTGAGAATATCATTCAGCAATGCAGAAAAAACTTCTTTTGAAACATAATTCAATACTTTTCTTTCCTCATTTTCTTCTCCTTTAACAGCTGAAATCCAGTAATACGTTTCGCCGGTTTTCATCCGGGCGGCGAATGCCGGGATAGAAATTTTTAACTTGCTGACAGTGGTAGCATAAAAAGGCTCAGCGATGTTCTCACTATTATACAGGAAAAAGTCAAACTGTTTTGCATCAGCATATGATTTCCATGACAATGGAAATTCTCCACCGGAATAGTTAACAGTATCCAGCCGGGGATCTACCCAGATATTATTGATGCCACGGGTTACTGCACCCACATTGTTCATATAGGCTTTACGATTACTGCCCGGAGATCCGCCGGATTTGGTCATTTGCGCCCATACATATTTTACATAATTGGCACTTACTGAGTTGCTGCTTACTTTACAGGAATCACCAAACTGGTTAAGCCGGTAGGTACCTGCTTTAGTAAGGGTAAACATTGCCACTTCATTACAGATAAGCGTAACAGCAGAGGATGGCCCTACTTTGATAGTGGCAGTACTGTTCATGGTTTTGCCCACTTTGGCTTTACTTTCAGCATTGTTTTCTACAACCGATACATTTCCCTTGAAACTGTAAAGCAGGAAACTGCTGTTTTGCGCCCCGGCCGTTAGTCCGAATACAGAAAGTAGAATAAGAAAGTTCAGCTTTTTCATTTTATATGTTTTTTTAGATCAATCGCTTTTAATGGTGGTGCGGTTTGAAAATAGTATCATAATGAAATTTTTTGTGCATCCATACTGCCCAGGCTTCATAAAAATAGATGACGTCTACCGCCATAATGATAACGACCAGGCTCAGTTTCATATCCAGTTTAATACTATACGCATCGTAAAAATAAATCCCGAGATATGCAAAAAGCAATACTGCGGCAACCTGTATTATTTTAGCTACTAAATGGAACCAGATATGGTTTTCGAGGTAATACCGGATAAAAAAGGACATGAACAGCCAGCAAACTACCACCGCTATTAATAAATTCACCCACGAAGGTACTTTTTTTATATAGTTGTTCCCTAAAACCATGGAGATGATATTGGCATGTACCACAATTCCGTTCATGTCGGGCCGGGATTTACCCGCAAACCGTTCATTCATAGGAGTGAATTTTTTATCCAGAATATCTGTCGGGTCCCTGTTGATATAACCCAGCAGGGCAATTTTACCTTCAATTGCCTTTCGTTCAAAACTCCCGGTCAATAAATTATCATACTCTATCACCTGGTATTTATCCACTCTACGTTCATAATTTATTTGCACTTGCTTGCCTTCTTTGTTTTTGATCATTTTAAAGGCTGTTGGATCATAAGCCTGGATAATAGCACTGGTAAAGGAATTGTAGCGATTATCTTTAAAGTCTTTCAGGAATGGATCATAATAGCGCAGTGAGGCAAGCTCATCACTAAAAAAATTGGCGTACCCGTATGTGGCTGCATTTTTAAAATAATCACCGGTTATTGTTATTGTGTCTCCATCCTCGCCGGACAGATTGAGTTTTGTTGCAGCAATAAAATTTTTATGCTTACCAAATGATGCAGAAAGAAGGGAGTCCTGGTAAGGATCTTTAGCTTCATCAAAAAGAGCATCTAACGCAATGACTTTAGGATTGTTCTCTGCCGTTTTATCTATGATCATCGACAGAAGTTCCCGGTCTGCATGGCCAATATTAATGATAACAATGTTTTTGTCGAGTGAATCTGCACTTTTTCCTAATTCCGCATACGCTAAGTCGGTATAGTCGAAGTCCTTTAATCCCATTTTCAAAGGATTCAGTACATACAGATTAAGAGGAATGCTGCCCAACCCGACAATAAAAATGAAGACCCAGATGGTTGCAAAAACAGTATCCCGTTCAAGCAGGTATTTGGTAAAATGTGTTCCGAATCTTTTGGCGCCAGTTCCATTTTGCCCGTGTGGTGGCTTCTTCATGACATTGCTTTGTAGGTTGTTGGTGGTTTGTTTTGTATGATTCCTTAATACAGTTCAGGGTTGCAGCTTATCCGTATTTTAACCTGGCTTGTTTTATAGATACCTTCTTGAGGGTATTTGTGTCCCGGTTTAACTGCCATTACCCTGTAAATCCGTAATTTAGAAAATCTAATTTATGCGAATTTCCTTATCCATAACGATACTTGGCCTGGTAATTCTCTTTTCAGGCTATAAAGCTGCTGCCCAATCACCACCCACTCCAAGGGATACCAGCATCAAAGGGCCGCAAACTTTTGCAATAATTATGGGGATATCAAAGTACAAATATGTCCGGCCCTTATCGTATGCAGATAAGGATGCTGAAATGTTCAGGGATTACCTGAAATCGCCTGCCGGAGGTAGTATAAGCACAGATAATATTTTCATTTTGCTTAATGAACAGGCTTTGTCCACCAATTTCTGGAGTAAAGGTTTTAAATGGCTGGATGCAAAAAAACTGCAAAAAGGGGACCGATTATTTATATACCTGGCCGGCCATGGTGATGCAATTGATGAAGACCAGTTTTTTTACCTGACTTATGACTGCAATCCTGCCGGGGATAAGAATAATTATATAGCAGGAGGCAATGTGCAGCTTTTTAACCTGAAGAAAAAAATTGCAAAAGAAACTGCCAAGGGAGCAGAAGTATTTTTCATCATGGATGCCTGCCGCACCAGTGAATTGCCGGGTGGAACAGAAGGACAAAATTTTTTGAATACCGCTATTTCAGAAAAAAGGGCCGGGGAGATCATCATGCTGGCAACAGGAGCGGGGCAGGAATCACTGGAGGATGCTTCAATTGGTACCGGCCATGGGTTATTTACTTATTACCTGGTGGATGGGTTGAATGGTCTTGCTGACTCAGAAGGTACCCCGGATAATAAAGTGACATTAGCGGAAATACAAAAGTATGTAGATAAGAATGTGCCTGCTGTGGCGCAGCAGCGTTTCAGGCGAAAACAAGACCCTTATTTCTGTTGCAATGAGAATAGCGACAAAGTAGTAAGTATTGTAGATGCTGAACACCTGAAAAAATGGATGGAGACAAGAAAAAAGGGATCTGGTAATTCTTTTACCGGGAACCTGCGGAATAAAAGAGTGTATACAGCCCCGGCAGATACGCAATTGCTGCAAACGTACTCCCTGTTTAATGAGGCAGTAAAACAGAATAAGCTGACGGGTAAAGAATCAGCGGAATTTTATTATAGTTTGCTCGAAAATAAATTCCCCGGTAATGCATACACTACGGATGCACAATCAACGTTGGCTGTTGAGTTCATCAATTTTGCACAAACAAAGATCAACCTTTACCTGGACTGCAAGGATGCTGTTGCTATACAACGGATAAGGGCACAACTGGATGATGAAGATAAAACAGATGAAATTGCTGCCAGTGTAGACCGGATGGAAAAAGTTGCCCAGCAGGAGTTTTATGAAGTGGGAATTATGCTGGAAAAGGCTATTAATATTATCCGGCAGGATGATCCTGATTTTGCCGAATCTCTTACCGGCCGGATGTACTTTTTTAAAGCCAGGGGTTATTTTGGTAAAGCGAAAAAAGCAGTTGACATCACCAAAGCTTTTGAATATGCGTACAATGCGTTTGCCAAGGATAAGAATGCTGCTTATATCTTAAATACTATTTCCTCCCTGCACCTGGACAATAATAATTATGACAGTGCTATTTTCTATGCCAAGAAAGCGATGATAACGGCTCCCCGGTGGCGATATCCATATGTTACACTGGCTTTTGCTTACCGGACATTAAATAAACCGGATTCTGCCATAAAGTATTATCGTAAATCCATAGAAGTGGACCCCCGTAATGCTGATGCTTATGTGGATCTTGGTCACTATTATTTTTCTCTTTCAAAAGGGGATTCAGCTATTGCTTATTATGAATGGGCTTTAGCGATAGAGCCGGGTAATATTTATGCGGGTAATAATATTGGCTGGCTTTATTTTAACCGGAAAAAATATGTTGATGCCATCCGGTATTTCAAGAGCAGTATACTAACAGATCCAAAATTCATAAATGCCTACAATGGATTGGGTAAAAGCTTTTTTGAACTGAAAGAATATGACTCGGCCAGGATCTATTATTCAAAAGCATTTGCCAACTACCAGGATAAGTCGATTGTGAATGTGTATATCGGGAATTTTTACCGTGACCTTAAAGCCTATGATTCTGCAAAAGTGTATTACCGTTTGGCAGCTGCACTTGCTCCTGATTATGAGGAAGCATATAATAACCTGGGCCGTTCAAGTTTTGCCTTAAAACAATATGATTCTGCCCGCCTGTTTTACCGGCAGGCCCTGCAGGCAAATCCCTATTCTGCTTTTGCACTGATCAATATGGGATTGGTGTTCAAAGAACTAAAGGAAACAGATTCTACCTATAATTATTTTCAAAAAGCTATTTGGCTTGAGCCTAAGAATCCCTCTATACTGAATAACCTGGGTGTTATTTATGGAGAAGATAAAAATTATGATTCGGCCAAGAAATATTTCCGGAGGGCCTTATTTGTAAGACCGAATTATAAACCAGCATCCAAAAACCTGATGCTGATTTTCAAAGAACTGAACCAACTTGATTCAGTCACAAATTTTCTGAAAGGCTCTTCCCTGTTTGATCCCGGCAGTACATCATTTATGAATGATATGGGTCTGGCTTTCCTGGATCAGAAAAGGTACGATTCAGCACGATGGTATATCCGAAAAGCTATTATGCTGGATCCGGTCAACCCGCAATTATTAAATAACATGGGAAGGGTGCTACAGAGTATGAAACAATATGATTCAGCCAGGGTCTATATCCAGAAAGCCATATCAGTTGATCCGGAGAACGCTGTGCTGTTAATGCGGCTGGCCGATGTTTTCAAACAACAGAAACGACCCGATTCAGCAGCCCACTATTTCAAAAGGCAATTTGCTATAAATGCAGTTTCAAACAGTGCGACAACTTACCAGTCGATTGGCAGTTTCTTTGCGGAGATGAAAATGCCGGATTCTGCAGTTATATATTATAAAAAGGCAATTTCGGCTGATCCGGCATACATTACCGCTTATATCAATGCAGGTAACACCTATATGGAACTGGAAGAAAATGATTCCGCATTGGTTTACCTGCGCCATGCAGTTAGAATCAACCCGGATAATTTTATAGCGGTATATAATCTTGGCCTGGTTTATCATGTGATGAATATTTATGATTCTGCTATCGTTTATATACAGCAAGCTATCCGAATGGAACCTGCCAGGGGAGAAACTTATTATCAGTTGGCATGCACTTATGCTTTGCACAATAAACCCGAACAGGCTATTTTGTACCTGCGCCAGGCTTATGAAAGGGGATATAAGAATAAAGAAAGCCTGCTGACAGACCCGGATCTGTTTGAATTAAAGAACTACAAAGAATTCCAGGCTTTGCTGGATAAATATATTCCTGGCTGGAAGGAGCGGTAAATGAAAAGAGGGCTTTCATAAAATAGCTTCATTTAATTTTCCTGGTAATCATCACGTATCGTATATCTACTAATATAAAACATTGGGATGAAATTCGTTACGGGAGATCATCGATTAACACTTGCCTTAAGAGGTTTATTTACGCAGCTTTTATTATTAAGAATTAAATAATTCAATGTTTGGCAAAAAAAATGTATTTTAATCCCCAATTGGATCGTTTAACCGTATGGTTTTATCCTTTCCCCCTATTTAACCTTATCAAAATCCTCCTCCTTAGTTAACTGATCATTATTGCCATAGGCATAGGATGGTTAAGTTTTTTGTATTTCATACTTGATTGTTAGAGTATGCGATAGTCAAATATATATAGCTAAACAGGTAGTGCGATAGACATTTTTGTATAAACCAAATCTTATTGTAATGAGAATTAAGAATGTTTCCTCATTCAGATTGAAAATTTATTTTCTTCTTCTGGGTTCCCTTTTTTGTATCAATTATTTACAGGCGCAGCAAACAAGTATTTCAGATTATATACTTTTTGGTGGTAAAGCCGCTGCCGGACAAACACCTCCCGCAGCTCCCGGTTATGGTGTTCAGATCGGGTCTTCCTGCTTTTTTACTCAAAGTCCCATTATGGGTTCTGTAGGAAGTTATAAATTGGTAAAAACTACCGGGAATATCATCATCAATGGAAATATCTACAGCGGAGAAACCATTCAGCTTGCTAATGGAAATGAGATCAAAGGAAACCTCGCTGCAGGTAGTTCACCATCAGGTGTTCCGGGAACTATAGTTTCTATTGGATCAAATGCAATAATTGGCATCAGTGGTGACCCGGCAAAGGGGAACATTAATGCAAACGGAAAGGTTACCGTAAGCGGGGGTACTGTCTATGGAAAAGTTACAGTACCTGCTCCTCAATCCATTTATCCTTATACAGGTCCGGCTCCTACAGGTGGAGTTGTTTATGGAACTCCCACACTTCCCACACTTCCTCAAATGCCGGCTATAACAAATTTTCCGGCTTTTGGAACAACAAATATTTCTTCAACAACAACTATTACTCCGGGTGTTTATGGCGCTGTTAATATCGGTAATAAAACTCTGACATTAAACGGACCTGGTGTTTATGTTTTTAAATCGATTAAAACAACCGGGCCCAATTCTAAGATCGTTTATAATTTCAATAATTCATCTTCTGGTAATTTTCTTATTTATGTTCATGGTGATATAATCCTGAATAAAGCAAGTTTTAGTATGATCAATGGAGGATCTGCTACCCGGATTTATGTGGAAACACATGGTACCGGATCAACTAATACTAATAATAATACTGCCGCATTTGATATGTCAAATGGCTCAAACGGTACAGGTAATCCATCCGGTTGGTTAGGCTCACTATGGGCGCCTTATGCAGCGATCAAAGCAGGATCGCCAAATGGCCCATCTTCAACTGTGGTGGGGGCTTTTTGGAGCGGTACACAGGTAAATATCCAGGGTGGGGTCACTTTTACCTTTGCACCTTTTTCATTATGTACACCGCCCGATGTTAATGCAGGTCCCGACAAACCTTTGGATTTTGAAAATCCAACAATATTAACAGGGACATCAGCAACACCTGGTGTAACCTTTAACTGGCAGGCGATTGACGGCGGAGTAATAACTACCCCTGCAAATGCTGCATCAATTACTGTTTCGGCTGCTGGTAGTTATATTCTTACTGCTACATCAACAGCCGGTTGTTTTAAAAAGGATACAGCCATTGTAACCGGTAAAGTAAATGATATCATCGGGTCTGAATTGGAAGCAGTATTACAAAATTATAATGCTGGCGGAACACCATCCCCCTTCTTTGAAATACAGAATGAAAAAATATTTATTGATGTGATTGTCAAAGTAGGAGAGTATGCTAATGTAAAGGCAATACTGACAAATCCAACAGGACCCTGGGGTATGACAAATTTGTTAGGTGAGGATGCCAGTAATTTTATTATTACCGGGTTATTTCCAATCAGTAAACTGGCTGACCTGAATACGGACCCGGTTCTTGCATTGAAAATCGTTTATGCCCGTCCGTATTACCGTGCATATAACAATACAATTTATCCTACCGGTATTATTTCGCAGGGAGATACTTCTGTTCGTACACACCTGGTGCGTAATGGTTATAACCTTAGCGGGGAAGGTGTTAAGATCGGAGTTTTGTCCAATAGTTTTAATACCATCACAGCTGCAACAACCAACCCTGTTATCAGTAGTACAGCAGCACAGGATATTGCAAACAATGATCTTCCCGGTCCCGGAAATCCGAATAATACAACGCCTGTAACAGTTATCAAAGAATCTCCTTTTGTACGATCTGATGAAGGCAGGGCAATGTTGCAGATCATTCATGATATAGCTCCCAAAGCACAACTTTTTTTCAGAACAGGTGTAGAAACTGCTAATGATTTTGCGGCGGGGATCCGGCAACTAAAAGCGGCAGGATGCGATATCATTACGGAAGATATCACCTACATCACTGAACCCTTTCTTAAGGATGGGGTAGTGGCTGCTGCTGTTGATGAAGTAACTGCAGCCGGTACAACTTTCATTTCTTCGGCAGGAAATTTTGCCAATAAATCATTTGAACTTCCTTACACGCCAATGACAGCGCCGGGTATTTTGAATGGAACTGCACATGATTTTTCCGGAGGCGATGCATTTCTGAACGTCAATCTTACTCCGGGTGAACAATATACCATGGTACTTCAATGGGTAGATGATATATATTCCCAGGGTGAAACTGCTACCGGTGGTACAAAGAATGACCTGGATATTTATTTAACACCAAATACAGACGGTACTGCACTTTTTGGTTTTAATAGAAATAATCTGAATGGTGATCCGATTGAATTTTTACCATTTACCTATTCAGGACTTGCATCAACCAATATATTGATCATTAATAATACTACTTCAAGCAACCCTGCCCGTTTCAAAGTTGTTATTTTCCGTGGTAACATAACATTTAATGAATACGTTACCGGTGGAAGCTCTACTATCATTGGTCAGTCTAATGCGCAGGGTACAATAACAGTGGGTGCAGCCCGGTTTGACAAAATTGCACCATACCCTGGACCGCTTGCCATTGAATCTTTTTCTTCTATTGGTGGAACAATTGTTAATGGTTCACCTGCTCCGAGAAATAAGCCGGACCTGGTAGCACCGGATGGGGTGAACACAACGGTGAATATGGGAAATGATTACGCTAATGCCAATGATCCTGACAACAATTATTCCAACTTCTTTGGTACATCAGCTGCAGCTCCTCATGTGGCTGGTGTTGCTGCATTGATTATGGAAGGCAAAAGAAAATTCCTGAACCAGGCTACAATTTCTCCTTCCGAAATGAAGTCATTGCTTCAAAGCACAGCTACTGATATGGGAACACCCGGGTTTGATTTTTCATCGGGCTATGGGTTTATCAATGCAGATTCTGCAATGCGAACTTTTGCAAAACCTGACCCTTCTCTTATTCAGTTGGTGGTTCCTCAGAATATTACACCCGGAGCAACTCCGTTCACACTAACGGTTACAGGATTAAACCTGAGCCCAACCTCCACCATAATTTTCAGGGATTCAGCGCTGGCAACAACTTATATTAATTCAGATTCAGCCACAGCAGTGGTGCCTGCTTTTATTGGTGATCCGATTATCAGTGTCTACACTCCACCTGCCAGTTTAAGCGGACTGGATGGGGGAACCAGTGATACATTAAGATTCTTTTCACTTCCCAAAAGAAATATAATAATCAGCGCAGATAACAAATCAAAAAAATATGCACAACAATTTCCGCAATTTACTGCTACAATAACTGTGGATGATACGCTGCTGGCTGATTTAGCAGAACCTCTTTCCTTACAACAGTTGGGATTGGATGTAATGACCTTTACAACATCTGCTTCCGGAGTAAACAGCGATGTGGGTACCTATGCAATAACTCCTATCCGTGTTTTTAATCCGGGTAATCCTGTGGATATAGGATTACTGGAATTATATAATTATACATTTAACACGGGTAACCTGAGCATCGAAAAACTGCCGGTTACTGTAACAGCGCAGGATCTTACGGTCACTTATAATGAAAAATTACCTGATATCGCATTTAATTATGCATTTACAAATCCATCAGATGCCTCTCTTATCACAGATCCTGCTGCATTATTGAATTCAATTCAGACAATACACCAGAATCAATTGGCGAAAGATGGGGATGGTAATGATATATTAGGGTTAGTGAATGGCCAGGCAGTGACTATAGTGAATGGCCAGGCTATTCCGATTGTGAATGGCCAGGCCGTGACTATTGTAAACGGGCAGGCCGTGACTATTGTAAATGGTCAGGCGATCCCAATTGTGAATGGCCAGGCGTTGACCATCGTTAATGGGATAGTCACAGCTACAAGTCCTGTCACGTTAACACAACCTCAAATTAGTAATCTCAGCTTCCAGGTTGGTCCACAGTCACTGCTGGGCTCCCGTACTATTAGCAACCAGGTATTGGTTAATGGTACCTATATTACAAGCTCTTCTAAAGTGGTTGATATTACACAGGAATCTATCCTCGATTATAATGTAAATTCTGCTCAAACAACTATGCTGAACTCTTTGTCAAATGTAAATGGCAGAGGACTTATTGATGTAGAATCGTATACAAATGGCCAGGCTGTTACTATTGTAAACGGACAGGCGGTAACCATTGTTAATGGCCAGGCTGTTACTATTGTAAACGGTCAAGCTGTGACTATTGTGAATGGGCAGGCCGTGACAATTGTCAACGGACAGGCTATCCCGATCGTCAATGGTCAGAACAGAACAGCCGTTGTATTGGATCAGAACGAAATTGGGCAGGGTGTCAATCAGCTGAAATCGTTAAACATGATTACCGGATTTGATGTTGGTGAACAGTATATTATACCGGGATCATTGGCAAATAGTAATTTTGAATTAACTCATTTAGCAGGTGTTGTTACCATTCTTCCTGCAACTGTCACTATTACACCTTCACCCAACCAGGATAAAGTTTATGGGACGGATGATCCTGTGTTTACATATACGAATAATGCAGGCTTAGTTTCCGGTGATTTCACCGGGGCATTGGGTCGTGCAAGCGGAAATAATGTTGGTACTTATGAATATACTTTAGGTACTTTGTCTGCAGGTGCAAATTATACTTTAAGTCTTTCCACTATTACACCTGTATCTTCATTTGCCATTACCGCAAGACCCATTACGATTATACCAAACTCCGGTCAGAGTAAAGTATATGGAAATGCTGATCTTTTATTTACGTATACTCCAAGCGAAGCACTTCAACCAGGTGATGCGTTTAGTGGCGAACTGGAAAGGGATGGCGGAGAAACCGTAGCGGGCAGCCCATATGCCTTTGCACTTGGAAGTCTTACTGCCGGTAGTAACTATACATTATCACTCGGTGGAGCAAATACATTTGCGATCACCACAAGACCGATTACAATTACACCAACCTCCGGTCAGAGTAAAGTATATGGAAATGCTGATCCTTTATTTACGTATACTTCAAGCGAAGCACTTCAGCCAGGTGATGCGTTTAGTGGCGAACTGGGAAGGGATGGCGGAGAAACCGTAGCGGGCAGCCCTTATGCCTTTACACTTGGAAGTCTTACTGCCGGTAGTAACTATACATTATCACTCGGTGGAGCAAATACATTTGCCATTACTACAAAACAAGTAATCATCACACCACTGGCAGGACAATCCAAGGTTTATGGGTCAGATGATCCGGTATTTACTTTTAGCAATAATGGTGGTTTGGCAGGGGATGTATTTACTGGTGGATTAGGCCGTATCAGCGGTAATAATGTTGGTACTTATGATTATACATTAGGAAATTTGAGTGCCGGTACAAATTATAGCTTGCTGCTTTCATCAGTAGCGCCGGTTCCAACCTTTGCCATCACTATTAAATCTGTTACGATTACTCCTGTTCCCGGGCAAAGTAAAGTTTATGGTACCAGTACTGACCCGGTATTTACATTCACAAATAATGCCGGCCTGTCAGCCTTTGACTTTACCGGAGCCCTTAGCCGTGTAAGCGGGAACAATGCAGGTTCTTATGCTTATACTTTAGGTAACCTGTCTGCAGGGTCTAATTACAGTTTAAGTTTATCCACAGTAGTACCAATAGCAACTTTTGTTATCACTAAAGCTCCGCTACAGGTGAAAGCTGATTTGAAATGGATTAATAAGGGTAGTCCATTACCTACTTTTACATCAACGATTACAGGATTGAAAAATGGAGATAATCCAACAGTATCGTACTCATTAAGCCCTTCCTGTACAGGAAGTGCAGGAGTGTATACTATTATACCGTTACTCAAACCATTTGCTAATTCAATAAACTATACAATCACTTATACGAATAATTATTTGTATATAAATCCCAAAGGTTCGGGAGCAGATGATGTAGATACATACCTGGAATGTGTTGAAGACAGAGGGGCCTCCTATATGCCTGCTAATCGCAGGTATGTGGCTCGTTTCTATGCCAAGAACACAAATAGTACACCTGTTTATGTACCGATAGGAGTGAATAATAGTCTTTCATCAGCAGGTTCATTTGATGGCTCTCAGCAACCAGTTGTTTTCTTACCTGGTAACGGCACCACCCGTTTCAATGTTCCTTTTGATGGAGTTACATTAAAATGGCAGTTAAAAACGTATGAGGGGAATTATTTAAAGACAGAATCTGTCACTGCCAGTTCCTCTTCTGTAAAGTGTGCAATTAATTATGCACCAGCAGCCAGGGGTGCTACTGATGAAAGTAATTATGAAGAGCCGCCAACAACAGCAAAAACTTCCCTCTATCCAAATCCTGCTACGAACAGGGTAATAATTATAACAGCGGAAAGTGTACAAAGCGAAAAGGGTATATTCTTATACGATGTTTACGGGAGATATTATCCTGTAAAAGTTATAAGAAGAATTTCAGAGCATAGCTTCGAGCTGGATGTGTCAGGATTATTAAATGGTGTTTACCTGATCAGGGTAAGAGGCGAAAACGGTTATCAGACATTACGATTTGTAAAGGGATAAATTAAAGAGTGAAGCGTAACTTAAATTAAAATAAAAGATATGCAGTTTATGGTATTACAGCTTAGTATAATTTGGAAGAAATTTGTTTTCTGCTTTCCTCTTTTTTTTATTTCGCTGTTGATATTTTCTCAGCCTGCTACAACGGATATACCTGGTGATACTACCCGGGTAAACTCCCTGCTGCAACAAAGCAAAGAGAATTTTACCAATGATCCTGATAATGCGATAAGTCTTGCCAATGAGGCAAAAGCCCTTGCGGACAGGATAGATTTTCAAAAGGGGAAAGCACTGGCATTAAAGAATATTGGTATTGTTTATTATTTCCAGGGCAAACACCTGGAGGCATTGGATTATTATACTCAATCATTGGAAGTTTTTAAAATAATAGGGGACAATAGCGGAATTGCAAATCTATACAGCAATATTGGTGTAGTTTATTACGACCGGGGTGATGATGCGAAAGCCCTTGAAAATTACTTGCAATCTTTGAAATTTTCTGAATTGGCTGGTGATAAATTCAGGATTCTTATCGCTTTGAATAATGTTGGAGGTGTATACAATATAAAGCCCGCCACGTATGATAAAGCTCTTGAATATTATTTAAAGGCCCTTAGCATTAGTGAAGAATTGGGAAAAATGGAGGAATCCGGTACTATTTGTGTAAATATCGGGACAATATATTTTGAAAAGGATAATGATGAACAGGCCTTATTTTATTTCAATAAATCATTAAAAGCCTATGGTGACTCGGAGGGAAGCCTTAACGCTTATAATGGACTGGGAAAAATTTACCGTAAAGAGGAGAATTATGAACTTGCCTTACAAAATCACCAGAAAGCATTAGCCCTTGCTGAGAAATTAAATAACAAAATATCAATCGTTCAATCTTTGATGGGGCTTGCTAATGTGTATGTAAAAAAAGGAGATTACCCAACTGCACTTCAATATTTCAGGAAAGCTGAACTCCCGGCTCTGGAGATCCATGCAAATCATGAGATCAAGGACTTGTACCAGGAAATGGCTCTTGCGTATTCGAAGACAAAGGATTACAGCAATGCCTTTAAATACCAGACATTGTTTTCCAGTATTAAGGACACTTTGTATAATATCGATACGGATAAAAAATTAGGTACACTTCAGTTTGACTTCGATCTTCAAAAGAAACAGGGCGAGATAAATTTACTTACTAAGGACATGGCGCTCACGGATATTAAGTTGAAGAGACAGCAGTTCACAAAAAAGGTACTTATTGTCGGGTTGATACTTGTATTACTGATTGCATTACTCATTTTCAGGAACTACCGGATCAAGGTCAGAACGCATAAAATTCTTGACCGCCAGAAGGGTGAAATTGAAAGTTTGTTATTAAATATTCTTCCGTCTGAAGTAGCAAATGAACTGCAGGTATATGGGCATGCTATCCCGCGGAATTATGAATTTGTTTCTGTAATGTTCACCGATTTTAAAGGGTTTACAGCTATAGCTGATAAAATGTCTCCGGAGGAACTTATACAGGAGCTTAATACCTGCTTTGTAGCATTTGATGATATCATTGGAAAATATGGCCTCGAAAAAATAAAAACAATCGGGGATTCGTATATGTGTGCAGGCGGTATCCCCACAGCAGATGAGCATCATGTAGAGAATATGGTAAAAGCCAGTTTGGAAATATGTCATTTTATCCGCCAGTATAATCAAAAAAGAAACCTGGAAGGGTTGGAGTCATGGGATTTAAGAATTGGTGTTCATGTGGGGCCTGTCATTGCAGGTGTAGTAGGAAAGAAAAAATATGCCTATGATATTTGGGGAAGTACAGTAAACATAGCCAGCCGTCTTGAAAGTAACGGTATGCCGGGTAAAGTAAATATTTCTTCCTCCGTATTTGAACTGATTAAAGATAAATAT
>Ga0209063_1000999_pt1 | contig 15642 bp, 10 predicted proteins | sample KloWWTmeKNB19Kit_FD_187177 | JGI IMG/M metagenome (GOLD analysis project Ga0209063, IMG submission 187177) | Active sludge microbial communities from Klosterneuburg, Austria, studying microevolution and ecology of nitrifiers - Klosterneuburg... | ecosystem: Engineered > WWTP > Aerobic digester >...
AGAATGGCTAGACCGTTACGGCTTCAAATATCATGGTATCCTTTTCGGCAAACCACGTGGCGGAAACTACCATTGGATCGATAATCACATTGTCAAAGCGACCAGATTCGAAGGTAAATTTACGGATTTGGTGACGGAAATGAAGGAGATTGAGGTATTTAGGAAGTGAGAAGGTGAGAAGGTGAGATATTCTTATTACCAATTGCTATTTTTGTCTGAATCACGGATTTAAAGGATTACGGAATTTCACTGATTTTGTAATACATATGTGACATTGGTCTCTGCAAATAATGGAATTTTCTAAGGTTTTGGTATTTCGTGACATATTATTTTTTGCAAAAGCTTTCGCAATTTGCTGGAAGAAAACGACCTTTCAGGCCTATGAATTTGGTGAAAAGGTGAGGAGGTGAGCAAATTTCCCATTGTTGAATCAATTTTCGAATAATCGCCTTTGTTTTAATCTAAACAAGAATTCCAGCTCTTTATTCAAAATCCAACATCCAAAATCCAACATTTCAATCATCGCCTGCTGCCCGGACCTGGCGCATCAGCCCGCTCTCATTACTAATTACCCATTACTCATTCCCTCACCCACGTCTCCTTTTCCAAATGTACCAACTCCACCTCTACGCCATAGGTAGCGACCAAATATCCATTCATCCACTCTGCCGCATACACACTGCGATGCTGGCCACCGGTACAACCGAAATTGATGGTGAGATTGGAAAAACCACGCTCCAAAAAATTGGTGACAGTAATATCTATTAGGCCTTTGACATGCTCCAAAAATGAAGGCATTTTAGTTTTATCCTCCAGGTACGTTTTGACTTCGGCAGTCTGTCCGGACAATACCTTCATATGTTCGATCCTGCCTGGATTGTCCACTGCACGCATATCGAATACAAAGCCAATGCCATGGCCTGTATCATCAATTAAAGTCCTTTTTTTGTAAGAAAAACTCCTGACAAGAATTTTTAAACCGGTATCAGACACAATATTTCAGATTTATTTTGAACAATTTTATCAAGCAGCGTATGCAGATAAGGGCTTTTTTCAGCAAAATTTACATCTTCTGTGAAGATCTTGAGATTGTCTAAGGCGGGATCAATACTGGAGATGAAATGCGGCTTTTGCTCCACAAGACCTCTTAAACCATAAGCACCTAATACTTGGAGTAATCGCACGATCTTGATGGCATTAATATCCTCCTGAAGTTGGTCTACGGTATACCCGGATTGACTGGCGATTTTTTCGAGATAATATTGGATCAAGGCTTTTCTATTTCCCTCATCGAGTTTAAGTTTAGCCTGATATAACAAAGAAATAATATCATACACACCGGGCCCTCTGCGACCACCCTGAAAGTCAATAAAAGTCAATTTATCTTCCTGCACCATGATATTCCTCGACTGAAAATCCCGGTACATAAAGGTCAGAAAGTGAGCATTTGTAACACCTGTGGCAATATTTTCAAACTCTCTTTTTAATTTTTTTACATCATAACCTATGCCTACCTGACTGAGAAAATGTCTTTCAAAATACCTCAGATCATACAACACGTCACTATAATCAAAACTCGCTGATGGATAACATCTCAGATAATCGATACCTGAAGAAGCCTTAATATGAAGTTCGACGAGATCATCGATGATCTCCCTGAGCAACGCAACTTTTTCCTCCGTTTTAGCACCAATAAGCAAACTATAGGCATCCATCGAACCGCAATCTTCCTGGAGATATATCTTCTGATCATCACTAATAGCAAGGACTTTGGGAACATGGATACCTTTCTTGCTCAATGCATCTGAAAGGTAGAAGAATGCCTGATTTTCAGCAACATTTTCATTGAAAGTGCCTATGACGACTGTATGGATAAAAAATAAACGGACATAAACCCGGTTACTCCCGGCCATCGGCAATAACGTTACACGGTCAGGATCGAAATTGTAAAAATCAGTAGCAAAGTCCCTGATAGCGATCAACCCTCCCATTTATTCCTCTTCGTCGCTTTGGTAGTTATTGGTATTGAGCAAGGACCATATCGTATCCTTCAATTCGTCTATACCTTTTTCTGTCACTGCTGAAATAAATACAGTCGGAATACCCGCAGGCAAGGTAGGTGTCAACCATTCCTTCATTTCTTCATCGATGAGATCCATCTTCGTGACGGCCAGCATGCGCGGCTTATCCAACAATTCAGGATTGTAGAGTTGCAATTCATTCAGCAAGACATGATATTCCTTGCCGATATCTTCGGTCTCCGCAGGAACCATGAATAAGAGCAGCGAGTTCCTTTCTATATGCCGCAAAAACCTAATCCCAAGTCCTTTTCCCAGGTGCGCATTCTCAATGATACCGGGAATATCCGCCATGACAAAGGAGCTATGATCTCTGTATCGGACGATGCCCAGATTCGGTACCAACGTCGTAAATGCATAATCCGCAATCTTAGGTTTGGCAGCACTGACAGAAGCGAGCAAGGTAGATTTACCGGCATTTGGGAAGCCCACGAGACCGACATCTGCAAGCAATTTCAACTCCAGAACATTCCACACTTCCTGACCCGGTTCGCCCGGCTGAGCATATTTTGGAACTTGTTTGGTGGCAGACACGAAGTGCGAGTTGCCCAATCCACCGCGTCCACCTGAAGTGAGGATTACCTTTTGACCATTTTTCGTTATCTCACAAACTTGTTCGCCAGTTTCAGCATTCTTAGCCACAGTGCCAAGAGGAACTTCCAGGATGATGTCCTTGCCACTTCTGCCGGTCCTGTTGTTTTTAGAACCATTGACGCCATCTTCGGCAATGATGTGTTTGCGATATTTCAGGTTGATGAGGGTCCACACATTACTGTTGCCCTTGAGAACGATATTGCCACCACGGCCTCCGTCACCACCGTCAGGACCACCCTGAGAGTTCATCTTGTCTCGAAAATAATGGTGAGAACCTGCACCACCCTTACCTGAGCGACAACAAATTTTCACATAATCTATAAAATTCTGATCTGCCATTGTGGTGCAAAGATGCAAAATATTTTTTTGATGTGGGCGTATCCCTGCGGGTCGGGCTTCTGTGGGGTTCCGTACTTCGCTGCGCTGCGTACCGCCTCCTGTCGTCGTCGCCCTCCGTATCCCTTACGCTTAGAGGTCTGTGGGGATTTTGTTTTTCAATGAGGACTTAAGAATTAATTCAAATTTACATATTCGATTCCCTTGGTAGACCTGATATCCTGGGAAATATTATCATCATCTTTCATTAATATCCGATACCCTTTTTTTTGGAGTTCCAAAATTATTTTGGTTTCAGGCAAGTTTGGATATACAGTGAGATCTGTATAAAACATTGCTTCAATAGGTTTTGGATAATTAAATAAGACTCCTCTAGATATATTTCGTTCATTTAATTTCTTTAAATTATCCACATATTTCGGCTTTCTTTCCGAATTGTCAAATGGCTTAATTCTTTCTATTGAATATCTTATAGGTAGTGCAATTAATAAAAACAGTATGAAATTATAAAACCATTTTTTATAGCCATTTTTTTCAGCTGAAGATAGGACATTCCAAAATTCCGCAGTAATTAAAAACAATGCTGGCGCTATGAATAAAATATATGCTTGCATTTTGGTTTTTACAATTGTGAAGAAAATTAACGGTATAAAAATCCAAATTCCAATTGCCCACCAATTTTTTCGTTTATTTTTAAATATTTCCCAGGTAAACCAAGCAAGCGGTAAATATATTAATTCGCCATAATTAATTCTGATCTGGTTAAAAAAATAATATAATGGTTTTTTATGGTCATCAAGATATTCCGTAATATGCTTCATATTATAATGAGATTCCCAACTTGCCTCTATCGGAAAAACCTTGAATATATAAATCTGCCAAGGTAAAAATACCGAAATGCAAACCAGCACCATAATCGCAAAATACTTTACAGCTTCCAAGAATTTAAATTGTCCCGACTGCCATATGATTAGCACCCAAATGGGTAGTACGATAAGGGCTGTCAACCATTTCGTAAGAATTGCAAATCCGATTGCCACCCCAATAAGCACATTATAGGCAGGTTTTTTATGTTTTACAAAGCAAATAGTCAAGAATACCGCTAATTCAATAAAAAACATAAAGAATATATCTATGTGATCAGTGGCAAATCGGCCGCCAGCCATTTCAATGATCAGCCCATTGATGGAAAAAAAGAATGCTGCAAGTAATCCGGTTTTTTCACTGAAAAAGTATTTACCAATATAAAATATCAATCCAATTCCTATTGTTGAAAGTAATATGGATGGCAGTCTTAGCGCTATTTCGTTAACTCCAAATAAACACATACTTGCCGCCATTGTCCATAATGGAATTGGCTGCTTATGAACCCAAATATGATTCATATTCCAGGCTTTGAAATCGTATGGAAGTATTGGGTTATCGTAAAGCGTCGGAATCAATGGGTGCTTGATCAAATTTTTTGCAACAAGTGCATGAAATTGTTCGTCCCATTCATGTAAAAAGAAATCGTTTGCAACAAAAAGGCGTAAGATGAGGCCACAAAGCATTATGATAATTAACGCAAATTCATAATTTTTCCTCTTGTATTGTTGCCAAGAATATAAATATCCAACTATACAAATTGATAAAGTAAATATGCCAAAAATCATGAATGGTAATTAATATATAGATAACTCAAAGCTCACTTCGAAGATATTAAATATTTATTCATTTTGTGAGTTTTCAAAAATACCTTTTTTCCCCCTCTTGAATTTTCCCTCACAAGGATTTCCGCCACTTTGTCACAACTCCATGAATATCAATGACATAATTGCTTAACTTAATATTATCGTCTGACAATTCTGCATCTAACCTCAGCTTCCTTATATTTGGCTTGCTTTTTGATTTACCTTAAAAAGAAAAAACGAATAATATGACTTTAGATAATTTCACAATAAAAGCGCAGGATGCCATTATCAAAGCGCAGCAACTAGCCGCTGATAATAGTCAGCAAACAGTAGATACTTCACACGTCTTAAAAGGATTGATTGAAACTGATGCCAGCGTCATCAACTACCTGGTAAATAAATCTTCTGCCGATCTGAATCAGATCAAGGCCGACAATGAAAAACTAATCAACCTTATACCTAAGGTACAGGGCGGTGATAAACAGTTTCTATCCAATGACGCCAATGCTTCCATAGCAAAAGCTAAAACAGCGATGAAAGAATTCGGAGATGAATTCATCTCTCTGGAACTAATCTTACTTGGTATTCTCCAAGGTTCAGACAAGACTTCCAGGCTCTTAAAAGATGCCGGTATAACGGATGCAGGACTTAAATCTGCCATTTCTGAATTGCGCAAAGGAAGTAAGATCGATTCTCAAAGCAGCGATAGCACTTATAATTCTTTGAATAAATTTGCCCTCAACCTCAACGAGAGAGCTGAATCCGGTAAACTGGACCCTATTATTGGTCGGGATGAAGAGATTCGTCGGGTAATGCACATTTTGTCCAGAAGAAAGAAAAACAATCCAATCCTTGTCGGGGATGCAGGCGTAGGTAAGACTGCCATCGTCGAAGGAATTGCCTGGAGAATCGTCAAACAAGACGTCCCGGAGAACTTGAAATCTAAAAAAATATATAGCCTCGACCTTTCCTCTTTGGTGGCCGGCGCGAAGTACAAAGGAGAGTTCGAAGAAAGGCTAAAAGCGGTTATCAAAGAAGTGACAGACTCCAATGGTGAAGTCATTCTTTTCATTGACGAGATCCATACGCTGATCGGCGCAGGAGGAGGCAATGGCGCCATGGACGCAGCAAATATTCTGAAACCAGCTCTTGCCAGAGGAGAATTACATGCCATCGGAGCAACTACCTTGGATGAATATCAGAAGTATTTTGAGAAAGACGCAGCACTTGTCAGACGTTTTCAGAATGTCATGGTCGATGAACCATCAGTGGAGGACACCATATCTATTCTAAGAGGACTTCAGGAGAAATATGAAGTTTTCCATAAGATCGATATCCTCGACGAAGCGCTGATCGCGGCGGCGGAATTGTCCCACAGATATATTGCAGACAGACAGTTGCCGGACAAAGCTATTGACTTGATTGACGAAGCTGCTGCTAAACTGAGATTGGAGCTTAATTCCATGCCGGAAGAGATCGACGAACTGGATAGAAGAGTGCGACAATTGGAGATCGAGCGAGAGGCAATCAAAAGAGAAAAAGATGAGAAGAAACTCAACGCTATCTCTGAAAATATTGCCAATGCCAAGCAACAGTTAGATTCTGTCATGGCTAAATGGAAAAATGAAAAGTCCATCATCGACGATATCAACAATCTGAAAGCTCAGATCGAAGAACTCGAGCGCCAAGCTGATAAGTCAGAACGTGAAAGCGATTTTGAAGCAGTTGCAAAGATCCGCTATGGCCAACTCCAGGAAAAGGAAGCGGAACTCAAAGATGCTGAAACCAAATTGAGCGAGATACCGGAAGACAGCAGATTTACAGCACAACAAGTCACAGCCAATGACATAGCTGATGTAGTAGCAAAGTGGACCGGAATTCCGGTTTCCAAATTACAGCAAAGTGAAAAAGACAAATTGCTGAATATGGAAGCAGAGATCGGCAAGATGCTCGTCGGTCAGGCTGAGGCCGTTACAGCGGTAAGTGATGCGGTGCGTAGAAGCCGGGCAGGGTTGAGTGATGGTAGAAAACCTGTAGGATCGTTCATCTTCCTTGGACCTACCGGAGTTGGAAAAACAGAATTGACAAAAGCACTTGCAGAAGTTTTATTTGATGACAAAGATGCCATCATTAGGATCGATATGAGTGAATATATGGAGAAACATTCAGTGTCAAGATTGCTTGGTGCGCCTCCGGGATATGTGGGTTATGAAGAAGGTGGGCAGTTGACAGAAGCTGTCAGAAGAAAGCCATATTCAATTGTACTTTTGGACGAGATAGAAAAGGCGAATCCTGATGTTTTCAATGTGTTACTTCAAGTGTTGGATGACGGTCATTTGACTGATGGTAAAGGCCGCCAGGTCAATTTCAAAAATACCATCATCATCATGACTTCCAATCTTGGATCAAGCATCATTCTCGAAAATTTTGAGGACCTTGGAGAGATCGATGCTAAAAAACGCGATGAAGTCCTGGATACCACCAAGATGGAAGTTTTCGAATTGTTGAAACAGACCATGCGTCCTGAGTTCCTGAATAGAATCGATGAGACCATCATGTTCTTGCCATTGACGAAGGATGAAGTAGAAAGAATATTATTGATCCAGATGAAAGGCATCAATAAATTGCTCAAACTTCAGGAGCTCACGTTGACACTTACAGAATCTGCCATCGACCTTTTAGTAGATCTTGGTTATGACCCACAGTTTGGAGCACGTCCGTTGAAAAGAGTAATGCAGAAGGAGCTCATCAATGAATTGTCTAAGCTTATTCTAAAAGGTGAGTTCATTGCCGGTGATACTATTGAAGTGGAAGGGACTAACCTTGGTTTGAAATTCCACAAAAAGGTGGGTGATGAGATGCAGGAAATGTTTACTGCGGATGTAGAGCGGCCGATGAAACCAGGCAAGAAGAAGTAATTGTTAATTATTATTTATTAATTGTTATTTGCGAAGATTGAAAGATTGGAAGAATGATAAATTATAAATGGTGAATTATAAATTTGGCTCGCCAAAGCGCAGCGGCGGCGGGGATAAATGGTTCGGAGAGAGTATATTTCTTCGGACCATTTTTATTTTTCATTATTTTCCCCATGAGCAAAATCAAGAGCCATTGAACGCAAAGAATGAAGAGTGGATCTAGTTTGTTAAAATAATCTCATCGAACTTTGAACAAAGCGCACCTGTAAAATCCTTCCTTGCCTTTTTTATATTTTATCAATATTTAGAACGATAGAAACAGAATATCGACTGATATTTAGATCTGGAAAAAATGCTCGCTCTCATTATTCATTGTTTATTATTTATTATTTTTCCCATGATTAAAATCAAGGACAATTGAACGCAAAGAATCCATGGTGCACTTTATTTTATTATAATAATCTGAGTTGACTATGAATGAAGCGATATGGTTATCTTCTATTTTTCTTTACCTTATCTATTATATCAATATTTAGGAAGATACCGACAGAATATTGCCAATTATATTGTCCTGGCGAAAAAGCTGCTCTGATTTTTTCCCGCATGGCCCGGGACATTCGCTTCACTTCAGCATTTTTTATTTTTCATTTTTCATTTTTTTCTCACATTCTAATAGTAGCCTCTCACAAAATATTATTTTTCTTTAACCTTTTTTTATCAATCTTTGAAAAGATAGTGACTGAATATCGCCTGATATTTAGATCTGTAAAAAATGCCCGCTCTCATTATTCATTATTCATTATTCATTTTTCATTATTTTCCTCCACCCCAATTGAACCATCCCAACTTAATATGCATTTGCAATAATGTAACTTAAAAAACAAGCAGTGAAAAATATAAATAAAAAGAAATTTTGGAATAAGCTCGGTAAATATGCAAAACAGGCAGGCGCTAAGCTAGTTTACGCAACTTTATTAATGTATTATGCTTTTAAGCGAAAAGAGACGCCAACGTGGGCGAAGACCGCTATCCTTGGCGCTTTGGCGTATTTTGTTTCACCCATAGATTTCATCCCGGATCTGACCCCCGTGTTGGGCTTCACAGATGACTTTGCTGTCATGCTCACCGGTTTAATTACTGTTGGGACATATGTCGATGACCATGTGAAGCGTCAGGCCAAAGCAAAAATGGACGCATGGTTTGATGAGGAGGCGACATTGATTGCAATGGAGGATGTGGATAAGAAGTTGGAGAAAGGCTAGATTCTAGGTACTAGATACGAGATGGAATTTTCGATAGAATACTAAGATTCTTTTATCCTTGTATCCATAGCTGGATTAAAAAAGAGCTACTGTAGGGACAGGTTGCGACCTTTCCCTACAGTAGCTCTTTTTTAATTTGCTCATTTTACATTGTTGAAAAAGTATTGGGATACTGACATACTCTAATACTAATATACTCTAATACTAGTATACTCTATTACCCTAATACTATTAAACCGTATCCTGACATACTATTTATTTCTAATATTTAGAATAACAAAAAAGGGTAAATTTATATCAATTAATTGTTGGTATGATTTGGATTTATTAAATTTAGCGTAATAATTTGTGCTATGAGCTTTTGATGTCTAAATATAAATAAAGTTAAATCAAGTTTAAAGGCACCATAATGACGAATTGAAGACTAAATGGAGAGAATAGCACATATTAATACAACCAAATATAATGCGGTTTTTGAAAATAAAAGTATTGCATTCAGTTGCGTGTAATTGATGAAAAGTGAAGCATTTGGGAGCAAAATTGATAAATCTTTTCTATTAAGGAAACCTTGTGGATCTTTAAATATTTTGAAAACACTAAGATGTTTCAATAATTACTGAAAGTTTGATAAAATTATGATCACTACTATTTTACTTTTAGTCAATATGTTACTATAAAGATTAAACCTTTTGGTTATTTATTAAGCTGATTATGAATTACTGCGACATTTCAATTTGGGTAGTCGAAGATAACAAGGACATTCTTCATGGGATCGAAGAGATAATATCTGACCTCAATCCACTTATATCAACATCCATTTTTTCAAGTGGTGAAGAGATTATTGACCATGTTCTTAGCCACTCTCCACCGACTCTGGTACTCTTAGATCTTGGATTACCGGGCATTAGTGGTATTCAAACAATGATAAAACTTAAACAGGAATTAGCAGAATCTAAGTTTCTTGTCTTTACAATTTTTGAAGACGATACTCATTTATTTGAGGCATTAAAATATGGCGCCTGTGGATACATTTTAAAAAGTGAAAGTCCGGATAAGATCAAGGAAGCTATTAAAGAAGCTTTAGACAATGGTGCTCCAATGAGCAAAAACATCGCCAAACGCGTCATTAGTTCATTTCAAGCAATACCCATCAATCATGCAATGGTTTTATTGACTAAAAGAGAAAATGAGGTATTGGAATTGCTTGCTAAAGGATTATTATATAAAGAAATTAGCTGTGATCTGGGGATAAGCCAAAATACAATAAAAAACCATTTGCAAAATATTTATATGAAACTCCATGTAAGTAATCGCAGTGAAGCAATAATAAAATACATAAATCAAGTGCAGTGAGCTGCATATTGAAAATATTATCAATAATACTTATTTACTTAACCGTTGCAGAGCCATCTATAGCTAAGAATCCCATTGTATTAAGAAAGTCCATGGCCAATATTGGTACAGACACATCTGTTTTGATATATTATGACAGATATAGTTTACTTGATTTTGGATCTGCAATGGAAAAACTTTCAAATAATAAATTCCAGCCTTATAGAGAAAAAGATGTACCTCACAAATTTCTGAAAGGTCAATACACCAATTGGATTTATTTCAAGGTAGTAAATAATACAGTTAATGAATATCCCCTACTTATTAATAGCTATCTTATAAATGACAGTATATGGTTGTTGCTAAAAGATTCAATTATCTATTGCAAAATTGGAACTCATTATCCATATGAGTATGATGAAGGAGGAGTTTTAAATTTCAGGCAAGTAAATTCAACAATTCTTCAGATCCCACCTCAAAATGTATTTGGTATTTTAATAAAAAATTATGACGATGGATATTCCACAAAATTAAATATCCCGGTGCTTTTTGATGCTTTTTCATTTGAAGAATATTATTTTGATAAGACGTTCTATCTTAGTTTTGCATTTTTGGCCAGTGTCTTCATTCAATTTACCTACTTTGTATTTTTTTCGTTTCAAGCAATAATTACAAGAGATAAAGTAATTATATGGTATAGTTTATTTTTATTAATTTCTACAATTATTAGTTGGAGGAATCTTGAAGCAATCAATCCAAATTATATTTCTTCTATAAATATTTTAAGCTGGAATCAAGCTAAACTAATTCATAGTGTTATTGTCTTTTATGCATATATTAAATTTATTACTTCTTTTTTAAATAACAAACCTCCAATAATTATAAAATTCTACAAAGCCACAATGTTAATTATTGTTTGCTGCCTAACTATTGAAATTGGATTGGTGTTGTTTAGTAATAATATATACTATAAGTATCTTAATTATTACTTTTTAAGGTCGAGTTTGACTATGATTGGCGTATTTGTTCTTCCAATCATATGGTTTTCAAAGACAAAATATTCCAGATTTATTTTTTTGGGGATATCATTTATGGTTATAGCTGAAATCATTGGGTGGTTTTTGAAAGGAATCTCTTCTAATTTTATTTCTTTAATTGGTACTTTTCTTGAATTGACAACCTTCAGTTTAGTTCTGGCAATAAGGAATAATGATAATTTGATTTTAAATAATGTCCTCCATGATCAGAACCAGAAACTAGAAATTGAAAAACTCAATATGGGGAACCAAATACAAACTAAAATCTCCCGCAATTTACACGACGATTTGGGTGTTGGACTTACCTCATTAAAATTTATTGCAAACGCCGGAAAACCCAATTTAAGCAGAATGATAGCTATTGTGGATGATCTTAATGACAACTTGGCCAATAGTATTTGGTCATTAAATCCTGCGAATGATAAGTTGACAGATTTTATAATAGATATTAGAAAATACTCAAAACAGTATTGTGAAGATCATAAAATTGATTTTGTTTTTCAAACCAATATTGAAAAAAATTGTAAGAATCTAATAGATGGCTCAATAAGAAGAAATTTGCTTTTATGTATAAAGGAGGCCTTGAATAACAGTTTAAAGCATAGCAATGCCAGTAAATTTTCAATTGATATATCTTTGCGAAATGATGAAATTGTATTAATCCTAGCTGACAATGGCTCTTCCTCTATGGACAAAAAAGAAGTGTTATTCAGTGGAAACGGATTAAATAATATAAATAAAAGAGTTGAGGAAATGGACGGTACCATAATTGTAGAAAATACCAACGGCTTCATTGTAACTCTTCAAATTAAAATAACTGATTGAAATAAATACTACTTCAAAATTCAAAATTCAAACTCCAATCTTCAAACTCCAAACAACAAACCTCTTAATTTTATAGTACTAAAGTACTATTGTACGCGCCAGAGAGTGTGGCTAGCTTTACAAAAAAAGAAATAAGTTATGAAAGCTTTAAATCTCTCTTTTCCATATTATAACTAGATACTTCATCTATATAATCTCATAATAAGAAATTCCTAAATTTTGTGGTAACTTTTTATCTGCAAAGTGATGTCTTAATATATTAAGATATAAAAGCAATTTGATATTCATACTATCAAAGACAAAAAGTTATTTAAAAATTAATTTAATTTTTAATAAATAATAAAATTCTATATTATGAGGATTCTTATTGTTCTCCTATTGACTTTCCAAATATTGAATTTAAGTGCTGCAGTCATTCCAGGATCGAATTCAATGTATTTTATTGAAAACAAAGGTCAATTGATGTATCAGGATGGCTCTCGTGCCGACGATATCAAGTATAGCCTGATCTCAGGTGATATGCGTATATATATTAAATCTAACTCAATACATTATTCTCTATTTCAAAAACAATACAAGGAATCCATTGAGCCAGTACGCAAAGGTAGATCTAATGAAGTGGAACTCTCCTCAATTTCCTCTTCCAGGGTTGATGTGCTTTTCGAAGGTTCAAATATGATTAATGAAATACTTCCATCCGGCAAGATAGATTATTATGAAAATTATTACTTAGAAGGCTGTGGAGTAGAAGGTGTGACTAGCGTTCAAGCCTTTCAATCATTATTGATAAAGAATATTTATTCCGGCATAGACTGGAGAATATATATCGATGGAAACAAATTTAAATATGATTTTATAGTACATCAGGGTGCTGATCCAGCTTCAATTAAACTAAAATATTTAGGGGCTGATAATATAATACTAAATCAAAATGGAAATCTTGAAATCCAAACTCCGTATGGAAGTTTTATGGAAAATAAGCCTTACACATTTGAGCAAAAAACTAAAAAAGAAATCACATCTGAATATCAATTAATAGGCAATAGAGTTTCATTCAAAACAGGAAACTATTCAGGCACTATGGTAATAGATCCGGAGATTGAGTGGTGTACATACTATGGAGGAACATTTGAGGATTGGATCGGGCAAATTACCTTAGATGAAAATAATAATGTGCTAATGGTTGGGCAGACGTCTAGTATAAGTAACGTTGCTACAACCGGTGCGCACCAAGTAAATTATAGCGGAGGACTTTACGATGGATTAATTGTATTATTTGACGAACAAGGTGTAAGAAAATGGGCTACATACTATGGAGGAAGTGGTACAGATGTTTTTGCGGCAGTTCAATATTACAAACAGGAATTTATTTTGGCGGGAATTACCTCTAGTAAAACAAATATTGCAACACCCGGTGCCAATCAGACTGTCCATGGAGGTGGAGTTTCAGATTGCTTCTTAGCAAAATTTGACCAGCAAGGATTGAGGCTATGGGCATCTTATTTTGGTGGTGATGACTTGGATGGTACTTATCCCGGATATCCTTCTGAACCCTTTTTAGATATTTCGCTTGACTTGGATGGAAATATATTTATGTGTGGTCCTACTGCCAGCCAATTTGGCATTGCGACACAAGGAACACATTCTCCTTTATATAATGGGGGTAAGTGTGATGGTTTTGTAGTAAAATTCAATAATATTGGTAATAAGTTATGGGGAACTTACCTTGGTGGTCTTGAGGATGATGACCTTTATGGGATAGATTTAGATCAAGATAATAATATAGTGGTGTGTGGAGAAACCAATAGTCCAGACGGAATTGCCACTTCCGGCACGCATCAGACAATATTTTCAGGAGATTTTGATTCATATATCATTAAACTTGATTCAAGTGGAAATCGAATTTGGGGTACGTATTTTGGGGGAATAAATTATGAAGTCGGAAATAATATAAAAGTTGATTTAGATAATAATATTTATTTAGTTGGGAATACTAATAGTAGTACAAAAATTTCTACTCCTAATTCTTTTCAAACTGTAATTGGTGGAGGCAACGATGGATATTTACAAAAGTTTAATTCTGATGGAACAAGAATTTGGGGAACCTACATTGGCGGCACTGGAAATGAATATCTTTTTGGGTTAGAAGTTGATAGAGATAATAAAATTGTTTTATCGGGGATGACGACTGCTTCATTTATAAGAGCAGTAAAAGGTAATGCTATTCAAATCGCTTATGGTGGCGGCGCATTCGATTGTATAATATCAAAACTTGATAAGAATGGGAAACAGCTGTGGGGAAGTTATTATGGATCAAATGGTAATGACAGGTCTTGGATGTTAAATATTGACCTAATTGGAAATATATACATAGGTGGAGGCACTTCAAGTTTAACTAAAATAGCTACGCAGAATGCTCATCAGACTCAATTTGGCGGTGGTATTGGAGATATATTGTTACTAAAAATATCAGACGAAACATTACGAAATGATGAAATTTCTTATAGATCAAATATAACATTATATCCAAATCCCACTTCAGGGCTATTACAAATCAATGGTGATACTCAATTGAATAAGTTAAAAATAAATGTGTTCAATTGTTCCGGTCAATTAATTCCTGCAGTAATAAGAGGTAATTATATTGATATTACGGATGCGATTCCAGGTATTTATTTTGTTCAGGTTATTGATGGAAGTGGTGATAGTGGAGTGGTGAAGGTGGTGAAGATGTAGGGTGGGTCTCTTATCTAACCCAAATTAATTAATACTAAAATGTTTTTGATATTTTATTTCGATTAAGCAATTTAAATGGTCAATTTATTTTGAACTATTATATTGCTCACTTAGTACAATTGTTTTTGCTAAATAATTAGTTCAATTTATTGTTGAGAATCTAAAGAGCTTTTTAAGTAACTATCTTTATTGATCCATCAAACATAATTGAATATCCAATGTTCTATGTGCTGAGATAAATACCACCACCATGCAAATAGGCATCAGCACATTCGGAGAAGTCACTCCCGACAACCTCTCAGGCAAGGCGCTCAACGCTCATAAAGCCGTACAAGACATCCTCGAACAAATAAAACTTGCCGATGAAGTCGGCCTCGATGTATTCGCAGCAGGTGAGCATCACAGAAAGGACTTTGTCATCTCATCACCGGAAATGATCCTGGCGTCAGGAGCTGCTATCACGAAAAATATCAGGTTGTCAAGTGCTGTGACTGTGCTTAGTTCAACTGACCCTGTGCGGACTTTTCAGAATTTTGCAACATTAGATTTAATATCCGGCGGGCGGGCGGAGATCATGGCAGGTCGCGGATCTTTCATCGAATCATTTACATTATTTGGGCAGGATCTAAATGATTATAATGAATTATTTACAGAGAAATTAGGTCTTCTCATGGCTATTAATGAAGAAGAAGTAATTAATTGGAAAGGAAAATTCCGAACTAGTCTAAAAGATCAAGGGATTTATCCGCGACCTCTTCAAGAAAAATTGCCCATCTGGATCGCAGTGGGCGGCACGCCCGAATCTGTCGCTCGAGCAGGACGATTAAATTTACCATTGACAATGGCCATTCTCG
>Ga0209063_1001003_pt1 | contig 15614 bp, 15 predicted proteins | sample KloWWTmeKNB19Kit_FD_187177 | JGI IMG/M metagenome (GOLD analysis project Ga0209063, IMG submission 187177) | Active sludge microbial communities from Klosterneuburg, Austria, studying microevolution and ecology of nitrifiers - Klosterneuburg... | ecosystem: Engineered > WWTP > Aerobic digester >...
TTTTGTAGCAGGTCGTACAAAGCCAAAATATTTTTTGAATCTTGGAATGGGTTATAATATTGTAGATGATGTTTTCAGTCAGGTAAGAACATTGTTGCCAGAAGGTAAAACGCAAATTACCTGGGAAAATATAAGCGGAAGAAAAGAATATGAAATCAGTACTTGGAATGGCGTTACTCTTTCAAAAAAACTAAAGCTGAATGCTAGTGCAAGTTATACCTACAGCAAATACAGCGATTTTGACATTACTGTTCGCCGGTTTCGCAATGGCGGATCATTTACTTCTAATGTAACATCAAGTTTTTCTCCAAAAGATATCTGGAATTTTACCGGAGGATTTAATATCAATAGATTTGGAAATCCACAAGGTTTTGCCCGTTGGAATACCAGTATGAATCTTGGAATTCAAAAGAAATTCTTCAATAAGAAACTAATAGCGACAATCAATATCATTGATCCTTTTGTAAATCAGCAGCGTAGAATATTTACTTATGCTACAAACTTTAATCTGGAAAGTTATAGCATCACACAAACAAGAAACTTTAGATTGAGTTTAGCATATAATCTTACAACGACTCCAAAGAAAAAGCCTGCACCAACTACTAAAAAAGCAGTGATAGCTAAATAAGAAAGTTTACAAGGTTGATTTAGAGTCAGCAATTTTATTACTAAGCCAGCTATCTTTCACTGGCACAATCCAATTATTTTCTAATTCTTCTCTTGTTTGCACTAGGTTGTTGAAATATAATGTTTCAAGCTGGATAAAGCCATTGTCAACACTGTATGGAAGTTGGGAGATGGGCAATAACTGAATTTTGTCTTTTACAATAAATGCCAGCGTAATTCTGTCGAATAAATTTACATTGAACTGTTGTTCTATTTCTTTTATCAATCTTACTGAACTATCGGTACTGCATCCGCTTACTCCGGTTGCGGTTTCATCTGCCAGTAAAACAATAAACTGACCGAAGAAAAGATGAGCTTCCCCTTTTACTGGTGTGCCGTGACTTAACCAGTTTGCAGTAAATGCATTCAGCTTCTCTTCTACATCAAAAGCTTCACTTAAAGAAAATATTCTGCTTGATTGATAAACCCACACCCTTGAGTCTGCATGAAAATCTTTATTGAGTAGATGTTTGTATTCGAAATTCATTGCGCAAAGTTAATTCATACTGGCGGCAATCAATTCAGCAATGTCCAAAACCTGTACGGAATCTTCTTTTTCTTCCAATTTTACTCCGTCTGTCAACATAGTGTTGCAAAAAGGACAAGCCGCTGCTATTACAGAAGCGCCGGTTCCAATAGCTTCGTGGCTGCGTTCTATATTTACCCTTGTAATTCCTTTTTCTTCTTCTTTAAACATTTGTGCTCCGCCTGCACCACAACAAAGTCCGTTGCTTTTACAACGTTTCATTTCTATTAGCTCTGCATCTAATGCTTCCAGTACTTTTCTTGGAGCTTCATAAATATTATTGGAACGGCCAAGGTAGCAACTGTCATGGTAAGTAATTTTTTTACCTTTGAATGTACCGCCTTCTTTCATCGTTATTTTTCCTTCATCGATTAACTCTTGTAAAAAAGTAGAATGATGTATCACTTCATAATTGCCCCCTAATTCCGGATATTCATTTTTCAGAGTATTGAAACAATGCGGGCAAGCCGTTACTATTTTTTTAATATTATAATTATTAAGGATCTGAATATTTTGGTATGCCATCATCTGAAACATAAATTCATTACCAGCTCTACGCACAGGATCGCCGGTGCACATTTCTTCCTTGCCCAGAATAGCATAGTTAATACCCACTTTATCAAGAATGGTAATGAAGGCCTTAGTGATTTTTTGTGCCCGTTGGTCAAAACTACCGGCACAGCCCACCCAGAAAAGAACTTCAGGGCTTTTACCTTCAGCAAATAATTCAGCTACAGTTGGAACATTCATTTAATTAAGTTTCAGCAACAATATTACTAAAAACACAGCACTTATCAATCCCAATAAATGCGGTTGTAATTTTTATTTAACTATGTTTTTGAGTATTTTGAAACAAAAGTCCTTCTTTATTGACAGGAGACTTATTTTTGTTTAACCTACGTATGCGTCTAAAGAAATTTTTTCAGAAAATTACAAACTGGGAGCTTTGGAACTTTTATGTCCTGTATTTCCCAATTAGCTTTGTCTGGCTATGGTATTGTATACGTAGCTGGAATTTCTGGTTTTTTAGTCCATCTAATCCTACCATTACTTTTGGTGGATTTGAAGGAGAGGGGAAAAAAGAGATGTATGATCAGTTGCCGGAAAACCTTATTCCCCGTACTATTTACATCATGCATGATTGGTCTTTTGATGAAGTAAAAAAGAAAATCGCTGATGCAGGATTTGCACTTCCCTATATTGTAAAACCAGATGTAGGAATGAAAGGAATCTTATTCCGGAAAATTGATAGCGAAGACCAATTGGAAAAATATCATGAAAGAATTCCGGTCGAATACATTGTACAGGATTTGGTAGAATTGCCGGTAGAAGTAAGTGTGTTTTATTACCGCTATCCATGGGAAAAGAAAGGTGTTGTGAGTGGATTCATTGATAAAGAATTGCTACAAGTAAAAGGTGATGGGAATACAACCCTAAAGGATTTAGTGGCCATGCATCCCCGTGCAAAATTCCGGATGGAAGAAATGGAACATAGGCATGGACATCGTTTCGACAGAGTGCTTCCTGAAGGCGAAATATTTTATCTTTCTTATGCAGGCAATCATAACAGAGGCGCACAATTTACCAACTTGCATAACGAGATTGACGAAAACCTTCACAAAGTATTTGATGACCTTAGCCATTATACTGATAAGTTTTATTATGGCCGTTATGATATTAAAACTACTTCTATCGAAGATTTAAAACAGGGAAAGAATTTTTTGATTCTTGAATTTAACGGTTGCGGCGCAGAACCAAATCATATTTACGATTGCAATATGAGCATCTGGAAAGCTTACGGCGTTTTATTACATCACTGGAAAGTATTGTATAAGATTAGCAGATATAATCATAAGCAAGGGTTGCCTTATTGGTCTTTTATGAAAGGCTACCGATACCTACAGGATGCTAAGAAGCATTTTAAGTTGCTTGAAAAGTATGACTAACTTGTTTCTTTTTTCTTTATCCACTCTTTATCGAAAATGGTTACATAGTATTTACTTCTTATTTTCGTTTTATGCGGCCGTTGCTAAAAATTTTCTTCGTTGGAATGATGGTCAGTTTCCTGGGTTCTTTACCATTAGGAACACTGAATATTGCTGCCATGCAAATTTCAATAACTGATGGAGTAATGGCAGCAATTCTTTTCTCAGCTGGTTCTTTATTAGCAGAAATAATTTATGTCCGTATTTCATTGGTAGCAATGGATTGGATAAGAAAACAGGAAAAAATACTCAAGGTGTTAGAATGGATAACATTAGTTATAGTGCTGGCGTTAGCAGTTGCCAGCTTTTATGCTGCTTCGCATCCATCTGTTTCAAAAAATGCAATATTGGATAGTCCAATGCCAAAATTTATATTGGGTTTTGTAATGAGTGCATTAAATCCGGTTCAGATACCTTTTTGGTTTGGCTGGAGTACAGTACTTTTTACAAAAAAAGTTTTATTGCCTAGAAATGATCATTATAATACTTATATAATTGGAATTGGTATCGGAACTTTTATAGGCAATTGCGTTTTCATTTTTGGTGGCAGATTGGTTGCTGATAAAATCAGCAATAATCAGGATATTTTAAACTGGGTAATCGGTGGAATATTTGCATTAACTGCACTGTTTCAGTTGTGGCGAATAGCACGGAAAAAAGACCCGATTAATAAGATGGTACAAGATGAGGAGAAAAGAAAAGCCGAAGAAAAAGATAAATCAACCGATTAAAAACGATAACCTGCCGAAAGCGATGGAATTACTCTTCCGCCATTGTCTTCATCCATTGAATTATAATCTTTACTAATCTTCAATGTGTAACCATAGCCAACAGATGGTGCTGCATAAATCCGTTTAGCAAATACTAAATGATAACCTGCTTCGGCAAATGGAGTAATTAGTAAACTGTTTCGGCTGGTCTTTCCTTCAAAATTTTCGAGAGAGAATAAAATCCTTGCTCCAGCAAAAGGACTGCTGCCTTTCGTAATAATTTTATCACTGAAAGCATAACGATAGCCGATATATACACCAAAGCCATGTGATACAGAATATGCTTTCTTTGAGGCTAATTGATAGGTAATGCCTGCACTAAAGCTACTTTTATTATTAAATGATTCTCCTCGAACAGCCGCTTTGGCATTATTATAACCTTTGCCGATAAGCCGCATATACTCAGCACCTAATTCAAACGGATTTTGTGCCTTGCTAAACAATGTGGTTGATAGTAGAACTAATAAAATAATAAATCGTAGCATAAGTAGTGATAAAACGTAAGGATAAAGGAATTATTTTGCATAATGTTGATTTTGTCTAATCAACAATAAAAAGTTTGCAGCCCTTTTCAGTGGATGTGCGGTGTGCTTCATTGTTGTCTCCAACGAAATAACACATACCTGCTGATAAATCCATAATTCTTCCATCAGCTAATTCTGTTGACATGCTCCCTTCAACACAATATATAATATGACCTTTGCTGCACCAATGATCGGCTTTGTAGCCGGGGGTATAAACAACCTCTCTGACTCTGATATCATTCATCATTTGTACTTTCCAGTAAGCAACGCCAGTTTCACCTTTATGTTCTTCCGCAGGAATGGAAGACCAGTCTATTGTTTGGAAAGGAAAGTTTTTAAGTTCCAATTATTTATTTTTTTGCTAATTGCTAATTGCTAATTATCATTTCATTTCTTCCGCCCACTTATCTCTATCTTCCGGACTAAATTTCCACGGTGCAAAATTATTCTCCACATTGCTAAACATGGCTGCCCATTCAGGCGAAGTATTACTTTCTTCCATTACCAAATACCGGCGTAGTTGCATAATAATATCTAATGGACTAATACTGACAGGGCATTCTTGTACGCAGGCATTACAAGTAGTACAGGCACTTAATTCTTCTACTGAGATATAATCATGCAATAAACTTTTGCCATCATCTTTAAATTCGCCGTTTGCATTTATATTTTTGCCGACATTGTCCACTCTGTCACGGGTATCCATCATTATTTTTCTTGGTGACAACAATTTGCCGGTTTGTGTGGCCGGACATGCAGCAGAACATCTTCCACATTCTGTACAGCTATAGGCATCCATCAGATTCTTCCAACTGAGATCCTGAATATCTTTTGCTCCAAACTTTTGAACTACGGCTGCTTGTTCGCCTGTAGGAGCTAACTCAGGCTGCATGGCATACAATACTTCTTTTTGGATTGAAGGCATATTTTCCATTTGTCCCATTGGTTTCAAGCGGCCATAGTATGCATTCGGAAATGCTAAAATAATATGCAGATGTTTTGAGTAAGGCAAATAGTTTAAGAAGGCAAATATGCCAACGATATGTAACCACCAGCAACTTCTTTCAACTATTTCAAGTTGGCTATTATCTAAGCCATTTAAAATTGGCTGCAAGTATTGTGAAATAATAAAATTACCAGTTGGGTGTGCGGCATAATGTTCAACACCTCTTGCCTGTAATAATGTATCGCTTGCATTCAGGAAAAGAAAAAGTGACATTAAAACAATCTCTATAATAAGTATATAATTCGCATCATTTCTTGGCCATCCATTCAGGTCCTTACTAACAAATCTTTTTAGTTTAATGATATTTCTTCGAACAAGAAATATAACCACTGCCAGCAGTACAAGTAACGCTAAAACTTCAAAACTATTAATCAAAAAATTGTAAAAGCTTCCCAATAACGGAGCAAACATTCGGTGTGTACCAAAAATACCATCGAGTACAATTTCCAATACTTCAATATTTATGATAACAAAGCCGGCATATACAAAGAAGTGTAATATGGCTACTAGAGGATTGCGAAACATTTTCTTTTGTCCGAATGCCAGTAGCAAAACATTTTTCCAGCGTTGTGGTTTGTTGTCGCTAATGTCTTCATCTCGGCCGAGTTTGATGTTGCGGCTAATCTCTCTTGCTTTTTTTGAAAAGAACCAAACTGAAAATGCACTGACAAGAATAAAGAGAACCTGTTGAATAATTTGCATGGCAGATGTTTACAACTGCTAATTTACGGCATCATAAGCAATCGGCTTAAAAATGTATAGCATGAACTTTAAATTTCCCGTTAGACAGTTCCAACGACGGAGTAGGGAACTTAAAAGCACTTAAAACAGTAAAAAGAAACTTCAATCCTTTTTTATTGGTTTTGATTTTGGTTAAATCAATATCCGGAGCTATGTACCATTGTCTATATCTTTTAATATCCGGCCGGTTGAAAATAATATTTCCGTTATCATCTTTGCCGATATTTTCTGTGCCGCCAAACAGTCCCTCTGCACCATAGCCAACTGCAACGGATAGCCATTCAGGAAGATTGGAGTTTTTAAAAAATGGTTTCAGGTTCATACTTGCCCAATAGGTTTGACCATTATAATCTTTCAGCAATCGTTCAGGAGTGCTTTTGCCAAACAATTTATCGCTGCGTTGATTTAATGTTGGGTCGCTGTATGTTTTATTATGAAACGAAAATTTTAATTTGATGCGTTGATCGTCCCAGGCGAGTTCTTGAGCTATCATGGCTCCACTGCCGAGAATGTTGGCACCAAAATCTCCCCAGCTCCAGCCCCAGCCGGCACTGTAACCATCCAACACTTCAATAACGGTTTGATACACGGCGCCACTCATACCGCCGATCCAAATTCTTTTCTTACGGTCAATACCTGTCCATCGCCACATTTCCATACTGGCACGGCTTTCTATATACGCTGCATACAGGTGACCAACCTTATCTACTTGCTTCCATTCCGGAAAATCGTTGAACGTATGAAACTTAGTACGATCATATTGACTGTACCAGGCAGATGATAAAGCAATCATTGTAGCACTATAGCCAACTATATTGGCACCTGCAACAAGCCAGATTCTTTTTTTGTTTGGGCCATAATTGCGAATAATATTGTTATTAGGCATTGCATTTTCTAATACTGCCTTTAAAGATGAATCCTTAGAAATGTTGAATTCGGAATTATGATTTGTGGATGAGTCTGTTTGTGCCTTAATGTTTGTTGAAAGACAAACGGAAACTATCAAAATGCTGAATAGCAAACAGAACCTTGAAGAGTGCGACGCAACGAAAGCTGATAGTAGTAATGCCGATGACTTCATAAACATCAAATTTACGATTTGCGAACTGAATCGGATTGAAAAGATGCCCGCCTGAATGACGAAGTCGGGCAGGAAATTCAATATCTTAGAGGCTCATTTAAATTTTGGCGATATGAAAGAGGAAATAGCGAAGAAAGTAAATACATGGTTGGAAGGAAATTTTGATGTGGACACAAAAACAGCCGTGGCTGATCTGCAAAAAAATAATCCGGATGATTTAGCCGATTCGTTTTATAAAAATCTGGAGTTTGGTACGGGTGGACTTCGTGGGTTGATGGGAGTGGGTACCAATCGTATGAATAAATACACGGTGGGAATGGCTACGCAGGGCTATGCCAATTATTTGAAGCAATGTTTCCCTGATGCTGTGAGTGTGGCGATTGCACATGACAGCCGGAACAACAGCCGCTTCTTTGCTGAAACGGTAGCCAATGTTTTTGCAGCGAATGGAGTAAAAGTTTATTTGTTTGAAGCATTGCGGCCAACTCCGGAATTATCGTTTGCAATCCGCCATTTAAAATGTCAGGGTGGTGTGGTAGTAACTGCTTCGCATAATCCAAAAGAATACAACGGCTACAAAGCCTATTGGAATGATGGTTCGCAACTGGTGCCGCCACATGATAAGAATGTAATTAAGGAAGTAGATAAAATTGCATCGGTAGATGATGTTAAATGGAGCGGCGGAGAAAAAAATATTTCTATGCTGGGCAAGGATATGGATGAGACATATATAAAGATGGTGAAAAGTCTGAGTGTGTATCCGGAAGTAATTCAAAAACACAAAGACCTGAAAATTGTTTATACACCGATACATGGAACTGGCATTACATTGCTACCGCAAGTTTTGAAAGAATTTGGTTTTGATAATGTACATATTGTAAAAGAACAGAGTGAGCCTGATGGCAATTTTCCAACGGTGGCTTATCCTAATCCAGAAGAAAGTGAGGCGATGAGTTATGGTTTGAAGCTGGCAGAGAAATTAGATGCTGATATACTTAGTGGTACTGATCCGGATGCAGATAGAATTGCAATTGGTGTAAAGGACAGCAATGGTAAATGGGTGCTGATGAATGGCAACCAGACTGCGGTGCTTGCTTTTAATTATCTGATGGAAGCTCGGAAAACAAAAGGAATTGCACAGCCGAATGATATGGTGGTAACAACAATTGTGACCACACCGATGATTGATGCGATTGCGAAAGGCAACGGTGTGAATTGCTACCGGGTGCTGACAGGTTTTAAATGGATTGCTGAACTGATTCGCCAGAAAGAAGGCAAGGAAAATTATGTGATTGGTGGCGAAGAAAGTTTTGGCCTAATGATCGGCGACCAGATACGGGACAAGGACGGCATTAGTGCTGTAGCATTGCTCTGCGAAATGGCGGCTTATGAAAAAGAAAAAGGCCGCAGCCTGTATGAAAAAATGATTGACCTGTATGTAGAGTATGGTTTTTACAAAGAACACCTGATCTCTATTACTAAAAAAGGAATGGACGGACAGGAGCAGATAGCAGCGATGATGGAAGCTTATCGTAACAACCCGCCGAAAGCCATTAACGGCTCTGATGTAGTGCAGTTGCTGGATTATGAATTGCAAAAAGGAAACAACCCACAAACAGGGGAAGAGTGGCCGATTGAATTACCAAAATCAAATGTGCTGCAATTTATTTTAGCAGATGGCAGCAGTATTTCTGCAAGACCAAGTGGTACGGAGCCAAAGATCAAATTTTATTTTAGTGTGAATGCGAAATTGAACAGTGCTGCTGATTTTGAGAAAGTAAGTGCAGCAATGGATGAGAAGATTAAGAAAGTGATTGAGGATATGAAGTTGTAGAAGTTTAGAAATTACGCCGAGGTTAGTGCAAGAAAAAACTAACCTCGGCGTAAACAGGTATAGTATTAATTAATTTTTATCCCATTTTAAACATACATCTGCCACAGCAGGATGGACTTTTTTTAGCATACGTACAAATACTTCATCTGTCATTTTTTCCTGGTGCTTTTTCAAAGCCTTCCATAATTTCTTCAACACTTTTTTGCCACCGGCATTGTAAATATCTTTTGCTGCTGAATGGAGTTTGCATTGATACCAACCATAATTTTTTGGGCCCATACCCAGAGTAGCATACAATCTTTCAAAATCTTCAAGGCTGGTGAATTTATAGTCGGATGTGCTGCCACCTACCACCATATTTGGAAATGCTTCCAGTGCAGGTAAAAGTTCAGGGTGTTTTTCGGCAACGTAAGTATGCAGCATGATGTTTACAAACAACTCACTCATCCAGTTCCGTTGCATTTTAAGTCCCGCCTGTGCGGTATACGAATGTCCCATTTCATGTAGGGCTAATAAATCAAAGAAAGGCATCATACTATATGAGCCATCTGGTTTGCCATAAGCTTTTTTAATCTGTATTGCTATGTGTGGCGGTAGTTGGTCAACAGGTGGCAAAAAGCTGCGCCAAAAATCATTGTCTTCTGCTCCAATTACAAGGCGTACCTGATCTAGGTTATGCGGAAATCCATATACATCGAGCAAAGGTTTAGCAGCAAAGTCTTTCCAGTTTTTTGGGCCAAGTATGTACATGTTTGTTTTTGGTGTAAAACCAATCTCATTTTGAAAATACTTACCTGCCTGCTCCATAAACACAGCAATATCTCTTGCTCTTTCATTGTAACCAGTGCTATAATAAATTTTTTGTGTGAAGCCGTTTAATACTTCAATGCCAACAGGCAGCGAAGCCTTTCCCGAACTATCCTGTGCCAGTGAAACATTGCAAAACAACAGCAACGCTGTTATGATGTGAATGCTTTTTTTCTTTTTGCCTGCTATTAAATTCCTTGCCATTATTTTTTTTCAACAAATTTATGTTGAACTATTGCCGACAGCATAGTATAAAATCGACAATTTAATAAGGAAGGTCTTTTTGCATTCTCAGCGGTGTGGAAAGCAGTTGCTGTTCTATTACCGATGGATTTACACCAGCAAAGACTTTGAAATCTCTTATCATGTGCATTTGGTCGTAGTAACCTGCTTCGTGTGCAATATTTATCCAGCTGAGTGTTGGGGAAGTTTCATGCATTCGGTATGCTTTTGAAAAACGTAGAATACGGGCATACATTTTCGGATTCATCCCTATTCTTTCCAGGCACTTTCTTTCAAATTGTTTCAGGCTGAGGCAAGAAAGCGAAGCTGTCTTTTCTATAGCCATATTGCCGTTACTATTCAACAAAATTTGTAATGCATAATCCAGCGGCAGTATTTCTTTCATTGTTGTTAGCTGGGCTATTAAAAATTTTTCTACGATATTTTTGCCATCTTCCAAATTGGATATATGCTGTAGTTGGTCATTGATGATCTTCATTTTCGCACCAAAAAAATCAAGTGCATCAAATCCACCATCAAACAACTCCTGCATAGGAATACCCAACATTCTAAACATGCCACCCGGAAGAAAATCGACACGGATGGCTCTCAGCTGTTTATTCACTTTTACATTTACCCGTGAAAACTGCGGACCCACTATTACAATTGGTGGTTGAAGTTCAAAATCATTTTGACCTGTTCTGCTCATGGATACTGGATTGTTGCAGTAGAAAATCAACGATTGAAATGGAGTAGGAGGATAAGGAGTTATCGCATCATTAATTCCTTCAGGTAATATGACATTTACAGTTGATATATTTAAAACATAGTTCTGTAAAGAAGGATGCGGTATATAAATTTTTACTTCCAAATTAAGTGAGGCATAAATATTTTATAATCGTTACTGGCTTTTATAAGAATGTCCAAGTCGAAACGCAAGAACAATTTATGATGTTAGCGGAAGAAAATATCAACATCGGCGTAAATTATCATTATTTTTTTCAAAAGCATACTCTTTTTCACTGTACTTTTCATCCCATTTTTTTTGCAGAAGTCTGCCATAGGTTCCTTTTTTGTAACTACTAAGGGTTTACATAGCCGACTGTTTTATTACGTTTATTTTATATCGGCAGATTTTTTAATGAGGATCAGCCGTACCCCAGTAGTTAAAGCTTGTTGGTTTCCATCCGGGGATATACATTGTTTCCATATTATTTATTTTAAACCCACTTTCTTCAATAATTAAAGGGATATCTCTATTCAAATTACATCCACCTCCGAGACGATTCCAAAAAGGGTTAATCAGATTCTGCCATTTTTGAATATCCTTATCAGGAGCTTTTCCATGCTCACAAAATATCAATTTCCCATTTGGTTTTAAGACTCTTCGCATTTCTTGAAGAGCCTTGTTCGTATCAGAAATTGTACAAAGGGTATATGTAATTACAACTGTATCAAAACTGTTATTATCTTCTGGGATATCTTCGGCAAATGCTGTAGTAAAGCAAAACTCAAACGGTAATTTTTTTGTGTCAATTTTGTTTTTATTCCACATTTCTTTTGAAGGGTCAATAGCAGATAGGTGCTTGACATTTTCGCAGTTATACAATGGCAAATTCAACCCTGAACCAATTCCGATTTCTAATACGTTACCAGTAGCCAATGAAATTACTTTTTCTCGTTGACGCATGGTGGGTTTTTGCTTACAAGCCCAGTTAACTACTTTGGGAAGAATATATTTATTGTAAAGCCCCATCGTTTATTCGTTTTAAATACCACTAGCTACTGTATGTCGGAAGTTTTTAATATAACTAACTTAATATGAAAATAGTGCCTTTTGCGAATAATTGATAGATTCGTTAGTATTAAGTCTATTCCCGATTTTGTGACAATATTGAAGGGTAAACGGTATATCTTATTGATAGGTCTTTTTGCAGATGGGGAAATTTATTTTTCGAAATTAAGTAACATAAAAATCGATATTTTGGTTTATATGTTTTATTCTTCATAGCTTATCTTGCAACCAACTTATGAGACTAACAGAAGATACTTACAACCATCAAGGGTTACGAAGACAATTGGTACAATCTATTCATGCCAAAGGCATAACGGATGATAGAGTATTGGATGCCATGTTAGCCGTACCTCGTCATTTTTTTCTGGATTCTGCTTTTGATAAAAGAGCTTATGAAGACAAAGCCTTTCCTATTGGTGAAGGGCAAACCATTTCACAGCCTTATACTGTTGCTTATCAAAGCCAGTTGCTAGAAGTAAAACCTTTTATGAAAGTACTCGAAATTGGCACTGGCAGTGCTTACCAGGCAGTAGTGCTGGCAGAAATGGGAGTGCAGGTGTTTACAATAGAACGACAGAGAAAATTATTTGACAACAATAAAAAATTTGATTTTTTAAAGAAATATAAATTTTTAAAAACTTTTTATGGGGATGGTTATGACGGCTTGCCAACCTACGGTCCGTTTGACAGAGTTATCATAACCGCTGCTGCTCCTGAAATTCCACAAAAATTAATCGAACAACTTAAGCCCGGTGGTATGATGGTGATTCCGCTTGGTGCAGGCGACTTGCAACAAATGATGCGTATCACTAAACTGGAAAACGGTTCGTTGAAAGAAGAAGTGTTCGATTATTTTTCTTTTGTTCCTATGATTTATGGCAAAAACAATTAGGCGAATTGGTCAAGAAGTGCAATCCTCTTCTCAATCGGCGGATGCGTAGCAAACATATTATCCCAAGATGCTTTGTGACTCGATGGTTTTGGATTGCCAATAAATAGCTGAGCAACATCTCGGCTTTCTACTGCTTCAATATATGGGTCTTCAGAAATTTTACGGAGTGCATTAGCAAGAGCATGAGGTCTCTTGGTCATGTCAGCAGCACCTGCATCGGCGAGGTATTCTCTTTTTCTGCTAATGCCAAAGCGAAGTAAGATAGATAGCAAGTAAGCGACAGCTGTAATAGCAATAGCGATTAAAATAATAGCACCAGAACCTTTACTGTCTTTACTCTTTTTACCAGAACCTGCAAAGCGAAGACTACGAAAAGCCAGTTCAGCTAGGAAAGCAAATATGCCAACGAAGATGATGGAGATAATTAAAAGCCGAACATCTCTGTTTTTAATATGCGAAAGTTCATGAGCAATTACACCTTCCAGTTCTTCATCATTGAGTTTTTCAATAATGCCTTTTGATAAAGAGATGGAATAACTTCTTTCAGAGATGCCACTAGCAAATGCATTCAATGAATCATCATCAATGATGTTCAGCTTTGGCATTTTCATGCCTTGCGAAATGCAGAGATTCTCCAGTAGATTATAAACCCTTTTGTTTTCCATTCTTTCCAGCGATTTGCTGTGTGTCGCCATTTTTATAAATGCAGAATGCCCTGTCCATGCAATAAAGAACCAGATGCCAACACCTGCCATTACAAAAGGAATATATCTTGCAAACATTGAATTTGGATCTTCGCCATATTCTCCTTTGGTAAAGAATAAAAAAAGATAAACCATTCCCAGCAGCAATGCCGGGAATGCTATCAATAACATTATTGAATTGGTATTATTCTTTCGGATTTGTTTATCTAAACCAACATACTCCATTCGCAATTATTATTTTTCTAAAAACAAACCTCTTTACTCTGTAAGGGTCTGTGCATAGTAGACTCTTTTTTGGGAGACCTGCCTGCCGTCAGGCAGGTTTAGAGGGGTATTTAAAATTGAATTTTAGGAGGTTCATCCATTTGCTTCCTGGTATCTTCTCCCAAATCAAACAATACTTCTCTTTTGAAGCCAAAGTTTTTGGCAATAAGATTTCCTGGAAATGCTTCTACAGCATTGTTGTACTCTGTAGTAGCACCGTTAAAGAAACGACGGCTTGCAGCCAATTTATTTTCAATATCACTCAGTTCTTCCTGCAATTGCAAAAAGTTTTGGTTGGCTTTTAAATCAGGATAAGCTTCTACCTGTACTTTTAATCCTTGCAAGGCAGAAGATAATTGCTGTTCTGCTGCAATCTTACCATCAATCGTTGTGGCAGCCATGGCAGCAGTTCTTGCTTCTGTAACTTTAAGTAACAATTCCTTTTCATGCGCCGCATAGCCTTTTACTGTTTCCACTAATTGGGGCACTAGGTCATGGCGTTGTCTCAGTTGCACATCAATATCTGCAAATGCATTTTGTCGTCTGTTACGTAAACGAACAAGTCCGTTATACAGGCTTACAAGCCATATTACAATAAGAACTAAAATACCGACTACAATTAATATTGGCATAGTTTTAAAATTTAAGTGTCGTTAACAAGTCTTAATGAAGTTAGGAAAAGAAAGGTAAATTTGTACGATTCTTTTCGAACATCTTTAATATCTTTCCTCATTATATTATATATTATGCGAGTAGCTCCCTTTATTATTTCTACAGTTGTTACATCTGCTTTAATTTTTGCTTTGAATAAACAATGGGGTTCTATTCCTCCAATGGGAAAATTTCTGCATCCACAATATGGATTCTGGCAAAACGCAGAACCGGCTGCGCAAAGTTTTGATGCTGATCTTTCCTTTGCCAATTTAAAAGGAAAGGCCGAAGTGTATTTTGATGATCGTTTAGTGCCGCATGTATTTGCAGAAAATGACGAAGACCTTTATTTCATTCAAGGTTACTTACATGCAAAATTCCGTTTGTTTCAAATGGATTTGCAAACAAAAGCAGCAGAAGGAAGAGCCAGTGAAATTGCAGGCGCTAAAGCCATTAATTATGATAAAGAACAAAGAAGACTGGGGATGAAATTTGCAGCAGAAAATGCAATGAAGGAGATTGATAAAGATCCGGCAAGCAAATTAATGTTTGATGCATATACAAATGGTGTGAATGCTTATATCGGCACATTAAAAGAAAGTAATCTTCCATTAGAATATAAATTGCTGAATTTTAAACCAGAGAAGTGGACAAACCTTAGAACGGCTTTGTTATTAAAGATGATGGCAAAGATGTTATCATCTGGTACCGAAAATGATCTTGCTTACACAAATGCAAAATCTGTTTTTATCCCCGACGAGTTAAAAAACTTATACCCACAGGTGCCTGATTCGCTAATGCCAATTGTCCCAAAAGGAACTGCATTTGACAAACCGGGAATTGTTCCTGTAAAACCTGCTTTAGCGGATTCTTTATATTTTAATAATAAAGAAATGGTTACTGCTAAAGAAATTTCAAAACCTGATATTAATAACGGAAGTAACAATTGGGTAGTTGCGGGTAGTAAAACACAAAGTGGTGTTCCTATTTTAAGTAATGATCCGCACTTGGAATTATCGTTGCCATCTATCTGGTACGAAATGCAATTGCAAACGCCATCAAGTAATACGTATGGTGTTTCGCTGCCGGGAAGTCCTTTTATCATTATCGGATTCAATGATAGTATTGCATGGGGTGTTACCAATG
>Ga0209063_1001007_pt1 | contig 15595 bp, 17 predicted proteins | sample KloWWTmeKNB19Kit_FD_187177 | JGI IMG/M metagenome (GOLD analysis project Ga0209063, IMG submission 187177) | Active sludge microbial communities from Klosterneuburg, Austria, studying microevolution and ecology of nitrifiers - Klosterneuburg... | ecosystem: Engineered > WWTP > Aerobic digester >...
GTAGTTGCCCGCATCACGACAAATCTACCGAACGCGGTTGCCGTCGGGCCTTCTCAACAACTTGAAAAAACAGCCGGAACGTCGGCACGGTCGATGAAATGTTACCGGTTTGTCGGAGCAGCAATTGGGATATAACTATGTATCGTTTTGTTATTGTCATAATATTTTTCGTTTCGGCGTTTGTCGCAAAAGGACAGACGCCGACATTTACCTTTAAGTGCGTGTGCGACTACCTGACGGCGGCCGATACCAACTGTGATATTTGCAACACCACAACCCAATCGCGGTTTTTCAAAGGGCTGTTGATCTACAAAAACGGCGTGGCGCATAAATGGATAGAGCAGCCGTATACCATTATTCAGAATTTCGATGCGCTCACCTTCCGGGAATTGATACCGGGGGCAGAGCAAATCCGCATCGAATTACGCGGCACGGCGTTCGATTCTATTGCCCAATTTCGGGACAGTGTTCTTTGCCCTTGCGCTGGCGGTATAGGCGAAATAGACATTGCCGTGGATACCCCGATTATAGGAAACGGTACAATCGGCAACCCAATTACGATTGGCCAATTCGGCGCAGATACGACCATGTTCCTGAACTGGAACGGCGTACACTGGTACCCGGCGAACGTAAAGCAGACGTGGGTAACGAATGATTTACCCTATTACCTGAACGACGGCGACGCAATATCCAGCGGATGGCCCGTTGGGAAAACGTACCTTCTTGCGCAGGGCAATACCCTTGCAATGCCAGTCGGCATGTGGAAGACCGTTATCGGGTGCGGGTTCGATTGCGCCAACCCGATCAGGTTTTATGCGAGCGACGCGGCGGCAACCGCTGCGGGTATTCCGCCGGGGCAACAGTACGCCACATCGGTTACGAATATATACGGAATATTGTATGGGTTTGTCCGGGCGGTGTACGCAGAACTTGACAGCGATACGCTACAATGCTCAAGTTTGCTTCCTGAATACATAGACGACCCGGATGCAATCGCCGACGGCGCGGCAATAGGGGAACACTATACGGTAACAACATCAAACCCCTACGGAGCGCCTGCTGGATGCGAGCGCGTGGTTAGCACGTCGTCTACAACGGAGGGTGAAGCGCCTGACTGTTGTGATATAGACGCCACATTGCCGTATTATTATGATGACGCAGCGGCAATCGCCGCCGGGCTTTCGGCAGATAACTATTATTTATTGAGCGTATCAAACCCATACGGGTGGCCGCGCTCGACAAAAAAACGAATATAATAATGAAAAAAATAATCATTTTTTTGTGCCTGATCCCGGCGCTCCTGCAAGGGCAGGCAATTGTGAAGGGTAGCGGCATTGTATATACGAACGGAGCGCCGACACATACAGTCAACCTGAATACGGATGCCGAATTTGCAATCGACACAACGACCTCACTTTGGTATGAGCGAAGCCGTGACGGCCTCGGGTGGATTGCCGCCGGATTCCGTGTACAGAAATTCGATAGCAGCAGCCCGCCAAGTGCCGCACCGGTGGACAAGCAAAGTGAGGTTGTTGTCAATAACGTGGACAGCGTGTACAGGTGGCGGGGCGGCGCATGGCGACACGTCAATAAGGCGCTATCTGACGGGGACAAAGGAGACATAACCGTGTCAGCATCCGGCGCGACATGGACAATAGACAATAGCGCCGTAACGACCGCAAAAATTAATAATTCTGCCGTCACAAACGAAAAGGTAGCAAGCGCAATAGACGCGGCGAAACTCGCAGACGGGAGCGTTTCAAATACGGAGTTTCAATACCTGAATAATGTAACGAGCGCGATACAAACACAATTGAACGGCAAAGCCGCATCTTCGCACACTCACGCACTGTCAGACCTCACACAGTCCGGCGCAAGTTCAGGCCAGGTGGCAAAATGGAACGGCAGCGCATGGGCGGCGGCAGCAGACGACACCGGCGGCGGGGGCGGGGCGTTCACCGATTTAACCGACGTTCCTTCGAGTTACACGGGGCAGGCGGGAAAATTCGTAAAGGTGAATGTAGGAGAAACGGCCCTGGAATTTGAGACAATATCCGGCGGCGGCGACGCGCTGACCTCTAATCCGCTTTCGCAATTCGCCGCAACGACAAGCAGCCAATTGGCCGGGGTGATAAGCAACGAAACGGGCAGTGGGGCGTTGGTTTTTGGAACATCTCCGACACTTACCACGCCCGCCCTCGGCACACCCTCGGCGCTTGTTCTAACGAACGCGACAGGATTACCGCTTACGTCGGGCGTAACAGGCACACTGCCTGCCGGAAACGGCGGAACAGGAAACGCATTTTTCGCAGTCTCCGGCCCGGCCACCAGCACCAAGACATTCACTTTTCCAAACGCTTCCAGCACGGTACTAACGTCTAACGCCGCTGTGACTGTCGCGCAAGGCGGCACGGGTCGCGCAACGAGTACAACCGCATACGGATTGCTTGCAGCCGGAACTACTGCGACCGGGGCGCACCAAACGCTTTCCGCCGGAGCAACAACAGAAATTTTAGTCGGCGGCGGCGCGTCTGCTCTGCCGGCATGGACAACCGCAACAGGTAGCGGTGCTCCGGTTCGGGCAACATCTCCGACGCTTGTAACGCCGACAATAGGCGTAGCGACCGCAACGAGCGTTAACAAGGTCGCAATTACCCCTCCCGCAACGAGCGCGACACTTACAATTGCCGACGGGGCGACGCTGACCGCATCGGCGAACGCCACGGTGTCGGGCACGAATACCGGCGACCAGACTATTACCCTAACCGGAGACGTGACCGGAAGCGGCACCGGATCGTTCGCGGCGACAATCGGTACTGGCGTTGTTGGGCCTACGCAGTTAGCGAGCACAGCCGTAACGCCCGGCAGTTACACGTCCACAAACCTTACCGTAGACGCAGACGGGCGCATAACGGCAGCGAGCAACGGCAGCGGCGGCGGCGCGTCTGTAATAACGCCGTCGCAGATTACGGCAACGCAAAACGATTACGCTCCGACCGGGTGGAGTACGGCAACCCTTGTTCGTCTCGACGGCAACAGCGGTTTTCAGAAAATAACAGGATTTGCCGCCGGGTCGTCCGGCGAAATAAAAACGCTGACTAACGTCGGGTCATACTGTCTGTACCTCGCGCCGGAACACACCGGAAGCACAGCAGCCAACCGAATTTCATACCAGGAGGAAGTCATAATTTGGCCGGGCAGTTCGTGCCAGATTATGTACGACGGCACTGCAACGCGGTGGCTCATCTTGCTTACGCCGTCTCCGGCTTATGACGTGCCGCGCAAATCGAAATACCACGACGCCGGAGTGGCGCGTGTTTCAACCGCCGTCGCAATGGATGAAGATTGGGACTTGTGGGGTAGCATAACACTACTCGAAGCGGCACCCTCCTCAAGCGTGTTGTACAATTCATGGGACATGAACACTGGCAGCACAACGTCCGGGGGTAGCGGCGCGCTATATCCACATGACCGAACGACGGGCGGCGCATGGGCCGGGTCTTCACACATAGTCGCTAAGACGCATATTCGGATGCCGTCTGCCTTATCAGACGACACGAATAATTACTATTATTTTCTTCGCCTTGCCGGAACGCCTTACAGCGGATTTTGGACGCAAAATAGCAGCGTTGGCATATATTATAGGCACAGCGAAAATAGCGGAAAATGGTTTTTGCGCAGCACAAATAGCGGCGGCACATCTTCGGAGGTTGACAGCGGCATAACCGTCGCGGTGGATACCGATTATGAATTACAGGTGTCATTAAATTACGCGACCAACGAGGCGACTTTCTGGATTAACGGGTCTGTGGTTGGGCGTATAACATCCAATCTGCCTACCGGATTAGGGCTTGGGTGGTCGCAACAAATCGAAAAAACTGCCGGCTCGTCGGCAAGGTCAATCAAGATATTCCGCTTTATCGGAGCAGCAATAGCGCCATAATATGAGAAAAATATTTATACTATTCCTGTTTTCCCTGTCTACCTATGCACATGCACAGGTGGCAAAGGGTACGGGCATATTCTATTTTACGGGCGAGCCGACGCTACCCGTAAATGTTTGTTACGATGGGGAGGTTGGTATAGATACTACGACCGGGCTTTGGTGGGAATACAGCCGGGATTTTGAATTTTGGATTCCCGCCGGATTTCGGGTGCAGTTGTATGCGCCTTGCGAGGCACCGACGTACACGCCCGTTGACAAACAAAGCCACGTTGTCCTAAATTCATGCGACAGCCTGTACCGGTGGCGTAGTGGGGCATGGTGGCACCTGAATCCGTCCGGCGATGTCAACACAGACACGTCAGGGTATAATATAAGCCTTTCAATTTCGGGCGACACAATATACCTAACAGACGGCTCCGGCACTCTTTTCGTTCCCCTTCCATCCGGCGTTGTGAATACTGATACATCGGGATACAATCTTGTATTTACGGTAGTCGGTGACAGCCTTTGCATTACAGACGCACAAAGCACCCTTTGCGTTGATGTATCGCAATATTTCGATAATACAGACACGTCCGGATACAATCTTAATTTTTATATTTCAGGTGACACATTATACATTTCAGACGGCGACGGCACATTGTTCGTTAGCCTGTCTGCTTACGCAAACGTGGGCACCAACCTTACATTTTCCGGCTCATCGTCGCCGGTGACATTGAACAGCAGTACCGGCACGGACGTAACTATCACTGCCGGCACAGGAATAAGCCTTTCCGCAACATCTGGTAATATTACAATTACCAACACGGTAACGAATACGGACGCTCAAAACCTTACCATAGAGGGTAGCGGCCCGACATACGATATTGCCATATCGGGCGGCACAGACGTAACTATTCAGGGCGGCGGGATTGTCACGCTATCAGAAAGCCCGGCAAATACGCTGATTATTACGGCAACGGAGGCAGACGGCAGCCCTACAAATGAACTGCAAACCCTTGACAACACATCGACCGATACAACGCACACGGTTACGCTGTCCAATTCAGGCGGTTCGTTTCAGGTGAAAGAGGGGGCGGGCATTGCGCTTTCAACATCAGGCACCGGCCTAAACGGCGTATTGACAATTTCCAGCACGGGAACGGATACAAGCGGGCACAACATAGATTTTTACATCTCTAACGACAGCCTATTTATTCTTGACGGGGCTGGGCCGCTATTCGTTGACCTTGCGCCGTATCTCGACAATACGGATACGAGCGGATATAATCTGGACTTCTATATTTCAGGCGACACCCTGTATATTGAAGATGGAGACGGGCAGTTATTTGTGCCGTTATCGCCTTATGTCAATGTATGGACAGACCTTTCTTTTTCCGGCGCATCTTCGCCGGTCACGCTACATTCCAGCACAGGGACAGACGTAACAGTCACAGCAGGAACCGGGATAAGCCTTTCGGCAACGGGAACGGATATTGTAATAACTAACACAGTTACCAATACAGATGCGCAAAACCTGACAATTGAGGGCAGCGGCCCGACATACGATATTGCAATTTCAGGCGGTACAGACGTAACTATTCAGGGCGGCGGTATTGTGACGCTATCGGAAAGCCCTGCAAATACATTGATAGTTACCGCAACGGAGGTTGACGGCAGCGTAACAAATGAAGCATGGACTATTGACGCCGATGACGCCGATACGGAATTGATAACGAATCAGACAGTCAAATTCGAGGGCGCTGGCACGGTGACAACCGACTACGACCCCGGAACGAACACGCTATTAATTACCGGCACGTCGGCAGCCGGATTAAACGGCATCTACGGAGACGGCACCGCAACAAGTGGAAACGATACATTGCCGCCGGGCGGGACAACGGTTACAATTCCGGGGCAATGGCAGCCGCTACAATTCAACGCAAATACGGCAGGCGGGGAGGTTTGGTCGGCCCTGGTTGTCAACGCGGCAACATGTTCCGATGACCGATTCACAAAGGCACTTGTACTAAAATCGCCGTCAGACAGCCTGGAAGTGTATAACTACGATTGTGGGGCGATCATAAAAGAAACCGGCGGCATATTGACACTTGAAACAGACCGGGAATTATGGTTAATTGGAGATTCGATTAACGCCACAACAATTCCGACGCGAACCGTACTGCCTTTTTTGGTCGGCCAATCGGCGGCGGGTTGGCTGCAAAAAATCGAAGGCACAACAACCGGGCAAACCCTTCTTTGGGATGAGCCGAATGGATGGTGGGAACTTGGATCGGCAGGCGGTAGCGGAACTGTTACCGGATCGGGCGCAGCCGGGCAAATGGCGTATTGGGACGGCACAACGTCAATCGCCGGGGAAAACAATCATTGGTGGGACGCGGCAAACGACCGCTTAGGGGTTGGCACAAACGGCGGCGCAGTATCATCCCGTGTTGACGTTACCACAAACAGCCTCGGAACAAGTCAAACAACTACATCCGGTTTAGCGGTGGTTAACACAACAGCCGCCGCAGCAGGGGCGCAACAAATAAGCCCGGCGGTAAGGTGGAGCGGAGCCGGATGGAAAACAAACGCAACAGCAGCAAGCCAGGCCGTAGAATTTCGTTCGTATGTCACGCCGGTACAAGGCACAACAGCGCCAACGGGGTACTTAGGGTTTGGGTCTGCAATCAACGGATCGTGGACAAACGATCAATTCAATATCAATTCAGGGGGTGAGGTTGGTATTGGAACAACGACGTTCACCGGGGCGGGCGCATTTGCCCGCTTGAATGTAACGGGTAGCAGCGCAACCGTAGCGCCGTACCTTATCAATGCTTTTACGGCATCGTCATCCGGCGGCACCGTGTACGCACAAATATCAAACACGCAAACCGCATCGACGACATTTCTTTCCCTGGGAGAGGCTGCCGATATTAACGCGATTAAGGCAGGCTTGCGCCGTTACGGATCAACTCATGCGACGCTACCCAATCAAATCGACCTTGTTAACGTAGGCAGCGCAGCCGTTACACTTTCGACTAACCTGACCGTTCGCATGACGGTTGCCGCAGATGGCACCGTACACGCAACGAACAAGTTAGCCGCCGGTTTTTCCTCAACAACTGGCATACATTCGACGCTACAAACCGCCGGATCATTTGCCGGGGCAAGGCTGGAAACCGTTGCGGCGCCTACATTCGACGCAACAAAGCACACGGTAATTTACACGGCGTCAACTAACGTATCATGGACGCTACCATCCGCCGCTTCTTGCGCGTGCGACGGGCGCGTGTACATCCTGCACCATGCCGGAACGGCTGGCACCATAACGCTATCGCAGACAATCACGAAAGGCAACGCGGGCAACTTCAACACCCTAACGGCGGGGCAGTGGGCGTATATCACATACGGCGCGGCATCTATCCGGGGTTACAAAATAACATCACTATGAGAATTATTGTATTTCTATTTTTCCCGTTTTTATCATTCGGGCAGATAACTGACGCCGACGTTTCGGATAGTATCCACGTAGCATTAGTGGCACTTATAGCAGATACATCTATCATTAATGTAAGCGAAAAGATAATCGAGCCGCTGGAGACATTCAGAGATTCAAACGGGGTTGTTTACCTTGATGTTGGACAAATATCCGGGGGGCAATTCAAGGCAGTAAGCCAGTCGGCAGACCCAAATGTTTTTAGGTTCGACGATGATTCATTGATAAAGGCGTGGCACATTTATGAGATAGACAACTGGTTAAGCGGGTACACCGGAACGAATTACGAGGGATACGAATTTACGGGGAGCGGAACAATAACATGTACTCTTACAATTTCGGGTGATACGTGGACAGGAATAGCCGCCAACAATACAGACGCTTTCGGCCTTGCCTTTTACCACTTTCTAATTGATATAGACTTCGCAACATATATACAATGAGACAACTACTATTTTTATTCCTGTTTTTCGCCGTTAACATTTCGGCGCAAAAAGCCGTGAAATATGATATTGATTTCATCGCAGCGGATTCGTTTTACCTGGTTGAACGGGCCGTATCGGGCGCAAAGGCAAGGCCGGACACATTGAACACGCATACACTGTTCACTGATACGGCGGCGTATAAGTTGTACGTCGATCAACTTGCCCGCGATTTAAGGCGGGCCGAAAAGGAATACACGCGATTGAAAGCGGAAGCCGACAGCCTGGATAGCCGGGTGAAACGCCTGACCCAATTGGGCAAAAACAGGTTAGGTATAGAAGGACTATCCAAACCCGGCAAGGACAACCGAAACACCACAGCGCCAACACCAGAAGCGGTAGCCGGGTTTTGGGTATTATACCCGACTAAATCGGCAAAGGTTGAGTTTGTCACAGATGCGGCCAAAATCAAAAAAAATGCCTTAATTTTGAGGCCGGATGGCACGACAACAGAACAAAAAGCGCCGCCGAAAAAGAAGCAATGAGGATACTTTTGTTTTTGATTTTCCCGGCGCTATGCGCTGCACAGGCCCGGCAGGTTTCATTCGGGATAAAGACCGATACAACAGGCGGGGTGTACTTCATTACGCAGATCGTAACGGTCGTAAACGATACGACACATACAGACGCGGACGCGATTCGGTTTGCGGATTCAAAAGCCGCAATTCCGGTAATTGAAAACATCATTTCCGCCATTCAACGCGACAGTGCAGAAATACAAGCCATGTACCGCAATACGATGCGGCAATTGGTAGAACTACGGCAGGCGTTGTCCATATTGCAACCACCGGCACAACAACCCGAACCGCCGTTAACGGCAGAACAGGAATTGGCACGACTACGGGAAGAAAATGAACGATTGAAGCGAGCGCAAAAAAAAGAGTAGAAAAACACAAAACGGCATGATTTTTCTTTGTTATACGGGAAAATATGTGCCGTGGAAAGCAAAAACCCTGTCATGCAAGAATTTTGGGCCGGATTCGCGGCGTTCATTAAATCGTTCTGGAATCAGGCCGCACGGCAGGGTTTTTCAATAATGCTATTGATAATAACCAACGTCGGATTTATTTTCTGGATTGACAGCCTGAATAGCGATATGCTGCGAATGCGGGCTGAACATCGGGTAGAAATTATGGAAGTGAGGAACGAATACCGGGGCGATATTCAACGCTTGCGCGTGGTCATTGATTCGCTGAAAAATGGCTTGGATGACTGTAACGCGGCGCGAATCAGGCTTGAATCACAGAACGCCACTTTGCTTGCGTTTATGAAACAGAAACGTTAACGTAAAATCACTATACTATGCAAACTAAATTTTGGCAGGGTACAAACTTTTGGATAGCCCTTGGAATGGCCGCAGGCTCTATTTGGGGGCTTACATCCGAAGATATTACCCCTATCGTTTCCGGCGTGTTCGGGATAACGGGCGGGCTATTCGCTGTCCGTGAAAAGATCAAAAGCGCCGCCGTAAATTGGGTAGAGTGGATCAGTAGCCCGAATACGTGGAATTACGTTGTGGCTGCTATCGCCGCAATCGTTCCAGTTATACCCGCTGGATTGGGGCCGAAAATTTCCGAACTGGTATCGGCTCTGATGGGCAAAAATTGGCCGTCGGCAATTACGGCGCTATTGTCTATCTTTTCCATGCTCTATTTTATCATCATGGGCGGGGCAAAGAAAAAGACAACGCCGCAACCTGACCCCGGCACGGCCCGCTAAGAATAATTTTGCTTCGTTTTTCTGCCCTTTCGGTTCTGCCGGAGGGGCTTTTTTATTCCGCAATCTCACCCCCCGGCAACACTGCCGACGTAAAAATAAAGTTCGTATCGGCAATATAACGCCGATCAGTTTTGCACAGCCGCATAAATTCGAGGTGTTGATCCCACAACAGCCCAACTAAGCAGCCCTCGGACCATGTGCCAACATTGCCGCCGGTATAACCGGGTCGGGTAGAGTGCTGGTTAATGCCGAAATACCCGATATGGATTTGATCGTTTGTGCGCTTCATATCCCGGTTTTTGTCACGGTGAACGGGTAGCGGCATTACCTGGACAAGTGCCGGGTGATTCTTCCCGTTTTTGCTTTGTTTGTGAAAACCTGCCCGCCATGCCGCATATTGGCCGAACGCAATCCGGGCAACGCCGTTTCGCTTCGCCGCATCCGCTGAAAACGTCGCAGAGCGGCCCGGCTCCGTTGTGGCGGTGTGGGCAATGAGTAAGCGCGGTTCCTCACCTACAAAGTCAATCACGCAGCGCAGGTCGTTCCAAACGTCCGGCGCGTCCACGTTTTGCGTACCGTCCGGGTTCATTCCCTCCACATAGACTATGTTAAGTTCACCGGGGCCGGTAAATATTGCGTACCCCTTTGCCCGCATGTAGCGCAGCAGGCGTTTTGCCAGGATCGCGGCGGGCGTATCCGTTTCAGTCGGTTGTAGATTCATATTGTTTTTGCTGCAAAAATAACGCCTATTTGGCAAGGATTTTGCAACGAAAAACCAGACGTCAATAACTCGGCTCTCCGCCGGGAAAGTTACGGGATGAAATTAGAAGCGCCCCGGCTGCAAATGAGCGAGCCGGGGCGCTTTTTTTATTGTGTTCAAAATACCCTACTCCTCCGCTTCCGGCGCAATCTTCTCATTCAGGTACGTGTTAACGTCCGACGCGTTTGTACCGGCATCCAACACGCCCAAGAATAATTCCGTTGCGGCGGCGGTCTTTTCGGCGCTGTCGCTTTTCACGATCTGCCCGACTGCGGTTTTGAGTTTCGTCAGGTTATCGCCGTCCAACTTCGCATCGTCGAAAATATCGGCAAGGGTAACGAGGCCGCTTGCAGTATCAATAAAATCGGCGTCGGGTTCCAATGCCAGGAAAGCAACGCGGGCGCGTTCGAGGCGCAATGTAGCGAGCATCAGCGATTCGATAGCGCCCTCGGCGGTATCGTTGCTAATGTCGAATTTTTCAAAAATGAGGTTGAGAAGTTGCTGATCCAAATCCATGTTTTTTATTTTAGGAGTGAAAAATCGAATGAACGCAAATATAATGCGCAAAAGCCGACCGTCGGCATAAAGCAGCGCATTAACTTTAATCGCATTCCAGACGGTCATTTTCCCACAAATTTAACCCGTTTTAGGTAGTCAAATGTTAAATTTTCATTTCGTTGAAAAATAACCGTACAAATATTGGGAATACAATTTCTTTTACTTCATCTTTGTGGAGTAATAATAAAGAAACGCAATTATGACAACGCAAATAAAAAGTACCTACAATCTGAAATACAGCCCGGATGTTTTCACGACCCGCGAATCCGCTTTTCGCAGCGCCGACCGTTCGGTAAAAATGGCAATCGTAATATTAGGCGAAGCCGGTAAATTTTGGGTAGTGTGCATGGCCGATGCGCAAAGATTAGTAAAACAAGGTTTTGAGCCTGCTATCTAAAAAATACCATGAAACGCGAAATAAACAAATCAGAACTTTTCCGCATGGCAAATAGCCGCGCATCCGATATAATCCGGCGCGACAAAACGCCGGTACGCTTCACCATTGACCCAGTAACACGGGGCAAAGTAATGATTCCGAAGCCGCGTACCATTACCCGCAGCGAAGCCTTACGGCAGGCGTTCCGGGAAATGTACGCCAAATATACCGTAGTTGTTTCTGTCTCCGCACAGGAGCAACTACAACGCCAAACCGCCCGGCAAGAATGGGCAGATATTCAAAACTTCTACTCGCATCCGGTGTGGAACCGGGGCGGGCGGACAAATGATTGAAAAATGGCACATACAGTTTTGGTAGAAACATACCTCGAAAAAAACACCTCATTTCCCGGCACATTGGACAACCCAATGCGGCCCGTAATGTACACGCACCCGGTAACGGGAGAGGCGTTACAAGCCCACTACAACGACCGCAACCTCCAAACCGACCGCGATTATATAGATGCCGGTTTGGAGTATGTAAACGGCAAAGGTTGGTGTGTACCTGTAACGATATGACCAACCTCGACCGTAAAGCCCGCTGTTGCCGCTCCGACCTTCGCTTCCTGCTATCCCTGTTGGCAGATTCGCCGCACCGGGAAAAAGTAGAGGGCAGGTTGCGCCAAATTGAGGGCAGCCCGACGGATGAAAAAATTAACGCGGCATGGCAAATTGCCGCTATTATTCACGACGAAATACGTAAAGCAAAATGAAAGAGCAAACCTACTATGTCCCGACCGCAGTAGAGCGCAGCGTTGAAAAGAAACGCGCCGCCGATCCGCGAACCGGGATAGAGCGCCCGCCGTTACGGGCCGCATACGTTCACCTGCTACGCACAGGATTAGAGCGCATGAAAGCGTTTGAGTTTTGGTGCGCCGTAACATCCAACCTTATCCGGGTGGACGTAAACGACAAAGACTGCTGGCAGAAAACGAACCTGCCCGTTCCCGCCGAACTTCACGCGCAACTCAAAGAGGTTGCCGATTTTGAAGAGCGCCGCCTGTACGACCTTTGCCATGCTATTTTTTTGGAGGCAGAAAAGGAGTTTGAGTATTCCGCCGTAGAGCAGGAGCGACCCGAAAAATTCAAATATTGGGTATTCGATTGGGATGGTAATTTTTGGGGCCGCGTTGATGTTTATTCCGACAAAGAGTTTGACCGCTGGAATGAGCAAAACTTAAAGCCCGGACTGAAAACGTCTGGCATCCGCATATTCAGCAACAACCCGAAAACACAATTTGCCAGCGCAAATAATTTGCGCGACGCACGGACAAAAGTGAAAAAATCCGTAAATTCAAAACAAAAATAAGATATGCAAAACGAAATCATTTCCGCCGGGCAAGTAACGCCCGAACAAATCAAAATCCTGGCACAGGCCGGGGTCATTCCATTTGACACGCCGCCTGCCATGCTGGAGGTATTCGCCCACGCCTGCAAACAGCACAACCTTAGCCCGTTCAAAAAGGAAATTTACTTGGTTAAGTACAACAGCAACCAAGGCGCACAGTATCACAATATTGTCGGGATTGACGGTTTCCGCATCAAAGCAGCCCGTACCGGCCAACAGGGCGGGATAGATGACCCGCGCTATAATGTGCAGGCAAACGGGGCATACGAAACAGCCGCACAGGTAAAGGCGTCTGGCAAACTGCCGGTATCATGTACGATCACCGTCTACCGCCTTATTTCCGGCCAACGTTGCCCGTTCACCGCAACAGTTATTTTCGATGAATACTATCCGGCGGTAGCCGCCGCGCATGGTGGGGGCAAACAGTCATTTAGTAAGGCCGCAACAATGCCATTTAATATGATCGCCAAATGTGCCGAGGCCAAAGCCCTCAAAATGGCGTTCAGCGACGAATTGGCCGGGTTGCACATCGAAGAAGAAGCCGCCGCTTTCGAAGATACCACAATTGCAGCCGCCGAAATTAAGCCTGCCGTTGCCATTGACGTTGAAAAACTGAAACAGAAAATAAAGGAGTGCGGAACGGTTCAAGATTTAGCCCTGCTTTATGGGTCAAATCCGGCATACAAGGAACACGCCGAATATTTCACGGATCGTAAATTAGAGATTGACCCCGAATCAATGCACCGACCTAAAGAAGCCGCACAATGAGCAACTTAATCAGTCACCTATCATTTAGCCGCCTTAAAGAGTTGGCACATAGCCCGCTCGCACTACATAAGTACATGACAGGCGACAAGGTAGAGACGGACGCCATGCGGCAAGGTACACTGTTAGACTGCCTGTTATTTGAGCCTGAAACATTCGATAAGCGGTTTTTTATGGTGGATAAGCCCGACCGCCGGACAAAGGATGGGAAAGCAGCCTGGGAGGCCGCAATGATCGAAGCAGGGGAACGTATGCTGATTACCCGCGAAGATCACGACGAGGCGCAATTTATTAACCAGTGCGTTCGCAATTCTCCGACGGTTGTCTTTAACGGGCTATTATTGCCCTTGGAAGAAAAGGTAGGGTTCACTTACCAAGTGCCAGTATCGTTCTTTTACAACGGGTTCCGGCACAGGGGGATAAAAGACGCCGACGGGTACGACCGTAACGGGAACCGGGTAATATGGGACTTAAAACGCATGGGAGCGCGTTCCGGGGAAAGCCTGGTACGTTCACAGATTCGCAATAATAAGTACGATTTGCAGGCCGCAATTTATTGCCATGAGTTCGACAGCGTTAACGAGCCGGTACAGTACTACATAATCGCCGTTGATAATGACGGGTATGTGACGCCGTTTGAGGTCACGAAGGACGCCCGCAATAAGGCGCGGATTGAATGGAATATGCTGGTTAAAGCAGCGCACCGCTGCAATATGGAGGGATTAGACGCCGGGCCGGAATTTTGGGCAGACGGGAACGGATTTTTTTACTTTTGAATAATCGGTTTTTGGCAATGATAGCCGCCCCGCTGGAAAGTGTGGGCGGTTTTAAAAAGAACTTTCACTTTAAAAACAAAATAAGATGTCAGAAATTCAAGAAAACAAGCAAAAGTATGCGTTCAATCACGACGAAACTACCCTATGCGGTGGCGTTGGCATTTCGGATGATCGCATGGAAAAACTTATCAAAATGGCGCGTATAGCCTTTTTCACCGAAGATGACGTGGTGCATAGCATGGAGCAATTACTTAACAACGCGCAATGCGCTAATATGGTCGAGGCCGCTGTTGCCGGGTATTGCCTGGGGATGATACGTGGGCAAGAACTTGCGGGCCGGAAAAACCCGCTTGCTGCACTATTGCAGCAACTTGGTGGCGACGAATAAAGGTAAATACAATCACAAAAAAGCCGCTCGGTATCACGCCGGGCGGTTTTTTTATACCCAAATCAAAGTATTTTTATCTTTCTTTGAAAATAGTTGTACAAATATTAGGACGGTAAAATAAGTTACTGCATCTTTGTGGAGTAATTAAAAGGAAACGCAATTAAATTAAACGACATGGCAACGAATCGCAATTTTTACATGAACATTCAGGGCAACTTATTCACAGAACAACAGGCCCGCGAATTTTACGGCGTCCGTTTTGAAACAGCAATTTTGGCAAAGGTTGTGGTTGATGCCGATAAAAACGTAATAGGAACTTGGGAATGATTTTTTAACCGCCCGGAAACGGGGCAAAAAATTCAATAAACATGAAACAAAGAATTATTCAATCCGCAATTGAAGCGCTTGCTCGCATTTTGTGTAAGTCGCACTTTATCGTAAAAATCGGTAACACATATTACGGAATTGCTGACACTGACGCACAATGAACTTCACCACCATCTCACACGCCACCGGCATATCCACCGACAACCTACTAAAGGCATGGAAAAATGCCGGGTTGTACGAGGGTAAAAGCCCAGGCCCGACAGGCACCTTGCCAGCCGACAAGGTTGCGCCATTCCTGGAATGGATCGGAGCGCCGAAAACAAGGCGCAAAGACGGCCCGGCAACACAGGCAGCCGCTCAACTACTCGCAGAGTTCCGGGCAGGTATGCACCAAAACGGACACGTAGATACACGTAAAGAATATGCCCCCGTCGCTAACCCCGGCGTAAAAATGATTTGGTCCGATCAGCCCTCTAAGGCAGGGGCAGAGTTTAAAAATCCGGTACAACACCGGACGCGCGCAACGAAACAGCCGGACGCGCAACTGATCACGCCGGAGCCGGTTAAGCGCCGGTTTGCATGGCCGCAAATCGGTATGCTGGATATTGTGTAC
>Ga0209063_1001008_pt1 | contig 15591 bp, 14 predicted proteins | sample KloWWTmeKNB19Kit_FD_187177 | JGI IMG/M metagenome (GOLD analysis project Ga0209063, IMG submission 187177) | Active sludge microbial communities from Klosterneuburg, Austria, studying microevolution and ecology of nitrifiers - Klosterneuburg... | ecosystem: Engineered > WWTP > Aerobic digester >...
TTTGCATCAGTAAGTTTCAAAAATACTACCCTTGGAAAACTGACTGACTCCTCCGGCTCTTTTACTTTTTATTTTAATAAATGGCCATCAGATACCCTTGAAATCACCTGTGTGGGCTATCAACCCTTTCGGTTGGTACTTGCTACTAGCAACGATTCTATCTTAACAACAATACTCATGGAAAGGGGCACTTTTAACGAAGGCGCCCAGCTGAAAGTCAAAGTAAATAAAGGGTTATTAGTCTGGAGAAAGATCGTTCAAAACAAACCCCGGAATGACCGTTACCGGTTTGATAATTTTTCATACGAATTATATAATAAACTGGAACTGGACCTGAAGAATATCAATTTTGAAAAATTCGGAAAATTCAAACCGTTCAAACCGATCAGCGATCTTATCAATGAAAATATAGATACCGCTGAAGGATTGAAGTATCTGCCCACTTATCTTACAGAAGCCCTCTCCGATTATTATTACCAAAAGAGCCCAAAGAAAAGAAGAGAAATAATAAAAGCTGCCAATACCAACGGTGTAAAAAATGAAAGTGCATTGAAAATGCTGGGGGGTATGGACCAGGTAGTGAATGTATACAACAACTTCATTCCGGTTTTTGACAAACAATTTGTAAGCCCGATAAGTGACAATGGTGATTACTATTATAATTACAGGGTGATTGACACACAGCTTATCGCTAATAATCGCTATTTCCACCTTGTATTTACACCTCGCCGGAAGGGGGGAGATACGTTTGAAGGGGATTGCTGGGTACATGTTGGCACATTTGCCATACAAAAAATGAACCTGCGGCTGGGCAGAGAAGCCAATGTGAATTTTGTGGAAAATCTCAGCCTGATACAGGAATATAAAATGATCAATGATTCCACCTGGTTTTTAGCAAAAGATAAATTTGTGGCGGATGTATCCCCGGTTGGCAAAGACCGCCCTGGTTTTATTGGTCGTAAAACAACCACTTATAGAAATGTAATTATTAATGACACGTCTGTACTGCATGAACTGGATAAAAATAAAATAATGGAAGAGATTATCACTCTTCCTAATGCAGATGAAAAGAAAAAGGAATTTTGGGTTGAAGCAAGACATGAGCCACTTAGTAAAACAGAAGCAGGCATCATTAAGATGATTGACACTCTTACCAATGCGCCGGTCTTTCAGCGTTTCACCAAAACAATGGCATTTATAGGTACCGGTTATAAAGACATCGGTAATTTCCAGATCGGCCCCTGGATGAACTGGATAACCTCCAATGGATGGGAAGGTTTCCGGATGCGGTTTGATTTAGGCACCAATAAACTTTTTGATAAAAAGATCAAGCTGCATGGCTACCTCGCCTATGGCTTTGGTGACAGGAACCTGAAAGGCATGGGAGAAATTTTCTACCTGCCTAAAAAAGATCCGCGGATGTTCCTCTATGCTTCTTTTACCAACGACCTGGACTGGGGACAGAACTATTACGGGGAAGTATCACAGGATAATATTTTTGCCCTGGCTGTAAGAAAGAATGGCATCCCCGTAAAAAATATCAAAGTCAATGAAAAACGTTTTGAGTTTTATAAAGAAACACTTCCCTGGATGTCGAATAAACTGACGATCACACATAAGTCTTATTTGCCATTGAGAAATCTTATTCCAATTGATTCATTCAGGGCCGATGCAAGTGGTAATCCGCTTACCAACTTTGAAATTTCGGTTCGGTTGCGTTTTGCCTACCTGGAAAGATTCCTGGAAAGTCATTTTTACCGTACCAGTCTCGGCAGTATCTATCCTATTGGTGAAATTAATATCAGCCGCGGATTTTCAGGTGTATTGAAAAGCAGCTATAGCTATACAAAAGTTTCTGCCAGCGTATCCGATTATTTCAAAGTCCCGCCCTATGGGAATATTTCCTGGTATATCTATGCCGGAAAAACATTTGGTACCCTGCCCTATACCATGCTGGATATTGCACCGGGCAATGAGTTATACTATTATAATAAATATGCCTTTAACATGATGAACCGCTGGGAGTTTATTCATGATAGATATGCCGGAATTAATTTTGAGCATAATATAGGTAATGGTATTTTCCGATTATTTCCAAAGCTGCGCTTCCGGCAGTTCTGGACAGCTAAATCCCTCTGGGGAAGTTTATCTGCAGCCAATAAGGCGCTGAATTTTAAACAGGGGCATACTTTCCAATCACTTGATGGGAAAACTTATTTGGAATTAGGTACCGGGATTGATAATATTTTAAAAGTCTTCCGTATTGATTTTGTATGGAGAGTACTGCCCTCTACACTAAAAAAGGATGATGATAAAACCTTTGGTATTTTCGGAAGTTTCCGGGTAGCATTTTAATTCATTGACTCCTCCTGCTCGCAATCAAAGTTTTACTTAACTTACCAATTACAAATTTTGATTAAATGCCTTCACATTACATACTGGCCCTTGACCAGGGTACAACCAGCAGCCGCAGCCTTGTATTTGACGAACAAGGCAATATCATCAGCCAGGCACAAAAAGAATTCAGGCAACTATTTCCTCAACCCGGCTGGGTAGAACATGATGCAGAAGAGATCTGGAGCACCCAATATGGTACGATGGCAGAGGCAGTAGCCAAAGCCAATATTAATATGAAGCAAATTGCAGGCATTGGCATCACCAATCAGCGGGAAACTACCGTAGTTTGGGACAAAAGTTCAGGTCAGCCCATTTATAATGCGATAGTCTGGCAGGACAGAAGAACTGCTTCAGACTGCGATAAACTGAAATCAGCCGGATGGGCAGAAACTATTCAGCAAAAAACAGGGTTGATCATCGATGCGTATTTCTCTGCCACCAAACTGAAATGGATATTAGATAATGTAACAGGCGCAAGACAAAAAGCAATAAATGGAGAACTTGCATTTGGAACTATTGATTCATGGCTCACCTGGAAACTCACCAACGGAGAAGTCCATGTCACCGATGTTTCCAATGCATCCAGAACAATGCTTTACAATATTCATTCCCTGCAATGGGATGAAGAGTTGCTGAAAATATTTGATATACCTGCTTCTGTGTTACCGGAAGTAAAACCCAGCAGCAAAATCTATGGAGTCACCGGGAGTATCATACCTGATTCAAGAATTCCGATTGCGGGTATTGCCGGTGATCAGCAGGCTGCTTTGTTCGGACAGCTATGTACACAACCCGGTATGGTGAAGAATACCTATGGAACCGGTTGCTTTATGCTTATGAATACCGGGGAGAAAGCTATTGCTTCCAAAAACAATTTACTGACAACTATTGCCTGGCAAATAGATAATAAAACGGAATATGCATTGGAAGGAAGTGTATTCATTGCCGGCGCAGTTGTTCAATGGCTCCGGGATGAATTGAAGATCATCCGGACTTCTGCCGAAATAGAAAAGTTAGCCGCACAGGTGAAAGATACTGAAGGTGTTTATATCGTTCCTGCTTTTGCCGGCCTGGGAGCACCACATTGGAACCAATATGCCAGAGGCAGCATTTTTGGGCTTACAAGAGGAAGCAGCAATGCTCATATTGCAAGAGCTGCTTTGGACAGTATTGCTTACCAAACCTTTGATGTACTGAAAGCAATGGAGGCAGATGCCGCGATTCATATCAAAGAATTAAGAGTAGATGGCGGGGCCACCGTAAATAACCAGCTAATGCAATTCCAGAGCGATATTCTGAATACAAAAGTTGTGAGGCCAAAGATTACCGAGACCACTGCATTAGGCGCAGCCTACCTCGCAGGCCTTGCTGTTGGTTATTGGAAAAGTATTGAAGAGATACAAGAACAATGGCAGGCAGACAAATCATTTTCTCCTTCTATGGTTGATGAGAAAAGGAATGAGCTGGTTAAGGGCTGGCAAAGGGCAGTTAATGCTTCGATTGCATGGGCAGATGCTAAATAACGAAAAGTTGATGTCACCCTGAGTTTATCGAAGGGTGATCAGGGAAAAAGAAAAAGGCATTATTTGACAGGGATTGGTATGAGATTAATGAATTAGCTAAATCGAATAAAACGTTTCCTGAATCAGGCTTCGACATCCTTCGATAAACTCAGGATGACAAAGCCTGACAACCGTTATTGTGCAACTGAAAAATATGAACCGCCAGCACATGATACAGCAACTCGAATCCCAGCCTGAATGGGATATCTGTATCATTGGAGGTGGCGCAACAGGACTTGGAACAGCATTAGATGCAGCATCAAGAGGATTAAAAACAATTCTCTTTGAACAATACGATTTTGCCAAAGGCACTTCTTCCAAAAGCACCAAGCTTGTTCATGGTGGTGTCCGTTACCTGCAGCAGGGAAATATCAGGTTAGTGATGGAAGCATTGAAAGAAAGAGGCCAGTTGCTGAAAAATGCTCCTCACCTGGTCCACAACCAGCAATTCATTGTACCTAACTATAAGTGGTGGGAAAAACCTTTTTATGGAATCGGACTTAAGATCTATGACTGGATGGCCGGCAAACTCGGTCTTGGCCCATCAGTATTATTATCAAAAGAAGAAACACTGGCATTGGTCCCCACGTTGGATGCAGAAGGACTTACCGGGGGAGTTGTGTACCATGATGGGCAGTTTGATGATGCCAGGCTGGCTATCAGTATTGCACAAACAGCTGTACAGAATGGTGCAGTGGTGCTGAATTATATCCCGGTTACAGGTTTACTAAAAATGCAACAGAAAGTTTGTGGTGTATGGGTGAAAGATTCACTAACTGGTAAAGGATGGGAAGTAAAAAGCAAAGTAGTGATCAATGCTACTGGTGTGTTTACCGATACTGTCATGAAAATGGATGATCCCAAACATGAAAGTATCATCAGCCCCAGCCAGGGAATACATTTAGTGGTTGACAAAGAATTTCTACCTGGTGATACGGCCATCATGGTTCCCAGGACAGATGATGGCAGGGTATTGTTTGCAGTGCCCTGGCATAATAAAATTGTATTGGGCACAACCGACACTCCCGTCAAAAGAATCTCAACAGAACCAATACCTTTCGAAGAAGAAATTAATTTCGTACTTACACATATCGGCCGCTACCTGACCAAGGACCCACAACGCAGCGATGTAAAAAGTATGTTTGCCGGGTTAAGGCCATTGGTAAAAGGGAAGAGTAAAAAAACAGCAGCGCTGGCAAGAGATCATTTAGTAACAATTGCAGATTCGGGAATGATAACTATTACCGGAGGCAAGTGGACCACATACCGGAAAATGGCGGAAGATGTGGTAAACATAGCCATAGAAAAAGCCGGGCTAGAAAAAAGAAATTGTATCACTGCAGACATGAAACTGGCAGGTCATGATAAACCTGTAATACCTGCTGAAATAAAATCTTTAACTACCGGTGAGCTTACAACGATCATCCAAAAATCTATAGCTGAAGAAATGTGTATGACGGTGGAGGATTTTCTTTCCCGCAGAACAAGACAATTATTGCTGGATGCAATTGTTGCAATGGAGAAAGCACCTGCGGTGGCAGCAATCATGAGCAAAGAAATGGACAAAGATCAAACCTGGATAATAGAACAAATCAATAACTTTAATGCGATAGCAAAAAACTATCTTCCTGACTAAAACGATTGCTTATGTCTCCATTTCTCGGCGAATTTATCGGTACTGCGTTTCTCATTCTTTTGGGTGGTGGTGTGGTGGCCAATGTTGTCTTAAACAAAACTTATGGTCAGAACAGTGGCTGGATCGTCATCTCTTTTGGCTGGGCTATGGCAGTGTTTCTCGGTGTATATACTTCGGTGAAACTGGGAGGAAGTGGTCACCTGAACCCCGCCGTTACTATTGCCTTAGCTGCAACCGGAGCATTTAAATCTTCCTTAGTTGCTTCTTATTTACTGGCACAATTAGCCGGGGCTTTTACCGGAGCAGTATTAGTGTGGCTGACATATAACAAACACTTTGAAGCTTCTTCAGATGCTGATCTGAAAAAAGCAATATTTTGTACAGCCCCGGCCATCCGCAGTCCTTTACATAATTTGATAACAGAGTTCATCGGAACTTTTGTTTTAATGTTTGGTGCACTGGCCTTTACACCTGCCACAACTTCATTAGGAACTTTGGATGCATTACCTGTAACCTTATTAGTTTTAGGTATTGGCTTATCCTTAGGCGGCCCTACCGGTTATGCAATAAACCCGGCAAGAGACCTTGGACCAAGGATTGCGCATTTTCTTTTACCTATACCCGGAAAAAGAGACAGCGACTGGAGTTATAGTTGGATACCGATTGTGGGACCGATAGCAGGTGCTTTGCTTGCCGCCTGGTTGTTTGGTCTATTGAATTAATCATACAACATCTTTTTATTTCCCATTGTCACTAACATTATGAAAAAAGTATCAGCAACCTTAATTCTGACCTTTGTTTCCATTTTTTCTTTTTCCCAATTAAGGTTTTATACCGAAGCAGGCTTTCACCAGTCAAGGCCAATATTTCTGGGTGGAAACAAAAATGGAACTCCGGCAGAAACTGCATTTACGGGCTTTACTGCTTCAGTTGGTTCGATAAATAAAATAAGTAACTCTTTTCACTTCAACACTAAGATTAGTTTTATCCGGAAAAAATTTTATGAATCCTTCTTTGTCGGGCCTGACTATTATGGCTCGAACGAATATAAAGTTTCTGCACTTCAATTTCACGTCCTTGCGGAAAAAAACATCTCACTAAAAAGAAAATTGCAGTTTTTCCCTTCACTTGGTTTTTATACCACTATGCATACAGACGGTACAGTTGATTATGAAATTTATAATTTTGGAAATTACCAAAAAGGACAAAGAGATCTAATACTGAACAAAAATGGCGATTTCCGGAGATGGGATGCCGGCCTGACTTTTGGAATAAAAACTCAATGGCAAAAGTACTATTTTCAGTTTCTTACAGATGCCGGTATTGTGGAACCCTCCTTGTACAATAGCAATAAATGGGGATCTGTCAAGTTTACAGTCGGATATTTCTTTAAATAGAGGTTTCCATCATAGCTCTACGAAGCGTCCGGCCTCACAGTTTTATTTTTTGCCTTTGGCAAATTTTAATCACAAGCCTTTACAATTACCTCACAGGCTTTCTTTATCTGTTCTTCGGAAATGATCAGCGGCGGAGAAATACGCAGACAGTCAGAAGCAAACAGGAACCAGTCAGTCAGCACCCCGGCCGCAATACATTTATCAATGATCTGCTTATTGGTTTCAAATGAATCAAACTCCACGGCCATCCATAAGCCAAAAGAACGGACGGCTTTTATTTTTGGATTATCTAACAGTGAGGTAAATAGTTCTTCTTTACCTTTTACTGTAGCAATCCACCCTTCTTCCAGCAATGCTTTCATACCGGCCATACCGGCTGCACAGCATACCGGGTGGCCACCAAACGTCGTGATATGCCCCAGTACGGGATTATCGGTAAAAGCATCCATCAGTTTTTTATCGGCAATGAATGCTCCCAATGGCATACCGCCACCCAATGCTTTACCAAGCAACAATACATCGGGCACTATATCAAAATGTTCAAAACCCCAAAGTTTACCGGTTCTTCCAAAGCCGGCCTGAATCTCGTCCAGTATTAAAAGCGTTCCGGTTTCTGTACATTTTTTCCGCAAAGCCAGCATCCATTCTTTCGTTGGTGCAAGTATCCCTGCTTCAGCCTGAACAGTTTCGGTAATTACACAGGCTGTTTGTGCTGTTATCTCATTGATGGATGCAAAGGAATTATATTCAAGGTGCAATACATCCGGCAACAACGGCCGGAATGCATTCCGCCAGTATTCATCACCAATAATACTCAACGCACCCTGGGTACTGCCATGGTAAGAATGATTAAAAGCAATGATCTGTGTTCGGTTGGTGACCCGCTTGGCTAATTTCATAGCCCCTTCTACCGCTTCTGCACCGGAGTTGGTAAAATAAACAGCGTTGAGAGCTGAAGGCAGGTACTCTGTCAGCAGTTTGGCATATTGCACCTGCGGAGCTTCTACAAATTCGCCATAAACCATGATGTGCAGATAAGCATCCAGCTGTTTTTGAATAGCTTCAATTACTTTTGGATGCCGGTGACCGATATTGGCCACACTGATACCCCCGATGAGATCAATGTATTCCTTACCGGCTGCATCATACAAAGTGGCACAATCGGCTTTTACGATCTCCAGTGCCAGCGGTGCGGAGGAGGTCTGCGCTACATGCCGTAAAAAAAGTTCCCGTTGGGTCAAGACAAATTATTTACCACAAAGAACGCAAAGGAGGTGCAAAGGCGCAAAGAATTTCTCAATTTTACAAACTAACCTCAAACATTAAACTTCAAACCTAAAACCAAGCATATGCCGGTCATACTCCCTGTAGAAGACAAATATCCCCAATTCGGCAACAACTGTTTTATCGCTCCTAATGCCACTATCGTTGGTAATGTAGTGATGGGAGATGATTGCAGTGCTTGGTTCAATACTGTGATCCGGGGCGATGTGAATTTCATTAAAATGGGTAATAAGGTGAATGTGCAGGATGGGGCCTGCATCCATTGTACTTTTCAGAAATACGGGACAACTATCGGTAACAATGTTTCGATTGGACATAATGCTATTGTGCATGGCTGCACCCTGCATGACAATATACTGGTAGGCATGGGAGCAATCATTATGGATAATTGTGTAGTGCACAGTAATACGATCATAGCTGCCGGGGCGGTCGTATTAGAAAATACTATATGTGAAGCCGGTAGTATCTATGCAGGGGTCCCCGCAAAAAAAGTCAAAGATATTTCGCAGGAACTGGTACATGGCCAGATAGACCGTATCGCCAATAATTATATCCGTTATGCCGATTGGTTTCGTAATCAAGCCGGTAGTAATGACAACAAATAGTAAATCTCCGGAAGGGTAGATTTACTATGGCAGGTGCAATTATTTCTATCTACTTTCGTTATTCAAGTAACCGAAAAAATGAAAAACCTACGATTTTTTGCTGTTGCACTGAGCCTTATGATGTTGCTTTCTTCCTGTGGAATGTTCAGCAACCTGTTTAAGCGTAAAACAGGCTGTCCTACAAACGGGAAAAACGTTGGTGCAGAGAAGATCTTAAGCGGGGATCCCGATGCGTCGAAAAGCGCAAAAAAGGCCAAAAAATTCCGAAGTTAAATTACTGTTATGTGCAGCTAAAATCCACCCATTTCGGTCTTGTAGTATATAAACCTTTAAACATTAATACTATGAGCCTTACCCTACGAACCTCACTTGGCTGTACTGAAGCCATAATCGCAGATGATGCCGGATTAAAACAGTTCTATCATGTGGCTAATGTCCTTAGCCAGGATTTCAAAGTAAAGTTTTCCAACAAAGAAGATGATTTTGATACTATAAACTGGGAATTCCGGTTTAAGGGTCATCATATGACTTTACACTATAATATCTACAACGGGATTTCTCTTTTCCCCACCAAGACCCGTGATGCTGTAAATAAAGACAATAAAGCAGTAGTGGAATTAGCCGGTGTACTGGAAGGCAGATTATTTAAGGAAGAACAGCGAAACATCGCTTAAGCTTTAATAATTCTTTTCTTCGATGGAGTCGAGTATGCCTGCATAACTCACATACCTGTCTTCGTGTATCTCTTTATTAATTACTGCCTCTTTGATGGCACAGCCCGGTTCATTTACATGCAGGCAATTATTAAACTGGCAGCCATTTAACCTGTCCCGCATTTCGGGAAAATAGTGAGACAATTCTGCTTTTGAAATATCCACCAGCCCAAATTCTCTCATACCGGGTGTATCAATGATCTTACCGCCAAAAGGAAGGTCAAACATTTCTGCAAAAGTTGTTGTATGCTGACCTTTACCACTCCAGCCACTTACATCCTGGGTCTTCCGGTTCATGTTGGGAAAAATCACATTTAATAAAGATGATTTACCCACACCGCTGTGCCCGCTGACAAGGGTGGTTTTATCTTTCAATACCTTCATTAATTCATCCATCCCTTCATTCTTTTCAGCACTCACCAGCAGTACTTTGTAACCGATCGCTTCATACATATCTTTCCATTGTTCATATTTATCCAGTTCCTTAGCCTTATATAGATCAGATTTATTAAATACAATGATCGCCGGCACATGATACATTTCTGATGCCACCAGGAAACGGTCAATAAAACCCTGTGATGTTTTAGGTTCTTTTAAAGTGGCTACCAGGATGGATTGATCCAGATTGGCAGCTACAATATGATGTTGGTGCTTGTGGCGGGGAGATTGCCTGTTTATATAATTATTCCGGTCAAGTATCTCATTGATTGTTACCGTACTGTCCCCCTCGTTTTCAATTTCAGCATGTACCCAGTCACCAACAGCTACCGGGTTGGTACTGGTTATATCATCGAGCTTCATTACTCCTTTCATCCGTCCATTCCAGAACTTTCCAGCCTCATCTTTAAGGCTATACCAACTACCGGTAGACTTATACACTATCGCTTTCATGTGTTGCAAGATAATTGATAAACACTCAGGGAAATTTTCTGAATAAAGTAAACTTTAAAATCAGCTCGAGGAAAAGAAACGCCAACGCAGCTAATACAAAAGGAAGAAATTTTTCCTCATACCGTTTGAAAGATTGTATTTCCACTTTTGATTTTTCCAGTTTATCTATCTGGCTGTAAATGCTTTTCAGACCATCTTTATCTTTAGCCCTGAAATATTTACCCCCTGTCTCATTCGCAATCCTGTTTAGCAATTCTTCATCGAGAAAATCTGTCAATGGATTTTTATTACCCTTTTTAACGCCGGTATTCTCAACGACTGTTGACGCAGCTGCACTCATCCCAATAGTGTATACTTTTACTTTTTTAGTCTTGGCAATTTCCAGTGCTGTAAGGGGATCAATTAATCTTGTTTCGGGTGGATCTTCTTTTCCATCTGTCAATAAAATGATTACTTTACTTTTCCCTTCAGTACTGGAAAGACGGTCCACTGCTGTAGCCAGTCCTTCACCAATTACAGTACCATCAATCAAATACCTGCGGCTTTCCAACGATTGGATCTGTCCAATCAATGTATTCCTGTCTGTAGTAATAGGACATTGGGTAAAACTCTCTCCTGAAAAAATCACCAGCCCGATTCTGTCAACCGGACGGCTGCGAACAAATTCTTCTGCAACTTCTTTCGCCACTTCCATTCTTGATGGCAATATATCTCTTGATCCCATGCTGCCGCTTACATCCATACAAAGTACGATATCAATTCCCTCTCCTTCAGTTTGTTGCTGATCATTTCTTTTTTGCGGACGGGCCAGTGCTATAATTAAACAACTCAATACTGCTAACCGTAATATGAATGGTAAATGCCTGAACTTATTTTTCCATGAGGAGACCCTAAAAGCATGAACAGCGGAAACCCTGATCGTCGGCTGGTTGCTGTTATATTTCTTAATGTACCACCATACTAACAGGGGAATCAGGATATATAAGCCAAATGCTAGCGGGTAAGCAAAATCCATATGTTTTATCCATTCGTACAGCATCAGCTTAATCTTTCTATTTCGTCAATTGTTTTTTTTACAGTTTCAAAAGCGAGCCGGTTATCTTCTTCTGCAGGTACATATTTGGCAAACTTCACAAAATCACCCAGCCGGAGTGATTGTGCTAACTGATCATACTGCACTTTACTGATACCCAGATTCTTTAACTGCAGTACAAGATCATCAGTAGTTTTCTGTAATGACAATATCCCTTTTTTCCTGAAAATATATAACCGGAAAATATCCGTCAGCCTGGAATGATATTTTTTAACATCTGCATAATCTCCGTTAAGTTCCCGGAGATTATTAATAGCTTCTTCATATGGATTGATGATTACTGCCGGTGTGGCCACAACAGGTTTTGGTTTCCTTTTTCGAAGCAGGTATAGTATAAGTAATAATATCAATACTCCACCACCCGCTGCATACCACCACCAATCCTTTTTCTGTTCAGGAGTTACCTCAATAATATCTTTTATATCATGGTACTCCTGTGCGGGATTGAAAGCAGAAAATAGCACATCAACGGGAATGGTATCTGTCTTTGTTGCCCCTGAAATATTGAAAGAAGGAATAACCCAACGGCCTGAGTCGAAGCTGGTGATCTTATAGATCCCTTTCAGGGTAGTTCCATTATCAGTATCAGCCGTGTCGATACGGGGCTTTTCCAGAAACTCAAAATGTTCAATGGTATCAATGGATACAAACCGTATCGGTTCATTGGCTGCAATCTGAACCTCTATAGTAAGTTGTAATGGTTCCCCGATCAAAATGCTGGATCTATCAACAGAAGCCTTTATTACAGTTGCAGACTGGGCAATTACAGTAGTTGCTGCAAGCATGAAAAAAAGAAAAAATATTGTTCGTTGAAAAATCATTCTAATTATTACATCATTGAATCAGCGGTTACGGCTGAGGAAAAATCGTTGGAGCACTTTTACATAATCATCACCCGTTTTTATATGCAGCAGGTCGCAACCGGCTTTTTTAAAAGTCTGTGTAGCATAGTCTGTCACCCGGAAAAATTCCTGCTGATAACTGTACCTGACAAAAGCATTGCTGCTGTCCACCCATTTTGTTATGGCACTCTCTGCATCCTGTACCTGCAGCAGGCCTGCTGCTGGCAGTTCCATATCCATTTTATCATACAACCTGATACCAATTACATCATGCTTTTTTCCGGCAATTCGTAATGCATCTTCATAGTTAGCATCCAGGAAATCGCTCAGCACAAATGCAATGCTTTTCTGTTTGGTGGAGTTCGTAAAATAACGAAGTGCCTTACTGACAGCGGTGCCCTTTCCTTTTGGCTCTTTGCTCAATAATTCCCTTACAATATATAATGCATGTTGTCTTCCTTTCTTGGGCGGAATATAGGCTTCTACCACATCGCTATAAAAAATAACACCAATCTTATCGGCATTATTTACAGCTGAAAAACTAAGTACCGCCCCAATTTCTGTTATAATATCTCTCTTTCTTGCATAGGTAGTTCCAAACAAAGAACTGTTACTGATATCAACCAACATCATCACGGTTAACTCTCTTTCTTCTTCGAATACTTTACTGAACGGATGACCAAACCGTGCCGACACATTCCAGTCTATAAAACGTATGTCATCACCGGCAGCATATTCTCTCACTTCTTTGAACGACATCCCTTTACCCTTAAAAGCACTGTGATATTCTCCTGTAAACAGGTCAGTCGTCAGTTTTTTGCTTTTTATTTCCAGCTCACGGACTTTTTTTAATATTTCTGCAGTAGTCAGCATCAGGGAACATTAATTTGTTTCAAAACATCCTCAATCACATCTTCCACCTTTACATTTTCTGCTTCAGCTTCATACGTTAATCCGATACGGTGCCGCAAAACATCTTTACAAATACTACGCACATCTTCCGGAATCACAAAACCTCTCTTATTTAAAAATGCCTGTGCTTTTGATGCTAACCCTAAATTGATACTTCCTCTTGGAGAAGCGCCATAGGAAATCAAAGGTTTTAATTTTTCCAGTTTATACTCATCTGGCCGGCGGGTGGCAAAAACAATATCAAGGATGTATTGTTCAATTTTTTCATCCATGTAAATCTTTTTAGTCAGGTCTCTTGCATTGAGCACTTCCTGTACAGATACTACCTGCTTAATATCCGGGAAATTTCCCTGTACACTCTGCCGCAATATCACCTGTTCCTCATGCATCTTCGGATAATCTACAATTACTTTCATAATGAATCGGTCCACCTGTGCTTCCGGTAATGGATACGTACCTTCCTGCTCCAAAGGATTTTGTGTGGCCAATACCAGGAATGGTTCATCCAGCTTGTAAGTTGATTCACCAATTGTTACTTGTCTTTCCTGCATCGCCTCCAGCAATGCACTTTGTACTTTAGCAGGTGCCCTGTTTATTTCATCTGCCAGGATAAAATTGGCGAAAATGGGCCCTTTACGAACGATAAACTCATTACGCTGCTGGTTATAGATCATTGTACCGATCACATCAGCTGGCAATAAATCCGGCGTAAACTGTATTCGGCTGAATTTGGCGTGAATAGCCTGTGCCAGTGACTTGATAGTTAGCGTCTTGGCCAAACCAGGAACACCTTCGAGTAATACATGTCCATTGCTGAGTAAACCCATCAACAATCTGTCAAGCATATGACTTTGGCCCACGATGACATGGCCTATTTCTTCTCTTAATTTGTCGGTAAACTGTCCTGCATGGCCGATACGTTCATTCAGCTGGCGGATATCTTCTGCGGTTTTTAACATGGGAAATGTTTATAGAGTCACAAAATACGAACTTGCTGTATGCAAATAATTTGCCGTTATTTGAATAAAGGGAATTCCGGCACTATTTTGGAGTATTTTACCTATATAAAGCCAAAAAAATTGAGTATTTTGATCAAATAATCCAACGATTTATGCAAAAACAACAATTACACCTGACACTGATAACTTTTCTAACGTTATTTATTTTCACCGGTTGTGATAAAAATAACGACCCGGCTCCCAAAACAAAGACTGAATTATTAACCCAGGCAAGCTGGAAATTCAGTAGTGCTTCCGCTGCGGGAACTGATATTACCGATAATCCTGCAATCGTCTGTGTAAAAGACGATGTAGTGACCTTTTCAGCAAATGGCAGCGGTACGGTAACGGAAGGGACGGTGGTTTGTAATCCAACCACGGCTGGCAATATCACCTGGAATTTTCAGGATAGTGAAACTAAATTGATGATGTCATCGGGACTTTTTCCGGCAGGTTCTGGGCTTTTCACAATAGTAACTCTCAATGAAACAACCTTGACCTTATCACAGGATGTAACAATCCCCCCTTCACCTATCCCGGTGCCGGTTTCAGCTACTTATGTCCATTAAAAAATCAGGAAAGATATTTACCGACAATTGGTACTCTTCTGCCCACACCAAATGCTTTGGGCGAAATGCGTATTATCGGGCAAAACTGGTTTCGTTTGTATTCATTGATGTTTACTAACCGCAAAACTCTGTCTACAAGCGCAGCTTCAAAACCCTGTGATTTTATTTCTTTTGGCCCCTTTCTCCTTTCAATATACTGATACAATATCCTGTCCAGTATCGCATAATCAGGCAATGAGTCAGAGTCCTTTTGGCCGGGACGCAACTCTGCAGAAGGAGGTTTGGTTATAATATTTTCAGGAATGATCTCTTTGTTCCTGTTTATGTATTTAGCCAACGCATAGACCTGCATTTTGTAACAATCGCCTAATACGCCAAGCCCCCCCGCCATGTCTCCATACAAAGTGCCATAGCCGGTAGCCAGTTCACTTTTATTGGATGTATTCAGCAAAATATAGCCGAATTTATTGGCAATAGCCATTAACAGGTTACCCCTGGTACGACTTTGAATATTCTCTTCAGCAACACTAAATGGCAAATCGTTGAAGATCGGTTTCAATTCATTTAAAAATGAATCATAAATATTTCTGATAGGTATTATATCGTAAGGATTTCCCAGGCTTTTACTCAGCTGCTCAGCATCACTTACACTATGCCCGGTTGAATACTGTGAAGGCATCAACACAGCTCTC
>Ga0209063_1001011_pt1 | contig 15571 bp, 11 predicted proteins | sample KloWWTmeKNB19Kit_FD_187177 | JGI IMG/M metagenome (GOLD analysis project Ga0209063, IMG submission 187177) | Active sludge microbial communities from Klosterneuburg, Austria, studying microevolution and ecology of nitrifiers - Klosterneuburg... | ecosystem: Engineered > WWTP > Aerobic digester >...
AGTGCCCTATCCCATGATCGACCTTAGGTGGCGTATGAAGGTCGATCCGTTCCTCGCGCAGCGCTCAGCACTGCGGTGATCTATCGCTCCGAATAACCGTTCCATGGGCCGCCTATCGACCCATGTAGGTTCGTGACAAAAGTCACTGCGAATTCCTGTTCCTGGAATTATTTTCGGGTGGAATGCGTGACATGCTCAGTATCGTCCTGTGTGCACAACTGTTGCTGGCTTCCCTGTTCGGAGGTGGCGTGGAGGAGTTTGGCCGCGTCTCCGACCTAGCGGACCATTACAACGAGCATAAACTGCGCGATCCGGGAATAGGTCTCGTTGATTTCGTATACATGCATTACACGGATCCGGCCCACGGAAGGAGCGAACCTGAGCGCCATGCCCGGTTGCCATTTGGCACACATCATTCATTGCCACAGTTCGTAATTGGTGCTTTTACGAATTCTGTGATCACTATTCCACCTGCACCGGAACCCATGGCTATCGCAATGGACGCCACCCTGCCGACCGCGCTTCTTTTGCGTGGCATCTTCCATCCCCCCCAAGCTGATCGTATGACCCGCTTTGCGGGCTGAGGAGATCTGCGCATCTCCTCCTTGGTCATTGTCTTGGAAGCCTTGACGCTCCAAGCCACCATTCATCTCGAACGATCGCACTTCTTAATGCGCCACAATACACTCCTACTTTTCCTGTTGCCACTCCTTGCGGCACTGATCGGCTTCACACAACAAGCCCAGGCCCAGTGCACGTGGTACACCATCACCGTTACAGATGGTGTTGGTGCACCCGACGTCACCTGGGAGCTGATCGATCAGTTCGGTGTCACATGGGCATCAGGCGCCGCGCCCTGGGATCAGGACATCTGCCTTCCGGACGGCTGCTATACCCTACTGATGTATGACAGTGGTTCTGATGGCTGGGAGGACATCGACTGGTTCATTGAAGATTGGACGGGTGATTTCGACTTCGACACGAACCTCCCTAACGGTCCGCACGGAACAGCAGCGTTCGTCCTAGGGGATAACCAACCCTGTGATCCAGTGGTGATCGGGGCATCCTGCCCTGCTGGCACGACCACCCTGCAGTTCATATTGACCAATGGCACGGCACCAGCGCAGGTTTCCTGGGACCTCTCGTGGAACGGCACGGTGATCCAAGGGGGAGGAGCACCATTCAACGATACGATCTGCCTGGCCAATGGTTGCTATGTCCTGTATCTGATGGATGACGCCTCAAACGGCTGGAACGGTTCGACCTACACATTGAAATACTTCGGCGGCGCCACCCTATACAGCGGTACGCTGACCAGCGGCGGGTTGGATTCCGCGTTGTTCACAATTGGCAGCGCCTCCTGCACGTGGAACACCGGATCCAGCGGAACCTGCACGACTCCAGCGAACACAGGTGATCCCAGCGGCGATTGCCCCACGGCGATGTGCGTCTGCGATCCGTTCACCTTTCCGATCACACCAAGCGGTTTCGGAGGTGTGAATGAAATACCTGCCCCAGGCTCGATCAGCAACCCGGCCTTTGGCGGGATCAATCCGTCGCCATGGGGTGGCACGGACTATGGGTGCTTGCTGGCTGGCGAACTCAACAGCAGTTGGCTGGTCTTCACCATTGGAACCAGTGGTAGTTTGGGCTTCTCCTTCGGCGCTGGAGGACAACAGGTCGGCTTTTACGATTGGGCAATGTGGCCGTATACAGGACCCAACACCTGTTCAGCGATCGCGAACAACACGCTGCCCCCGGTACGTTGTGTTTGGGATGCCGCTTCCTGGGGCGGAGCCGGACTCGCGAATACGATCCCTCCTGGCGGCGATCCGGGGAACTACGGCCCGGAACTGAACGTCATTGCAGGGCAGCAGTACATCATCTGCATGAGCAACTGGAGCTATGTCACGGCCAATGTGACCTTGGACTTCTTCGGTTCGGCTACGATCAACTGCGAACCGATCATTCTTCCGATCGAACTCATCTCCTTCACGGCGGAGGCATCCGGGCCCAACGCACTTCTGCAATGGATCACGGCAACTGAAATCCAAAGCGACCACTTTACCGTGGAGCGCTCAACGGATCTATCCCATTGGTCCGAGGTCGGATCGATCCATGCTGCTGGCACGAGCCAGGTATCACACAGCTATTCGATGCTCGACCCGTCACCGCCATTCGGAATGTGCTACTATCGATTGAACGAGGTGGATCTCGATGGTACATCCTCGTACTCCGAAATTGAGGCCGTGTGGTTTGACGCACCCCGCTATGTAATGCTTTGGCCACAGCCTAATGATGGCCATTTCACACTCTACGCTAATTCTTCGGATACTCCAAGAATATTTGATGCGATGGGGCGGGAGGTCCCTATCATCGTGCGTCGAGGAACCTTGGACAATACGATTGATGTCGAACTGGTTAATCGAGTGCCTGGATGGTATGTGGTTCGGATGGAACATCCATCGAACACCGTTCCGTTGATCGTTCGCTGATCGTTCTTCCCGAAATTTCTGAACCCAAGCGCTACTTTATAAGCTGCGCACTTTCCAAAAGGATCGCGTAACGATAGCCAGCACCGAAATCCTTGTCGAGCACCACGGTGCCCACGATCGTTGCCTTCTCTCCGACGGGAACCACAACATCCGTGGTTGCCACTACCTCCGGATCGCCTTTGGAACCATCTTTCAAGTGGACCCAGTTGCGTCCCATGATGTTCGGATTGACCTTCGTACATGTGCCACTGATATGAATAGCCTTGCCTTCGTACTTCTTCGGATCCGCGATCAGGTCTGCGATCTTCACGGAACCAGCAACGTTCACAGGTACTGCTGACTTCGCTTGTCCGTTGCCGATCATAGCAGGCGACGCATCGTTCATTCCTCCTTCTCCGTGATCGGCAGGCACGACTTTCGTGACCAACACGAGCTTATCAAAATCCCGGTTGTATTCATTGCTATGGAAATTCGTCTTTAGCAAACCACCACGATAGAAATACGGACGACCGACGATCACTTCCGTCTTATCCGAAGCGATCCAGAATTCATCGGTACCTTCTTTTACGCGCACATACACATAGCGCTCTGTTGGTAGAACCTCAAGCGCAACCACCGTATGAAGGTCCTGTTCAATACCGGATGAAGAACTCGGAACGGCTTGCGAAGGAGCCTTGCCATCATTGGAGAAAACACCCGTGCTCCCACCTTCAGGTTGGTCCGGTCCGTCGGTCGGAATTGTCTTCGGGCCACTATCACACGCAGCGAACAAGAGCAAGGAAAGCGTTAGTGGCAAGGTGTTCTTGTTCATGTTACTTTTTGTTCTTGCTGTCGAATCGTTTGATGATGCTGAAGTTCACCCTGTAATTCCGTTCGTCCTTCAACGTGGACATTTCTCCGAGCAAACTCACAACAAGTGTTCGACTCAGGTTGTAGGCCATGTCCATACCATAGTAATGCTGGTTGGTGGTTAGCGGCACAGCTTCCGATCCTCCTCTGCTGGCGTAACGGTACATGAGCATTCGGAAATAAGGGTTCAGCGTTAGCTTATTGTTCAACAAGGACTTGGAATATCGCACGGACGCGATATCACTTCTAAGATAGGAGGATAGATTTCTATTGAACTGGAAATTCCAACGCCCTCCAATGGCCGGCATTTTATTGAATGTGAGGAAACCATTGTAGTTCATGGAACTGTTCTGTCCATCGCTTTGGAAGCGCTTCCCAACAGATACTCCAACGAACACGTTCTTGATCGGTTTGATATTCAACCGCGCTCGTAAGCCTTGCCGCGCCTGATCATCCTCCAGAATGTTCTCCACATCGGTGCGATAGGTTTCGTAGTAAACGATGCGTTTACGCGAATCGAACGATGCGAACAGATCTACTTTCTTTCCGAAGCGGTAGCGCGACGAAACGAACAAGTTAGTGAGTCGCGCGCCACCTGAGCTACCATTCACTTCATTGAAGAGATCCAGCTCGGCGGATGAAAAGATATTGAAGTTGTTATTGATCGTGGTGGTGTGCTGGAAATAGGTATATCGACGGTCCGTTGCTCCGCCGTTCGATTGTTGCATCAACCCAGCAGTAGTGCGCGAACGGATCCTATCGGAATTTGCCTGGAAGCCGAGATAACCACCGTACTGGAACAGGTTCGCATTGAACCCGAATGTGGCGATATCCGGGCGAAAACCAGCGATAGCACCCGCGTAGAACGGCCCGAAAAACCGCTCGGCTTGAACACCATCGATAGCACCAAGTGAGGATGCATTGTTGTTGATCTTTCTGCCCAATGTGATGGTCGTATTGGAATCGGGCTCATAACGAACAGCTAAATTGTACACGTTGAAGTAGCTCGTTCGGTAGTTGAATGATCGATCGTTCGATGGGAAGAGTTTTCGATAGTTGATGTAACTCTCTGCGCTGAATTTCGAGTTACCTATATGGTCCGCATTCATTGAGAACCGATACATCATGCGGTGGTCATCACCACGGTTCGAATTGATCGTGCTATAGGTCGCGCCTGATATCCTACCTCGGATCCGCTCCTTGTTCCGATCGTTCTTGTCCGTTGTGATAGAGTCATCGCGCTGCAACAGGGCAGGTGGCTGTTCCGCTGCTAAAGCGGGAACAACAGCTTCAGAATTGAATTGGACCACATCGGCCTTTTCGATCCTACAGCCATTGATGTTCTTGCACACGCAGGAGATCGACGACTTACTTGTGACCACCATGCACGGCAGGTTCTCAGCACCTTTCACAAGATCGAGTGTATCGCCTATGGCAATATTGCTGGTATTATCGAAGTGTACATAAACGTTGTTCGCCGTTACGAAAGTGACTTCACCGCGCAATAACTCCTGCGCTGAACTGATCGAGCAGAACATATAAAAGAACACTATGGCCAGATCCCTCAACTTCATTCCAGTTCAATTTCCATTGGGGTGGCAATTGAAGCATGCCGCGCTGTTGTACGTATACCCGTTCACTTCGCTGTGATCATCATCCACATCACCTTGATTGTTGTGTTCATGGCAATTGATGCATGTGAATTGGCTGTAGTCGTTGGGGCTGTTGTGGCAATCCGCACACGTGTTCCATTCCCCTTCATGCCTTCCGCTATAGATCGGGAAGTACTGGCTATCGTGGTTGAACGTAGATGGGTCCCATGCCGTTTCGTTATGGCATTGAGCGCAATCCATCGGGAATTGCGCTGAAGCATGGTTCGGATTCGTGGTACTGTTGTAATCGTCCATGTGGCAAGCACTGCAATTCGTAGGCGTACCCGCATATCCGTTGGCATGGCATTCGATGCACGCGGTGGTGGTATGTGCACCATGCAACGGGAAGGCCGTATTGTTATGGTCGAAGGTGGCAGTGCCCCAATTCGTTTCGTCATGGCATTGCGCACAATCCGTCGGGAATCCTGAAGCGGCGTGGTTCGGAGCGGTCGTGCTGTTGTAATCATCCATATGGCACGCATTGCAGGCCGTAGGCGTGCCAGCATAGCCGTTCGCATGGCATTCGATACACGCAGTAGTGATATGGGTTCCGTGCAATGGGAAGGCCGTATTATTATGATCAAAGTTGGCAGTACCCCAATTCGTTTCGTCATGGCATTGCGCACAATCCGTCGGGAATCCCGAAGCCGAGTGGTTCGGCGCGGTGGTGCTGTTGTAATCATCCATATGGCACGCGTTACATGTCGTGGGTGTTCCAGCGAAACCATTTGCATGGCATTCGATGCACGCCGTGGTGATGTGCGTTCCGTGAAGTGGGAATGCCGTGTTATTATGGTCGAAGGTCGCCGGGACCCAGCCCGCTATGCTGTGACATGACGCACAATCCGTCGAAAAGCCCGATGCGGTATGCGATGGGGAAACCGTGCTCGTGTAATCCTGTTGATGACAGGAAACACACTCCGGAGATGCATCTGAGAAGTTGGCCGTAGTGTGACAGCGCGCGCAATCATTGATCGCATGTCCCATGACGAGTGGGAAGAAATCATGGTTCACGGATGTCGTGCTCCAGCCTGTTCCGAATGGATCGTGACATTCGGTGCAATCCATTGAATAACCAGCCGCTACATGATCCGGTGCCTTTGCAGCTTGGAAATCGGCCAAGTGGCAATTGATGCAATCATTGCCCAATCGTGCGAAGACAAGAGGGTTGCCAGCGCTATGGCAATCCACACAGCTCAAGGCGATGTGCACACCCACCAACGGAAATCCATTCTGCTCGTGGATCTCCGGGATGGTATTCACCAACCAATTCTGTGGCGTATGGCAGCGTGCACAATCGTTGCCAACGCTTTGGTTGTGCACATCGGTATGGCACGAGATACAATCACTCGACGGTGACTTATCAAAATCGAGCGAGTTATGGCACTGCTTACAATTGATCGAAGTGTGTGATCCTTCCAATGGAAAATCCGTTGTCCCGTGGTCGAATATCATGTCACTCCGCATCGTGGTCCATCCCTGCGGATCATGACAAGCCGCACAGTCGAGTTTCATCCGTTCACCATGCGGCGATTGGGCAATGAGTTGGCACGGAGGCGCGATGGACAGCGCCAGTATCCATGCACGGCCCATCAACCGAGCTACGTCCCACAGTTGTTGGATCGGATCATATTTCCAATGTTCAATTGTTCCCATCGGGATGGCAGTTGAAACAAGCCTGACTCGTGTAAGTGTAACCGTTCACCCCACTGTGGTCATTGTTGACCTGGTTCTGGTTATTGTGTTCGTGGCAGTTTATGCACGCAAAGGTAGAGTAGTTGCCACCTGTGTGGCATTCAACACATGTGTTCCATTCACGATCGTGCCTGCCGCTGTAGATCGGGAAGTAGTCTCCATCGTGGTTAAAAGTGGATGGGTCCCAAGCGTTGGAATTATGGCACATGGTACAGTCCGTTGGGAACAGTGCCGAGGAATGGCTTGGGTTATTGGCGCTGTTGTAGTCCGGCATGTGGCAGGCATTACAGTCCGTCGGTGTGCCGGTGTATCCATTGGCATGGCAGGAAACACAACTCACGCCTACGTGCGCCCCAACAAGCGGGAAGTTGGTCGCATTATGATCATACGTAGCTGGGGCCCAATTGGTTACATCGTGGCAAACGGCGCAATCCGTTGGGAATCCAGCTGTTACGTGGTTCGGGTTGGTCGTTCCATTGTAATCCGCGATATGGCAAGCATCGCAATTCGTTGGGGTTCCTTGATATCCATTGCTATGACAGGTCACGCAACTCGGTCCCATATGCGAGCCGGTCAATGGGAAGTTGGTCGCGTTATGATCAAATGTGGAATTGGTCCAAAGCGTTGGGTCATGGCAGATCGCGCAATCGGTCGGGAATCCCGCAGAAACATGGTTCGGATCCGTTGCACCTGTGTACTCCGTCATGTGACAACCATCACACGTGTTCGGCGTGTTGTTGTAGTTCCCGTTGTGGCATTGGTCGCAACTCACCGTAGCGTGTGCGTTCGTAAGCGGATATATCGCATGGTCATAGCTGCTCGGTGACCAGGCCGTCTCGTTGTGGCAGGTCGCGCAGTCCGTGGCGAAGCCCGCGGCTACGTGGTTCGGATTGGTTGATCCGTTGTAGTCGGGCAGGTGACAACCATCGCAGGTGTTCGGCGTGTTCGTGTAGTTGCCGTTGTGGCAGGCATCACAACTGGTAGTAGCGTGCGCGCCTAGCAAGGGGAAGCCACTGTGATCAAAGGTCGCGTTGTTCCAGTTCGTTGGATCATGGCACTGTGCGCAGTCCGTCGGGAAGCCCGCCGTCACGTGGTTCGGGTTCGCCGCGCCGGTGTAGTCCGCCATGTGGCAACCGTCGCAGGTGTTCGGCGTGTTGGTGTAGTTCCCGTTGTGGCATTGGTCGCAACTCACAGTAGCGTGTGCGTTCGTAAGCGGATAGATCGCATGGTCATAGCTGCTCGGTGACCAGGCCGTCTCGTTGTGGCAGGTCGCGCAGTCCGTGGCGAAGCCCGCGGCTACGTGGTTCGGATTGGTTGATCCGTTGTAGTCCGGCAGATGACAACCATCGCAGGTGTTCGGCGTGTTCGTGTAGTTGCCGTTGTGGCAGGCATCACAACTGGTAGTAGCGTGCGCGCCTAGCAAGGGGAAGCCACTGTGATCAAAGGTCGCGTTGTTCCAGTTCGTTGGATCATGGCACTGTGCGCAATCCGATGGGAAGCCCGCTGTTGCATGGTTCGGATCTGTAGCAGAGTTGTACTCCGTCATGTGACAACCATCACACGTGTTCGGCGTGTTGTTGTAGTTCCCGTTGTGGCATTGGTCGCAACTCACCGTAGCGTGTGCGTTCGTAAGCGGATATATCGCATGGTCATAGCTGCTCGGTGACCAGGCCGTCTCGTTGTGGCAGGTCGCGCAGTCCGTGGCGAAGCCCGCGGCTACGTGGTTCGGGTTCGTTGATCCGTTGTAATCCGGCAGGTGACAACCGTCGCAGGTGTTCGGCGTGTTCGTGTAATTGCCGTTGTGGCACGCGTCGCAAGATGTGGTCGCGTGTGCACCAATTAGCGGATAAATATTGTGATCGAAGGTCGCGTTGGTCCAAAGCGTTTGGTCATGGCATTGCGCGCAGTCCGTAGGGAAGCCTGCTGTTGCATGGTTCGGATTGGTTGCTGAATTGTAGTCCGTCATGTGGCAACCATCACACGTGTTCGGCGTGTTGGTGTAGTTGCCGTTGTGACACTGATCGCAACTCACCGTCGCATGCGAGTTCGTTAGCGGATAGATCGCATGGTCGTAACTGCTCGGTGACCAAGCCGTTTCATTGTGGCAGGTCGCGCAGTCCGTCACAAAGCCCGCAGCCGTGTGGTTAGGGTTCGTTGATCCGTTGTAATCCGGCAGGTGACAGCCGTCGCAGGTGTTCGGTGTATTCGTGTAGTTGCCGTTGTGGCACGCGTCACAAGATGTGGTCGCGTGTGCACCAATTAGCGGATAAATATTGTGATCGAAGGTCGCGTTGGTCCATAGTGTTGGGTCGTGGCATTGCGCACAATCCGTTGGGAAGCCTGCTGTTGCATGGTTCGGATTGGTTGCTGAACTGTAGTCCGTCATATGGCAACCATCGCAGGTGTTCGGCGTGTTGTCGTAGTTGCCGTTGTGACATTGATCGCAGGAGACCGTAGCGTGCGAGTTCGTCAGCGGATAGATCGCATGGTCATAGCTGCTCGGTGACCACGCCGTTTCGTTGTGACAAGTCGCGCAGTCGGTTGCAAAGCCTGCGGCTGTGTGGTTCGGGTTGGTGCTGCCGTTATAGTCCGGCAAGTGACAACCGTCGCAGGTATTCGGGGTATTCGTGTAATTACCATTGTGGCAGGCGTCGCAGGAGACCGTGGTATGTGAGCCCACCAGCGGATAAACGGCGTGATCAAATGACACCGGTGTCCAACCGACATTGGTCGTATGGCATGTAGCGCAATCCGTAGAAAAACCGCTCAGAACGTGGTTCGGGTTCGTCGTGCTATTGAAATCATTCAAGTGGCAAGACACGCATTCCGGTGATGCATCTGAGAACACGCCTGTCGTATGGCACTGGTTACAATCCGTAATGGCGTGCCCCATGGTCAGTGGGAAGAAACTGTGATCCACCGTGTTCGTGTTCCAACCGGTGCCGATCGGATCATGACACTCGAAGCAGTCCGTGGAGAAACCACCGACATTATGGTCCGGGGCTCGTGTGTTCATGAAATCGGTCCGGTGACAACTGATACAATCGTTCCCAACCCGGTTGAATTGGGTCGAATTCCCATCGCCATGACACTCCACGCAACTCAAATTCGCATGCGAACCGAAGAGCGGGAAGCCATTCTGTTCGTGCAACTCCGGGATGTTATTGACCAACCAGCTCTGTGGGGTATGACATCGGGCGCAATCATCACCCAAGGTCATGCTATGCACATCCGAATGACAACCGATACATTGCATTGGAGCTTGATCGAACACCATGGTCGAGTGGCACGACTTGCAATCCACCACTTTGTGCACACCATCCAAGAGGAACTCGGTGGAATCGTGATCGAACACCACCGACTTCGAATCCGAAGTGACCTTCCCTTCCACCTGTCGCGAACGTCCCTTATGCTTTATCGCACCCGAAACCTTTTCGCTCCAGATCAAGGTGGGATTGGTCCATCCGGCTGGGCTGTGACATTGACTGCAATCGATCTCTAAGGCATCGCCGTGGGGCGACTGCGCGGAAACCCGCAGCCCTGTGAACAGGAGCATCACAACTATTTGTGACAGTCGGCGCATTCGTACTTCTGGATCTTGAATGATGGCACTTTACCATCGCTCCCAACCGTATGACAATCCTTGCATTCCACCTTCACATGCTCACCCACCAGTGGGAAATCCGTTAGGTCATGATCGAAATTACTGGGGAACCAGGTCTCGGAAACATGACAACGCTTGCAATCCGTAACTCCCTTTACCGCGAAATCCTCACCATGCACGTTGTCATGGCAGTCGATACACACCGAACCTATCTCTCTAAATTTCCAGTTGTTCTCCTTCATGTGGCAGGAGTTGCAGGGCGTGGCGATGTGCGCTCCTTCCAGCGGGAATTTCGTACTTCGATGTTGTTCGAAGGTGAACGAACTCGTTTCAAATCCATCGGTCAGGAAGTGGCATTCGATACAATCAGGAGACACGCCGTTCTTCGCAAATTCCCCTTCGTGGAAGTCCTTGTGACAGCGATTGCAAGCATCGAAAACGATCGGTTCCGTAAGGTTGTTCGGGTGGCATTTCTTGCAATCCACATCCACATGCTTTCCCTGTAGTGGGAAATCCGTCAATGTGTGATCGAAGGAATCCATGTTCTTCAATTTCTTGAAGCTCGTTTCCTGATGGCACTTCGCGCAATCCGATCCGAATTTTCCTTCGTGCGCATCCTCGTGACAGGTTGCACACTCATTCATCCCCACGCCCTTCCGATCCGCGAACACACGAACTGGATCACTCGACTTTGCATGGCACGCGTAACAATCCGTGGTCTTGTGCTTTCCATTCAGTTTGAAGACCGTTGTATTGTGATCAAAACGTCCCTTTCCATGGAAGATCGAGAACGCTTCTTCAGTATGGCATTGGGCACACGCGCCAATGATCCGTGAAGTGTGCGGATCATCGTGGCACGCCTTGCAATCCGCATGCGGCACATCGTTGAACACTTGGAAATCCACACCGTTCCGGGTGATCGTTCCGTGACATTCCTTGCAATCGACAGGCACATGTTTGCCCTTCAGTTTGAAGTCCGTTTCGTTGTGATCGAATCGGCTCGCCGGACGGAAAGCCTGCATGTCATGGCACTTCAAACATTCGCCGGACATGGTGCCTTGATGGAAATCCTTGTGGCAGGATAGACAAGCTTCATCCATTCCGAGGAAGGTGCCTTTGCGCGCTTTGATCTCGCGGTCCTTGATATTATCCGGTTTATGGCAATCGCGGCAATCGATGGGTTTGTGCGCACCTTCCAAAGTGTAACCGGTAAGACCGTGATCGAAGGTCTTTTCATCGAAGCGCACCATTTCGAACTTGCGGCCATGGTGCTCGCTGTGGCACTTGGAACAATCCTGCCCTTTCACCTCCTTGCTCACATGGAAGCCTTGCTTCTTGCTGATCAAGGTCTTCATTTCCTTGTGGCATTCCAGGCACTTCGCATTGGTCACCTTGTTGCCAAGATCATGGCATTGGGTGCAGTTGCTCATGCCCTCCCACTTCGCGTGCGCATCGGTAAGGTCACCCGGTGAAAGCTGCGCGTAGCCTGACCCTGCAAGCAGAGCAAGCATGAATATCAGGTATGTACGTAACGCTTTCACTAGTGCTTTTTCACAATGTGTCCGAATCGTTTTGTGATCTCAACCCCGGCTTTCTGCAAGAAGCTCGTCGGCAATTCACCTCCAGCGAAAATGTACACGAGGTCATTCTTCAACTCCTTCGTCTCCTCGCCAACTTTCAACAATACCGACTCCTCCGTGATGTTCACCAAGTCCGAATTGAAGATCACTTTTAGTTTCTCGGAAGAAATGGCTTCCTCGATCGCCGTTTTGTTCTTCGGTTTGATCCGTGCGAATTGATCCTTGCGATAGGACAAGATCACTTCATTGTCCTCCGCCAACAACATCGCCGACTCCACCGCGCTATCACCGCCACCCACTACGATAGCCTTCTTACCATGGATGTTCTCCGGCTCCAACAAACGGTACGCTACATTCTGCAGATCCTCACCGGGTACGCCGAGTTTCCGCGGACTACCGCGTCTTCCGATCGCAAGAAGCACATTATGGCTAACGTGATCTACGCCGGTGTTGGTTGAAACTTTGAACGTGCCATCTTTCTGTGGCAGGATACTTTCGACCTTGGTATGCTCGGTGATCGTGATCCCTTGTTCGTCGATCACCTTCTTCCAGAGCGATAGCAGTTCGCCTTTAGAGGTATCGAATAATTTCGCTTGACCATATAGCGGAAGATCCATTGGAGCGGTCATCACGATCTTCGCACGCGGGAATGTGAATACCGTTCCGCCCAACGAATCCTGCTCCAACGTGACACTGCTAAGACCGCGTTTCTTGGCTTCCAATGTGGCGGAGATACCGGCCGGTCCGGCGCCGATTATCACCACATCCAACACGCCTTCACGCTTTGTGGTCTTACGACCGGCAATGCTTTCCATTGCCTGTTGGCCTTGTTCCACACTGTTCTTGATCAGGCCCATCCCACCGAGTTCGCCTGCGATAAAGATCCCAGCGATGTTGCTCTGGAAATGTTCATCCACATGTGGTAATTCAACACCGCGCTTTTCTGTGCCAATGCGCAAGGAAATTGCTTCCACCGGACAAGCATGAAAACACGCGCCGTGCCCCACACAGTTCGATGCATGTATCACGGTCGCTTTGCCGTTCACGATGCCCAGGATGTCCTTCTCAGGACAATCCGCAATGCACGCTGCGCTACCGATGCACGTGTTCAGGTCGATGTACGGATGCAGCGATACCGGCTCGAACGTGCCCTCGGCTTTGGCGGTTTCCACTTTCTGCACCACCACATCGGACTTCTTCTTCAAACTGCGCATGTAGAAGAAGATCACCAGCCCGCATAACAGGGCCACTGAACCGTAGATCGCTATTTGTTCCAGGAGCACTTCCATCAGAAGATCCAGCGATAACCGAATGCCAGTGTAACTGCAACGTGAATGACGAGCACGATCAGCATGATCAGCGCGAATGGTAGATGCGCTACATGCCAATATTTGAAAAGTTGTTGCATCGTGAGCAAACGACCCATGCGATGCGTCAATGCGAATTCTTCCTTCACCATGCGGATGATCGACACCTGCTCCTCCCGTGGCACGTTGCGTTGACCAAGCGTAGCCCGGATCATGCCGATCGCCTTTCGTTCCCGTGTATACCGCGCCATGAAATTCGGACCCATGGTCACCAGCCCATCCGACTTCTCCACGCCGGTGATCAACGCGATCAGCTTGTCCTCGAATCCAGCGCTGGCTTTGAGCTTCTCCACCAGATCGTTCCGCATGTTCTTCACCTCAGAAAGACTGAGCTCCCGCCCCTCGATGGTTCGGGGGATCTGGATATAGATGAAGCGACCGATCACACCACTGGCCACTACCGCCACCATGCTCCAGAACGCCACCGAAACCAATCCACCGAATTTGAACGCAGTGTGGAACAGCACCATGATCGGCCCCAGCGTACACAGGAAAATGTGGAACTCCAGCAGGTACTTCAGCCGCAGTTGTTTCGACATGAAGTTGTACCGCTTGCGGGCGATGTAGATCGTCACACCGAACAGGATCAAGAACGTGCCGAGGATCCCGATACCATGCCCGAACGCACCACTTGGTTTGAACCACGCATGGCGCGGATGATAGAACCGTTCCTCCAAGGGAAGCTCGTAATAGGAATAGCCGGTGTAAGCGAGGTAGGTCGTTACCACCACTGTGATCGCGACCATGGAGCCGATGAAGAGGATGTGTGTGGATTTCGTCATCAGTTCCGTGGCTCGCAGGTCAACATGAACATGAACATGACCTGCACGTGCGAACGGCAGACCAACTGGGACCCAAAGCTTTTGTTCTTGGAAATTGCATCATCCCGAACGCCTCGAAGTTCGGGAAGTTCCCCTGACAATTCCATGACATTTAGCCGAAGCGGTAAACGGAGCCGTCGAATCGGCACCGGAACCACCCAGAGGCCATTCAACAGGACGCACCTAAGCACCGTCCCACTAGCCTTCCAGACAAAATGAAGGCCAATTTGGAATGATCCTTGATAAGCGATGGGTCGGTCTTCTTACCATTAGCGCATGCCGATGGACGTCTCGCGATCAGGCCTGCGAGTGCTGAGGTGTCCCGATCACAGCCCCAACAAAACTTCACCAGGCTCCTTCCCACCGAACACCATCTTGCTCGGGTCTTCGATCATCTGTTTCACGTTGAAAAGGAAGCTCATGCTCTCCTTACCGTCTCGGGAAACTCATATGCGCTATTTGAATTGAGTCCGGATATCGGAAAAGAAAGCCATGGTGAGAGAAGAACCCCAACAAAGTTCACTCAGAGTCTGTAGCATACCACTTAAACCATAAACACTCTCCAAACCACTATCCATGATGCGTATCAACACTCCAACCGTGCTAACCAAAGCTAACATGCGCGCCCAGCGACGAAACCTAAACAATCCGACCCAGGAAGCAATCCCTGCAACAACAAGTGCTAATCCAATAATCGCTTCAATCCACAAGGAACTCCACTTCTCAATAGCCTTCGAACCCGGGAGCGTCGACCATTCGGACCCAACCTCGACAATTGGGCCGTCCAGAATTGCAGCTAGTAATAGCGATGAAACTTGCGCAATCAACAAGCCCCTGAACCAACTGACTTGGGTTACTCGATGCATGACATTGGCTCACAACCCCAACAAAACCTCACCAGGCTCCTTCCCACCAAACACCATCTTGGTCGGATCCTCGACCATCTGCTTAATGGCCATCAAAAAGCTCACACTTTCTTTTCCGTCGATAATACGGTGATCGTAGCTGAGCGCGAGGAACATAACAGGGCGTATTACCACTTGTCCGTTCACAGCGACGGGGCGGTCCACGATGTTGTGCATACCGAGGATCGCGCTTTGCGGCGGGTTGATGATCGGTGTGCTTAGCATGCTGCCAAAAACACCGCCGTTGGTGATCGTGAATGTGCCGCCGGTCATTTCATCGATGGTGAGCTTGCCATCGCGCGCTTTGATCGCGAGCGTCTTGATACCGGATTCGATCTCCGCGAGACTTAGGCTTTCCGCATTTCGCAACACGGGTACCATCAAGCCTTTCGGGCTGCTCACGGCGATACCGATATCGGCATAATCGAAACTGATCACTTCATCACCGTCGATCTGTCCGTTCACGTTGGGAAATTGGCGAAGCGCTTCGGTAACCGCTTTGGTGAAGAAACTCATGAAGCCGAGGCTCACGCCTTTCTCTTCCTTGAACTTGTCCTTGTATTTGTTGCGCAGGTCCATCACCGCGCTCATGTCCACTTCGTT
>Ga0209063_1001016_pt1 | contig 15529 bp, 10 predicted proteins | sample KloWWTmeKNB19Kit_FD_187177 | JGI IMG/M metagenome (GOLD analysis project Ga0209063, IMG submission 187177) | Active sludge microbial communities from Klosterneuburg, Austria, studying microevolution and ecology of nitrifiers - Klosterneuburg... | ecosystem: Engineered > WWTP > Aerobic digester >...
TCGTTTCAGTCATTGGCCGCCAGTCAGCAAAAGCAATTTCATTTTTTGGCAGATACAGATGAATTGATAGTTGCTTTCGATGCTGAAAAGATCAGGCAGATCATTACGAATTTATTTTCCAATGCGTTGAAATTTACACCGCCATTGGGTAATGTTTATGTCAGTATTTCCCAGGAGGCCGGTACCAGCAGCGACAATACAATTTTAGTATTAAAAGTAAAAGATACCGGTATTGGTATACCTGAAAATCAGATAGCTCACATATTTGACCGGTTTTATCAATTAGACAACAGTCATACCCGTAAAGCAGAAGGAACAGGCATCGGGCTTTCACTCACCAGGGAATTAGTAAAATTAATGAATGGTACCATCGCGGTAAAAAGCCCGCCCGTAGGAGCTACAAAAGGAACGGAGTTTATTATTACGATCCCCTTAGCCAAAGCCCATTCTGCAGATGGAGAGAATTTTATGATACAACCCCTGAAAGAAAACAGTACGTTCATAGACACAGAAGAACAACCCGGCTATTATAATATTGACCCTGTAAATACCAGCAGTACCAATGCATTGGTTTTATTGGTAGAAGATAATGCTGATGTGGTGGCCTACACAGCCAGCTGCCTGCCTGATTACAGGTTAGCCGTAGGCAAAGATGGCAGGGAAGGTTTCGAAATTGCTGTAGATAAAATACCCGATTTAATTATTACAGATGTAATGATGCCTTTTGTAGATGGTTTTGAAATGTGCCGAAAGCTGCGCCAGGATGTACGGACAAGTCATATACCTATAATAATGCTGACTGCAAAAGCAGATATGCAAAGCAAACTGGAGGGTATTGAAAAAGGAGCTGATGTATATTTAGAAAAGCCATTTCATAAAGAAGAGTTATTGCTCCGCATAAAAAAATTATTAGAGCTTAGAAAGAACCTGCAACAATATTACAGCAAGCAAATTGGTATTATTGATAACAACGGATCTTTATTAAAACAGGAAACGGAAACACCTGTAGAAGAGAAAGCCGAACATGAATTTGTACAAAAAGTCAGAGCAATAGTGGAGGCTAATTTTAATAATTATGAATTTAGTGTAGAGCAGTTATGTAAGTTGGTTTTTATGAGCCACTCGCAATTGCACCGTAAACTGGAGGCGCTTACCGGCTGCTCACCCAATAAGTTTATCCGGATTGTTCGGTTAAAGAAGGCAAAAGAATTATTAGTGAACCCGTCTTTAAGTATTGCTGCTATTGCCCTTGACTGTGGCTACAATGACCCCGGTTATTTTGCAAGAGTATTTAAACAAGAGATAGGCTTAACGCCACAAGACTGGCGGAGCCGAAAATCAAATTGATAAAAAGGTCCTGTTACTTTTTTGCAATAATGGTCCATTTCTTACTCCGGCGTAAAGGAGTGGTGGTGTACTTTCATTTATTGATCGTTTTTAAAATAGCGGTAAAGAAAAGCAGCTGTAAATCCTATGAGTACATAAATAATAAGGCGGATGATCCGCCATTTGGTTGTACTATTCATAAGCTATAAAGTTGTTGGTTGAGGTTCTCCGCTGGTTATGATTCCGTTTTTATAAGGCAGCGATTTCTTTTTGGCCTAGCTGTTTCAAAGCTGCTTCTTTTCCCTGCAGGGATAAACGTTTATTGGGCATCAGTTTTAAAGCTAGCTCAAATTGTTCCAGGGCTTCTTTGGGCCGGTTATTTTCCAGCAGCCATTCCCCATACATTTCAAAAGAAGGTTTTACAATGGCCGGAGGTCCGTAAGAATAACCGCTGCTGGTATGCAGTGCAGTAGCTTCTTTAAATAATTTTTCTGTAGTCGCTGCATCTTTTTTCAGCCATGCCTGCAGGGCTCTTAATTGCTTTTCCATTGCTTCAGCTTCCAGCAGGTCTGTTTTGGTAGCCAGCGACCGGTTGATATTACCACAAATGCGGATACCTTTCTCTGCAGCTTTTGCCTCTTCAACAAGCCGCTCTCCTGCGAGCTGCTGTATCACATCATCCAGGGCAGTTGCATTGTTTTTATAATATTCATTCATACCTGCAACAAAATAATTCCTGGCACGGGATGTAATATTCATATCTTTTTGCTCCACGGTAATATCCGCCACTCCACTTTTATAGTCATTGGTTTCTGCCAGGTAAGTAGTTTTCAATAAGATCATGTGTGCCCTTGCCCGGGGACTGGGCTTAGCATTGCTGTATTGACGCATACTATCCACCATCACCCTTGCTTTTTTTGCATTGCCCTGTTGCAGGTAACCATATTGCAGCCAGTGATAAGCATGATAACCCAGCGCATCATTATCTAATTTTTTCCGATGCATTCTTGCCTGCTCGGCCGCCCAGGAAACTTCGTTGCTGCTTACTACCTTGTCCCATAAACCCAATGCCAGGTAGGTATGGGTAGGCATATGCAGGGCATGACCGGCATCCGGCGCCACTGCAGCATATTTATCAGCCGTTGCTAATGCCAGTGCAGCAAAATCAGGATTATCATAGGCATGTATGATATAGTGCAATGCCCCGGGATGTTTCGGATTTCGCAGTAATACTTCATACCCGATTTTTGCAGCGGCTTCCAGTATACTTGTTTGCTGCTCTGTAGTACCCCATCCGTTCAACGCCAGGCTGTAAAAAGAAGCCACTTCGTTATCGCCCGGGTATTTTTTATATAATGTTTCCATAAATACAGCATAATTGCTGTCTCTTTCTGCTTTGTTGCCATTACCATATAATATATTGATGCCGGCGATAAAATCTTTTTCTAATGCTGTTTTGGCTTTGGCGATCCTTGCTTCCGGTGTTGGAGCCAGTTGATTTAAGATCCTGTTGCCTTCGTCATAATCCTGTTCCTGCCAGAGCGGATGATTCTTTGTCATTGCTTCGCCCCACCAGGCCATAACAAAATCCGGGTCTGTTTCTTTGGCTTGCTGAAAGGCCTCTGCTGCATCTGCATATTCAAAACTGTGCAGCAGCAACAATCCTTTTTTAAAAGCTGGCTGGGCTTCGGCTTTACCGGTTACAGTAAAACTGATCTCACCGAGGTGATCAACGGGTTTATCCTTACCAGACGAACAACCTGCAATAAATAATAAGGTAATAATAATACAGGAGGGGAGAAGTCTGGCAGGTGACATGGTAGTTGGTTTTGTGTTTTTAAATTTACTTAATTCTTCCGGATAGTATTGCATATTGTTTTATGCAATACAAGGTCTGTTTGCCCAATCACTTAATCTTTTAAATGCTACTTGTTAATCAGCGCCTGTGAGAACGCCGCAAAAAACACCCGGGAATAATAGGAGAAGATGGGTTCATTTCTTGCGGGTAGTAGGTGACCCTTTAGCTATCGGGTAATGGTATACTTTCATACCAGTAGTTTTAAAGCTATTCCGTTTTCTTTAATTCAGTTTTTAATCCGTTTATGATCAACCATACTTTGCTGACTTTGTTAATAGTATCTAACTCGAACTCAATTTGCCGGTCAGAGCCATCCGTATAAAAAAACTTGGTGTTTGACTCAGGTTTAAGTTCAAGTGATTGGCCAGTTGTAGTAATACGAAAAAGTTTTGTCCCTTTTTGCTCAAGCCTGATTTTTGCCCTTCCCTCATAACTGCCGGTAAATTTTTTTAATGCGGATGAGTCTATAATAATTTCTTTATGCTCGTAGGGAGGGATAACCGGTTTGCCTGCAAATAAATGTTCCATTGTTTTACTGAGCGACGGAGCATTTGCGCTGTTATTGGATAAAATAATAATCGTACGGTCTGCGTCCACATTCCGGGAGAGATTGGTAGTATAGCCCGGCCAGCCGCCGGAATGGGTGATATTTTCCCCCGCCTCTGTTTTTTCAATCATCACACCATAGCCATAGTAGGTTTTATTTATGGTATCTGCCAGTTCCTGCCCCCTCAGCATTTCTTTTTGTGTTGCTTCGCTTAATAATGTATGGTTTTTTAAGGCCCGGTCCCATTTCAGCAGATCACCGGTGGTGGAGTTTACAATGCCGTCACCCTGAATACCATCGAGATAAATGACAAAATTTGTAGTGGTGTCATTGTCAGGTAAAATATATTTTTTCGTCTCAGGCTTATATATATAACCATATGCGTAGTTGGCAATAGTATCTTTTAATGAGCGGCGGGTATTGTAAATTCTTGAATGCTGCATGCCCAGTGGCTTAAAAATATTTTCAGCAAGAAAAGCAGCAAAGGTTTGTCCAGACACCTTCTCGATGATAGAAGCAAGGATAGCATAGGCCGTATTACTGTATTCCCATTTAGTGCCGGGTACAAAGGAAGCAGGTGGTTTTTCCTTTGCAAGTAATGCAATCATATCTTTGTTGAATGCAATTTTTGTTTTGTCCCATTTTGCATTCATAGCCGATTCATAGTCCGGCAAACCGGAAGTATGCGTCAGCATGTGCCGTATGGTAATATTGGAATAGGGCAGTTCGGGAAAATAATGCCGCAGTGAATCAGTGAGTGTAAGCTTCCCTTTTTCCATCAGCAGTAATATGCCCATTGCGGTGAATTGCTTACTTACGGATGCCAGTTCAAATACTGAGGAATCATTCAGCATTCTTCCGGAATCGAAATCTGCAAACCCATACGATTGCTGAAAAATAATATTGCCCTTTTCAGCAATAAGCACATTACCATTAAACCGGTAATATTTCATTTGGCCGGAAAAAAATTCGTCAGCCTTACCGGCGAATTCATTTTTAGTTTCCTTTTTGGAGGAACAGGCAGACAGAAAAAATAGTACTAATGGAAAAATTTTTTTAATTGCTGAAAGTGAGTGGTTGTACATTTTCATGTTAATAATTTATAATGATCTTACAAATGCCAGCAGGGCTTTTTTGTCTTCTTCATCGAGGTATAAACCGAATGTGTGCCCTTTTACAGCGAAAGGTTTGTCCACATTGGGGTTAAAACCCGAAGGGATAAAATTATCTTTTAACCGTGCCGGGTTGAACATTTCTTCGAGGCTGGTCACATACCCGCTGTGCATCAGAGCAGAACGGTTCCATACACCGATCAAAGAAGGCACTTTATAATATCCCGTGCCCCGGCGGCTATACATAGCGAGATCCGGATCGGTTTTTACACTGAGTTCTATGATATCATAATTGATTTTATCTTCTTTAGAAGGAGTAAAACCTGATGCCGGCGTAAGTTTATTACTGGAATAAAGCGGGGGAGTGTGGCAGTCCACACAGGTTTCCTGTTCAAAGATGGCTTTGCCCTTGGCAATTAATGCGGCTGGCGCTTTGTCGGGATTGGGCAACGACTTTAATGAATAAAGGTATTTTGCCAATGCAAATGCCTGTGCATCTGAAAAACGGGTGTACCTTTTTGCAATGATGCTATCAGGACTGGTGTCTGGTTTAAATCCTCCATAAGAGTTGGTAAAATCCATTTCCTGGTTGAGTACTGCATAACGCATCACATCACCGATATCCCTGTGCAGAATAAGACCGGTGCGGTCTAAGTATTTTCTTTCTTTTAAATTAAACAGGTCAGGAATAGCCGTTGGTGCACCAAAGGCACTGCTATGCCGGTGCATCACACCGGGAACGGTTGCCATCAATACATTTGTTGCACGTCTCCATTCAGGATTTTTGATGAATTCCTGGCTCTCATGTTTTATCCAGGGAGCGCCAAATAAACCGCTGAAGGATTGGCTTATCATGGCATTGGCTGCACTGTCCGGCATTTTTGTTTCTTCGGCCCGGCCTTTCAATCCTGCTCCGAATATATCATCAAAAGGATAATTACCCTGCCCGCCTTTTAAAACAGAACCATCCGGCATCACTTTGTTATGACAATTGCCGCAGGAAAATGAACCGGCTTCAATTTTACCTTTTTTACGGATCACCAAATTGAAAAAGGGAATCGTTCCATCTTTTGCTACCGGGACATGCATAGCATTTAAAAAAGATGCCATTCCTTCCAGCTCCTGCATATTCACTGCACTGTCTATAAACGGATCAAAATTTTGCGGCATATCATAAATGAGCTCGCCGGCTTTTACCCAATCTTCTTCTGTTTTAATGGTGGAGGCATCGAATACGATTTCGGGTTCCTGTTGCAACAGCCATTCATAATATCCCTTTGGTTCACGACCCGGCAGATACATTGGATACATTTTATAGGCATTGCGTTCAGGAATCTTATAATACAGTTCTTCTGGTATTGGCTCCACATCTATAGACTTGTCTACCAGCGGAAGATGGGCTGATTTCAATTTTTTAAAGTCCCACAGCTTTGGAATTTCATTGTTGTTATAGAGGCTTACTGAAAAACTCAGGAAGGCCATACTCACCATCACCGCTGTAAGTAGTAAGATTGTTTTCCTGTATTTCATAAACTTTTTAATTTTTGATTTTGAATGGTCTGTTATAAAGTACTGGTAATACCAGCTTAGCTTTCGCCAGAATCGGTATTTCGTTTCCGCATGGGCTGCCATTTTTTATAAGTAGCACTTCGCCATAACCATTCCACCGGGCCGTAATTAAAATATTTCAGCCAAAGGGTACTGAGTATGACCTGGGCACTAAAAACAGCAATTCCAAAAATGGTGTAATAGACCGGTCCTACCTGCCACATAAAACCCAGCCCGGCTCCAAGAAATACAAAGTTTCCAATCAGTGACTGGGTGATATAATTACTGAACGCCATTTTTCCGACAGGCGCAAAAACAGATAATATTTTTTTCCCGGTTTTTGTCTGAAATACTAAAATGAAAACACCCACATATGCAAGGGCAAGCGGTGCCACACCCAGTGCATAAGCAATGGTTTGATAAAGACCGTTCGTTTTTAGCTGGAAATAATCCCTCATGTGGTGCTGCATATAAGTTGCCAGAAAATAATTGGCCGGCAATCCAATGAGTGCACCGGTAATGATTATCTGAACCAATAATTTTTTATGCTGTAGTATATATTTATAAAAATCTGACCGGCCTACCACATAGCCGATCAAAAACATGCCCAGCACTTTTGGAACACGGCTTACAAAGAACAAATACTGGTAGCGAAAAAAGAATCCGCTGATATTACTCTTCAATTGGTCGAACCAGTTACCATTTTTCATCATATCCATGAACTCCTCTTCGCTTTTCAGGCTCAGTAAAGCATCATCTACTTTTATCCCTGTTTTGATCATCAGTTCGGCAGGATAATTCAATACCGGCCAGGTCATCTTCAGCCAGTATAATAAAATGGGGGAAAGAATAAGAATACTACCTGTGATCAATAAAGTTTTATTAGAGAACTTTCGCAGGGGCAGGAGAATAAAAGATAAGAGGGCATAGAAAAAAACAATATCACCCGGCCAGATCAGCAAATGCAGGGCACCCAGCAACAGCATAAAGAATAATCTTCTTCTTACAGTAGGTAGTGCATTAATGCCATTAGCAGCAGCTCTTTTAAATTGTAATGCAATGCCCCAGCCAAATAACAGGCTGAAGATGGAATAGAATTTTCCTTCTATGAACAGATGATGAAGGAATGACATAACCCGGTCTGCCTCTGGTAACAGGTAAGGGCCTGCTTCGGAGCGGGGGATTTCACGGTACCAGCTGAATCCATTCAGGTTTGCAATGAATATACCCAGGATAGCAAAACCCCGGAGTACATCCATAAATATTTCCCGTTCATTGGCTTTTACAGGGGCTAATGCTTGCATAAGCAGTAAGTTGGTTTTGTGGTTTCAATAAAATTGTCCGGATAGGGTACAGAAGAGGTATTTTAAATATAGTGATAGTATTTTAAACAGTCAATTTTTAACCGGCTATACCTGTATAAAAATTGTTGTTGTAGATTTAATCATCAATACAGAACAAAATGTCGCTTGATATTGCCGAAATAAAAAAATATTTACCTGTATTCACCGAAGAATTGATGGCCGAAATAGCCAACTATGGATTGATAAAAGAAATACCGGAAGGGGTAGAGATATTAAAAGAAGGGCAGTACATCAAAGCTATTCCAATAGTGCTGGAAGGGCTCGTAAAGGTCTTCACACGGATGGAAGAAAAGGAATTGCTTCTTTATTATATCGGGCCTGCACAAAGTTGTATCATGTCTTTTTCGGCCGGCATGTCCAATGCACCCAGCCGCATTTTTGCGTTTACGGAGGATGCCTCCATTATATTGCTTTTGCCGTCAGATAAATTGGGGAAATGGGTGAAACAGTACCCTGCCATCAATGAACTTTTTTTTCAACAGTACAATCTCCGCTATACGGAAATGCTGGATACCATTAATTCATTGTTGTTTGATAAGATGGACCAGCGGTTGTACAATTACCTGCTGGAAAAAAGTAAACTGAAAGGAGAGAAGATACTGACCGTCCGGCATAAACAGATCGCAGGTGAGTTAGGGACAGCAAGAGAAGTGATCACCCGGGTGATGAAAAGACTGGAACAGGAAGGAAAAGTGCGGCAATTGCCGGAGGGCATACAAATCATTCAGGCTGGTGACTGATGTCACCACACCGCTTCAGAGAGGAACTGTAGATTTACATTCAAACCCGGAACAATGAATAATAAATGGTTCAGGCTTGCATTAGTTTGTCTCCTGTGCCTGGCCATTATAACCGGGATTGTATTATTGATCAAACTTTTTTAATCAAAAAAACTATTTTATTATGAAACAAAACATGGGAACAGCTGACCGCATTATCAGGGTGCTTATTGCAGCCGTATTTGCTTACCTCTATTTCAGTGGTACCGTAACAGGCACATTAGGTCTGGTACTGGTTATTGCAGGTGGGGTATTTGTACTGACCAGCCTGGTAAGTTTTTGCCCGCTGTATACGCTACTGGGTATTACTACCTGTCCGGCGAAGAAACAATAAAACAAAAAATCAATTAAGATAGTTGAAGGAGTGAGTATATCCTGCTCACTCTTTTTATTTCCAGCCAACTGTTTTGCAAGCACCACATCCCGTTGTTACCTCATAACTATAAGCGGTGCCGGGTCGGTTATAAAATACATTGTCTGTCCATTTTTCCCAGCCGCCCTGGTTACCACCATGTACGGTACCTGTAGTATATCCTTTGCCTTTACAAACAGAGCAGATACTGTAAAGCTGGCTTTGTACATTATATATCTTCTCTATTTCCTGTTCAGTGAGTGATACGGTTTTGGAAGCATCTTTCAGGGTTTTAAAAGTACCATCCTTTCTATACACAGCCTGGTATATTGCATTGGTTACCGAATACTTTTGTGTAGTAAAATCATAACCGGTAATTACAGATGTAAGATAGTCATCTTGCTTTTTACGAAGAGTGGTGCCTGCTTTATATTTAATTTGTTTTACAGCATTATCATATGTACTAACCAGTGTAGTGGGTGGCGGTTGGTTCTTATAGTTGGTTACCAGCTTTCTTGCATAAAGTCCCAGTTCTTTAGCATCCTGTATATACTTGATCTTATCTGCCTCGGAAATTGTAATATTATCACAAACACTTTCGCCGGCTGTAATTTCCTTCAAAAAGATTTCTACTTCTTTCTCATAACCAGAATAATATTTTATAGGGTCGCTGGGGAGGGTGCTGGAGTAAAAGCTGGTAATCAGGTCTTGCTTTACTGCATAGGGAGATACCGGGTGATAAATAAAATACCCAAAATATTTTCCCTTCCATTTGTCGTCCGGTCTTTTAAGAGGAAAGTCAACAGTGGCCCAGCCATGCAAGCCCCCATCTTTAAAAGTTCCTGTCATAGTACAGGATAATTCTGTTTCGCTGCTTAAACGTTTAAGTACACTTTTTCCGCAGCCATCGAGGCTATGATTTTTAAATGTGCCAGAGAAAAGATAACTGTTCTGTGGAATGTATCCTTTAGTGTAATTGGGGTCTGAAGAGCTGGTGTACCACATATATTCGTAAATACTCTTGTTGCCATAAATAAGCCAGTTGTTTGTAAACAAGCCAGAAAGCACATACTCTGATTGCCGAAGGCAACATGCCCAGGTTTCTGTTTTAAACAAACTATAAAAATATCCTAACCCGTTTGCCATTCCATTTTCAAAACGACTATAGAAAAAAGTATTGGAGTTGTTGGAGAATAAACCATTACCATGTGGCTTACCGTCTTTCCATTCTCCGGTATAATTACCAGTATACGATTTTTCTCCCATAGTAATGGTCAATGGTTTCGACTCAGCCATCGCAGCATTATTATAATCCCAAAGTGAGGAAGGTAAATTTACTTCCTGCGAATCTTTTAAAATACCATTGTCCCAAAACCCCTGGATCGTTTTACCATCTGTATCAACTAATTTACCCGGGCCATTGTATTTACCATCATAAAAAAAACCTTCGTACCAGGTGCCGTCTTTGAACTCCAGTTTTCCCACCAATGGTTTATTTTTAAAATTCATTTTGCCGGTAAAGCTCTTTGCAGGAAAATTTTCCTGTACCATAATCTTTGCCATTTGTAACTGGCCGTTCTCATATTTTCCCTGCATAGATGCTGCACCCAATTCCGTCATAGCTTCTCTCGATGCACCAATACCATGCAGTGTGTAGCTGTAGGTTGTTTTATCGCCAATTTTTGTTTCAGTGCGGATGGCTTCGCCTTCGGCAACTATATATTTGCTGCCAGCAATAGAATTATTTAAATCGCTGGACAGGTTTTCAGCAGCTAGCGGCGTAAATTTATTGGCGTAAAAATCCCTGTTTTTAGCACCACTGCCGGATAAAGTGTAATTATACACCAGCTTTTTCCCGTTGAATTTTCTCCCGTCATCTGAGAAAGTTCCTTTGTATAAATTAACAGTTAGCTCAAGGCTGCCATTATCCCGGAATTCTACCTTTCTGGAATTAGTACTGGCCCAAACACCTTCCCCATTTTTACAATTGCCTTCTATGCAATCACTCAGAAAAAACTGGTAGATAATATCACCTTCGCTGGCCCTGTAGTTCAGGTGAAAATTTTTGATAGCAATATCCCCGGTTACAGGCCAGAAATTTTTTGCCTTTATCTGGGCACTGCTATCTTGTTGGTAAAAGAAGGTAGAACATAAAAACAGGAAAAAAAGCTTACGCATAGCGAAGAGATTTACCCTTAAAAGTATAAAGATATCTGCAGCCGGAAATACGGGCTGGCGGGTATTTTAATCTTCTTTGGAACCCTTTTCTCCCACAAACCAATGCTCTTTATTTTTAAACAGTACATTGAAGGTGGTAAGGGAACCATAGCAGCGGGTGATATATTGCTGGATATTTACTTTCTCTTCATCATTCAGCGTTTTGCTGCTGTTGATATTTTGCTCCAGCACTCTTAACCTGTCCCGCAGCATAACGATCTTGTGAAAGAAATCCTCAATAGGAATTTCTTTTGGCTTTAAGCTTTTATCTGCAGGCTGTAACAACAGTATGCCTTTTATCCATTTATCACCGAGTGGTACAGTTTCGGTAAGGCCGCCCCATAGCCGGAGTATTTTTAATAAAGACATTTCCACTTCCGAGTGGGTTTCTATCTCTGCCGATACATTCTCGGGAATGATCTCTTCCAGCTTATTATCGGTCTTGTCTATTTCTTTGATACCATGATTGATAAATGAGATCAGGTAAGTGGCATATCTGATACCAACTATCACACCCGGACCGAAATGGGTATGCTGCAGTCTGGTTCCGATTCCTAAAGTTGTTTGTTCCATAATTCAAATTACAATGCAGGGGTGAATTTGCCAAGAACTTATACGTAAACAGTGCCAATGTTCCCGGTTCTGTTTTTATTATTTGAATAAAAATGTATTTTAGGTATGTATTTCACCTTAAATCTATCCACATGAAAAGAATATCCTTCCTGTTAATCCTTACCGGATTTGTAGTTCCTGTTTTAAGCCAGGTAAAACAATTGCCTGTTCAAAAAAAAGATGAAATAAAAGTTGTAACAACTGTCTCTCAGCCGGTGGGTGTAATCGCCATGCGGGGTTTTGATTTTGAAAGAGGAAAAGATGCATTGGCTGACTGGACGAAAGAAGGAACAGCTTTCAATAATCAACCTGTTTACGGGCATAATGTTATTATACGACGTGAAATGGATAATACATATAATCCTTTTCGGATCAATATTTCACTGGGTGGTGATTACTGGAAAGATCTCTCTCTTCCAATCGGGCATAAAGGAAATTACTGGATCGGCAGTTATGAAAACCGGAGCGACTTAACGCAACCTTTTGGACGAACACAGGGTAATATTCCAACAGGAGTGCTTATCTCTCCGGAGTTTACTATCACAAAGGATTATATCAGTTTCCTGATTGGGGGCACAAATGACCTGGCCAATGCAAAAGTAGAGTTGGGGTATGAAGGGCAGGGGGAAACTGATACAGAAGAGAAAAAGGAAAAAGATCCTTTCCGTGTAATAGCTCCGGTGATTAAAACAATACCCGTAGTAAAACAATTCCGGGCAACCGGCAAGGGCAGCAGTGTAATGAGAAGGGTGTGGTGGGATGTGAAGACATTAAAAGGAAAAAAAGCAAGGATAAAAATTACTGATAATACTTCTACAGGATATATCAATGCAGACGATTTTATTTTCCAGGATGCAGCGCCGGTTGATACCGACATCGCCATCAACTCTAAAGTAAATGTGAAGCAGGTATTTCAAAAAGAGGGCAATTATTATGACTGGGATTTTCCTTTATGGGGTACCATTGACACACATACGCATCCGGCATCACATATCGGTTTTGGCAACCGGTTATTCCATGGAGAGCCTGTTGGTACTATCAATAAAGCACTGGCAGATTGTGAAATCGGGCATGGTGCTGATATTTTCAGAACACTCACAAGCAGCAGCGGGGAAAGGATCAGCGGTAATATAATACGCAATGCTGTGGCCGGGGCATTTGATCCGGGACACCGGCTGGGCGTAATGGATCCCGGCAATACATGGGGTAGTAATGAACAAACTCTGGCATACTGGCCATTGTACAACACGAAACTTCACCAGCAAATGTGGAAAGACTGGCTTAAAAGAGCTTTTGATGGAGGAGTAAGAATGATCGTGGCGCTAACGGTACATAGCCAGGTGTTTGCAAGAATCAGTGAAGGTACCCGCCCGGATGACGATAAAACTGTTGGTGATAAACAAATCGACTATATCAAAAACGTAATTGCTCCTGCTTGCAGGGATTGGATGGAAATAGCCTATTCTCCTGCTGATATGAGAAGGATCATGTTGTCAAATAAGCTGGCAGTGGTATTGGGCAGTGAATTGGATAATATTGGAAATTTTGACGGGAAAAGAACTCCTACCGAAGCAGAAATCAGGGCAGAAATAAGAAGATTGTATAATAAAGGACTCCGGTATATGTTCCCGGTGCATCTATTAAATAATGGGTTAGGTGGTACGGCTATTAAGTCAGATATATTCAATCTTGCCACCAAGTTTAATACCGGAAGACCTTTTGATGTGGAACTGAAAAATTATAAAGATGGTTTCTCGGAATATAAACTCAAAGCGAAATTTGATGTATTAAGCGATATGCCGGCAGCCATTATTGATGCGAATAATAAAGTGGCTGCTTATGCCGGGATTGCAGGTGCTGCAGCTCCGCTTGTTCTGCCTGCTGTGGCTCCGGCTATCCTGCCGTTTATTCCGTTAATAACAACAGTTGGTACTTCCGTAGTGGGTATAGCAGCGCCTTTGATCCCTATTCTTGCCACGGTGGCCATCAACAAATGGACCAATGAATGGGGTATATCAATGGATGTAATCCCTGTAGGCAATAATTATCCTGCCTATCCCTGGAAAAGATATGCCGGGCATATCAATAAACAGGGACTAACTACAGCAGGTGAAATTGCAGTCAATGAAATGATGAAGCTCGGTATGATGATAGACATTGATCATGCCGGAAGAAAAACGGTGGATGATTATTTTGAAAAGGCTTTCGCTGTTCCCGGCGGTGGTTACCCGTTGAACAGCGGCCATAACCAGTTTACAGAAACCCGGTGGACAGAAGCTCAATTATTACCGGAGGAGTATGATTTGCGTTCAGAAGAGGGACGAAAATTATACACCAATCATTACAATCATATAGCTGAAAAGATTGCCAATGAGAATGACCGGAAACCTGATGAGCTGAGAAAAATTAAACAATTGGGTGGTATAATGGGAGTGGGTATTTCCGGGGCTAATGTGAATGCTATTTCCAATATAATACCAGCTTCCGGGGCCAGGTATATTGAATCTGTAGTGAAGAATGATAATCCCGGCAGTTCAAAATCTGCCGCTCAGTTATTATTATATGCAATTGAAAAAATGGAAGGCAGCGGTGTTTGTTTTGGAACAGATATCAATGGCTTTGCCGGCCTGGTTGGACCAAGATTTGGTGCCAACAGTGCCAGTGCTGCGGGGCACGACAGGTTCGATATATATAACAGGCAAAGTTTTGTTTATTCCCAGGCCAACCAGGTTAAATACCGTTCCTTCACAGATTTAACCGGTAACAGGTTCAGGGGTCATCTTACCGGCTCCTATGATGAATTAAAAAGCAGCCCGGACAGATTTTTACAGAATGGAAAGTTATTTACAGATGAGCAGGGAGATTTTATGCTGGCCCTCCAGATATATTATTCCATGGAAGAACGATTAAAAAAAGTAGCAGAATCCGGGGATACCAAAAATAAAATAGACTGGTACCTCAATAACGTTGTGCATAATAGTTATAACAAAGGTAGGATCAGGGAATTCATTAAAGGGTTGATCAAGGGAGGCAATGAGGAAGGAATTGGAACAGATGTATTTAACGGTGATGTGGGAACGCAGCAACAAATTGCTTGTAAAGTAAGCAGGGAAAAAATATTTAATAAAAGAACATTTGACAACAGGGTTGCTGATGTGGCGATCAATGCTGAAAAATACAAAAGACATAAATTACTGGAGCAGGCGTTAAACTATTATAAAATAATGATGAAACCCGGTACGAATGAACCCTTGATACCCTCCTCCACATTGGGTAAAACATGGGATTATAACCTGGATGGGATGGCTCATTATGGAATGATGGCCGATTTCTTCCAGGATTTAAAGAACGTAGGCATGAAGCCCAAAGACATGTCCGTACTATTCAACTCAGCCGAGGATTTTGCCCGGATGTGGGAACGTTGTCTCCGGCAAAGTGAGAGAGTCAGGTAATACAAACGAGAGTTTGACAATACAAAAAAAGAATGCTGTATTTATTTGTAATCAATAACAGGCTGCAATTTATTGCTCCTCCAGCTCTTCTTTATACCAGGCATCCGGTTGCATCCCTCTTTTGAACCGATAGAGAGCTTGTTTGATGTACAACCTGAATTCATAATCACCTGCCAGTTTGGTAAAAGTGTAGGAAGGTTTAAATACCTGCATAAAACTATCCAGTTCTGCCCCGTCAAGTAATGTTAATCGGCGCACCAGCGCTTTGTTGAAACGGAAGTCCACATACTTATCCTGTTCCTCCATTAATAATCTTCGCTGGAAAGATGCCATACTCCGGTTTCGCTTCACCCGGAACATAT